>ENA-ORXM01004994-ORXM01004994.1-marine-metagenome-genome-assembly--contig:-NODE-4994-length-11029-cov-3.324690_pt1 | contig 11029 bp, 6 predicted proteins | sample MGYA00237867_ERZ511480 | MGnify/ENA primary metagenome ERZ511480 (study PRJEB26309, sample SAMN06266103) | marine metagenome | isolation source: Algal blade | place: United Kingdom:Sidmouth, United... | reverse complement strand
CATTTATCCAGATTGGGACTTGGCTTCTGAAGCGACTTTATTGAATGTGATTGATGACAATACTGACCGAAGTTTGAGTTTGAAAACGACGATAATGGAAGCCTTGGATAGAAATTTAAGTTTGAAAGTAGCCAAAATTGACCCAAAATTGGCGCAGACCGAAGTAGCGTTGGCGAAGTCAGAATATTTACCACAATTGGATGTCAATACCTCAATTGCTGTCTTGGATGAAAATACCGCAAAAAACTCATTTGGTACAAAAGGTCGTTTGAATTGGTTGGCGAGTAGTTCGCTATCTCAATTGGTTTATTCAGAACCTGCATTAGCGAATATTGCCATTCAAAAGCTACTGACCAAAGGCTCGGAAGCAGGTTTGGAAGCAACGCAAATGGATGTGGTTTTGGAAGCAGCGCAGTCTTATTTAATCGTATTGCAAGCGCGCGCTTTTATGGACATTCAGGCATCGAATGTAGCGGTAACGAAAGATAATTTAGATATTTCAAAAGCAAAAGACGAAGTAGGTTACTCGGGCGCGACGGATTTAAATCGTTGGACAACCGAGTTGGCATTGGATAAAATTGATTTAAACGATGCCCAAGCGCAATTGCAACAAGCGAAGTATAACCTCAACCAAATTTTAAATCAAAATATTAGTGAAGCCTTTTTGGCAGAAGATATTTCAGTGGAAGATAATTTTTTAATGGCCAACGGAGGTCGCCTGATGTATTCCATTAAAAATGAAGCGGAATTGAACAAATTAGCGGATTTTTTGGTGGAAGAAGCGATGAATAACTTGCCGACGTTACAGGAAATTGATTTCGGTTTGCAATCACAAGAACGATTGTTGAAATCCAGAGAACGAGCGTTTTTTATGCCTACCGCAGGCGTGTCTGGCAATTGGGATTATACCATTAAACGGTGGGATGTTTCGCCAAATGCGTTGACAGGAACGGTGCCAGATGTCGAACCAGGTTGGAATTTGGGATTGGGCGTTGCCTTCCCGATTTTGCAAGGTGGACAACGGAACATCAATAAACAACAAGCGAAGTTGAATATTTTACAAACCCAAGGCCAGTTGGCAGATGCCGAAAATCAGTTTGAATTGCGAGTGCGAGCGACCTTGCAGGAAGTGGGTGCGTCGGCGTACAGTGTGCAGCAATTTAAAGTAGCGACGAAGGCGGCGAGTGAAAATTTCGACATCGTACAAGATGCCTACTCACAAGGTTTGGCAAATGTAACGACCTTGATTGATGCGCAAAATGCGAAAATTCAAACCGAAATCGGCGCAGCAAATGCAGGCTACCAATTCTTATTAGATGTCATCGAATTAGAACGTTCTATTGGCTTTTATTACAACCTTGCTACGCCACAAGAACGGAGTGGATTTATGGATAGAATGGCGCAGTATCTGGCTTCTTTTAGCGGTGAGTGATTAGTGGTGAGTGATTAGTGAGATTCAACCCCCAGCCCCTAAAGGGGAGCAATCCAAGTTTAATAATTAATCGTAGAAAAATGCCTTTTTGTCCTCGCCGTTTTAAAATAAAAAACGGATGTACTCCCCTTTAGGGGTCGGGGGCTGACAGGTTCTAAAAATATCAATAATGAAATATCAAATTTTAATCATAAGCATCCTATTTCTTTTCACCGCCTGCGAAAAAGCAGCACCTAAAGTAGAGAAGAAAATTCGTCCCGTTCGCTACGGAAAAATCATCAAATCTGGCGCAGCGACGACCAATACTTTTGCGGGTACATCGCAGTCCAGCAATGTTGCCAATTTGAGTTTTAAAGTAGCGGGCAGCATCAATTCATTTGATTTGAAAATAGGCGATAAAGTCCGCAAAGGTCAAACAATTGCGCGCATTGACGCAACAGATTATACGGTGACTTATGACCAATCGTTAGCCAATTTGAAAAAGGCGGAATCACAAATTAATTCTGCTCAATCTAACGAAATTACCGCTAAATCAAATTACGAACGCGTCGAGAAATTATATGAAAACAACAGTGTTCCTTTGAGTGAATACGAACAAGCAAAAGCTACTTATGAAAGTGCGCAATCGGCTTACGAAGCGACATTGGCACAGGTAACTGCTGCTCAAAAACAATCGCAAGCGGCTAATAATCAAGTTCGTTACGCAAAATTGGTTGCGCCATTCACAGGGGTCATCACGGCGGTCTTTGTTGCTGAAAATGAGATAGTTAGTCCTGGCAAACCATTGGTAACCTTGAGCGCGGAAGGCAAACCCGAAGTAGCCGTCAATGTGCCAGAATCCATCATTGACCAAATCAAAAGAAAGCAGAAAGTCGATATTGCGTTTTCTGCGATTCCTGACAAAACTTTTAAAGGAACAATTACAGAAGTAGGCTACTCATCGGGCGCAGCGTCAACTTATCCAGTGACGATTCAGGTGGATAAACCATCTTCCAGAATGCGTCCAGGCATGGCGACAAATGTGATGTTTTCGCAGGCAGTTGTGAAAGCGAATGCTAGCAAGTTGGTTGCCCCAACGGCAGCGATTGGGCAGGTTGGAAAAAGCACCTATGCCTTTGTTTTGGAAAAAGATAGTTCAAATTATAAAGTGAAAAAGACGACCGTGGAAATTGGCGATATTTTACCTGATGGTTTTGTGGTCAAGAATGGTTTGAAAGAAGGACAATTGGTGGCGACGGCAGGTTTGCGGTCGCTATTGGATGGGATGGAAGTGAAGTTGATGATGGGACAGGAAGGAGACCAATAGGCGTTTCATTTTCCTTTTTTGATGTGTATAGATTTTTTGAAATTGGAGTCATTTGCGGAAAGCCCCCAGTCCCCAAAGGGGAGCGATTCGAGTTAATTATAATGATTTCAAAAAGATTGAAAATGCTAAAAAGTTGGCATTTGAACACTGCTTTTAGCAAAATCTTGGGACGCTCCCCTTTAGGGGCTGGGGGCTTTCAGTCAAATAGCAGAATTTTCAAAAAATCATACCATCACCTATCTTTTTCTAAAAATAGGAATCAGCGACCAGGAATTAGGACAAGGCACAAGCTGCCTGACACCTGACTCCTGATTCCTCAAAAAAATAATAATGAACTTAACTAAAACAGCTTTAGATAGCAATAGAATCGTCATCATGCTGGTGCTGATGATGATAGGCGCAGGGATAATTGCGTATGGCAATTTGTCCCGAGACGCGATGCCGCCTTACACCGTGCGGGTGTGTGCGGTGGTGACCCAATTTCCGGGGGCATCTCCACAGCGGGTAGAAGAATTAATTACGGAAAAAGTGGAAAAAGTGGTGCAGGAGTTATCCAATTTGAAAGATGTGACAAGTGAGTCTCGAACGGGGGTTTCGATTGTTCATGTAACCTTGAATGACGATGTTTCGGAAGAGGATTTGCAGCCGACTTGGGATAAATTGCGCCGAAAAATCGCAGGTATTCAAAATCAGATGCCTTCAGGAAGTTATGGTCCCAATGTAAAAGATGATGATTTGGGGGTCGTTTATGGAGTGATGATAGGGATGGAAGCAGATGGTTTTTCGTTTTATGACATGAAGCAATTTTCTGATAAAATTAAAGATGATTTGGTGTTGTTGGAAGATGCGTCTGAAATTGACGTGGCGGGTATTCAAGATGAAACGGTTTATGTAGAATTTGACAATGCGCAATTGGCAAAAACTGGTTTGACCGCTGGACAATTACAGAAAATTATTACAGAAACGAATATCGTATTTTCGGGTGGACAAGTAAGTCTGGAAGATGAAAGAATCGTACTAGAACCGACGGGAAATTACGACGATGTAGAGGATTTGAAAAAGACGTTAATCCCAGTAAAAGGAACGACCGTAGAATTGGGCGACATCACCACCATTCGACGAGAATATACTGACCCAACGGCTCGTGTTGTAAAAGTAAATGGCAAGCAAGGTTTGGTGATTTCTGTAGCATTGAAAGAAGGTAAAAACCTCATTAGAATGGGGGAAGAAGTCGATAAACGGATTGCGTATTGGAACAATGAATTGCCCGTCGGAATCCAACTTTCTCGGACAGCTTCGCAAGACCATTATGTCGAGAAAAAAGTACAGAGTTTCGTTGTCAACGTTATTGAGTCCATCGTGATTGTATTGGCAGTAATGCTGGTATTTTTAGGAATGCGAACAGGGTTTATCGTAGCGAGTTTGATTCCATTGACGATGATTATGACGCTGTTGGTAATGAGTTTTTTTGGTATTGGTTTGAATCAGGTGACCTTAGCTGCTTTGATTATGGCATTGGGAATGTTGGTGGATAATGCCATCGTGGTTTCCGAAACCATTATGGGAAAAATCGAGGACGGCATGAAGCCCAGAGACGCAGCGATAGAAGCGAGTCAAGAGTTGATGATTCCATTATTGGTGTCTTCCTTGACGACTTCGGCGGCGTTTTTAGCCTTCTTTTTGGCAGAAAATTCGATGGGAGAAATCATGGGGCCATTGTTTAGCGTCATCACAATTGCGCTGCTATGTTCGTGGTTGTTAGCCATGACGGTGATTACGATGTTGGGCGTTGCTTTTATTAAAATTAAAAAGAAAAAAGCAGGCGATGAAAAGAAAGAAAAGAAGTCTATTTTTGATAAATTAATGGTCTACTATTCTAAAGTTTTAAACTTCGCCATGCGCCGTCCGATTATCGTTATTGGAACGATTGTCCTGATGTTTATTGGGTCTTTGATGCTATTTCCATTGTTACCATTTATCTTTTTTCCTGATAGTGACCGTAATTTAGTAACCGTTGACATCAATATGCCTTTGGGTACAAAAGTGGAAAAAACAGCGGAAGTCGTTGCAGATATTGAAGCATTTATTGAAAAAGAATTGAAGACCAACGACGAACGAACGGCAGGTATTACCGATTGGTCTGCATTCATCAAACAGCCTCCTGTTTCTTACGATTTGGGGTATAAACCTGGGCAATCTAACCCGAGTTACGCCCACATGCTACTCAATACCAGTAGTTTTACCGCAAACGATGAGGTGATGGCAAAATTGAATGATTTTTGTTTTGAAAATTTACCTAATGCGAATATCAGAGTGGCCTTATTGGCAAGTGGTGGCGGTGACGGAAACGACGTGGAAGTCCGTGTTTCAGGCAACGACCCAGAAGAATTATTTAAAATTTCGGATGCCATCAAGCAGGAAATGACGCAGATTGACGCAGCCACCGTTATCAACGACGATTGGGGACCAAAAATTAAAAAATTCATCATTGACATTGACCGCGACAAAGCCAATCGCGCTGGTGTGACGAATCAAGACATTGCGGTTTCTTTACAAACTTCTTTGATTGGTTTTAACTCTGGTTCATACCGTGATGGCGATGACAATATTCCAATTACGATGCGGAGTTTGGGTAGTCAGGAATTGGATGTACAGCAATTGAACGGCATTAGTATTTTTAGTCAAAGTACGGGTCGAAATGTGCCGTTGGGACAAGTTGCTTCTCTAAAAACAGCGTGGCAAGCACCCGAAATTCACCGCCGTCAGTTGCGCCGAACCATCACCGTAACGTGTAATGCCCGCGAAGGATTTACCGCTTCCGACGTAACCAATCAGCTCAAACCTTGGTTGAATGACTATGAAGAAACCTGGAAAGAAGGCTACACCTACGAATTGGGTGGAGAAGCCGAAAACAGTGCTGAATCAATGGGCGCAGTTATCGCAAAATTGCCAATTGCTGCCTTCATTATTTTGCTTTTGCTGATTGCACAATTCAACTCTTTCCGTAAGACATTTATCGTAGTGGCAACAATTCCTCTGGGCTTAATCGGCGTAATCTTGGGCTTGTTGATGTTCCAATCCTTTTTCGGTTTCATGGCATTCTTGGGCGTTATATCCCTCGCAGGAATAGTTATCAACAACGCCATCGTACTACTTGACCGAATAAAAATGGAACAAGAAATATTCAAGCGCAACCAGCACGATGCTATCGTAGCTGCTTGTATTCAACGATTTCGACCTATTTTGCTAACCACTTTTACGACTGCATTGGGCCTCATACCGCTGTATCTCGGCGGTGGCTTAATGTGGGAACCAATGGCAATCTCCATTATGATTGGGTTGTTGTTTGCAACGGTGATTACGCTGTTGTTTGTGCCTTCGATGTATAAATTGTTGTTTAAAGAAGGGCGTAAGAAGCTTTGAGTATGAGCCCCCAGCCCCTAAAGGGGAGCGATTCGAGATTAGGAACTAATATTTTAGTAAAAAAATAGAATTAAGGTTTTATCAGTTTTTCAACAATTAAAACCTTGATTTTATTTCTCCTTTTTACCCGAATCATTCTTATAAAAAACGAATCGCTCCCCTTTAGGGGCTGGGGGCTAACTCTAATAAAACCACAGAAAAACTATCTACTAAAATTTTAAAATACCATTAAAATGAACGTTAAAAATTACCTTTTGGCAGCCATCTGCCTTTGCCTTACTATACAAATCAATGCGCAAGAAGCGCCAAAAACACCCGCTGAAATACAGGCGGCAATGGAGAAAAATGGTTTACCCGTACAAGCCTTTGCCACTATGCCAACCATTATCGGTGTATCGGCAGAATACGGTTTTGCGAGTGATAAAACCTTCACTACTTTTCAAGACAACGACGTAGATGTTTCTGTTACCGACGAGCAGGCGTATAGTATTTACGGGTCTGTTCCTCTTTTCAAAACGGATAAGGGACTATCTTTGAAATTGAATTTTGACTATGATTATTCTACTAAAAATGTTGATACGATTAGTTTTAACAATCAGGAATTCGCGAAAGCGGTAGAACGTGATTTATCCACTGCGTTTGCTTCACTAAATTTGTCGCAAAAGATTCTTTTCAAAAAATGGAAAAAGCATTTAGTCATAGCTGGAAGTTTCTCCGTAGCGGGCGAACAATATACAGAAATTGATACCTACGGTGGTACATTAGGATTGAGTATGCCAGTAATTTTCAATAGAAAAACGATATTGTCGATTGGTTTGCAAGGTATTTTTGGGGAAAATGTGCAAGTACCTGTTATTCCGACCATTGCGTATTTTACGAAGTTGAGTAAGAAGTTAAATTTGGAAATTATTTTACCCGTTTCTGCGCAATTGCGGTTTACGCCTTCCGCCAAAACATCTATTGCTGGAGGATTAAAATTGGGAATGCAAACGCCATATATGGACTTGGTCGTTCCTGCGTTGCAAAGTGCAGACCATGCGTTGGAATTTAGAAATACGCAAGTCCGTACCTTCCTCGGTTTGGAGCAAGCATTTGGAAAAATGATTTGGTTGAATTTGGAAGTTGGGTATAATTCAGTCCCTAATTCTACGGTCAATCCGACGAATATTGAATTTGATGAAAATGTGTTGGAAGGAACGGGATTTGGAAATGGATATGTACGGGTTGGATTGTTTATGCGGCCAGTTTTTCCACCGAAGAATATGAAGAAAAAGTAATTATTTTCACTTAGATTTTAAACAAATGTCCTATCGAAAAGTCTGATGATTATTGCAATCATTGGGCTTTTTTTATGCTATCATCTGCTTATCGTATCATTTTTGAACGATGTAATAAGTGTCTGTAAATTAGTTTTTAAAGTCTGCCTTGCTACTGAAGTAGCGGGCTAAAAAAAAGGGCAACAACCCTTTCGAATTGCCACCCTTTCGGTATTGAATGATCTAATATTGTTCAAAAATTATTAAAAACGATGCGCTCCGTGAGCCGTCTGCCGTTCACCGCCAACCGTCTTTAATTATCAATAATAAACGTCAACTTTCCACACTGTTGTTTCGGCACAGAATAGTCGCGCTCAAATTTATACAATTTCGTTGCTTCCAAAGTCTTGCGAATATTATCGGTATCGCGAATTGTGGAAGACTCTTTATCATATTTCACCAAAACCACCCGACCTTCGTTGTTGATACACAAGTTGATAGCAATTCGTCCTTTTTTCTTTACAATCTTTTTAATATCTGGACGGTAAATCACTTTCCGACTAAAAATCGCAGTACCTTTAAAATCATCACCATCTTTACCTTCACCTGCTTTACCTTCTCCTTTATCCTTACCGTAATCTCCTTTACCTTTACCATTTTCCGCTGAATTACCAGAGGACTCCTTAGTGCTTTCCGTCGCTGCTTCTGACGCATCTGCCTCTTCTGCCGTTTCTTCCACTTTCTCCACAGGCTTTGGGGCAGGTTTGGTTGTAGGTCTTTTCTTTTCTACCTTTTTCCGCTTCGGCGTAGGTTTGACAGGCGGTGCTTTTGATTTTTCATCCGTCAATACAGGCTTTTGCTCTTTAGGTTCTGGCGTAGGTTTTGGCTTCGGCGTTGGCTTCGGCTTTTCTACCTTTTTCTCAGTTGTTTTTTTCTTCTCTGTTTTCTTTTTCGCACCCGCTTTGTCATCCGCTTTTTTGGAAGATGCATCAAACTGTGCAAATTGAATTTCAATCACTTTCTCGTATTCTGGTTCTTTCGCCTCACTCGTCAAAAATGGCAATAAGCCAAAAATGATAAGAGCTGCGTGAAAGAAAAAGGCAATTAATATACCTCGCTTCCGGTTCTTTTTTTCTTTTTCTGAAACAAATTCTTTTCCCATGATGAATACGATTTAAGTGATTTAGAATATAAGTATAGTGGTATAAGGATTTTCAAATGATTTTGAAAAAACGATGTTCCGTAGAACCGTCGTGTACCTATAAGAGTATTTTGACACACGGATTCTTGTTAAGAGACTATTAAATACTGTGAAGTAAAACTTAAACGATAGGTATATTTTTAAAATTTTGAAAAGAATTGTTAAAATACGAAGGTAGCGTGTGGACAATTGGTTCGGTCAAATGTTATATTTTGAGTAATATTTATTTTTTATATAAAACAATTTTACAGCCATTTGTTATTTTTGTACCAATTTAAAGTTTCTTCTAATCCTTTTTCCAAATTATATTTTGCTTTGAAATTAAAATCTCGCTCCGTAGCTGCCGTGTCACATTTCCAATTTAGACTTTTCAATTCCGCTACTTTTTCCAAATTAAAGGTCGGCATTTTACCTAATATTTTTCCACCGCTTTCCGCTACTGCTGCAATCATTCGTACCAATCCCGTCGGCACATGAATTTTAAAGGTTTTTCGATTCAAAAACTGTCTCGCATATTTCCCTAAATCCTGCGCCGGATGAGTGTCTCCGTCTGCAATAAAATACGCTTTTTGTTGAAAATCGGACAAGGTCGCATCCAACATAACGCGAACTAAATCTTTAACATAAATAAAAGTGAGTTGCTGTTTGTCAAAACCAATATAGGTTTCCAGTCGTCGATTGACAATTTGAAAAAAGGAAAAAATATCGGTCTCGCGCGGACCATAAACCGCCGTCGGACGCATAATCAACCACGGAAAATTGATTTTACTTTTCAAAAATTGTTCTGCTTTCAATTTGCTTTCCCCGTAAGTCGTAATGGGGTTGGGCGTATCTGATTCTTTGACGACATCCGTTAAGTCTTCATTAGATGCAGGTCCATAAGCTGCCAAACTACTGGTGTAAGTAAACTTTTTCAAGTCCAAATTTGCCTGCTCAATCGCCGCCACAAAGTTTTTAGTAAAATCACAATTCACTCGAAAATAATCGGCGCGTTTGGGCGCACCCACGATGCCCGCGTTGTGAATAATGTAATCAAATTTTGCTTCCCGCAACCGTTCAGTCATCCCTGCCACATCCGAAAAATTGACTTCAAAAAAATGAATTCGTTCATCTTGCAAATATTTTCGGCTACTCGTCTTCCGCACCCCTGCGTGGACTTCTAAATCGCGCTCCAATGCTTCCGCCACCAAAAAACTGCCAACAAAACCGCTCGCTCCTGTAATAAGTATTTTTTTCATGTTATAATATTAAAAATGTTTCGCTCGCTCCCGTCCACCATCTACCGTCTGCCGTCTGCCGTCCACCGTCTAAGGTATCCGCTGATTCATCCGTTCCAAAATGTGAAAAACGCCAGGACAATACTGCGCATTTATCGCGTGCCAATTCAAATTACCCGCAAATTGAAAATCATCCGTCAAGGGATATTGCCGACAAGCCTTGGGACGGTGCTCGTAAATAGTACAATGGTTATTCTCTAATAAAAATGGACAGGGAGTAGCATTCATCACTTGGTCACCGTCCTCATCTCGCGTCAAATACTGTTCTTCAAATGCCCCCACTTTCATGCACAACAATTTCGCAATTCGCGCCGCATCCGTTTTATTGACGACGGGCGGAATGCTGGTACAACAGTTAGCGCAGTCGAGACAATCAATTTCTGAAAAAACTTCCTCGTGTACTTTTGCACCAAATTCATTCAGCCGCTTGCCCTTGTGCTTTCGCAGCCGTTGCACGATTTTTTTGTGCGATTTCTTTTTTTGCTGACGACGGTTTTTCCAATCTTGGATGAGTTTCATGGTATTTTATTTTCAAAAATTATTTTTCAACTAAATGGTCATAAATATCCAAATCCGTTTCCTTCTCGCGTAATTTTTGCTCCGATTGATTGATTTTAAAAATAAGCATAATTGCGGTAGCTGCGGAAAGGGTAAAGAAAAAATATTTGCAAATTAACATAAAATAAATCTTTTGCCAACTTGCAGTATCGGTTACTGCCATAGGAACAAAAAATTCTAAACTGAACGCAATTACGAATGCCATTAAGGAAAACATCCACCACCAAATGACCCATCGGTAACGTTTTTCGTTGAGGGAATCGTCGGTTTCTTCCTGATTTTCCAACCAAATTTCTCGCATGATAGCGAAGGGAATGTAGAAATTCAGCAAGGGTAAAAACCAGCCGATAATTGCCCAAACTTTACCAAAAGTTGCTTTTTTGGGATGTAAAACGTGAAAATTTGCATAGACTTGCCAAAACCAAATCAAGAAAATTAAACTGGTCACGATGAAAAGTGAGACATTGACTTCAATTAAAGTAGCCTCTAAAATATTGAATTTTTCATCATAGCCAAAGCCTATTGAATGCTGTGAAATTAGAGAATAGGAATTGTAGGCAATAAAAATTGCGCCCA
>ENA-ORXM01004992-ORXM01004992.1-marine-metagenome-genome-assembly--contig:-NODE-4992-length-11033-cov-4.723713_pt1 | contig 11033 bp, 10 predicted proteins | sample MGYA00237867_ERZ511480 | MGnify/ENA primary metagenome ERZ511480 (study PRJEB26309, sample SAMN06266103) | marine metagenome | isolation source: Algal blade | place: United Kingdom:Sidmouth, United... | reverse complement strand
AGCCTCGACAGACAGCCATTCTGTTTGGGCGTCAGTTCCGAACAAGCCTTCAACGGATGCGAAATGCGTTCGAAACCCGTTCGGGTGCATGGATCTGCGTCGCGAGTTCGGTGAAGAAACGGGCGGACCAGCCGAAGCCAGCGGCATCTACCGTCGTGATTAGGGGTGCAGCCAAAAACGGCTTAGTGAGACGGAATGCAGGCCATGACCAGTGCAGAGCTCATTGAAAAGAGCAGTACAACTATGTTTGCCTGCACCTGAAGAATTGCAGCGTCCTGACTGCTCCATTGCCTACGGCGCCGCGGTTTGTCGATACAAAAAAAGGCCACCGTTCTTTCTGTACGATTCCCCGACTATACTAGCGTCACTGCTCGCGACGCGCCAACGGAGAGCGTGACGGACAGCGCAGCCAGAGGCGAACAGAACAGTCTCACACCAGAGGAACCCGGCAGCGAACACTCAAAGAGAGAAAAAACAAACACGACCTCGATGCGCACGATATGGGGACGCGCCTGACGATGGAGTTAAGCCCCTCGCCGAAGCAAGGAAGGACCGGGACACCGGTAGGCAGAGGCGCGAGACGCACGGCTTGAGGAGGAGTCGGAAGAATGACATCGGCCCGAGGCTCGGGGAGAGCCGTGCCAGGGGCTGCTGGCGCTATAGCAGGAAATGTCGGCGCAGATGCCGCTGCAGGAGCTGCAGCCACCACAGCCACGTCCGCGTCCACTAAATGACGACGGCCATTTGCGCCGTCGAGCAGCTGTAGGCCGTCGTGCACAACAGCGTCCTTGGGAAGAACGTCGTGAAGAAAGACGAGCTCGCGCTCGTAAAGGAAGCGATGGCCCTGGTTGAGCACCCCGTGCCCCACTGTGACCGGCGGCAGACCGGCGCGCGCACGGAGGTAGGAGCGCACCTTCAAAATCAGACCGAAACCATTGACAGACAACCACCACCAGTAGCTCACCAAGTGGAGCAACGCAAGCATGGCCAAAATAAAAAGAGAGTCAGTATCTGGCACGCAACGTCGCCGTCCAATTGATATAGAACAGCAGCAGAAACCTGGCAGGAGCCTGCCAGGACAGGAGCGCGCCGACAACAACAGCACAACGACAAGCACAACGAGTAGACATGCACCGCAGAAAACACAAACATACCCGGAAGGAGACGTTCGCAAAGTGCCCATAAAAGCATCGAATGACACGCGAGGCCTTGTTGGGACCCGACCAGGTGACCATTGATGACGTCCCCTCAATTTCCTCGATCAACTTCGCCAACGCTTCCAGAATAGCCAGTCGGCCATGGGCGTCCGTGAAGAACGCGTCCTCCTGCAGCAGCTCTACACACTCGTCGCCGGACAGCTTCAGCACGCGCCGAGTAGAAGAAGCTGAGGACGAACTCCAACTGCCCATGCCCTTTTGCTCATGGATGTGCTTGACGAATGCGGCAACGGCGACAGAGGTCAGTGAGCCGTTGAGGTGGCCAAAGACGCGCTTGAGGTAGTGGTGGGCGACGACGAGTGCCATCCCCTTCGCGGGTTTGCGCACCGGCAGCATCACCTTCTGCTGCAGCTTCTCCATGGTGTCGGACTCGGAAGTCTTCATGACGCGAGCGGCCGCGCTCAGCATTTGCGCGTTGATGGTGACCGCAGAGGGATACACCTCGGCCGAGGTAGAGGCCGTGCGGATCTCTGAAACGAGCGCCTCGAGGAGCAGCGCCTGTTCAAAGAGCAGCCAAAACAGTGTCAACAGACAAAGCATCGAACGTGTCAGTTACCGTGACCACACCATGCCCGTCTACACTCCTGAGAGCGCGCCCTCGCGTCGCGTGTAACATTCAGTCAGGGCAAAAACTCCCGTCTTCATCCACACGTTCCAAGAGTCCAAGAGCCGTCCGTAAACATACCTTGATGTCACGAATGACAGTGGGCGAGTTGGTGTCGGCAGCATTGTCGGCACCATCACCCGGGCGCGCTGCCGAAAGGCGGTCGCCGAGGTCGTTGAGCACACTCTCCAACCGCGTTAAGCGCTCCAGCACCACACCGTTACCTGACTCGGAACCGTCGGAGGCGGCCGCGATGCCGTCCATTCTTCGCAGCGCCGAAGCAGACTGGGACTTCACGACGACGAGCTCCGCTCGTAGGCGCGTCAACTCGCGCCTCACGGACGAGAAGCCGTTCCGCACGGCTTGATGGAGGTCGTTGATGGTAGTCACCACCGGCTCGAGCTCCTGTTGAGAAGCTGGAGACGCAGCCGCTGCTGATGCGCGCGGGGCGCGTGCAGCACTCGAACGCCGACGCCGTGCCGACGGGCGGGCGTGTCCAGGCGACGCCGCCGGAGAAATGGGCGGCGTGATGTACGCCGCCACGAGCGCATCGTCGTCCATGCCACTGCTGCTTTCCTCTTCATCGTCAGCCGGTGGACGAGCGGGCGCATGTGCTCGCTGCACAGCAGTGGATCGAGAAGGCGGCGGCGGGGGGGGGGTAGCGGCGCGCGGCCATGAAGCACCAGCGCTGGCACCCACGGGCCCATGGCCGTACGGCAGGGGTGGAGCCGCACCTGCGGGTGGAAGACCACGTGCCGCCGGTGAAATCTGAGAGGCAGCAAGCACGGCCTGCGCCTGAGGAAACCAAAAGGCCGCCGGGAAGATGCGTGGATGGCGGCTGCGCGCGGCCAGCTGCTCAGCCAACTCATCGGCCGCATCGTCCACACGTACTGCGGGGGGCACCGCGGCTGCCGCGCCCGTGTCCGCGTGCTGCGGCGGATCTGAGCGCTTGCCAAGAATGCTCGTAGCCCGTTGCTCAGCGCCGTCCGTTGCCGCTGACGCCGCTGCTGCGGTGACCGACACGGGCCCAGGCGCTGCACTGCTTGCCGCCACAGTTGTCGATGATCCAGGAACAGAGACAGGACCGTAGAACGGGTAACGCTGTGGACGACCAGGCATAGTCACAGCCGAAGGTGTAGTCACCGGAAGACCCGCATTGTCCGGGACAGTCGTGTTGCTCTCGTCCGCACGCAGGTCGTCGCTGCTCGCAACCGCCACCGGCGCCAGACCGACAGCAGCGTCGCCGTTGTCATCCGCCACATTGGCGACAGCCGTGTCGATTTCAGCGACGTTTGCGACCGCGAGAACGCCGCCGTCATTTTCGACTTCATCAGCACCCACTTTGCCGCCGGACTCGTCGTCAGATGCAGGAGCGGGCGGAGCCGTCGGCAGATCCGCGCGCCAGCCGGTCACTTGCATTACTGCCGCCTTGCGCACAAAACCCCGGCGTGGCACGCGCGGAAGGCTCCGGTACTTGTCTGTCCGGAACGGCGAGCGTTGCGACGGTGGCACTGCCATCGTGCGCGGATCACAGGGAGCCATCGGCGCCCCGGTCACGGATTGCTCTGCCCCAGACATAACAGGGAACGAGATGAGGTTCGACTTTGCGGGTGCCGCCGCCTGCCGTCCGGCCTTGCCAGGGGCGGAAGGTGCAGCAACATGTGCAGGTGCAGGCGGCCAAGGCATCTGCAGCTGCTTCTCGCGAGCAGCAATGATGGAAGAAACGACAGCTTCGCGTTCACGGTTGGCCGCACGCGCGCGAGCCATGACCTCTACGCGAACGGCCTCGGCGGCGTCAGCTAGCGTCATCTGCCGGCCGCCCGACGCCGCCCCGACAACAAAAGCCGCCTGGCGCACAGACGCCTTTCCGTTCGCACCGCCCGATGACGCACCGCCGCTGGACGCCATGCCACCGCCCGAAGCCGCCCCACCGCCCGACGCCACACGGCCGCCCGACGTCGCCCCACCGCCCGACGACGCACGACCGCCCGACGACGCACTACCGCCCGACGCCGCACAACCACCCGTCGCCACACCACCCCCCGTCGCCACACCACCGCCCGACGCCATGCCACCGCCCGACGCCGCGGCACCGCCCGACGCCGCACCACCGCCCGAATACGAGCCGAAAACCAAAGCCGCCTTGTGTACAGCCGCCTTTCCGCCCGCGCCGCCCGACGCCACACGCCCGCCCGACGCCGCACCACCGCCCGTCGCCACACCACCGCCCGACGCCGCACCACCGCCCGACGCCGCAGTGTCGACCGACGTCTTCTCATCTTTGCGGCCCGACACCGACTGAGCGATATCCTTTTCAAGGAGCTCCGCCTTGACGAGCGAAGCGGCAGCGCGAGCGGCCTCTGCTTCCTCCTCGAGAACCTCCATCTTCTGATCAAAGAGCGCAACGCCCAGTGCGCCACCGAACTTCAGCAACGGCGGCGGCGGACCGGCACGCGCGGGGCCGGAAGCGGACGCCGGAGTAACTCCCGTCCATGACACCGGGTTGTCTACGTCGATAGGTTCCTTGGCGTGACGCAGGGACTGGAACGCGGCTTCCTCCGTTGACGGCTCGCCGCCACCGTCACAATAGAGTGCATCGACGTCGATGATGTCGAGCTTGGCGGGACTCTTGCGGCTCGGGCCCGACACGTAGCCGTCACTGGAGTTGTCAGAGTCCGGGAGCCCCATGGCCCCAAACGACCACCGACAGCACCACGGGAGAGGGAGTGTACAAGAGTAATCGAACGCGCAACACGCAGCGAAAAACGTTGGACAGCAGTACAGGTCGACGAAGCATTAGCACGGAGACCACACCCCGGGTGACCACAACACCTGTATATATACAGTCGGCGGGAGCAGGCGGGACACCCCACCCGTCACTACCTCACCGACACCCCTAGACAGGCGCGCAACCCACGAACTGCAAACAGCACGTGAGAGATGCATCCAGGCATGCCGAAAGGCGTTGGGTCATGCCCAAAGCGGTGCACGTAGCGATAACCACACTTACAAAGTCTAGGGAACCAGGACGAGACGATCAGCACGGGCCTAAGGCCGTGCCATCGGCGGCGCACCCAGTTGCAGGACATCCGTGCAGCCACTGGGCGGACTGCCACACATGTGATACCTGCATGCCAGCGCCGACGTGCCGGCGACCGGCAACCGACTGGGAGGCGAAGCACCGGTGCGCTAAGCCACGACCACCTGCCATACGGACCCGACATACGAGACAAAGTCGCCAGCCGTCACCCACAGAGCAGCAAAACAAATCCGCGCATCAGAACGACCGCAAACGTGAAAGCTAGCCCCTGGTAACGTCAGTGACAGGCCGGCCGTGTGTCGGTCCTCCACCGGACACGCGGTCGTCGGCTACGCGTAGACGCCAGGAGTGCGGGTAGAGCCCCAGCGGACGGTGGGACCACCAGCGCTGTCCCGAAAGCGGACATCCACCAACTCCTGGAAGCGTAGAAGTGTGCCACAGAGTGATGGGCATGCGCCCAGAGTACGGACGTGCGGCGGGGTGGGCGTCGCAGAGAGGTGCGAGGAGGTCTATGGCGCCGCTTCGGGCGCTGGCTTCCCGGGGCCGTTTGAGGCGCGTGCTCGGTCCAGTAACGTACGAAAAATGGGGCTCGGCCGGGCTCCAGGGTCCTAGAGGACCTCGCGGACAGAGAGTGGTGGTCCCGAGAAGCGGGGGGGGGGGGGGGGGGGGGGGGTCGGCAATGACGGGAGTGGTGAACGTGGGTGGCGTGTAGCATGCGGCGACGGAGGATCCGCTGTGCGCGTGGGAAGGGCTGGACGTGTGCCTGCAGGACGGCCTTTGCAACAGGAATGGAAATCGTCAGTGTTATATGAAATGCCTGTCGATTCCCGCGTTTCAACAGACGGGAGGATCGATTCGCGGCGTGCTTCGTAAATTAAAGCATATCGCGCACCAATGAGATTGTGTGTAGGGTACTCTTAGACAGATCTGTGCTGGTCCAACACAGACTTCACGCTGTGATTGCCAAGCAATTGGCTATAATTGATGGTGACACCTCCGTTCCGCATGGCCCTGTTGGCCCTGCGGACAAGCTCGCAACCGGCCGAGGCAACGACGAGGGAAGATGTGGTATGCACAACTGGCCGGGAGTGTCGTACCCCGTCCTGTGGCCCAACTCCGTACCGGCTCATGAAGAGTCCCTTCAGGGGCATTGAAACGAAGACGTACGTTTCCGTTTTCTCCTTTGGCGCCATCGCCGGTTCGGGACACGAGCCTGCCCGACACGGCGCGCGGATGCTGTTGGCCTCACCGTTACCCGTCTACCAGAACTTGACCGTCTCCCTGTTGTTACTTGATGTCTAACCCTTTCGCGCGCACAGGCTATCCACCCCACCACCCTTTCCCTCGTGGTGCGTTTTCGTTGCCACTCTTTGCCGCTCAATATTGTCTCGGCTGACGCGGTGCGGGCACCACCGCCGTACTCGGTCCTCACCGTAGCCGAGCTGCTCCACAAGTGACATTCTCCCTCACCTTACCCCGCCTGCCCACTTTCTCGCTGACCCCACCTTTCCCCACCCCGTCCATGTCGCAAGACGAATTGGTGACATCACCGCCGCCGCCGCCGCCACCACCACCGCCGCAGAGGCTGCCGCCCCCGCCCCCGTCACCACGTCCACTACCACCGCCGCCGCCGCCGTCACCACCACCGCCGCAGACGCCACCACGCCGCCACCGCCACCTCGGCCACCGCCACCCCCGCCGCAGACGTTGCCGCCGTTGCTGCCCCCGCGCCGGTGCGAGCACCATCACCGGTGCCGCCGGCGTCCGAACCGCCGCCGGCAGCGACGACGTTAGGCGTGTCGTGATAGCTGTTATCTTCACTCTCAGCCTCGGCGCCATCGCCCGTGTAGTGCTCAACCGTCGACGTGCCGCTCCTTTATTGTGTCGTGCACAGTACGTTGAGACGCATCTGTCTGTTGCTTGCACCTCACGAGATTGACAAGGGCGCCTTACCACTGCGACAGCGCTCGTACATGTGGTCAGCGTGATTGCTTTGGAATGCTGCAGACGGACCACACCTCGGCGACTGACCACTGACCTAGTTTGTGCTTCCGCCTCTCTTTGCTACCGCGCTGTACGCCCTCGCGACCTGATGCTGCACTTGTCATCGTGCGCACGTAGTGATGGACGACGGGGATGACACGCAATCCGATGCGCGCTGGCTGTGTTGGCATTGCACCCGGGTTCTTCCTACTAGAAGCAGTCGCACGCGCCACATGACAATGAGGCACCCGACTAGTAACCGGCTCGTGCCACCGCCGGGGTTCGTCGAGTTGCACCTGCGGCTCCGAGACGCCCGACAGCTGGCGGTTTCAGCGGCAGCGGACCTGCCCATGCCGCGACAGGAAGCTGACGCTGTTGGGAGCGGCGCGCACCCCCCTCATACATCGCGTGGTACCATGACCGCGCTCCTGAGCGACGCCCCTGGGAGCCACTTCGACGGCACCGGGTTCGGTGTCGTCAGCGTGCCAACGGACGGTTTTGTGCGCGGGACGCTACCGGTGCGTCGGCCCCGAACGGTGTTTCAGACCTCCACGGCCGCGCGCATCAGGGCGTACTATGAGGCCATGCCAGAGGCAACAAGAACGCGTCGTCTTGTACCACCGTCTATCGGACGGCGGCCGTCTTCGTTCGACACGCCGCTTTTGCGCGAGGCACTTAAGTTCGCCCTCCGCGCCGGTGGTGCTGGGCTATCTCAAGCCGACCAACGGTGGTACGTGTCTCTCCTCCTCATGGCAGAGGGGAGTGGTTCCGCTTCTCGGCGCCGCGGTGCTCAAGAGCGCAAGCGTCGACGCCAATCTGCGGTTGACCGTGTTGTCGGTGTGACTCCTCAAGGAGTTCCCACCACGTCTGTGAGCACACCGTCCGACGAGGACGGGGAGAGCGAGGCGGAGGTGGAAGGGGAGATTGCACGCGCATTCGGCTCGAAGGATGCATTCGTGAGCGCTGTCCGGGGTGAGCAACGGCGTGTGCTCTCGAAGCTGGGGTGGGAAGTGACACCGCTAGAGGTGGAGGGTGTCACACACCTCTTCTACTCAAGGGATTTGCTCCACGTCTGTCTGGATCTACTGCGGGACGCCGCACACTTGCAGTTATGGGGAGAGCGGCTTGGCTTAGCACCCGACGGGACGCGTTTTCGATCCGACATGCTTGACAGCGACCTGTTCCTGGCCGAGGAGGTGCACGTGCGCGGTCGGCACGGGGCACTCGCCTTCGTGTTGGCGGTGCAGCTGTTCATCGACGAGGCCGTCGTTTCCTGGTCGGGAGCACACTACATGTTCCCCATCCGGGCACGTGTGCTCAACGTACGTGACCGGGCGGTGCAGTGGGTGACCGTCGGCCACGTGCCTCACGTCGGCAAGCCTGTTGCCCGCACGGCGGCGGCTCGTCGTCGTGCCAGCGACGCTCGCAATGGATTATTGCAGCGGTGTCTTGCGATTCTTCTGCGTCGCTTTGTCGGCGCCAGCCAAACTGGTGTGACTGTGTACTTCCCCGGGCGCCAGACCTTGACGGCGGTTCCACGCCTTCTGGGCCTCGTCGCCGACCAGCTCGGCGAGCGGTCGGTCGTTTGCCTCATGGGAAACGCATGCGAGTTCTTTTGCTCACATTGTGTCGTCCGACGCGACGTGGCGGGCGGACCGGCGGGAGTGGGCGCACCGGGACGTGACGTCACTGCCATTCTAGACGCGCAGCTTGACGGCGCCATCACTCGCGACCGCGATCCTAAGCCGTCGCTGCGCAACCAGCTCCGAACTGAGCATAGCGCTCTTGCTTTCGTACCTGTAATTGCAGCCGTGTGGGGCCTCGCGACGGACAGCCGGCAGCTGTACGCGATCATCTCCTTGGACCTTCTACATGTGTGGAAACTCGGGGTGGTGCGGATGGTCACGCAGCGCTTTCCATCCTTTCTGCGCGTGGCGTGTGACGGCCGTGACGCGCGCTTGGGCCCTGCTGCAGACACACTCGAGGCGCTGAACCTACGAGCCTGGGAGATGGGGCACCTCAACGTGCCTTCTCCGACCCCGCCGGGGTAAGTTTTCCTTGGTGTTTTCTCGGTGTTCTCCGTCACTCCGCTTCCCCGCCGTAGCTTTTCTTGTGTGCCACAGCTTGTGCTCCTTTGTAACAGTGCCTAACTGATGCATAGACGGCGCCGACGGTACCCGCTCTTGTGTTGCATCTGCTCTTGGTCCGAGCTGTTTCTCTCAACAGGTTCTTTGTCCCTCCTACAGAAAAACAACTGCAAATGACCGGACGGCTGTGGCGCCACGGTCTGTGTGTCATGCCACACATGATTGCTGGTGTAGGCGGGCCGGCCGAGGGACAAGTAGTGCGGCACCTGGACGCCGCGCCGACGAGAGTGGCTACGGCCCAGGCCCGTTATTCTCATGCTCACGAGGAGCTCGACGACGGGCATGGCCCTGACGGCGGCGGGCTTGAAGCTGCCGACGAGGTGCTTCCTGACCCTGTCGTTCCAGACGTCGTGTCTTCCCCCAAGTACAGGCGCCTATTCGGTGACCTGCCGCTTCACAGGGCCGTGCTGGAGGTCTTTTGTCGCATGGCGGCGCTTGGAGGTCGCCTGATGGGTGACAATATGGCTGACACGGTGCGCATGTCTGAGCAGCAGATGCGCGCGTTGGCGGACGAGGCCAGGGTCTTCATCATTGACTACGTCGACCTTCTGTTTGGCCCAGCGCACACAACAAAGGCGCACCGGATGGCCAATCACTTGTTGGCGGCATTGCTGGCCAACGGCAACTTGTGGGAGGGCGACACTAGCGAGAACGAGGCCTTGCACGGCCCGTGCAAACGGATGTACGCCAGGACCAACAAGCGCGGACCCAGCATCGTCCTGCAAATGATGCGGGCGGCCGAGACGCAAGCAGAGGTGCTGCGGGAGCTGCGGGAGCAGGAGACCGAGGACGCTGGAGGCGACGACGGCATCTACGACATACTCGAGGAGGTTGCGCACGGCGCCGGCGTCGCCGCATCGTCGGATATGCCGCTGGCGAGGTCCCACCGGGGCCGACGGACGCGCATCGCTGGCGTGGAGCAGATACCCGGCTTGTCTGGCCTGGGAGAGTTGTTGGGAAGGGGCCCAAGCTGCTCCTTGGTTGTGTCCACCTCGTTCACGTTCAACTGCACATTCGAGTGGGGCGCCGCCTCAGTGGTGCAGACGGCATGTGCATCGGACTCCTACCTCGGCAAGCCAAGATACGACCACCTCTGGTACACCAACTCGAGCGGCCAAAGATGTTTGGGCTGGCTGAGACTCGTGGTCCGTGCACTCGGCGGCGTTGTGGACGACTTTGCCGTTGTTTGGCGCATGGAGGAGGTGCCCTCTATACCCCAGTGCTCCTTGACGCGGTGGGGTTGCAAAAGGGTGGCGTGGTGTTTTGAGAGCGTTGGAGCGGAGTGGCCTGTCCTGGCTCGCGTTCCACTGTCAAGTGTGCGAAGGGTCGAGCACGTCGTACCTGACTTCCAAGACCTCGGTGACCGGCACGGCCTGCGCGCTGTGCCCTCGAACACCCCGGACACTGCTGGCGAGCGTCACGCCGCACGTTTCTTCACGAACGCATTCCACCCTTTTACTTCCCGTGCTCTCAATCCGAGCAGCTGATGCGCGGGTCATTCTGGCGGGACGAGCAGCGCAACGCTTACGTCGTGCAGACGCTTCCTTGGTGGCCGGTGCTGGTACTCGCGGCTGCGTTGGCGACGGGTCGGTTGGCGGGTGCCAGCTTCTGGGTTGGCCGCGGGGCGGTGGGGTGCTGGTGGGGCTGTCTGGTGGGGCTGCGTGGAGGTGGGCACCCTTGGGCGAGTGCGCCGCTTGCGGCGGGTGTTGATGACGGGTGTTGGCGGTGGCCGCTGCCGCCGCCACTACCACTGTCATTATCACTGCCGCTGCCGCGACTGCCACCACTTCCACCACCGCTGGCACCGCTGTGGTGCAACAGCGGCGACGACGGACCGTTTGGCGCCGACCGCACCACGCCGCCGCCGCCAGGCGTGCTTGCCGCCGCCACCCCGCAGCCACCGCCACCGACGCCCACCACCGGCGGCGGCAGCGGCGGCGGCGGCAGCGGCGGCGGCGGCAGCGGCGGCGGCAGCGGCGGCGGCGGCGGGAGATCGGAAGAGCACACGTCTGAACTCCAGTCACACAGTGAGCTCGTATGCC
>ENA-ORXM01004991-ORXM01004991.1-marine-metagenome-genome-assembly--contig:-NODE-4991-length-11039-cov-3.833151_pt1 | contig 11039 bp, 14 predicted proteins | sample MGYA00237867_ERZ511480 | MGnify/ENA primary metagenome ERZ511480 (study PRJEB26309, sample SAMN06266103) | marine metagenome | isolation source: Algal blade | place: United Kingdom:Sidmouth, United... | reverse complement strand
CTGAGCGTTTCGCCGAAAACCGTGATGCCGATGGCCGTGGCAAACACCAATTGCAGATAGGCAAACGGCTGTACGGCGGATGCCTCTGCGACTTCATAGGTTTTGATCAGCAGGAAATGGCCCGTGGCCCCTGTGATGCACAACGCGCCCATCCAGACCCAATCGGTCCCTGTCATCGGTTCCCAATACCATACCCCGACAAAGGTCATGGCCACTGCGCCCACAACGCCCGTCCAGAAAAACGACGTCGCCGCAGTGTCTTTGCGCGCCGCATAGCGCGTCAACAGACCGTAAATGGCGAACAACACGGCTGACGCCATCGGGAATACGGCATTGGGTGAAAACACGCCAAACCCCGGCTGTAAGATCACCAGCACGCCGACAAAGCCGATGCCGATAGCAGCCCACCTGCGCCAGCCCACTGCCTCACCCAATATCGGCCCCGAAAGGGCGGCGACCAACAACGGATAGCAGGCGAAAATTGCGTGGCTTTCCACAAGGCCCAATTTCACGAACCCAATTACCATGACGCAAATTTCAGCGGCCAATAATAATCCTCGTGTGATTTGTAACAGCGGCTGCTTTGTCGCGGCTGCTGCGCGCACCGATCCCGATTGGCGGGTCGCAATGGTGATGACAAAAGCTGCGAAAAACCAGTAGCGGATCATGACGATCATCTGCACGTTATATTCCGCCGCCAGATGCCGCGAAATTCCGTCTTGTACTGCAAAAATGAATGCCGTTGCTGACATCAACCAAATGCCAAGGCGTATGTTATTTTGCATCACGTAACCGCGCCGTCGTCATGTGCCGTTTGCGCCCGTAACCTTGCACGCGCGCCACGTCAAAGCCCGCCGCATCCAGCGATGCCCGCACATGCCCCGCCGCAGAATAGGTCGCAGCCGTGCCGCCTTGTGCGGTATGCGCGCCAACTGCGGCGATCAGTGCGGGCTCCCATAAGGCGGGGTTTTTGGCTGGCGAAAATCCGTCCAAATACCACGCATCGGCGCAGCCGTCCCACTGTGGCACGGTTTCACGCGCATCACCAATGATCACATCAAGGATGACATCGGGCGCCAGCTCAACCTGCCTTGCACCCACGGTCCAAGTTCCGAGCAAAATTTCTGCAAAACCGGCCACTTGCGGGAACGCTGCCAAGGCTGCGCGCATATCATCCACTGCCATCGGAAAGGCTTCGAACGATGTAAATTGTAATTTCTTGCCGCCCGCTCTGGTCCACGCATCCCACGTCGCAAGCAGGTTCAACCCTGTGCCAAACCCCAGCTCTGCGATATGCAAATCACCGTCAAACCGCGCCTGCAGCCCGTTGCCATCAATAAAAACGTGCCGTGTCTCGTCCAGTCCGCCGTTTAGCGAATAATACGGATCGTCAAATTGATCCGATACCGGAACGCTGCCTGCGTCGGTTTCGCGCCATGTCAAGGATGCCGTCTGGTTGCTCATGGTGTTTTGCCTTATGCACAGACCATCAATATGGCGGAAGGTGCGGGTATGGCAACGGTCGATGTTACGGTGATGGGCGCGGGCGTCTTCGGCCTTTCGGTGGCCTTCGCATGTCTGTCCCAAGGCGCCACCGTTCGCGTAATCGACCCGCACGGCATTGGCGCCGGGGCTAGCGGCGGAATAGTCGGTGCCTTGGCCCCTCATGTGCCCGAAAACTGGAACGCAAAAAAAGCGTTTCAGCTTGATAGCCTGCTGATGCAAGCGGATTTCTGGGCGCGCATTGAGGCGCTTAGCGGCTTGCCCACGGGTTATGCCCGCAATGGCCGCTTGCAACCTTTGGCCGATGACGCCGCCGTCGCAATGGCGCAACGACGCGCCGTGACGGCAAAGTCACTTTGGGGCGATCACGCAAGCTGGACTGCCATTCCCGCCACCGGGGCCACTTGGTCACCACCCAGCACGAGCGGGATGCTTGTCCTGGACACACTGTCTGCATTGATCCATCCGGCCGACGCGACCAGATCGCTGGCGGCTGCCGTGATCGCTCTTGGCGGTGACATCGTCACAACAGGCGCTGCCCAAGGCCGCGTTGTCTGGGCCACCGGCTGGGCGGGCTTACAGGACATGACCGCGCGGCACACCCGAATGGTCGGCGGTGGTGTAAAAGGACAGGCGGCGCTTTTGGATTATGATGCCCGCGACCTGCCGCAACTTTTTGCCGATACACTGCATATTGTTCCGCATTATAACGGCACCACGACTGTAGGTGGAACTTCCGAACGTGACTTCGAAGATCCATACACAACCGACGCATTGCTTGATGATCTTATCGCGCGCGCCCGCCGCGCTGTTCCGGCGCTTTCAGATGCACGGGTGGTCAAACGCTGGGCTGGCGTGCGCCCCCGCAGCCGCTCACGTGCCCCCATGCTCGGGGTGCATCCGTTTGAAAAGAACGCGTTCGTGGCCAACGGCGGCTTCAAAATAGGCTTCGGCATGGCCCCGAAGGTCGGACAGGTCATGGCGGATTTGATCCTCAATAACCACGACACAATCCCTGACGATTTCAAACCGGATCGCAGCCTTTAGCTTTTCCTCTTGCCGCAAAATACCCGGCCTTATGTATCAAACGCACCAAGCTCCGGCGGGGTGTGAGGCATGATTAGGACTCCACAACTTCTGCGTGACATGATTGTGTGTCCATTATGTTGGAATGGATCAAATTCGAAAAAGCTTGCCTCGCTAAGGCGTTCACTGGGAAGTTTTGGCCAATCGAAAAAATGTCTGGCGGTCTGGCCGTCATTATGCTGCTCCTCACGAAGGTTTTACCTCTCCCAGAGGGGGTCGCCGCAATGGTAGAAACTGATCTGCCATTATATTTCTTTGTCTCGATATTTGTGATGACTGTGTTTGTAGGTTATATATTGGCCCCTTACAGCCTATATAAAGAGCAATTGGACGCTAAAATTAGACTCGATCATCAACGGAAACCAGCCTTATCAATTTTCATTAGAGAAACCTCGGCTGGCCTTGTTAAGAAGGGGTCAACCCTCCAATCATTAACCGGATCAAGGCAAACCATTTTCAATGGCTTTGGGCCAGATTTGTTGAGCGTGTACTGTAAAAATACCGGCGAAAGCAAAGCCAAGAACTGTGTCGCCCGCCTTGTTTCAGCTAAGCAAATTCAGGACGGACCAGATAGAGAATTGGAAATAATTGAATCTATAGTTTTGCCTTGGGACTCATCCGATCCGGAATCCAACTTAGTTGAAACCATAGCGCCAAATGGTGTCTGTAGAATTTGGATCGCAGGCTTGACGTTAAGTGGCGATATGTGGATTTTTCGAGAAATGGGTCGTCTTCCCATTGAGTATCAAAGGTTTTTTGGGGAAGCAGGCAAGTATGAAATAGTAATTCAAGTAGATTCAGATGACAGTGCGCCTGTCCAAGTCAAACTCGAGGTTTCCACCAAGCCTCGTATGGAGGGGGGTGCTGGCCTTCATCGCGGACACGCCCAAATATCTATTTTAGCGCAAGGCTCTCCAACCCTACCGCAGTTAGGGACTGCAACATAAACGCAGCACTAAACTTCCCCCGCGACAGTTTGTTTCGGATGTTTACTTCCTTTTCTCCGATTAACTCTGCCAACTGCGCGTAGGTCACACCTTTGCGCTTCAATTCGGCCTTCAGAAGGTTTGCGGCCCTCGTTTCCCACTCGTTTTGGTCTGGCATGTGTTACCTATGTCAATAAAAGTATCATAAACATTACATAAGGTATTGCATCCGATACGTCTACGTATTAAATTCATTACATAGGTAATGATAGAGATACAAAATGGCACAGCACTTTCTACTTTCAGCGGCATCCCGCACACTTAACCTTCGCAGCATCTACAAAGCAGGCGAAGACGCGGCGTATGGATTGTTCTGCAAGATGCGCTGGCCCGAGACTGACGGTGAGGCTGTTTGCCCACAGTGCAACCACGATCAGGCGTACAAGATCACCACGCGACGCAAGTTCAAGTGCAAGGCATGTGCGCACCAGTTCAGCGTTACGTCTGGCACAATCTTTGCATCGCGCAAGATGGACTTTGTGGACTTGTTGGCTGCGATTTGCCTGACTGTGAACGCATCCAAGGGCATCAGCATGGTGCAGCTTTCCCGCGATATCGACTGCCAGTATAAGACAGCGTTTGTTCTGGCCCACAAACTGCGTGAGGCTATCGCGCAAGAGGTTCACACTGGTGAAGTTCTTGACGGTCACGTTGAAATCGACGGCGCATACTTTGGCGGTCACATTCGCCCACACAACGAAAAGGCAAAGCGCGTTGATCGTCGCCTCAAGAAGCACCAGACAGGCACGCGCCGCGTTGTGGTTGCCATGCGTGAGCGTGAGGGCCGTACTTTGCCTTTCATCGCTATGGGTGAAGGTGAAGGCGTTGCAATGGCTATGGAAAACGTATCCCGCACCGCCACAATGTCAGCCGACGAAGCATCCCACTGGGATACGCTGCACGACGGTTGGATGGTGGATCGCGTGAACCACTCCGAAATCTACAGCGACCACGGCAAGCACACCAACATGGTGGAAAGCTTCTTTTCCCGTCTGCGCAACATGATCCAAGGCCAGCACCACGGGGTTAGCCCAAAGTACCTGCACCAGTATGCAAGCCACTCTGCATGGCTGGAAGACAACCGCCGCACAGACAACGGCACTCTGGCGCATATCGTTGTGTCTAACGCGATGGACGCGCCTGTGTCGCGGAACTGGAAGGGGTATTGGCAGCGGGCGGCTTAAGAACACACCGAGAACTTTTCACTTTATACCGCATATGGTGGTGGACTCAGGATATTGCGGTCGAGTAATGTGGGGGTACAGGCGCTAGGGGGTGCCTTCAAAACTACCCCCCAGCAGAAATCTAAATCCACGCTGTAACGTGGGACTCCCTGTAAGTTTCGATTATCGCCATCGGTGATAGTTCGTCAAGCCGCGTTGCAGCATTATCGTTCGGAAAGGACGACTAATGACCCAACTACATGCCGCCGTTGTGCGGGAACAAAACATCACTTTCGCAGTCGCTATGATGAAGGACCATGTGCTCAATAATCCTTCAATGGCAGATCAGCAGATACGAGCCGTAGCTGCGGCCCTAGGTTGCCCACTTGTCGTCTTGATGGGGGAGCGGAACCGTAAACTGCGAGGCAATCGGAAAGACGTGGTTGATTTTGTTTCAAAAATTGATCCTTCACGTCTGCCGTGGAAAAAGTGGACCATTTAACGATGGTCTGATCCAGTAAATCGAGCGCGTCCAGTAAGGCTTTGCGGCACTGGGCGCGCTCATCTGGGTCCATTGGCACCTGCACGATATCGTCACGCCCCACCCAGAGGGCCAGCCCATTTGAGTTTTCCAACTTAATTTCCATGCGATCTCCTTGGCGGTAAGAATCGCACGATCAATCAGATTTGTGAATCCCTTAACAATGGTCAGTCCGAGGCCAGAGGACTTTACGCAACAGCAACCCTCCACAAACACCCCTCCGGCCCAAAGTCCTGCACCACGCGCCCGCTATCCCGTAGCCGACACAGCGCCATATATGCCCGATGCATAGCGCTCTTACGGGTAATGCCTGATACGGTCGCCTGTATCGCGTCCGCAGCCTGTGACGTGGTGCATGGCAGACAAGCTGTGACGACCCGCCTGCACCTACCGCGTGACAGCGGCCTATCATGCAGCTTGACGGGCTTATCCACGCCACGCAGCGCCAATAGCGCCTCTACGTGTTCCCTTGCTTCGCCTGTGCGGTACAGTGCCAGCAGCGCGTTGTTGATCGTCTTGTCCTGCATACCCTATTATGGATTCACAGCCTTGTTTTTATAAGCTATGTTGTTGGTGCGTTTGATACATAAGGCCGAAAATACCTCCGCCGGAGGCATCGTGTTTTGGCACAAAATACGACCTAGGACGCTTCGGCGGCCATGCACTGGCGCCCGTCAGGGCCGCGTACCCAAGCCCGCCCGTTTTTCCAGCATAAAGTCGCCGTCTCGTGGTGCATCAACGGGGCTGTGGCGCGATATGAAAATGCGCGCAATGCGCCCAATTGCGCCCGCGCTAGTCCCATCAATAAATGTGCGAGCAATGGTCCATGTACGACCAATCCATCGTACCCTTCAACCTTGCGGGCGTAGCTCTCGTCGTAGTGAATGCGGTGCCCGTTAAACGTCAGAGCCGAATAGCGAAACAAGGTTGTGCTATCAAAGCCAATGGGCACGCTGATGTCCTCATCGGTTGCGGCCATCGGGACTTGCGGCGCGGTCTCGGGCTTGTCTTGGCGGTAAACCAATTCTTGCCACTCCGTAAGCGCGAGCGATTGGCGTTGCCGGAAATCATGGCGCACGCGGACAAAGGCCAGCGGCCCACTGCGCCCGTCTTTGCGCGTGACGCCTTCTACAGTGGATGTTTTCTCGGCCTTGATGCCCGCCAACAGCGGTTTGTGAAACACCAGTTTGCCCGCGGCCCACATTCTGCGCGGCAATCCCAGATCGGGAATAAACTGCCCTTTCGCAGGGTGCCCGTCGCGGCCCAAATCCTGTACCGGTTGCGCATCCCAAAAATAGATGTGATGCGCGAATGGCGGCAGCGCGTCTCCTGACGTGATGCTCGGTGTTTCGCCCAGCATTGCTTGGAGGGCCCGTGCGCGTGCGGGATCCATCATATCGGTTTGCGATTGCACGCGGGGGTGGTTATCAGTCATCCGGTAACACTACGCCGTTCCCTGCATGCGCGCAAATTCAGGTTTGTGCCTTCAGCTTGACCATCAACGCGGTCAGCGTGGCCACGTAGCGGTCCGACGTCAGGCGACCCGCATCGTCAAATTCGTCAAAATTTGAACCGATCAGCACCTCGGGGCCTTGCAGCAGGTTAGGGCCAAACGGCATCAGGCACAGGCGCAGCGCAAATTGTGCCCGCTCGCCACCAGCCCGACCCGCAGCAGCCGACATGATTGCGACAGGTTTGTCGGCCCAGACCTTGCCGTCTGTCCGGCTTACCCAATCAAGCGCGTTTTTCAAGACGCCGGAAATTGACTTGTTGTATTCCGGTGTCGCGATGATCACCGCGTCGGCAGCGGCAATTTGATCGGCAAGCGTTTGTACAGACGTTGGAATGCCTTCAGCCTCTTCCAGATCGCCATTATAAAGCGGCAGGTTCAGGTCACCGATCACGAATGTATCGGCAGCATAGATTTCGGCGGCGTGCCGGATCAATTGTGTGTTCGTGGATGCGCGGCGCAGCGCGCCCGATAGTCCCAGCAGTGATGTCATGTTCAGCGGTCCCTGTATAAATGCTTATCAGATATATAAATCGCTCCCGCAGTGTTGCCAGTCCCTAAGACCTGACACATGCTGTGCGAAATTACACAGCAACGGGACGTAGGGACATGCAGCGCCACGGCGGTAAGATTTTGAGCGATCACCTTCAGGCGCTGGGCGTGCGTCGTGTGTTCTCGGTCCCCGGCGAAAGCTTCCTTGCGGCCCTTGATGGCCTGTATGACAGCGGCATTCCCAATATCGTCTGCCGACAAGAAGGCGGCGCGGCCATGATGGCAGAAGCATATGGCAAGATGACGGGCCAACCGGGGGTGTGTTTTGTAACACGCGGACCGGGTGCAACGAATGCAAGCGCGGGCATCCATATCGCGATGCAAGACAGCACGCCCATGGTGCTGTTCGTCGGCCAAATCGACAACCGTCTGACCGACCGCGAAACATTCCAAGAAGTGGACTATCGCGCCATGTTTGGCGGCGTTGCAAAATGGGTTGCTCAAATTGATCACACCGACCGCATTGCCGAATACGTGACGCGCGCGTTTCAGGTTGCGACATCAGGCAGGCCGGGGCCTGTCGTGCTGGCGCTGCCTGAAAACATGCTAAGCGCGACATCGCAAGCACCTGGCCGCCCCGGCCCGCCGGATATCAAGATAGCGAATTTATCCGGCGTGGCGGCCAGTATCATGAACCGCGTGGCCCAAGCACACCGCCCGATGGTGATCATCGGCGGACCGCATTGGTCGCAAGGCGCTGCCGCGGATTTGGCCCGTTTCGCCGACGTCCAAGGCCTGCCTGTGGCCTTGGGTTTTCGCCGTCAGGATTACCTTGATAACCGCCACCGCTGCTATGCGGGCGACCTGAACGTTGGTATAAACCCAAGGCTTGCGGCACGGATCAAATCGGCGGATCTATTGCTGGTCATCGGATCGCGCTTTGGTGATATCGAAACGCAAGGGTACACGAACCCGACGCCAGATAACGCACCCGCAATCATTCACTGCCATGTTGACGAAAGCGAAATTGGCGCAGTTTATCCGGCAGAAATCGGGTGCGTGGCCTCTGCTCCCGCAGTCGTCAATGCCTTGGCGCAACAGCCCGCAATCGGGCGCGATTGGTCGGATTGGACCGCTGCGGTGCGGGCCGACTATGACGCGTGGCTCACGCCAACCGTCAGTCCGGGTGATCTGAAACAAGAGGATGTTATCGGGTGGCTGTCCGACAATTTGCCCGAGAATGCCATCTTGACCAATGGCGCGGGCAATTATGCAGCATGGTTGCACCGCTATTTCGTTTACAAGTGCTACCGGACCCAGCTTGCGCCGACCTCCGGCTCTATGGGGTATGGGTTTCCCGCTGCGATCTCTGCTTCGTTGCAGTATCCGGACAGGCAAGTTGTCTGCCTTGCAGGTGACGGGTGTTTCCAAATGACCTGCAACGAGCTTTCGACTGCCGCCCAGCATGGTGCGACGCCGATTGTCGTTGTGATGGACAATGGCCGCTATGGCACGATCCGAATGCATCAGGAAAAAACATATCCCGGTCGTGTGTCAGGCACTGCCCTGACCAACCCCGATTTTGCAGCGCTCGCGCGGGCGTACGGCGGACACGGTGAACACGTCACGCGATCTGCGGATTTCGCGGATGCATTCGCGCGCGCGCAGGCATCAGGCACGTTTGCCGTGATTGCGTGTAAGGTCGACGAAGATGCGCTGTCGACAGGGGGTACGCTGTCGCAACTGCGTGCCGCTGCGCAATAGCAACGATGCCTTAGGTCACTTGCCACTGTGTTGGTGTGTTTTCCTGCCAATCCTTGCGGTGCAGCAACGGCGTGTCGTCTTGGGATTGCGCGATGCCCAGACACAGATAGGCCGTCAGCGACCAGTTGTTTGGTGCGCCCAGAATGCGGTGAATGTTGACGGGGTTTACGATAGACACCCAGCCCAAGCCGATATTATCCGCACGCGCCGCAAGCCATAGGGTATGGATCGCAGCAACCGTGGAATAATCAAGCATTTCCGGCATTGTCTGGCGCCCCAAACCGTGACCTTCGGCGGGGGTATGATCGGTGAAAACCGCCAAATGCACGGGCGCATCGTGCAAACCAGCAAGCTTTAGCTTCATGTAGGCACTCCGCTTGGTGCCGCTATAGGCATCGGCTGCTTTCGCGTTTTCAGCCTCGAAATCCTTGATCACAGCGGCCCGCTTTTCGAGGCTTTGAACCTGTAGCACACGCCAAGGCCGCGCGTTGCCCACGGACGGTGCCAAGTCCATCGCCGTGCGTAAATTATCCAATCGGTCAGCGGCAATTGGATCGGTTCGGAAATGCCGCACATCACGTCGCCATTCAAGCACGTCGCGTAGGGCTTCGCGGTGAGGCTGGCCAAGTTTCATGCAGGTTTCCAGTTGGCAGCTTGGCTTGGCAAAAACGCCTCGATAGCGGCAGTGGCGATCACGGCGGTGTCGCCTGTGGCCGCATTGCCAACGTTCTGCCCGCCCTTGACGGCGGTGACGGTTGCAACGCCGCGCGGCAACATCAACGCGAGCGCATCGGTGTCCAGTTTGTCGGGGTCTTGAACGCCGACGGTCACCTGCACGCGCATCGCGTCTGTCGGGATGTCGAGGGTCGCAAAAATCGGCAAGGTAGAATGGCGGAACGCGTCCTCAACCGCGCGCAACGCGGCCTTGGTATAGTCCATCCCATGCAGGTCATTGCCCATGCCCATCTCGATAATGAAACGTTGCATCAGGCGACCCCTTCCAGCGCGACCGAGATCGCAGCGTTGGCGATGACAGTGGGCTTGCCACCATCGGCGCGTGGGATGTCCAAACCGCCTTTGACGATGGAAAAACTTGGCTGACCATAAGGAAAAACCTCAGCCAAAACAGAGGTGTCCACCTGATCTGGGTTTTGAACCCCAATCTCGACCGTCAACAGCATCGCTTCTTTTTCAACGCCAAAAAGCTCGGCAAGATTGATCGAGTTGTGCCACAGCGCATCGCGTACCGCACGGGTTGCCGCCTGCGTATAATCGCCCCGCCGCAGGGACGTTCCCATGCCGAATTCCACCAGAAGTTTTTGCATATTTTCCCGCCCTCAGTTGCCGAACACAAAACATTTGTCACGCCGGATCGTCAGCCACATCACCATGCCCGGTTGCGGCATGAATACATTTGGCACCGTCGCCTTGAGCACGGATTGATCGTGGTCCATGCGAAACTCGATCAGGCTTTCGTTGCCCATGAACCGCGCGCGCATCACCGTGGCGCGCGCAGGCGTGCCGTCGGCGGCGGTGGAAAAAGGTCGCCATTGAAAGTGTCACGCATCTTTAGGAAGAACGCCTGTGTTTCGTCCGGACTGGTGAGGACATCACTGAAGTTGCTCGCCTGCAAACCATCGAACATGTTCTTCGGCAATACGCCTCGCGCCTCGAGGTAGGCTGTGAAGAGCGTTCGCAGCATCAAACGATGGGCAGCCAGCGACTTGCATTTGCGTTTGACCAGCAGCTTTCCCGCTTGCTCCAAATCCTCGGCCAACTTGGTGTCGATGCGTGTAGTGGTCCGAATTCGCTTGCCCCGCTGCGTGTCCCAAAACTGACCGCTCTCCAGGCTGATTCGATCCAACTCATACTGACGCAACTTTTCCAGGTCATCCGTTGCAGTGGCAAGAAGCTCAGCCGGGTGTGTCTCGCAAACGCGATCGGTTTGGGGAGGTTGATACGCATTGAGTACGCGGACAACAGTCGGCGTCACG
>ENA-ORXM01004990-ORXM01004990.1-marine-metagenome-genome-assembly--contig:-NODE-4990-length-11042-cov-2.806658_pt1 | contig 11042 bp, 11 predicted proteins | sample MGYA00237867_ERZ511480 | MGnify/ENA primary metagenome ERZ511480 (study PRJEB26309, sample SAMN06266103) | marine metagenome | isolation source: Algal blade | place: United Kingdom:Sidmouth, United... | reverse complement strand
TCCATCGCCCAAGACAAATATACGTTGGGCACAACCTGAGACCATTTCCAGACATGGGAACAAAAAAACTATAGTCAATTAGTTTGGTAGCCATCAGAGAGGGAGAACGCAGTACATTGTCGTCATCGTCGAAAACCAGTATAACGATCTATCATCAAGGCAAAGTCTTGGTATCGACGTCAATAAAGCGAAAAGACATTGTTGTAGGTACGGCGCCAACGTCTCACATCCGGCTAAAACATGAGTCAATCGCCGGTCGCCAGCTTCTCATCTCCAAGACGCCAAGCGGTGATATCCTCATTGACGACCTGTGCGCCGGCCGGAAAGCAGATATTTTGCTCAACGGACTGCGCGTAAGAAAAGCAAACGTTGTACATGGAGATATTGTCTCCGTTGGTCCTTTTGACATTCACGTTGGCACGACGCGGGACCCGACCGAGGACAGTACCCATGCTACAGCAGGAACCACCGTAGGTTTCTCTGATGACACAGCTGCGACACAGCACAAAAGCGATCATCATAGCGCCTCGAGCAGAGATCGCAATCACCCGTCAATGTCTAACCATGCGAATGGAAAAGATGAACTCGCACTCGACCGTGTATCACAATCGTTGAAGAGTCTGCTTCAATCTCCCCAAGAACCGACGAATCAACAAGACAGAAGTAAAAAAATTATTCCTTCACCGATGACGAGTGCTTCGCTTGAAGTGCAAGCATCTGAAGGAGATAAACAGCTTGAAAGAAAACCCATGTTTGGCGAACGGCACAGAAAAAAAGCTCCTAGATTCGAGCAGAACGATAGAGACTCCCCGTTTCTGAGCCAGCATTCGGCGATTGAAGCGCAAATATCGAGTATCGAAAAACGGACCGGTGACAAATCAGTAATGGTTTCTTTAGCAGAGTTGAACGACTCGAATCTACAGCCTGAACTTGGATATTATACGGACGGGCAGCTCATAAGTGTACGAAAGCTCGAAGCCGGTGTCTCGATTCGTGTGCCCCCTGACCAGTTCTGTCTAATTCGGCAGCACGGCAATGGAAAAATTTCAGTTTTTTTCGACGCGTCTGTAAGTGGGACGATCATTCGAAACAGTACCGTTCACCCCATCGCTCAAGGTAGCCTTGATGCGAAAATTTTCGATCGAAAGAAACATATTTATGCAGCAGAGATAAAGCCGCGGGATATCGTACAAATACTACGTGGACGCGACAACTATTTACTACGCTTCGTCAAGCCTGGGTCGGGTGACAAGGCCGGTAACGGATCGTCTGTCGGTCGCCCGAAACGGCGCCGTCGAAAAAGAAACAAATGGCCCGTGTTTGTTTTACTGGCAGCACTTTTAGGATTTGGAATCCATCAATTCAGCGGAATCGAGAAAAGCAAAACGCAAAGTTTCGTTGCAAAACTGAAGCACTCAACGAAGTCTGGGGTTGCATACGTACTAGACAAGGTAGGACTCGGTAAAGATAGGTCATCTTCCGGCGAAAAACATCAAGGCAGCGCCGACAACACTGATTCAAATAGTGACAAGCCCGGCAATAATCCGATGGGCAATAATGGTACAGGCAGTATGGCAAATAACCGAGCTACTGTCGCGACGGGGCATAGTGCTTTTGATGATGGAAGTGTAGCGGTCCCGCTCATCGATGTCTTAAGCGGTAGTGTGACTAAATTTGAAGTCGAAGCGCTGATCGCGTCTCGCCAAGATGAACTCAACACCTGTTTTGATACGAAAGCTTTACCAACAAAGAGCAAAGAAATTAGTACGGCAGCAATGAGCAGTCGTTTTTTCGTGATGGAAGATGGGACGATCGGTGCAGCGACGATAGACGCATCGACCACGAATAATGATCTCCTTGTCGATTGTGTGCTCATCAATCTAAGAGAGTCCATTCTTGATACGAAACCAGGCGATATTAGTGAAGTTACCGCAGCCATCGTTCATCCTTCGCACGTACTGAAGGAGCATGTAAATGAATAGACTATCTTCCTCAGGAATATACCAAACCGTCACGCGCATACTTGATGCCGAAGAAGCACCAAAATCGAACTTCTCCGTTCAAAGCTATCAACTTAAGATGGTAGAAGGTCCAAGCGTTGGGGAAACATGGCCACTGGGCTCAACAGCTCAGCTAGGGAAAGGGCCTGACAACACTATCATCGTCATGGATGCGACAGTATCCCGTAGCCACCTAGAGATCGAAGAAACGGACAATGGCCTTCGTGTTAAAGATCTAAATAGTACAAATGGTACCTTTCTTGACGGAGCACGAATAATGGAAGCCTTTGCTAGCCCCGGGATGGAAATACGTGCAGGGGATGTCGTTTTTCGGCTCATTGCGGTTCATGAAGACGTAAACATTGTTCCCTCCGGTGAAAGTGTCTTCAAGAACCTCGTGGGTTCGACTGATCAAATGCGTCGAATCTTCTCTCTCCTTGAAAAAATATCACCAACCGATGCAACCGTGCTTATTACGGGTGAAACTGGCTGCGGAAAAAGTGCGGTTGCTAAATCTATTCACAACGCGAGCAACCGAAAGAACAAGCCTTTTGTTGTCGTAGATTGTGGGTCGATATCTACAAACTTAATAGAGAGTGAGCTCTTTGGACATGAGCGCGGGGCCTTTACAGGTGCAACTCAACTTCGGCGAGGTGCACTTGAAACCTGTGCTGGAGGGACCCTCTTTATTGATGAGCTTGATGACCTACCACTCGATGTGCAACCGAAACTACTCCGCGCAATCGATGAGCGAGAAATCTATCGTGTGGGATCCATCAAGCCTATTAAACTTGACCTTCGCATTATTGCTGCGACGAAAAAAGATCTTGTTAAAGAAGTAGAAATCGGACGCTTTCGGGAAGATCTATATTATAGATTATCGATCGTAACCTTTAGACTCCCCCCGTTGCGCGAGCGCCTTGCTGATATTCCCGTCCTTGCAGACAACTTTTTGAAAGACAAAGAAAAACGCTTTTCCGACCTAAGCACCACACTGCAACGGCGGCTAAAAGAACATCACTACCCGGGTAATGTTCGCGAACTTAGAAATCTTCTGGAAAGAGCCCTCTATTTAGATGGCATCGATGAAATCGATCCGACAACCTTTCCAACCTCCAGCACATCTAGTGATGCAATGGCAGCCGTTAGTCATTCTGGCATCGACTATGACCAGCCCTTCAAAGTCGCTAAAGAGGTTGTGGTAGACCGTTTCGAAAAAGCATATATTGCCAAGCTTATTCCCCGTTGTGGTGGCAATATCTCCAAAGCAGCACGGGAAGCAGGTATTGACCGGAAATACCTTTACATGTTGATGAATAAGCACAATCTTCAGCCATAATGACGGCTGGTAAGATTTCTAATCCCGACCGACCTACGCCTGATGAAGACGCAATGGTGTCCGCTATGGATGCTTTTCTTCGGGCTAGTCAGATACGCAATCTGGAAAGCTCAGTTTCGGTCGACATTAAAGCCGCCTCTCGTAAGTTCTCGAAGATCTGGATCGATCGCTTTCTCGTGGGTTACGAGATGTCGGCAAGCTTAATATTAGGCAACATGTTCACTGAAGGGCGGCTAGACAGCCCTCAATATGTCACTGGATTGACCTTCTCTGGGCTATGTCCGCATGATCTTTTGCCCTTTCATGGCACAGCTTCCGTTGCGTATATCCCAGACAAGGGGACAGTAGGATTCGGACAAATAGCGGACTTAGTCCAATGCTTCACATCACGACTAACCCTGCAAGAAACGGCCTGCAATCAAATCATGCGTGCCTTAACATCATACGTATCAAGTACAGGAAGTGCATGCGTATTGCGGGCAAATCACCAATGCTTCGCGGTATCTAAGCCAGCACAAGCATCTCATGTTATTACGACGGTCGCTGCATCAGGCTGCTTTCAGGGTGATCATGGCTTACTTGACCACATCTAGACCGGTCTCGAACTCGCTAGGAAGATCTTCAGGCGCGATCTCGTGATCCATCCGCTGCTGTTTAGTTTGAATATACGACCGATTTTCATCGTGAACACCCACGATATGGGGCACCCGCTCCACGATCTGAATGCCCGCCGCACTCAGCTGCTGCACTTTATCCGGGTTATTGCTAAGCAGCCTTATCGAGCGAATACCAAGGTCTTGCAACATTTTTGCAGCGAGATCATACCGGCGTAGATCATCAGAGAAACCCAGTTCTCGATTCGCATCGACCGTGTCGGCCCCTCTGTTCTGTAGATCGTAGGCCTTTAACTTATTTGTAAGACCTATCCCGCGCCCTTCCTGCCGCAAATAAATAATAATCCCCGATCCAGCCTCGGCAATTAGTTTCATTGCTAAGTCAAGCTGCGGACCGCATTCACATTTGCGTGAGCGGAATACTTCACCGGTAATGCATTCGGAGTGTACTCGGCACAATATTGCCTGCGGATCAACAGGAGTGATATCTCCTTTACAGATCGCTAGATGCTCTTTTCCATCACCCGTTTTGTAGCCGATAAACCGAAACTCTCCGTAGTCGGTCACGATCATTGCGTCGCCATCACGCGCAACCCTCGATTGTGTACAAAACCTACCCATTTCACGTACATGTACCGCGCTACGTCTCCCGTCAACCTGATCAATCTAAGCTTTTTTGCTCTGGGCCGGGACCTTCAGGCTTGACGCCCATTGTCCGAGCAACGTAAATAAAAAATACGTTATGGCAGCGATCGATCTCGTAATATACCCAGACGATAGACTACGGAAAGTGTCGCGCCCAGCGCTGCCCGACCTTCCAGCTCACCAGTCACTTATAGACGACATGATCGACACTATGCATGTGCACAACGGTGCAGGGCTTGCTGCGATTCAGGTTGGGCGGGACATCGCCATCTTTGTAATTGCAGCAGGGGTAGCCGGTCGGGCAGAAACCGATGACCCTGTCGTATTTGTTGACCCAGAAGTTATAGATCTCAGCAAAGAAAAACGAATGGAAGAAGAGGGCTGCCTATCCATTCCCGATATTCATACACCTGTAAAACGCCCCTATCGCTGCAAAATGCGCGCATACGATCGCCATGGCGTGCAATTTGAAGTAGAATCTGCAGAGCTTTACGGCAGAGCAATGCAACATGAGTACGATCATTTATTAGGTAAACTCATTATGGATCGCATCGGACCTATCAAGCGAACGTTGATCGAAAAGAAAATGAAACAATATCATGCAGATCGGCAATAGTTCGATAACACGACCTGTATCTATTGTAGGCAGGTCTATTATAGACAAGTCTATTATAGACAAACTTCATGAAAGCCATCCAGAATGGAAGCTTACCGCCGACTCGTTCTGTTGCCTCGGTAAGCAAGCCTCCGGGCGAGTATATTGGAGAATCAACTTGGCAAATGCGCGATCGGTGGATGAACGGTCGGGAGATGCGCAAGAAGAGTACCCAGACTCTCTCGTCTTAATGCAAATTCCAGATAATCTGGGCGGTGAAATAACGAGCAGCAGTAAGCAGCCAAAAGACTCGATGCAAGCAAACTTTACCTCCATCGCGCGACTGCTCGCCAAGAACGACATTTTAGTGCCTAGTATTCTTAGTGAATCAACTTCGCCCGATTTCTTAATAATCGATGATCTTGGTGAAACCACGCTAGAGAAGTTCGTCAAACAATCTAGCGAGCAGCAGATTTCGCATAGTTACGAGTGTGCAGTTAAGATCTTAACACAATTTCAATCACGTCTGTTTCCAATGCCTAAAGAAACGGTCTCATGTGAGTCTGGTTTAGATCCAACGACTTATCCCCTACAACCCATCTGTTATCGAAGGCAGTATGAAGCAAAGCTGTTGATGGCGGAGCTCGATCACTTCACTGAATGGCTTGTCAATGAAGGGTTGGATCATCACTTCTCTAATGATGAAACAGCCGTACTAGATAACCTCTTCCAGGAGATTGTTACGGATATCTGCAAGCAACCGAAGACGCTGATTCATCGCGACTATCAGAGCCGCAATATCATGCTTTCCCCCCGGTCATTGGACTTAGTGCTAATAGACTTTCAAGATGCGATGATCGGCCCATGCGTCTACGACCTTGTTGCATTGCTCCAAGACTCGTATATCGAACTAAGCCCAAGTCAAATTGAGAACCTTATGCACGCTTTCTACGATAACACGACGCATTTCAATAGCTATGAGGACTTCGAAACGGCCTTTTGGACCCAAACAGTTCAACGAAAACTGAAAGACGCAGGCCGCTTCGTCTACATAGACCGCAAACGGAACGACCCAAGCTTCCTGACCCACATACCGCGCTCGATCCGCTGTGTACAACGTGCATTAACTCATCTGTCAGGTAAGGGTGTATCGTGGGCTGATAGCCTAAACACCATGCTTTTGCCCATATTCAACCAGGCGATTTCTCACTATAAAGCGTAGGCAAGTCTGTTAGTGATCATAGAGCTTCACAAAGCCTGTTGAGCCAAAAACAATGAGCCTTGCCTGATTGTATCCCTTCTCATCGGAGAAATACAGCGTCGTTGAGGAATTACTCCAAACCGGATTGCCGTCAGTACTAACTAAGACCTCATGGTTTGCAGTGAAACACATCTCAGTCACAACTGAAATCTCAGTCGTATCGGTGGGGAAGGTATTGTCACTGCTCGGCATTTCAGCCGCAGCTGCCATCTTAACGATCCGTGTGCCTTCATGTATTAACCAACGCCCCTGTTCACTCACGACCGTAGGATCACTCGGCAAACGCATGTTGTGAACAATCGTAGATTCTTGTGGATCGATCTCGATACACTGGTCTTCTCGAGTTGTTAGTGAGCGTCTCGCGATTTCATGGAGGTGATGAATAAGCTTTCGCGTATCCCCCTGGAATGCAGCGTCTTGACGTCCACGGCCAAGGGTAGGAATTGCCATCACAGCTAGTGTAGATACGATCAGAACAGCGATCATCAACTCAACGAGCGTAAATCCTCGGTCAGTGGTACAAGGTGAATTCGGAAGGTGTGCTGATTCATGCATGATGCAATGTTATTATATCATACATAAAATAAATTTATATATAAAAAGACGATTGTAAGTGATGAACGTGGTATTTAGCTCATTGCTAACCCCAACCTATCTATCAGCAGGTAAATCTTGCTCGTCTATCTCTTTTTGTTCATCAACAAAGGTTTGAATAACATCGCCAACATTCTCTTTAAAAAAGACCTTCTTCGCAGCTATCTCACGCAGGGACGTTACAGCGGGTTTATTATCACATTCGATCTCTGCGAAAACCCCGGCTGAGAGCTCACGGGCACGTTTGGCCGCCAATACAACGAGCGCAAAACGATTGTGCAGATTTTCAAGACAGTCTTCGACGGTTACTCTAGCCATGATTTATCTCCAATCATATAGATTCAAAAAAACAGATTCACATCGACCGCTACCCGATCTAGGCGTAAAGATCTACTGCTGTATTGGACAATGGCCTAAACGGTGCTTTTGTCCACTATATCGCAGATATAGCCAGGTAATGATCTCTGAGGTCGAGGATCCGCCGAACATAGGCATCCACACTCTCCGGCAACGACCCTCGCTCATCCAACCACTGTTTTACCCGGGACGGACCCGCGTTGTACGCTGCGAGAGCACGTTGCATATTCCCGAGTTCATCCGCCAAGTGCCTTAAATAGTAGGCGCCAGCAAAGGCGTTGAACACGGGATCAGTTGAGTCGGGCCGCCCCCAATTCATCTTCTTTGCTAACCAAACGGCGGTCGGCGGCATAAGTTGCATTAACCCCTTAGCCCCGGCTTTTGATGCCGCATTAGGATTAAAGTCTGATTCGATTCGCATCATAGCCAATATTAACGCCGGCTCAACGTTATACGCATTGCCCGCTTTTTTGGCTAAGCGCGCCCAAGCCTTTGCCTTCTTCGCGTTGACGCTGATCTCTGGTGTACGCGCGCTCGGCTCCACTTCGCTGCTGATCGCTACGATGTCCTTCAATTGCGCTGACGAGCGAGGCGCTTCAGAAACTACTCTATATTCCGCTGTCGGCGCAATTGCTGTGTCGGTATGCATTGCTCGCAATGACAATGCTTCCGTCTGTTGAGCCAAGTAGGCATGATAGCGATCCGCACCTGCCTGACCTCTATATGGAGCATGTCCACAGCCGCTCCCCACGCCAGCAACCACCAGAGTCACAAGACAGCAAAGGCAAGACGTCCAGTTTATTGAACTCGAATTTTCTACGGTCATATAGTGCCAATTATACAGCTGATGACCTGGTTTACAAAGATTTGTACTTAACCTGCGCCGAGGTCGACTAGCACTTCCCTGTCGTGTTCGGGGTCATCATCGATTTCAATCTCCTCCGTTTTACCCGATCTTAGCCGACTGCCAGCGCGAACAAGCTCCTCAGCCAGGCCGAATAGTAAGTATGCAACAATAAGGAAAAGAAACACATGAGCGAATTGAAAACGTTTCGAAATAATAAAACTGGAAACAAGTATAACAAAGGTAATGCTCAACGTTTTTTTCGTGGGCCTTAGCCCTTTAAACGTACGAAAGCGAATTTTACTAACCATCAAATATGACAAGCCAAACACAATCAATGCGACAGCACTATGCCGCAGAATCATCTGTTCTTTCGAAACCCAATACTGAAACCAAACCAGCGTGACTATGACACCTGCCGCAGCTGGCGTAGGCAAGCCGATAAAGTAGCCATCCGCCGCGACCGATGCTGTGGATGTATCGCGATTAGGCTCTTTTTTTGATGCAATATCTTTAGCCCGTTCCACGCTGGTGTGGACAGATAGAACATTAAAGCGAGCCAGTCGCATGATCGCTGCTGCTAGAAAAGTGAACGCAATAAAGATCCCAAACTTTCCGAAATAACCGAGCCCCCACTTGTATGCGAGCAATGCTGGGGCGGCGCCGAAGGTAATCGCGTCAGATAGAGAATCCAACTCAATGCCTAAACTGCTTTGCGTGCGTGTAATGCGCGCGACGCGCCCATCTAAGGTGTCGAAAATCCAACCAAAAAAGATGGCAAGTCCTGCCTGGTAGAGCATACGAAAGTCGGTTTCGCGTGCGCACAGCACCAACGCAAAAAAACCGCAAAATATATTTGCTACGGTGAAGAAATTCGGCAGATATTTAAAGGTTTGCCTTACTAGTCCCATAAACACTTCCTCTTATAGAGGTCGCTAAAAAAACACCCGATCTAAAAAAAGTCCTTCAGCTGGTGCCGTTACCCCAGCTCGTGTCCGATCTCTAGCATCTAATATCGCTAAGAAATCATCTAAATCGATTTTCCCACGCCCGATATCTACCAAAGTCCCCACAATGACTCGGACCATATTTTTCAAAAATGCAGTCCCCTCGATAGTAAACACGATTTTGGACCGAGAGTATACGGCAAAGGTCGCTCTAAATATCGTTCGTATGGATGTGGGGCAATCACAGTCGGCAGCCTGAAAGCTTGCGAAGTAATGAGTGCCAACCAACATTGAGGCTGCTTCACTCATTGCTAAGATGTCGAGACGATTGAAAATATGCCAACATCGCGGGCTAACCCCCGTCTGGATAATACGCTGATTTGAGATACGGTATTCGTACCGTTTTCCCAAGTTATCTCGACGTGGATCAAAATTAGACGAAATCGGATCTACACGATGAACAAAGATTTCTGGCGACAACATTGAATTGAGGCGCTTTTTTAGCTCGATGGCTCCGCGCGCGAATTCTATACCGGCTACGGCAATCTGATCGCGAGCGCTTACCCCAGCATCAGTGCGCCCCGTGACCCGTAGCCTGGTGTGCGCTGGGCAAATCTTGCTAAGAGCTGCTTCAATCACACCTTGCACAGTTCGCACATCTGGCTGCATTTGCCAGCCATGAAACCGACGTCCATCATAGGCTATTTTCAGCTTATAGTTTTGCAACTTTAGAATTCAAGCAGCAGCCCACCGGTGAAGGCATTGCCGCCAACGTTCAACCGTTTTTTAGACCCAAAACCATCTGCGACGATTTTAGACCATTCGAAAAAAAGATGGGTGTGGTTGACGCCATAGTCAGAGTCTAAGGTCCGGGCTGCATCGGGCTCTAAAAAGCCTAAGGGCATCGACACCCCCAAGTTTAGCTGCCAGCCTGCGGTACCGCCTTCACCTCGCCCCTGATTCTTAGCAACTGCAACGTCTCCACCGGCAGTTCTAACTTTCCAAAAGTTGTAGTTGAATCCGAGCTTCATGAAAGGCACTAAGGGAATGGACAGCTCTCTAAATGCATAATCAAACCGATAAACAAGTAAGGCTCGCACGGGTAGCACACTGAACCGAGAGCTGTTGCCTTCCTGCCGAGTCGCTTCATCACATTGTCCACCCGTGCTCGTCGCACAGGTATCCGCGCTGGTACGAAAGTACCCCATGCCAAAGCCGACGCCCAGCGATCCGATCGCATGCAAAAACTGATAGTCCAGCTCGACTTCAGTCATCAGTCCTTTTCCATCTTGAAAAAAATCCTCGAAGGGCTGAGCCGATCCCGAGAACTCATCGTCTACCCGAGGGCGATAAGAAGAAAACTTCAACTCGAAAGCAAAGCGTTGAACAGACTCGTACTCGTCATAGTACGAGTCAATATCAAAGGCCCCACCTTTTCGCAGACGCTGTTCACGGGCGTCGATTCCGTGAGACGCGACTGCTGATCTCGGCCCTATGCATAAAAGGCCAGTCGCTACAAAGAACATGAGCAGCGTAGACAATGACGCGCAGCGAAAACGCCGCGTCATGTAGCCCATGCTACTCAGTACAAGTCTGGCGCCAATCCAAAAAAGAGCAATCCAAAATGCAATGCTACAAAAGAGAACAAGTGCAATCATCCATCCGCTCCGAACAGTGAGAAGCTGCTTTGCAGTCAAGGTCAGCGGCCATAGAGCGATCCGAGCGGCTCCGCGAAGCAGCGGCTGATCGCGAATCATGAGCGCATACTTAGGGCTGTGCTTATAATACCAACCCACGAACGCGCTCCCGACCGTATTGGATAACAAAAAACGGTCTCGAAATCGTC
>ENA-ORXM01004987-ORXM01004987.1-marine-metagenome-genome-assembly--contig:-NODE-4987-length-11047-cov-3.267821_pt1 | contig 11047 bp, 6 predicted proteins | sample MGYA00237867_ERZ511480 | MGnify/ENA primary metagenome ERZ511480 (study PRJEB26309, sample SAMN06266103) | marine metagenome | isolation source: Algal blade | place: United Kingdom:Sidmouth, United... | reverse complement strand
ATGTAGTGCGGACTACTGTTCAAGAAAAGGATAGATGGAATAATGATCCTGCGCATGGCGCTAATCTATTGCATTTGTTTGAAGATACTAAGCGTAGTGGTTGGTCTGTTAATGGAGATAAAGCGAATAAAAGAAAATAAGTTAAATAATTAACTATTTAACCTGCCTGTTGTTCTATATGAATATTAGGCAGGTATTTTTTTGTAATACTCCGTTGATTTTTTAGTTTTTCTATGAAAAACATAAAAAAACATCATCCCAAGTTACATTAGCTGCGCTGCTACTTCGTGGTGGGAGTCTTAGACTTGCATTAGTTTGATTATCAGCTTTTTAGTATTTTGATTAATAAAAATACATTATATTGATAATCAAACTAATACGATTTTTTAACGGAGTAATGTTTTTGTCTGATTTAATTTAATTGTACAATGAAAAAAGTATACTTTATAAGCGGCTTGGGGGCAGACCAACGTGTCTTTGCTAACTTAGAATTGCCTAACGTAGAAATGGTGCATATTGATTGGGTCAAACCGTCTGAAGAAGATACTATGACGACTTATGCTGCTAAATTATTACCACAAATAGATATAACTGTTCCAGTGACTCTATTAGGATTATCTTTTGGAGGTATGTTAGCGGTTGAATTAAGCCATTTAATAGATGATAGTGAGACTATTTTGTTGTCTACAGCCGTGACCGCTTCTGCCATTCCTTTGCGCTATATCTTATTAGAAAAATGGCATCTGCCAGAAAAAATTCCCTTTGGACTAGTACGTAAAGCCAATGCGATAACTTATCGTTTTTTTGGTATCAAAACAGCTGAACACAAAGTGTTGTTAAAAGATATTTTAGCAAATACTGACGAACATTTTTTTAGATGGGCTGTCCATGCAATTTTAAATTGGGAAAATGAAAAAGTGCCCCTTCATGTCACCCAAATACATGGAACAGACGATAAAATTTTGCCTTTGGTAGAAACGCCTAATATTATTAAAGTAGAAGGAGGTGGACATTTTATGGTTTTGGAGGAGGCAGAGGAGGTCTCGGAAATTTTGAAGCAAATTTTAGTTTAAGGTAGTAACTGTTTATTTTTCTTGTTCTTTTGCTACCCGAAGGCTCACGCAGTAAATCATCTCTACGTTTGTGGAGAAATCAGATAGAAGATGTTCCACCTAGCTTTTTTTCCTTACCAGAACTAAAAGAACTTTCTTTTAAAGGAAATGCACTAAATTCTGAAACAAAGGAAAAGATAAAGTCTTATTTTATAAGTGTTAAGGTGTATATATAATACAAAAAAATATCGCAACAATACAAAAAGCACTGTTGCGATATATCTTATAACTATTCTGATAAAAAGCAATTTAAAAACTAGCCAATCACACCAGAGCCAATCAGTTCTTCTCCAAGATACCAAGCCGCAAATTGACCAGGCGTAACCCCACGTTGAGGCGTTTCAAAGATAATATACAAACCCTTTTCCATTCGATAAAGCGTAGCAGCTGTTAAAGGTTGGCGATATCGGATGCGGCACATAAAGTCTTGTTGTGCTCCAACCGCCAATTCCAGATCTGGACGCACCCAATGTACCTCATCCTTGGCAATAAAAAGCCCTTTTCTAAACAAGCCAGGATGTGTACCTTGTCCTGTATAAATAAGATTGGCGTTGGTATCTGTAGCAATAACAAAAAGTGGTTCTTTGGTGCCACCTACTTGCAAACCCTTGCGTTGTCCAATTGTAAAATAATGTGCGCCATTGTGTTGCCCCAGAACTTTTCCATCACTAGGTTGATAGACCAATGTTTTGCTCAAGATCTTTAAAGCCGCTGCATTTCTATTGTCACCAATTGCCTCAATTTGCTCTTGATAATTTTTAAAAATAGGAGCCTCTTTCGGAATTTCTATAATATCGCCTTTCTTCGGTTTTAGTTGTTGTTGCAAAAACTCTGGCAACTTAATTTTACCTACAAAACAAAGCCCTTGAGAATCTTTTTTATCTGCTGTGATTAAACCTTGTTCAGCAGCAATTTTGCGTACTTCAGGTTTTTGTAGATGCCCAATAGGGAAGAGTGCCTTAGACAACTGTTCTTGATTGAGTTGGCAGAGAAAATAACTTTGATCTTTGTTGTTGTCTGCTCCAGCAATCAATTGATAGTACGTCTGCCCCTCTTTTTTGATGCTTTTCTTTTGACAATAATGTCCCGTAGCGACATAATCTGCCCCTAATTCTAAAGCTGTTTTTAAGAAGACATCAAATTTAATTTCTCGATTGCATAAGACATCAGGATTAGGTGTACGTCCAGCTTGATATTCAGCAAACATATAATCAACAATCCGTTCTTTGTATTCCTCACTCAAATCAATCGTTTGAAAGGGAATACCCAATGTTTGTGCAACAATTAGAGCATCGTTACTATCTTCTATCCAAGGACATTCTGCATCTAAAATAACAGAGTCATCATGCCAGTTTCGCATAAACAAGCCAATTACTTCATAACCTTGCTCTTTTAGCAAATAAGCGGTTACACTAGAATCTACACCACCAGAAAGTCCTACTACTACACGTTTCATTTTATACTTGAATTTTTATTTTAATTTACCATTCTTTGACAAAAAAATAGTCAAAGCGCAAAAGTACAACTTAGAAAACTAAAAACTACCAAATAGCCTCATGTTCTTCCATGACACCATAGCCCCTTAATTTCTTCCAAGTTCCTTGGTGTCGAATTTTTCCTTCTATCCGTCCAAAAACTTGTGTAAATTTACTTTTTAAAAGCTTGATATTGATATTCTCCTTACGAGAACCTTTGGCTTGCATACTTAGTTCCAAATCACCATTTAAAGAACGAACCTTCCACAAGGATTTTTCCAAAGGCTTATTATATTGATAACCTACATTGCCAATCAAAATCCGTTCTGTACCCAACCAAACAACATTTTCCATGTTTTGGTTGAATTGATCGACCACATTTATACCAATAGGTGTTCCATCTTCTAGATTACCCAAGAAAGAGGTCCAATTCCAGTTGGTATGTTTGGGAGGGTAACCCTTAGAAAAATCAATACTGCCATATAAATTATTAAAAAATTGAGTTTCACCTTTTTGTTTTAATTGAATATTTGTTGGCAATAATAAATTCTTATAAGTATAATGAAAAGGGCGATTAGCACCTGTCGAAGGACAAAGGAAACTTAGACCATGTTCGTTATTGGTACACTGCATACTTAATTGAAATTTTTTTCCTTTAAAATTAAAGTGCATTTGTCCTTTTTTGGTCAAAATTTCATATTGTCCCAACTGCCAATAACTGTCCAAGTCTGCTTCAAAATTTCCTTCAAAAGCAAAAGGACGATCAATCCCGTTTTCCAAAAGCTCCCCAGTTTTAGGGCGGTAGACATAACAAAATGCTTTACCCAAAAAACCTGCGTCTACAATAGCAAAGCCCACAAAGATATCAGCACTATAAGCACCAAAAAATAGCCAAGATTTTCGTTGCCATCTTCTTGTGCTTTTCCAACCTTTTGAGCCGTCCCATACGTTAGTAGAAGTATCGGGAACCACATTATCATAGACTCCAAAGGCTTGTAGTGCCTTTTCGGAAAGTAAACTAGGGATACTATTGAGTATCTTTTTTTGATGTAAATTCATGTTTGTAATTCTTTGCAAGCTTTATTTTCACTGATAACAATAATAACACTTTGTTGGATTAGCTTTATTACCTTTTGAGGTTTTAGTTTTTTATCAACTAAGTTTGCGTCTTCACGAACGCAGTGAGCTAAAAAAAAGCATAAAATAATACAGCCAAATAATCTTATATGTATATGGTTATCAGTTATTTATTCTTTTAAAAGGGCTGAAGTTATTATACTGGCAATCAGTATGATATGATTTAACTGAGTTGAACCTTCGGATTCTCCTCGGTCATGAAATAACAACGGAGTTAAATATAAAATACCAAAAGGCATAATAATTGCGCGATGTTAAGTCTCTTCTATTATTAAACAAAAATACACTTTCTTTCGTTTTTTCTTTACTAAGAAGTAGGTATTAAGTTTTTCTAAACGGAATATAGGAGACAAACAAGTTAAAAATGCTATTTTGGTTGATGAATAAATTAATTACTTACTCTGTTCATGAAAAATATCCTTGAACTTTGTTTCGTGATGAAGTTTATTGAAGTTGTTTAAAAATAGTACTCATTTTCAAGACAAACCTATTTTTAAACAACTTCATTGATATGATGCTTGTTTATAACACCATTACCTCTTTTAATACAAAATTATTCTGCTCCCTTATTCAAAAAATTGGAAGTCGTCGTCTATGAAGTATTTAATCCATTCTATAAGTTTGTTATGCTGTCTAATTGTATTCCCATTTTCTACTACTCAAGCGAGTCACATTGTAGGAGGAGAAATGACGTATAACTGTTTGGGCAATAACCAGTATGAAATTTTGCTGACTATTTTTAGAGATTGTGAAAATGGCAACCCTGGTGCTTATTTCGATAACCCAGCTGTTGTTGGGATTTTTGATGCCTTATCAGGGAATTATTTAGGCAAAGAATTACTTTTCTTGCCAACAGATGATACCTTAGATTTGTCTCTAAGCAATCCCTGTTATACAATTCCTCCAAATGTTTGTATTCACACGACAACTTATCGAAAACAAATTACATTACCTTACCGAACAAGTGGTTATCATTTAGCCTATCAGCGTTGTTGTCGTAATAATATTATAGCCAATATTGTTAATCCACAATCTTCAGGAGCTACTTACGACGTTATTATTTCTGAAACAGCTTTGGCTAATTGTAACAGTAGTGCAAGATTTAGAGAATGGCCTCCTTTTTATATCTGTCAAGGTTCGTCGATTAATTATGACAATTCTGCCTTTGATCCAGATGGAGATTCTATCGTTTATAGTTTGTGTAATCCTTATGATGGAGCGACGCAAGGGAATCCGATACCAGATCCGCCAGCAGGACCTCCTTACAACTCTGTAACTTGGCAGTTGCCTTACAGTATGAACAATATGTTAGGAGGATTAGATCCACTAAGAATTGACCCTGCAACAGGTTTATTATCAGGAACACCACCTACTTTAGGAACTTTTGTGGTCGGAATTTGTGCTCAAGAATATCGAAATGGTGTCTTGATTGGGATAACCAAAAGAGATTTTCAATACTCAGTAGGTGTTTGTACACCCTTGGAGGCACAGTTTGCCGTCAATGTACCTCCTTGTAATACTTCCCTGTCAATACTTCATCTTAATGCAAGTACTTCTTTGAATACTGATTTTCAGTGGGATTTTGGAGATGGATCTCCAATTTCAACAGCCGTAAACCCATTTCATGCTTATCCCGATACAGGAACATATACGATTACAATGATTGCAGCAGCAGGACTATCTTGTGTAGATACAGTAGAACGTCAAATTACCATAAATCTAGATGGAGCAGATGTTGAAGTGCCACCAATGGAAGCCTGTGAGGGAGATACGGTCTTGTTAGTTGCTCAAAATGTTTTAAGTAATTATAATAATTTGGTCTCTTATAATTGGTCGCCCAACAATGTTATTTTATCAGGGCAAGGAACCGATTCTGTGTATGTTGTAATTAATAATAATGTTAATTTAAGTGTAACGGTTGTCAATGATAATGGATGTCAGGATGTAGATAATACTAACGTCCAACTCCAAATAGTAGAAGCAGCTTTTGATAGTATTGTTTTTAATTGTAATACCACTTTGAGTATTCCATTTAGCAATAACAGTACAGCAATCAACAATGGCTTTTTCTGGGATTTTGATGGGACAGGAACGTCTACAAATGTATTTCCTACCCACACATTTCCAGATACAGGACTTTATTCTGTTACCCTAGTAGCAGGCTTTGGAGCTTTATGTCAAGATACTTTTACCAGAGATATTTACATTCCATTAGATGGAGCTTCTGTGTTATCAACAGCACCTACCCAAGCTTGTAAAGGAGATAATTTAACGCTTAGTGTTACGAATACCTTAGTAGATTATAATAATATAGCAGGTTATGTTTGGACTCCTAATGCACCAATTTTGTCAGGACAAGGAACAGATTCTATTCAAATTGTTGCTGATGCGAATACCGTTTTTACGGTTAATGTAGTCAATGATAATGGCTGTGTAGATACCGTTGTTTTGCCCTTGCAGGTGTTCCAAGTAAATGCAACATTTGATACAACAGAATTAATTTGTAACACCTCCTTGGATGTTCCATTTATCAATACTAGCGTAGATCCTAATGTAGGATTTATTTGGGATTTTGATGGGACAGGAACGTCTACAGATTTAAATCCTACCCATACCTTTCCAGATACTGGAGCTTATACAGTTACTTTAATTGGTGGTTTGGGAACTGCTTGTCCAGATACATTTAGACAGCAAATTTATTTGTCTATAGATGGACTTGAGATAATAGCTTCTGATACTCAATTGGTTTGTCGTGGCGATACGGTTTTGTTAACTGCGTCAAATACATTATCTTTATACAATAGTGTAGTTGATTATACCTGGACACCTGTTTCTAATATTATCACAGGACAAGGAACAGATAGTGTAGATGTTTTGGCAAATGCTGATTTGAATTTTGTAGTTGTTGGATTAAATGATAAAGGTTGTCGAGATACGGCATTTGCTCATGTGAATGTATCAACGATATCACCTGCCTTTACAATTGTTGCAATACCAGACAGTATCTTTTTGGGACAAACGTCACAATTAGTAGCAACTAACGTTGCAGGCTATATTTATGATTGGTTACCAGATACCACTTTAAGTGCTTATGACATTTCAGATCCAGTAGCTCGACCAAGAGAAACAAAGACTTATTACCTCACGGTCACTAACCAGTTCTGTACAGATAATGATTCGGTAACTGTTCGTATAAGAGAGCCTATTTGTGATGGTCCTGTTGTCTTTATTCCGAATGCTTTTTCGCCAGATGGAGATGGCTATAATGATGTCTTGATGGTGAATGGAAATAACATTGACGAAATGACAATGGCTATTTATAACAGATGGGGACAAAAGGTGTTTGAAACTAACAGTCAATCTATTGGTTGGGATGGTACCTTTAAAGGAAAGGACTTACCACCAGATGTTTATGGTTATTATATGCGATGCACTTGTGACAAAGGAGGTTCTTTATTCTTAAAAGGAAATATTACCTTACTAAAATAATAGATGGTTTTTTGAGCGATAGGCTTTATTGGCTGTCTATATAGTGAAGTATGCTGTCAAATACTTTTGACGTATTTGATCGTATATTTCTTGACATTGCCATTAAAATTTTTGTGATAGCCCCCACAGCTCAAAAACAATTCTATTATGAAAAAAGCACTACTCCATGCTTTACAAAGTATACTCTTATTTTTAATCTTAAATGCTTGTCCTCAAAATCTTCATGCAACACACATTGTAGGAGGAGAAATGAATTATCGGTGTTTGGGAAATGATCAATATGAAATTTCCTTAACCGTATTTCGAGATTGTGATACTGGAGTGCCTTGGTTTGATAGCCCTGCCTCTATTGGCGTTTTTGATGGACAAACTAATGTCTACCTTTTTCAACAATTGGTGAATTTGGATAGTGGGATTAACGATACCTTAGATATTTACTTACCTGATTCATGTTTGATCGTACCAAGTAATGTTTGTATTCATACGACGACCTATACAGATACGATTACACTGCCTTTTTCTTTGACAGGATACACAATAGCCTATCAGCGTTGTTGTCGAAATCAAGACATTGTCAATATTATAGACCCTAATTCTACAGGAGCTACTTATTGGACATACATTTCTCCTGCGGCTTTACAAGCTTGTAATAATTCTGCTGTTTTTAATGAATGGCCAAGAGTTTATTTATGTTCAGGTGTTCCAATTGCTTTTGATCATTCTGCAACAGATATTGATGGGGATTCTATTGTTTATGAATTATGTGACCCTTCTGATGGTGCTACTACAGGAAACCCTGCACCACAACCACCTAATGTACCTCCTTATCAAGATATTTTGTGGCAAGCGCCTTATGGTTTAACGAATGTTTTAGGTGGTTCAGATCCATTATCAATAGATCCTGTAACAGGTTTATTAACTGGAACACCACAAAATCTAGGAGTGTTTTTAGTGGGTGTTTGCTTGAAAGAATATCGGAATGGAAATTTAATTTCCATCACTCGACGAGATTTTCAACATGTTGTAGGCACCTGCGCTCGACAGACTGTAGCAGATTTTGATACTACAGGTTTGCAATGTAATAAAGACTTAACCTACCCATTTGATAACAATAGTCAAGTGGTCACCGGAACTTATAATTGGTTGTTTGATACTTTGGGAACGACGCAAGTTATTAATCCAAGCTTTACTTTTCCAGATACAGGAACCTATGCTATTACATTAATTGCGGGCATTGGGTCACCTTGTATAGATACTTTTTCTGTTAACATGGATGTTCGAATAGAAGCGCTAGACCTTTCTATTACTTCCCCTCAAGTGGTTTGTCAAGGAGATACTGTATTGTTGGTCGCAACAGATACTTATGAAGGTTATTCAGATTCTACGACCTTTAATTGGACACCCACTGCTTCGATTATTAGTGGGCAAGGGACAGACAGTATTTGGGTAGTTGCTACACAGAATACACAATATAGAGTAGATGGAGTTAATAATTATGGTTGTACTAGTAGTGTACTTACCTCTGTTGATGTACGTCAAGTGGCAGCCGATTTTACAGCTAGTAGCGCCCCCTGTAATACTTCTTTGATTATGCAATTTCAGAACCAAAGTACAAGTAATCCAATTAACAATAATTATCAGTGGCAGTTTGATACGTTAGGTTTTGCAACAGCTACTAATCCATTTTTTGTTTTTCCAGATACAGGAGTCTATGCGATAACTTTAGTTGCAGGAACAGGAAGTTTATGCCCAGATACAATCACAAGAAATGTATTGGTACAATTAACGGCAATGGACTTACAAGCAATTCCAGATATTACAGCTTGTAAAGGAGATAGTATTAGAATCAAAGCGATAGATCTTTATAAAGACTATTCTACCTCTGCTACTTATGTTTGGACACCAACCTCTGCCATCTCAACAGGACAAGGAACCGATAGTATTTTGATTATAGCAAATAATTCGACACAAATACAAGTCTCTGCACAGAATAATTATGGTTGTCCTAGTACTTTAAATTTTGATATTGATGTCATTGATATCCAAGCAAATTTTGATACCATTAATTTAGCTTGTAATATTTCTTTGGAGATTCCTTTTGTTAATAGTTCAACTAGTAGTTTAGTAGGGAGTAATTATCTATGGAATTTTGACAATTTAGCAACAAGTACGCTGACCAACCCAATCTATACCTTTCCAGATACGGGAAATTATACGATCAGTTTGATTGCAGGAATGAATACCTTGTGTCCAGATACAATGTTACTAGATTTATATTTGCCTTTATATGGAGTAGATTTGACGCCTATCACAGCACAAACCGCTTGTGTTGGTGATTCGTTATGGTTGAGTGTGGATGATTTATTGGAACGTTATTCTGATAGTATAGAATATAGTTGGTCGCCAGCTGTACAAATTGTTTCAGGACAAGGAACCGATTCGGTCTTAATCATTCCAACTAGTACGACCAGTATTACCGTTCAAGCTTTAAATAGTCACTTATGTCGAGATACAGTTGCCACAATCATAAATGTATTAGAAGTAAATGCTTCTTTTGATACCTTAGATATTCGTTGTAATACCTCTCTATTGGTTCCTTTTATAAATACTTCTACTAGTAATTTAATGGCGAATAATTATGAATGGAATTTTCAAAATTTAGCTCTATCTACAGATATCAATCCAATGTATAATTTCCCAGATACAGGAAGTTATACGGTGAGTCTGGTCGCAGGAGTAGGCAGTCAATGTCCAGATACCTTTGATTTAGAAGTCTATCTGCCACTGCATGGTTTGATAATGAATGCACAAGATGTATCAGTTATTTGTAAAGAAGATACCGTAGAGTTGGTTGTCACGAATGCCTTAGATGCTTATACTGATTGGGTGAATTATGAATGGCGTCCCACCAACGAAATTTTTGCAGGACAAGGGACAGATACCGCTTACGCTTTGATGGATACTAATACTACTTTTATTGTAATTGGAAACAATTCACATGGTTGTACTGATACTGCCTATGCGCAAGGTCAAATTATTTATATCTCTCCAACCTTAACTACTAGTGTCATACCCGATAGTATTTTTGTTGGTCAAACCGCGCAATTGACAACAACAGATGATTTGAATTATAGTTATAATTGGATGGTGGATACTACCTTGAGTGATTACTTTATCTATAATCCAACTGCAAAACCTAGACAAACAACTTGGTATATTGTTTCGGCAACCAATCAATATGGTTGCACTACTAAAGACTCCGTTTTAGTGCCTATCAAACCCCCTATTTGCGGATTACCTACGGTTTTTATACCCAATGCCTTTTCTCCAGATGGCGATGGTTACAATGATGTGCTGATGATTAATGGAAATAATATTACAGAAATAACGATGTCTATTTATAATCGTTGGGGGCAAAAGGTCTTTGAAGCCAATGATGTGAGTGACACCTGGGATGGAACCTTTGAAGGAAAAGATTTACCGGTAGGTTCCTATTTTTATATTCTGATTTTAAATGATGAAATTAAATCTACCTTCGAAGGATATATTTATATCCAGAAAAGTTGATAGATACAGATTTAAAGACTAAAACAAACACCATGTATAGATATTTATTTTTTATCCTTTTTGTTGTAATGGCTAATCAGGTTGATGCCCAACAAGATGCGCAGTTTAGTCAATTTATGTTTAATAAATTGGTCTATAATCCAGGCTATGCCGGAAGCGCAGAAAACCCTTCCTTTACGGCCATTCACCGCAAGCAATGGGTTGGCTTGAATGGATCACCTTCCTCTCAGGGTTTTAGTTTTCATACTCCATTCAACGACAATCGTA
>ENA-ORXM01004985-ORXM01004985.1-marine-metagenome-genome-assembly--contig:-NODE-4985-length-11049-cov-2.935563_pt1 | contig 11049 bp, 8 predicted proteins | sample MGYA00237867_ERZ511480 | MGnify/ENA primary metagenome ERZ511480 (study PRJEB26309, sample SAMN06266103) | marine metagenome | isolation source: Algal blade | place: United Kingdom:Sidmouth, United... | reverse complement strand
GAGGGTTGTGGCACTATCGTTGCAACAACCTCTGTCCTCGGATCTGAAAGGGAAGAGGCGCAGCCATTTAATGTAGCTTCCACAAAATACGTTGTGGTTTGTGTTAGGTTTGGTGAAAAATTAGCTCCAGTTCCAGCTATACTACCACCTGTTGCAGTTGTATACCAGTTGATGGTGGCATTGTTTGAAGCTGCCGCTGTCAAATTAACAACACCAGAGCCGCAACGTTCATCACCGGAAGCAGCAGTTACGCTAGGAATTGTACTTGAAACTAAAGTAATCTCCAAAGCAGGACTAATACAACTATTTGTCGCATCAAAATAGTACCCATAATAGGTACCACTTAAGGGGTTATTTTCTTGAGTACTGTTATTTGCAATGAAATCAGTAGCAGTTACTGGTGCTGTAAGTTGACTTAATGCCCATCGTAAGACAGTACCATTGGGTCCGGCGTTGGGAGCGTAATCATCTAAACCAGAAGTTATTGGCCCACAAAATGTGGTTGGCACTCCATTGGTTTGGTCGGGCGCTACGGTACCCGCTTCGCAAGGGTCGCAATCAGCTACGGTAATCGTGAAGGTAGCTGTATCATTAGTACAAGGAGCAACAGCATTTGTAGTGGTATAACTATATATGTACTCTCCAGCGGTTCCATTCCTAAATTGAATTCTATTGTTACCATTCGGGTTCAATGTTTGTGGTCCTGACACAAAAGCCCATGCACCAGGATCTACCCCTGCATCAAGTAAATCGTCTAAATCTATGAGCGTCGCTCCAAAAGTATCATCTTCATTGTTACATGCCGCACCGTTGGCATTAGCACCAGCGGTTGGAGAACTATTTATTACAATGTCTATCTGAGTTGATGGACTGGTACAAAAGGTTACTCCGGTTCCTGCAGCGTTCAAAACAAAGTACGTTCCGGTGCCTGCAGCGGTAATTGCTGCTCCCGAAAGAAGCTGTGCTTCGGTTGGGTTAGCAACTGTACTAAATCTGCGTGAAGAACCTGAAGGTACCATACTTGAAACAAATGTATTCAAGTTGACACCTGTTACATCGCAAAGAGTCGTTGGATTTGTATTCAAAGTTGGTGCAACATCCCCTGCAGCACAATCGTCATCAATAATAGTGACCGTGGCGGTATTATTTGCAGGATCGATCGTAAACAAAGGATTATTTGTACCTGTAAGGGTAACAATAACCGTTTTATCTGTCTCTGGTGCTGTATCGTCAAAAGGTACTACGTTGACATTTCGAGTTCGTGTCTGATTTATGAAGGTGAATCGGGTATTAGCCCCATTTACCGCACCCGTAAAATCATAATCAAAACCAGCACCTACACCTGGCCCAGGGGTAGCAGTTCCATCGACAGTAAATAAAACCGCAACTGTACCCCCCGTTGCATTCAACTTATCTGATTCCAATCGGAATTGACCATTTTGACCTCCTTCAAAAGCCTCAGGTCGATACCCATTATTTACTGATTCATCAAGGTTAAAACCAATTATGCCCTCATCATTATCCAAAATATGCAATTGCACTTCTTCGTTCGCTTGATCTATAGAACCTGGGCCAGAATCAATATCAGTTAAAGTGATTATAATATGCTCCCTCCCTTCAACTAAATTATCATCATTAATAGCATCAATCGTAAAAGTTACCGAGTTCACGGTTGGAGTAAGATTAACTGTACCAGAGGCTACCAGAGTATAGTCCGTTCCTTGTATTGCCTCTCCAGTTATTTCGTATTCAACAACAGTTGTTGCAAGAGAGTTAAAATTTCGAGAAATTGTAAAACTAGCTAAATTTTGGGCTCCAGGTGCGGTTACCTCCCCCGCCGAGTCATCAATCGAAGTAACGGATATTAGGTTTTGTGATGACAAAGAATTGGCCATTAATAACGCTCCAAAAAATAAAAGCACCTTTAAACCACCTAATAGGTTTATAACGGACACATAGGATTCTCGTTTCAGTTTCATAGTTCGCTTGTTGAATTAACACGAATTCAATACAAAGCACAACTAGGTATTCAAAGTAGGTAAAATTTGGGTGTCAATATTACTAAAAAAATCAGCTAACACCTTGAAATAGCTCGTAAATATGGGATTTTACAGACGAACTACAGGTATTATCGTTCAACGTATTTACGTAAGAATAGCTGAAGTGGTTTCCGAATCTGCATTTATTTTACGAACCAACCCTTGCAATACCTTGCCGGGGCCCACTTCGGTGAACAAAGTGGCTCCATCTTTTATCATATTTTGCACACTTTGTGTCCATTTTACGGGTGCTGTTAGTTGCAACATCAAGTTCTTTTTGATATTATCAGCATTAACAACCGATGTTGTAGGCACATTCTGATAAATAGGACATTTTGGATTTCCAAATGCCGTATTTTCAATGGCCGATGCTAGCTCTTCGCGGGCTGGTTCCATCAAGGGAGAATGAAACGCACCACCAACAGGAAGAACAAAAGCTCTTCTTGCCCCAGCCTCCTTCATTTTTTCACAGGCAATTTCAATAGCAGCAACTTCACCAGAAATCACTAACTGCCCTGGGCAGTTGTAATTGGCAGCAACTACAATTCCAGGAGTCGTCTCACAGATATTCTCCACTTCATGGTCAGGTAAATTCAAAACTGCAGCCATAGTACTGGGCTGTAATTCACAGGCCTTTTGCATAGCTAGAGCACGTTGCGACACCAATCGTAATCCGTCTTCAAAATTAAGCACACCATTAGCAACCAAAGCCGAAAACTCACCAAGAGAGTGACCTGCCACCATATCTGGTTGAAAGGTATCACCCATCACTTTACTCAATATTACAGAATGTAGAAATATGGCCGGTTGTGTAACTTTAGTTTGCTTTAAATCATCCGGAGTTCCTTCGAACATAATATCGGTAATTCGGAAGCCTAAAATATCGTTAGCCTTTTCAAATAACTCTTGTGCTACGGGGTACTTCTCGTAAAGATCTAAGCCCATACCCACAAATTGGGCTCCTTGACCAGGAAAAATGTATGCGTTCATTTTGTTTTTATTTTGATCGGCAAAAATAAGGATATTAAGAACAAGCGCAAATTTTGTAATTCATTTAAAATAGTCAGCTACAGATAAGTAACAACCAAAAAGGTATAACCCCTACCCTTCTTTAAACCAACTAGCATATTTAATGTAATTGTTGGCAATACGATCAATCTCTCCAGAACTCAATTCAGGGCTAATATCTTTTATTTTCTTAGCTGGCATTCCCGCGAAGACCGTACCGGATGGAACGTGAGTTCCTTTTGTAACTACGGCACCTGCCGCTATAATACTATTGCTTTCAATGACGCAATCATCCATCACAATACTACCCATTCCTATTAATACATTGTCTTTTATGGTGCACCCATGAACTATAGCGTTGTGGCCAATAGAAACATTGTCGCCAATGGTTGTAGGAGATTTTAAATAGGTACAATGCACTACAGCACCATCTTGAACATTTACTTTATTACCGAGCTTTATGAAATGGACATCACCCCTGAGAACTGCATTGAACCAAATACTACATTGATCACCCATACTTACCTCTCCAACAATGGTAGCATTTTCTGCTATATAACAATCGTTTCCTATAACTGGGTCTTTGCCTTTAATGCTCTTTATGATCATGGAAAATTATTTGGATTGTTGGATCAAAAATTACTATTTTAAAAATAGGCGAGCAAATCTTTTTTCTTGGACGCAGAAACCAAAAGCTCTTTTCCGTTAGAAACGACCACGCTTCCTCCTTTTCCCTTGCGATATTTCACCACCTCATTCACATTAACCAAATACGATTTATGAATACGTGCAAATGCAAATTTAGAAAGAGCTTCTTCAAAATATTTGAGGGTTTTACTAACCAAAATCTTTTTATTCTCGAGATATATTTCGGTATAATTGTCATCAGCCTTACAATACAAAATGTCAGCTACATTTAATATTTGAAATCCGTCTTGTTGTGGTAAGGTTATCTTACCGTCTACCTTGTTCAAGCTAGGGGTTAACACGCGATCTTCGAGGGCATCTTCTTTTGTTCTTATTTCTGTCACATAATCTACCGCCTTAATCAACTCATCAATATTAATTGGTTTCATTAAATAATAAGCAGCATGATTATTGAGAGCATCAATAGCATATTGATTGTACGCTGTTACAAAAACTGTTTCAAAGGTGCGATCAGGGATTTGATCAAGCAAGTCAAAGCCTGTACCAAAAGGCATTTCAACATCTAAGAAAACCAAGTCGAGTTGGTGCTTTTTTATGAGTTCTTTTGCTTCTTCAACAGATGCAGCTTCTCCTTTTAGTAGTACTGTAGGACAATATTTAGCCAAATAATTACTTAAAATTTCGCGGCTATTAGCTTCGTCTTCAACGATGATTGCGTTTAAGTTCATTGTTTAATCTTTTTTTAGAGTAAATACCACCTTTGTACCCGTTCCATCAGACGCTAAATCAGCAATATGTACATCTACTTTATCCTTATACATATCATTTAAAATGGCAACTCGCTTTTTGATATTACCCATTCCCTTTGATTTTTGCTTCTTTTGGTTTTTTGTTTTTAAGGCTGCGGATTTCTTTCTCCCAATACCATTATCGGTGATGCTAATTTCAAGCGTCTCTTTGTTCTCTTGTTTTAAATCAATATTTAAAAACCCTTTTTCTTCTTTGTACCGAAGTCCATGCCAGATGGAATTCTCGATATAGGGTTGTAGTAGCATCGGCGGAATTTGAAAAGCATTAATATCAAGATGTTCGGCAATATTTATGTTATAGTCAAATTTATCAGGAAAACGAGAATGTTCTAATTTGACATATAACTCTAGCAATTCGAGTTCTTTGGATAGCGGAATAAAATCTTCATCTGAATTTTCAAGTACCGATCGCATTAAGGTTGAAAATTCACTTAAATAGCGATTAGCACTTCGCTCATCACTTTTAGCAATATAGTTGTTCACCGAATTTAAGGCATTGAAAATAAAATGTGGATTCATTTGAGAACGCAAAGATTTCAGAGCCAATAAATTGTTTGCCAATTTCTGTTGTTGATTACTACGGTAAAAAAAGAACGTTGCGAGACCCATTAATACTAATCCAAAAATGAGTGAGTAAATAACCCATTGTTGCCTCTTATTGCTCTCTTGAATTAATTGCTGTTCTGTAACGGCCAGATCATATTTGCTTTGCGACAGTTCTCTTTCTTGCTCTAACCCTGTTATTCGGCTTTGTTTCGTAGAAATTTCGCGATTAAATCGTGCAGCCCTCGAAATCTCCTGTTCTTTTCTAATATATAAAGTGTCAACAAGAGCTCCATATTCTTTATATGCTTTGAGTGCTTTTGTAAAGTTACCCTCGTATTCATAGACTTCAGACAATTTTCGGGTAGCATCTTTTTGCACAATCAAATCATCATCAGAATCTGCCTCAACAATACTTTTTTCAAGGTATGGAATAGCCTGATCATATTTATCTTGAGAAATGTAAGCATTGGCAATTTTATAATTAATACGTTGAGAGGTAATAGTATCAGAAGAAATTACCCCTGATTTCATTTCAACCGCTGGCTTAGGCAACTTATTTAATTCATTTAGACTCTGTTTTCTTAACTGAATCTCATCGTCATAGCGGTTCTTTTTATTGTAAAAATCTGCCACTTTCTCTTTTTCTTGTATCGATCTTTTAGGCGCTTCGTTCTCAGCTAATTTTAATGAATTACCATAATACCCTTCTGCCTCAATAGCTTTGTCATCTGTGGCATAGGCCTCCGCAATTTTCGAGTTTAAATCGGTTAATTTTGGTGTTATTTGATTCTTTCTGGCTACGGCTAGTCCTTGCTCATAGTAGGCTACAGCTCTACTAATTTGCCCCAAACCAGTAAAGGCATCTCCGAGGCTTTCATACAACTGCGTTTGTTGAAATGGTATAAGGTTTTTTATTTTAAGTAATGGAATCAAAACTTTTTCAGCACTATTAAAATCATTATTAAGTAAATACGCATTGCCCAGCAGTAGTGTGGTTTTCGATGTTTTATTTGCAGCTAACGCATCATTAAAATTGGTGATTGCTAAGTCATACTGATTATGGTATTGGTAAATTTCACCCAACGTAGTTAATGATAGCGCCAACTGTTTTTTATTGGCTCTTTTACCTAATTGCGCAATAGACTGCGTTATAAAATCAATACTTTTTTCAATATCTTTTTTCTTATACATATTGGCAGAATCAATATAAGATTGATGCATAGTAACTCGGTCATCACGTGATATTTTACTACTAGTTCTGTTAGCATCTTCCTCTGAATAACCTTCTACCACAACATCAACATCTTCGTCGGTTGTAATGATATGCCTTTTGGTTTCAAACTCAGGGCTTCTAAAGGTCAACTCATCACCTGTATAGGCTTTAATCCTATATTCGCCAAGCACGTTTGTGATTGCATAAGCTCCCCTATCTGTTGAAACTTCAACCCCAGATATTGGTTCATAGTTTTCTTTTCCTTGAACCACGCCTCTTATTTCAAAGGCTCTTACCGTCTCAGAGACCCTGCCCGTTGGTAGTTGCGTTTGAGCGGACAACTGCCAGGATGCTAATATGAAGTAAAGTAATATGTAGGTAAATTTCATCATAACTGTACCAATACAACGTAAACTTAGCTGATTTATGTGTCATTAAAAAATAGCAAAATCGAGGAAATGAACATATAAACCCTCCTATTTCATGCTTTACGAACTCAGAAAGCAGTTTCACGCATTGAAAAGTCTAGTTGCCTCATTCCTCATTTTTTTAGAAAAAGTTCACACCTACTTTTATGCTAAATAATACCACCATTTAAAACATAACGTAATGTCTCAAAAAATAGCTATGTACTTCATCTTAACCCTCATTGCTAATAGTTCACTATTAGGGCAAGAGCAAATAAAAAGTAATGCGAAGGTAGACTATCAAGGGTTCTTGAAAATAAGTGACGAACTTATCAGTTACCGGGCATCTCGATTAATTGATATAGAAACCTTCAATTCATATAATGAAGATAGTACCACCATAATTTTGGACACTCGATCAAAAAAAGCTTTTGACGAAATTCATATAAAGGGAGCAATTCACCTTAACTTTTCAGATTTCACTAAAAAGGCCCTTGCTGAGAAGATAGCATCTAAAGATACCCGCATCCTTATTTATTGTAATAACAATTTTGAAAGTCAGCTCGACGCTTTGATGAATAAAAGGAGGCCATTAGCGCTAAACATTCCTACGTTCATAAACCTTTACGGATATGGATATAAGAATGTTTATGAATTGAAAGATTATATATCAGAGGATGATAATAGGGTACAATTTGAAACTAAAAATTAGTAATCAAAATCAAAAAAAAATGAAACCTTTTATAAAAAAGAGATTCAAAAAAACAGTAGTGGTTCTTCTGTTAGTATTCGTCGCATTATTCTTCTTCAGGTTATTATTTGGCTATCAGACGGTAACTGAACCTATTGTGACAAATGTCATGAATGAATTTGTTCAACTTTCATCGGGCATACGTAAAAACTACGCCTCTAAAAAATATCAAATGAGTGCTGGTATTGCACCAGTAAGCGTTGATCAGAAATACGAAAAAATAGCAGATATAAATACAGTATCTACCAAATTTAATACAGAGGAAAAGAAAATCCGGGCTCAGGTAAAAAACTATAAAGGGCTTATACAATTTGAAAATAAAAGTGGAAACGAAGGCTACCGAAAATTGAATTTAATAATTGGTATTCCACCTGAAAACTTTGATTCTATTTACCATAGTCTAATTAAGATTGGAAAAATTCAATCAAAGCAAATAACGAAAACGGATAAGACCAATGAATATAAAGAGCTCAATGCTAGAAAATCATCCCTAGAAAAAATTCGCGAGTCGCTTATTGAACTTAAGACAAAAGGAGGTCGAATAGACGAGTATATGCAGTTAGAAAACCGCATTCTTGAAATCGAACAACAACTACAAGAGCTTGGAGTGAGTTTAGGAAATTTCGACGATGAAAACGAATTCTGCACGGTGAAAGTATCACTTTCAGAAGGAACAATTTCTGAAATAAGCCTAACACAGCGCATAAAAGTAGCTTTGGAATGGACTATCAAAAATTATCTCTTGCTAATGATTGCATTAACATTTATGAGCTTGTTTGCCTACCTACTCCTTTTATCTATAGAAAAAATTAAAACAAAAATTCAATACGATTAACAAATAAATGTCCTGCCTTAAGGGACGGACTAAAAAGAAACTTAACAAATTCTCGCAGGTGCTAGAATAATAAACTATTTAATTATGAAAAATATAAAACAAATCTTTGGAATAGGTCTTATGACCTTTGCATTTGCCACTTCGTATGGCTGTGAAATTGGAGCAAAAAAACTTAAAACAGATCCGCTTATTGCTGAGGCTTTGATAAGCGAAAAAAAAGAGGCTAACAATACCGTGAAAATCGCACTCTTGTTAGATACGAGCAATAGTATGGATGGTCTTATTAATCAGGCAAAGGCACAGTTATGGGATATCGTTAATAAATTCACTCATGCCAAATGTGGCAATGAGGCACGGCCTAAACTTCAAATTGCCTTGTACCAATACGGAAATGATAATCTTTCTTCTAAAGAAGGATACATTCAACAGGTATTGGGTTTTAGTGATGATTTGGATGAAATTTCTGAAAAACTATTCTCATTAACTACGAATGGAGGAGAAGAATATTGTGGGGAGGTAATTCAAACCTCACTAAAGCAATTAGACTGGGGTAAAAACCCAGATAATCTTAAAATGATTTTTATTGCAGGCAATGAACCCTTTTCACAGGGCAAACTAAATTACAAAGATGCAGCAGCCAATGCCAATGAAAAAGACGTAGTCGTCAATACCATTTTTTGCGGTACCTACGAGCAAGGCATTAACACAGATTGGAAAAAAGGTGCCAAAATTACAGGTGGCGAATATATGGCCATTAATCACAACCGACAGGTGGTTCACATTGACACCCCTTATGACAAGGTTATTATTAAACTCAATTCAAAATTGAATAAAACCTATATTTCTTACGGTCGCATGGGAGCTTCTAAAATGGCTTTACAATCAACTCAAGACGCAAATGCCATGGAAATGGAAGAAGCAGTCGCGGTCAAAAGAGCGGTTAGCAAGAGCTCTAGATTATACAGCAATTCTTCGTGGGATTTAGTGGATGCTTCTGATGACAAAGAATTTGACGTTTCTAAAATTGATAAGGATGCGCTTCCGTCACAATTAAAAGGAAAATCAGATTCTGAAATAAAGTCTTATATCGATGCTAAAAAGTCGGAACGCATTCAAATTCAAAAAGAGATTCAAAAGTTAAATCAAAAAAGAGAGGATTACATCAGCGAAAATCAAGCTGATAACTCAAAGGGAGAATTGGAAAACGCTATGCTTGAAGCTATTAAAAGACAAGCGAGTAAAAAGAACTATACATGGGAATAACGTCTGACCAAATTTTTAGAACTACTACATTCTAAAAACAAATTGTTGAACGCAGTTGGTAGGTGTTTAGTTGTGGGTCTATTGAATTATTTTCAGTAGGCCCACTTATTGTGCAGCTGGGCAATAACAATCATACTTTCGTTCGCTTTGTCCGAAATCATAACCTAAAGTTATCTGATGAAATCCGCCATTATCAAAGCGAATATCGCCCATTTGATAGGAGTAGTTGTATGAAACCAAAAAGTTGCCAAGGTTAGCGCCAACAATTGGTGTTATTAGTTGTAATCTTTGTTCACCAAAGCTACCATCCGTTTGAAATTGGGCGCCATCAAAGCTTCTTCGGTAAGATAAGCCACCCCAAATTCTTCCGAAGCCAACGTCTTTGTAGATTTTAGCATTAATATCTAAAGTTTTTTCTTTAGTAAAATCTGTCATTTGAAACAATATGGAAGGTTCAATTTGCACCTCATTTCTACCAAAAACATAGCCAACAGAAGCCAAATACCTTCTTAAGTTATCAAACTCAATGGCAGAATAAAGATCACGTCCAGTTCCTAAAATATTTAATGCTGCAAAATGAGCATAGAACTCCATTTTATTATATGAAAGACCTAGGTCTACATTTCCGTAACTTACACTATTATTCGATCCGGTAATAACTGGGTCTTGAATTATTGAGCGAAACTCGGACTCATCTAAATTACTTTGTAATATTCCAACACTTAGTCCGAATGATAATTGATCTAAATAGCGAGCATCACCACCCAGTTTTAAATGATGCGCATAGGTTACTTTTACTCCTGTTTGAGAGTGATACCCGTTAGCATCATTAAAAACAATAGCTCCAATTCCACTATTACTTTCGCCCAACCTAAAATTAGCATTCAACGTTTGAAGACTTGGCGCCTCATCAACACTAAACCATTGTTTTCTAGCGGTTCCTCTTATTTTTCCACCTTCACCAATACCTGCCATAGATGGGTATACCAAATAGTAATTATCGGCTAGATAATCAAAATAAACCGGAATACCTTCTTGCGCAAATGATTGAAATGCAAATGTGAAAAAAGAAATAAGGAGCAGTAAACGATGTTTCATCTTGTAGGACTGAGGCTTATAATGTTCGGCTAAATATAAAGTAAAACGCAATAAAAGCAACTATAGTATGTGCATATATACCTGAAATCTGGTATTGATTTTTACAGAAAATAGGTAGCATATATGAAAAATCTCTGATTTATAATCTAAAGCTGTTGATATCAAGTTTTCAGAATCCAGAATCTTCGAGAAATAAAACCGATCAAAATCTGTACAAGTCTAGCCTTAGATTCATGTAATTACTTCGTATTTTTGTCTAAAATTTAAATGCGATGAAAGAGTTTTCAATTACTGTTGTAGAAACGAATAACCCTGCAATACTTAAGTTTGAAACCAACCATTTTATTACAACTGGCACCAACTATGAATTCAAGAATATTGATGAGGCTAAAAACTCACCCTTGGCGCAACAATTATTCTACCTTCCTTTTA
>ENA-ORXM01004983-ORXM01004983.1-marine-metagenome-genome-assembly--contig:-NODE-4983-length-11050-cov-3.571129_pt1 | contig 11050 bp, 9 predicted proteins | sample MGYA00237867_ERZ511480 | MGnify/ENA primary metagenome ERZ511480 (study PRJEB26309, sample SAMN06266103) | marine metagenome | isolation source: Algal blade | place: United Kingdom:Sidmouth, United... | reverse complement strand
GCAGGGCTGCGCACTTTCGCACCTGACCGGACCTTGGTGCTTGGTCGCGATAAGGGCGATGCAAGCTTCGTTTGGTGCGCAGGGCAAGGCGGCTATGGCATGCAATCCAGCCCTGCTGCGGGGCAATTGTTAGCGGATGTGATCAATGGTACAAACCCTGTGATCGATGCGAAGTCGGTTGCCGCGCTTAGCCCGAACCGGTTTCACGCGTGATCTTTATTCAACCTTTTTGCTGCGATCCAATCGAATGACATTAGAAAATGTCATTTAGTGCAAACGAAAGTGCCGTTTATTGCAACGATTGCCGGACTGCTTGTGGGTTCATCCGCCTTGGCCTGCGCACATGTCAACAACACGAAAGGGGTGCCCGATTGAGGCGCCCCTTTTTGAATTAGCCATCCACGCGGATCGTTGCGTTTTTGGGATCATAGGGGCTGTCTTCGACGATTTGCGCGGGCCAAAGCTTGTCTTGCATTTTGACCTGCACATTTGCGCCGACGACCGCCGCGTCGGGTGCGACATAGCCCATGCCGATGCTTTTCTCGAACGCAACGGAATAGCCGCCAGAGGTCAGACGCCCGATCCGTGTGCCGTCCATGTCATACAGCGCCTCGTGGCCCCACGGGTCCGCGTCGCCCGGACCGTCGATCAGGACGGTCACACATTTGGACCGCACGCCCAATGCTTCCATCTCGGCCTTGCCGTGAAAATCTTTGGTCAGGTCGATAAAGCGCGGTAAATCCGCCTCGGCGGGCGTGGCGTCACGGCCAAGCTCGTTCCCGAACGCACGGTACGATTTTTCCTGACGCAGCCAATTTTGCGCGCGCGCGCCGACCAGCTTCATACCGTGTGGCGCGCCTGCCTTTTCGAGCAAATCAAACAAGTAATTTTGCATCTCGATCGGGTGGTGAAGTTCCCAACCCAGCTCGCCAGTATACGCCACGCGGATCGCGTTAACAGGACACATGCCCAGCTCAATCTGGCGCGCAGACAACCAAGGAAAGCGTTTGTTCGATAGCGCCGTCGCGGGATCAGCATCCTTGATCACCGCATTCAGAACATCGCGGGACTTTGGCCCCGCAATGGCGAACACACCCCATTGGGTCGTCACATCCTGAATTTCGATATGCCCGAACTCCGGCATTTTATCCGCCGCGGCCTTGCGCAGGAAATCAGCGTCATATTCTGTCCATGCGCCCGCCGACACGAGGTAATAGCTATCCTCGCCATTGCGCACGATGGTGTATTCGGTGCGGGTGGTGCCATGCGCGGTCAGCGCGTAGGTCAGGTTGATACGGCCAATCTTGGGCAGCTTGTTACAGGTGAACCAGTCGAGGAATTGTGTGGCACCGGGTCCTTTGACAACGTGTTTGGTGAATGCCGTTGCGTCCACTAGGCCGACACCTTCGCGGATCGCCTTGGCCTCTGCGACGGCATGGGGCCACCACGTGCCACGACGGAATGACCGTCCGTCATGGTCGAAATTGTCCGGCGCATCCAAGGGGCCGTAATAGTTGGGGCGTTCCCAACCGTTGACAAAACCAAACTGGGCACCGCGCGCGGCCTGACGGTCATATGCGGGTGCCGTGCGCAGCGGGCGACACGCGGGGCGTTCCTCATCGGGGTGGTGCAGCACATAAACGTGGTCGTAACATTCCTCGTTCTTGCGGGCGGCAAATTCGGTTGTCATCCAGCTTTGGGAATACCGCTTGGGATCAAGCGACGCCATGTCGATCTCGGCTTCGCCGTTAACCATCATTTGCGCAAGGTAATAGCCCGTCCCACCCGCCGCCGTGATGCCAAAACTGAAGCCTTCTGCCAGCCACATGTTGTGCAAACCTGGCGCCGGACCAACCAGCGGGTTACCGTCCGGCGTATAGCAGATCGGACCGTTGAAATCGTCCTTTAAGCCGCTTTCTTCGCACGACGGAACACGGTGGATCATGGCCATATACTGGTCTTCGATCCGCTCAAGATCGAGCTGGAACAGGTCCGCGCGAAAGCTGTCGGGAACGCCGTGTTCAAACACCGCAGGCGCGTTTTTCTCGTAGACACCCAAGATCCAGCCGCCGCGTTCCTCGCGCACATATGATTGGGCATCGGCGTCGCGAATGACAGGATGCTCGGCGTTACCTTGCGCGCGGTAGTCGACCAAGGCAGGGTCTTGGTCCATGACGATGAACTGGTGCTCTACGGGGATCGCGGGCATTTTGATGCCGAGCATCTTGGCCGTGCGCTGCACGTGATTGCCAGATGCGGTCACGACATGCTCTGCCGTGATCACAATCTGCTCTTCGGACTGCACAAGGTTGCCGCCCTTTTCCACCATCTTGGTGCAAGTGACCTCCCAGTGGGTGCCGGTCCAATCGAAGGCATCGGCCTGCCATTTGCGTTCAATCGTGACACCACGTTGACGCGCGCCCTTGGCCATCGCCATGGTGACGTCAGCGGGGTTAATGTAGCCGTCGGTGTTGTGGTAAATCGCACCTTTGAGATCCTCGGTGCGGATCAAAGGCCAGCGCTCTTTGATCTGTTCGGGTGTCAGCCATTCGTATGGCACATCGCAGGTTTCCGCCGTGGACGCATATAGCATGTATTCATCCATGCGTTCCTGCGTCTGCGCCATCCGCAAGTTACCCACCACGGCAAAGCCCGCGTTCAAACCTGTTTCAGCCTCAAGCGATTTGTAAAAATCGACCGAATATTTGTGGATGTGTGTCGTAGCATAGGACATGTTGAACAACGGCAACAAGCCCGCCGCGTGCCATGTGGACCCGGATGTCAGTTCGTCACGTTCCAGCAGCATTACATCGTCCCAGCCTGCGGCGGCCAAGTGGTACGCAATAGATGTTCCAACGGCGCCGCCGCCGATGACAAGTGCTTTGACAGTGGTTTTCATGACCGATTCCTCGTGGGGGTATGCGTGTTGGCAACAAGATGCGCCAAAACCGCCCGCCCGCGATAGAACCAGCCGACCCCTGAGCGCACGATTGCGACAGGGGTCGGCTTATTGGTCGTCAGTCACCTGCGCCAACAGTACAGCGGCGCACGCCCAGCTCGATCTTGCAGTTGCCGAATGTGCTGGTGCCTTGGCCGATGGATGTTCCGCGACGGATCACAAGTTCCTTGGCCGTGATCGTGCTATCGGCCAGTGTCGTTTGCTGAACGGCAGCGGCGTCATAATACTCCGGCAACAGACGGACCAAGGCGATGACCTCTTCTGCGATCTCCTCACCGTCTTCCAGATAACGGGCGACATCCTTGCGCGCTTGGATGCGCTGACGGGCCATGCCCGATAGAATGCGATCCTCGGTTTCGGACCATTCGCGGTCCATTTTTAGATAGGCGCGCGCATCGTATTCAATCCGCTTGGACACATGCAGCGCAGGTGCGTCACCAAGCAGCGCAAGGATGTCGGCCGAGATGCCAATACCTGACCCATGATCCTCATAGACATCGTCCCAAGTGCGAATATATCCATCCACCATCTTATTCAGTATTTTCTTTTCCTCGGGCGTATAATCCAGACGTGTCTTGACCAGCAAATAAGCACGGCGTGCAACACTTGGGCCAGGCACATCACGGCTTAGGTCGGTGCTACGGGTCTGGAATTCGGTGCTGACAAGCAAATGTGGATCGGGTTCGGGCAACATGCCGATCATCATGCCGACGGGCACGTTGTTCATCAAATCGGCAACCGCAGCGTCCGAGCTATTGGTCAGGATTTTGATTTTGAACATGCCGCCGACGTCCGCTCCGAACACACGGTAATCAACAGGAATTTTGGCCCCGCTTGATACATTTTTGCTAAACTGCTTGGACTGCGTGAATGGCACACCGTGGTGCAACGCAAACACATCAGGGCTTTCAAAACTCATCGACCCCACGCTTGCGGAAATAGACGCCATAATGCCGCCCCGCACCGTGCGCGTGTTGAATTGATCCGGCACATAAAGCAAAAATGCCATCATCTGCTTGCCACGCTTCATTGTGATCACTTCGGCGTTTCCACGTCCGCGGGCTGCATCATCAAATTGCTGCAAGATGGAGTTGGTTGTGCTTTTGGCGATCGGGCTACGTGAAAACCGCGCCTTGGTAATCGCCTCACCGTCTGCCGTGACATATGGCGTGGCGAACCAGCCTTTCGGCGCCTCGGGCGTCATATCACTGATATCAACGTCAGGGGAAACTGTGTTAGAGCCGGTTAAATCCGCGATCATCATTTGCAGTGCCACCATCAACCCAGAGTCGCCGCGCGACGGCTTCATCTCGACTTCGGCGGTCTTGTCGTCGCCCTCAGCGCCCTGCGCGTCAGCGGTCGTCATCTGCTGAAAAAGCATGATGCAAAAAACGGCAACCAATAAGATGCCTCCAAACAAGGCCGGTACAATAATGCGGTTCATGGTCTCAATCCCTATCCAATACTGGTTGTTTATGCGAAACAATCAGGACGCGAGTGAGAAACTGTTGCGGCAACATTGTGGCACTTGAAGGCATTGGCCCCGCGCCGTATTGATCGTTAAACGCCAGAAGCCCCGAGGTCGCCCATGCAAATCTGCCGCACAATCGCTGAAATTCGCGCTGTTATGACGGGGCTGCGCGCGGCAGGATCGGTGGGGCTTGTCACAACGATGGGTGCCTTGCACGCAGGTCATATGGCATTGGTAACGACAGCCAAATCAGACAACGACAATGCCGTCGCCACAATATTTGTGAACCCGACCCAATTTGGCGATCCCTCTGATCTGGACAACTATCCGCGCACCGAAGAGGCCGATCTGACCCTTCTGCGCGATGCTGGCGTCGCCGCAGTTTTCATCCCGACGGTCGCCGAGATTTACCCTGACGGCGAAGAAACCATTGTGGAAACAACGCATCTGGCCAATGTTCTGCATGGCATCGTCCGACCAGGGCATTACCGCGGCGTCGCGACTGTCGTGACCAAGCTGTTTAATATCGTCGGCGCCGATGCGGCCTATTTTGGCGAAAAGGATTACCAGCAACTTGCCGTGATCCGCACCATGGTCCGCGACCTTCACGCACCGATCAGTGTTCACGGCGTCCCGACCGTCCGCGAGGAAGACGGGCTGGCAATGTCATCGCGCAATGTGCGGCTGACACCCGCCGACCGCAGCGCAGCGCCGGTCATCATCGCGGCATTGACTGCCGCCGAGGCATTGCTCAAGTCTGGCCAGACCGTGGAAACCGCAATCGACGCTGTCGCAGCCACTATCGCGGCAGAACCCCTTGCCACCTTGGGCGCAGTCGATATCGTGGACCCCATCACATTCGCGCCCGCATCCGGCATCCCCTCCGGTCCTGTAGGCATCATGGTCTCTGCGCAGTTCGGCAAGGTCATGTTGATCGACCAAAAGGAGGTCTCGTTATGAGCACCCAAACTGAAACCATTCGCCGCAACACTGTTCCCCAGATTGCGAAACGCAAAGGCGGCGACCCGATTGTCAGCCTAACCAGCTATCACGCGCACACCGCCGCCATCGTGGATAAATACGCGGATTTCATCCTCGTGGGCGACAGTCTTGGCATGGTGATGCATGGTATGGACAGCACCGTGGGCGTGCCGCTTGATCTGATGATCATGCACGGCAAGGCCGTCGTGCGCGGCACCCAAAAGGCGTTGATCGTGGTCGATATGCCCTTCGGCACCTACGAGGAATCGCCCAACATCGCGTTCCGCAACGCGGCCAAGATCATGAAGGAAACGTCCTGCGGCGCGATCAAGCTTGAGGGCGGCGCGCGCATGGCTGAAACCATCCGGTTCCTCACAGAACGCGGCATCCCCGTGATGGCCCACATCGGCCTGACACCGCAGTCATCCCATGTCATGGGCGGCTTCAAAACCCAAGGGCGCGACGAGGATTCATGGGCCGCACATATCGCTGATGCCCATGCAGTGACCGACGCAGGCGCGTTTGCCGTGGTCCTCGAAGGCATGGTCGAGCCGCTGGCATCCAAGATCACCAAACAGATCGACATCCCCACGATCGGGATCGGCGCATCCGCAGACTGCGACGGTCAAATCCTCGTGCTTGAGGACATGCTGGGCATGAACCCGTGGACACCGAAATTCGTGAAAGTGTACGGCAGCCTCGGCCCGATGATCGAAGACAGCGTCAAACGCTACGCCGAAGAGGTCAAAGACCGCTCATTCCCGTCTGAAGACGAAGTTTACCGCTAAATCTGGTATTCCTCCACGGAATCAACGCACTATATGCAGGAGGGGGAAGAATTATTTCTTCTCCCCCTCGAAATGTCATGAGAGATGTGCTATATATGTATTACCGCTCGTTAGAAGCGGACCGTTGAGGAGAACGACAATGACCCGATCGACCCTGCTTGCGCTGTGCGCAATGTCGGTGTTGGGCGCCTGTATGGATGCCCAAGGCTCTTATGTAGCTGGCCGCGCTGACAATGACATGCTTCGCTTTTCCGCATCCAATTACGTCCTGCTGCGCGAGGATGCTCGCTAATCGCGTGCCACGCCAGACATTAAGGCCAGACAATAAAAAAGCCCGCTGCGTAATGCAGGCGGGCTTTTTATCATTCCGGTTGCGGGCGAAAATCAGTTCTTGTCGAACCATTCGTCCACTTCTTTTTCGGCAACATCTTTCGCTTTGCCGTAACGCTCTTGAATTTTACCAACAAGCTGTTCGCGGTTGCCTTCAGCCTGATCCAGATCGTCTTCGGTAAGTTCGCCCCAGTGTTCACGGGCCTTACCCTTCATCTGTTTCCATTCACCTTTGATTTGGTCCCAGTTCATGACTGTCTCCTCATATCTGTTGCGGTTACATAAACAACGCGAAAGTCGGAAAACAGTTCCCTACAGCATCGCAGGCACAACCAGATCAGGCGGTCTGTGTCCGTCGGCAAATGTCTTGATGTTGATAATCACCTTTTCGCCCATCTCCGTGCGGCCTTCGACGGTCGCGGACCCCATATGCGGCAGCAGAACGACATTGGGCAGCTCTTTGAGCCGTGGATTGATCGCGTGATCATTTTCGAACACATCAAGCCCTGCGCCCGCCAGATCACCCGACCGCAACATCCGCGTTAGCGCGTTTTCATCGACGACCTCGCCGCGCGATGTGTTGATCAACACCGCATCCGGTTTCATCAACTTCAACCGGCGCGCGTTCATCAGATGGAACGTCGACGGCGTTGACGGGCAATTGACCGACACCACATCCATGCGCGACACCATCTGGTCAAGGCTATCCCAATAGGTGGCGTCCAGCGCCTCTTCGGCCTCGGGACGCAGGCGTTTGCGGTTGTGATAGTGGATTTGCATGCCAAAAGCCGCCGCACGTCGTGCAACCGCCTGCCCGATCCGTCCCATCCCGAGAATGCCCAGCCTGCGCCCGCCGATGCGCCCGCCAAGCATGCCTGTCGGGCTCCAACCGGCCCAATCGTCGCCTTGCATGACGCGCAGTCCTTCGGGAATGCGCCGCGTCACCGCGAGGATCAACCCAAGCGTCATGTCAGCCGTGTCGTCCGTCGTCACACCTGGCGTATTGGACACCTGAATGCCGCGCTGACGTGCCGTGGCCACATCAATATTGTCGACGCCTGCACCATATTGCGCGATCAGCCGCAGCTTTTCACCCGCACCAGCCAGCAATCCCGCATCAATCTGATCGGTGATTGTCGACACCAGCACATCTGCGGTTTTCATGGCCTCAACCAGTTCTGTGCGCGTCATTGGCACGTCGTCGCCACGCAATGTCACATTGAACAACTCGCACAGACGGGTTTCCACGACCTCGGGCAACCGTCGCGTCACGACAACACTTAGATGTTTACCTGGCACGGCTCGCTCCTTTTCGTTTCCAAATCAGCTTGGGACTGTCAGGTTGCAAGATACAGACGCGAGGCACAAGAACCCGCGCAGATAAATGAGCAGTATTCATATGTTACGATCTATACTTGGCTTGATCAAAATCGGCTGTCTTGCCCTGATTTGCGCCAATAGCGCCGCAGCCCAAGAGCTGGGCCCAGAAACCAATCTGCCGCTCCCGCGCTTTGTGTCGCTCAAGGCATCAGAATCAAACGTGCGCCGTGGCCCATCCTTGTCACACCGGATCGACTGGGTGTTCAAACGTCGCAACATGCCATTGCAAGTCGTTGCCGAATACGGCCACTGGCGCCGTGTGATCGACCGCGAAGGGTTGGGCGGCTGGGTTCATTACACCATGCTATCAGGTTCGCGCACCGTGATCGTCGATAAGGACATGCTTGTGCTGCGCGCACGCCCTGACACCGCCGCCACAGAAAACGCAGTGATCGAGGCAGGTGTTATCGCACGCCTTGGCGAATGCGGACCGCAATGGTGCCGCCTGACTGCTGGCGGTTATCGCGGTTGGGCGGAGAAATCCGTCCTTTGGGGCGTGAAGCCTGACGAATTGCGCGATTGACCCCCATGACAACACCAAACGCCAAACGCCTGAACCTGTCCGCAGGGTTGCTGTCCGTGACAGTCGCCTTCGTTCTGGTAATCACTAAACTATGGGCGCTGGGGCAAACCGGATCGCTGGCCATTGCCGCGACCTTGGCCGACAGCGCGATGGATTTGATGATGTCGCTGGGCGGGCTGGCCGCCATCGCCTATGCCGCCAAACCCGCCGACGACGACCATAACTTTGGCCACACCAGCGCCGAAGACCTCGCCGCGCTTGGCCAGTCCCTGTTCATCCTGATATCCGCAGGTGTAATCGCGGTCGCAGCAATTTTGCGCCTTCTCGACGACGACGTCAGCCTGCCCGAACGCGAAAGCGCAGGTATTGCGGTCGCTCTTTTCGCCATCGTCATCACACTTGCACTGGTGCTGTGGCAACGCCGCGTTGCGCGGATCACCGGCAATCAGGTCGTTAAGGCCGACAGCCTGCATTACCTTGGCGATCTGATCCCCAACGTCGGCGCGATCATCGCCCTGTTTGCCTCTGCGCGTTTCGGGCTTGGCTATGTCGATAGCGTTGTGGCCTTGGGCGCTGCTGCCATCCTTGCCGTGGGCGCACTGCGGATCGGCAAAACCGCTTGGGACGCGCTGATGGACCGTCAGGCGGACCCTGAAATGATCGCAGGTATCGCCGCGATTGCCGCAGATTTTGACGGGCTACACGGGTACCACGACCTGAAAACCCGCGTCGCCGGCAGCCGCGTTTTCGTGAACATGCATATCGAACTTGACGGCACACAGACCCTCAATGAGGCGCATGCCATCGGTGCCGCCTTGCGCCGTGCGATCATCAAGGCCTACCCCAATTGCGATGTGCTGATCCACAAGGACCCCGTCGGCGTGCAAAAACACCCAGACGACCATCGTTAGGCAGCCAGGCCGCGCCCCTTTAACAGCGCCTCAACGCCGGGCAAGCGCCCGCGGAACCGGGTATAAAGCTCAGCCGCATCGACCGACCCGCCAGACGACAAAACCGTGTCCTCCAAGCGCGCGGCAAGCGTTGGATCAAATGCATCGCCCACCTCTTCAAAGGCTGCGAATGCATCGGCATCCATGACCTCGGACCACATGTAGGAATAATATCCACACGAATATCCGTCACCTGCAAACACATGGGCAAAATGCGGCGTCGCATGACGCATCCGAATGGCATGTGGCATCCCGATATCCTCAAGGATTTCGGCTTGCTTTTGCATGGGATCGGCAGGGGGGGGTCCCTCATGAAACCCCAGATCAACCAGCGCCGAGGCCACATATTCCACCGTGCTGAACCCCATGTCATTGGTCGCAGCACCCAGCATCCGCTTTAGCAAATCCGCAGGCATCGGCTGGCCCGTTTCCGCATGTGTTGCGAATTTGGCCAATACCTCGGGCACCTCCAACCAGTGTTCATATAGCTGGCTGGGAAGCTCCACAAAATCGCGCGCAACAGATGTGCCGCTAATGCTTTCATATGTCACATCCGACAGCATCTGATGGAGCGCATGCCCGAACTCGTGAAACAAGGTGCGCGCATCGTCGTATGACAACAGCGCAGGACTTCCCGCAGACGGTTTGGCAAAATTGCACACGTTCACCACATGGGGTCGCACGTCACCATCCGTGCGCGATTGCGACCGCATTGCGGAACACCACGCGCCCGAACGCTTTGATCCGCGCGCAAAATAGTCGCCGATGAATACCGCGATATGCTCGCCCTTGCGGGTCACCTCCCACTGGCGCACATCCGTGTGATACGCAGGTGCATCGCACGGCGTGAACTCCAACCCGAACAAGCGGTTCGCACAGTCAAACGATGCCGCGATCATGCGGTCCAATTGCAGGTAGGGCTTCAACTCTGCCTCATCCAGATCATGCAGTTCCTGACGGCGCTTTTCGGAATAATACCGCCAGTCCCATGCCTCAAGCGGACCGTCCCAACCGTCAGCATGCAACATACGTTCCAGATGCTTTGCATCGGCTTCTGCCGCCGCCTTTGCGGGTTTCCAGACGTCCATCAGCAATTTTCGCACCGACGCCGGATCACCTGCCATTTCGGTCTCAAGCTTATAATCGGCAAAGGTTTGATAGCCAAGCAGCTGCGCGCGTTCATACCGCAAGGCAAGCGTCTCGGCTGCAATCGCGCGGTTGTCGGTGTCGCCGCCGTTGGCCCCGCGCGCAACCCATGCTTCATAGGCAATCTGGCGCAAATCACGCCGGTCCGAAAATTGTAAAAACGGCACAATCAAAGACCGCGACAACGTCAACACGGGTCCGCTTGCCTCTTTTTCCTCGCCAGCTGATTTAGCTGTGGCAATAACAAACTCCGGCAAGCCCGAAAGCCCGTCCTGATCCAGTTCCATGAACCAGTCTCGTTCATCCGCCAACAGGTTCTGCACGAATTGTGTCCCAAGCACCGACAGCCGCGATTTCACATCGCGCAGACGATCCGCGTCCGCCCCCGTTAGCTGGGCCCCGGCCCGCACAAATCCGCGCCGCGACAGCATCAGAACGCGGGCTTGCTCGTCGGTCAGATCCAGTTCGTCGCGCCGCGCCCACAAATCCTCGATCCGTGCAAACAGCGCACCGTTTGCCGTG
>ENA-ORXM01004982-ORXM01004982.1-marine-metagenome-genome-assembly--contig:-NODE-4982-length-11050-cov-3.817097_pt1 | contig 11050 bp, 12 predicted proteins | sample MGYA00237867_ERZ511480 | MGnify/ENA primary metagenome ERZ511480 (study PRJEB26309, sample SAMN06266103) | marine metagenome | isolation source: Algal blade | place: United Kingdom:Sidmouth, United... | reverse complement strand
TTTTTTTTTTAATGATACGGCGACCACCGAGATCTACACTCTTTCCCTACACACGCTCTTCCGATCTCCGCCGCCATCGCAGCAGTCCCAAGCGCGGATTGCGACGCGGTCAGGATGCCAACCCGACGGGTCGTGACCGCACGGACAACCGGATAGAGTGACAACGCCGACAGCATGACAGGCACGTCGACACATGCAGCAATACGGTGTTGCGCGGTGATCAGAAAACCGCAGGTCGAAACGATGGCCTTCGCGCCTTGTTGTTCCAATGCGCGCGCGGCGGCCTCGAAATTCTGCAACAAAACTTCATCCGGCAAACCGTCTTTTACAATTTTGGGCGCATCGGCACCCCGAACCACTTTGACACGCGCGGGGAACGGGTAGCTGTCGGGATTTCCAACATCACCAAGAATCCGTTGGAAGGTCGTATCAAGTGACAATATCCCCAACATATTTTTGCGCACAAAGAAGTCCTTATAGATTTCTGAAAGGAAAGCCGCAGATTTCCCTCTGTTTTCTACTTTGCATATGCCAATCTTCAAGCACATTTAATTGGCAATTTGACGACTGGAGTTAACAAATTGCCGGAAAGCAATGAACAATCGTCACTAAAGCCCTTGGCCAAAGCTATCAGTTGGGGCCAACATATAAGATGTGATTGAACTTCGTAACAAACAGGGATCAAAAAAATGAAAACCACATTAATGACTACGTCCGCAGCGGCTTTGATGCTCGCTTCGACAGCGGCAAATGCTGAGACATGGGATCTGGCCTTGGCTTATTCCGCGACCAACTACCACTCCGAGATCGCGGCTGCATTCGCCGAAGAAATCACAGCCAATTCCGACCTTGAGGTTGTTGCACATCCGGGCGGGTCGCTTTTTGCAGGGTCCGAAATTTATGGCGCGGTGCGTCGTGGCCTTACGCCCATGGGCGAACGGCTAATCTCGGCACTCAGCAACGAAAACCCGATCTTCGAGACGGATTCTGTTCCGTTTCTCGCGACCGGTTTCGAGGGTGCGAAGAATTTGTATGCCGCGTCACGCCCCGCGCTCGAAGAGGTGCTCGAAGAAGACGGTTTGCACTTTTTGTATTCTTGCCCGTGGCCACCGCAAGGGTTCTATTCTGTTGCAGAAGCGACCGATCTGGCGGCGCTCGACGGTCTGAAATTCCGTGCCTATAACGCCACCACGTCGCGTATGGCCGAAGGTCTTGGCATGGTTCCGACAACAATCGAAGCGGCAGAACTGAGCCAGGCGTTCGCAACCGGCGTTGCTGAATCCATGATTTCATCCGGATCAACCGGTTATGACCGCAAACTTTGGGAAAACGTCGATTACTATTACGACGTGCAGGCATGGTTGCCCCGTAACATGGTTATCGTCAACGGCGACGCATGGGACGGGCTTGATGCCGGCACGCAATCGGTCATCGAAACCGCTGCTGCAAATGCAGAAACCGCATGCTGGTCCAAAGCAGAAGAGCTGGCGTCGTGGTACGTTGAACAATTTACTGAAAATGGCATGACAGTTGGTGTTCTGGAGGGTGAAGTTCTCGATGGCTTTAAGGCCGTTGGTGAAGAATTGCGTGCCGACTGGTTGGAACGTTCCGGTGAGGCCGGTGCTGCAATCGTCGCGGCATTCGAGGCGCTTGAAGCGAACTAAACCTCGCCAATCAATGAGGTGGCCCCTGTCGTTCGGGGCCACCTTACCCAAGCAACCCGTTATTTTTGGGAGGGGCGACCATGTGGCGTCACTTATCTAACGTTCTGGACCGCATATATGTGTATGCAGGTTACGGCGCAGGCGTTCTGCTTGTCGGTCTGTGTGGCATGATCCTGTACAGTATCGTCGGACGTCTTCTTGGCCTTTATCTCGGCGGTGTGAATGATTTTGCCGGTTATGTCATGGCAACAAGCACCTTTATGGCGCTGTCGTATACATTCCGCACGGGCGGGCACATCCGCGTGGCCCTTCTGGTTAACCGTTTGACGGGCCCGCGCCGCAGAACCCTCGAGACGATCTGCCTTGGAATTATGGCTGCTGCCATCTGCTACCTCGCCTTTTACATGTGCCGTCTGGTGTGGTTCAGCTACGATTTCCAAGAGCGCAGCGAAGGTGCCGACGCGACCTTGCTGTGGATACCCCAAACACCTGTCGCCGTTGGTGCCGTTCTGTTTGCAATTGCAGTTGTGCACCAACTCATCGAGACGCTGTTCGATTACGATCGCGTCAATCCTGAAACAAACTCAAATGAAGGGGTAAACGAGGTATGACCGAAACCATCGCAATTCTTATTTTCGTAGGCTGCCTTTTCGCCCTTCTTGCACTCGGGGTTTGGGTCGGCGCAGCCCTCCTCACAACAGCGGCCGTTGGCCTTGCACTGTTTACGTCACGTCCGATCGGCGACTCGATGTCATTGACCATCTGGGGCGAACAATCATCTTGGACCCTCACGGCGTTGCCTTTGTTCATCTGGATGGGAGAAATCCTATTTCGAACGAAATTATCGGAAACCTTATTTAGAGGGCTCGCGCCGTTCATGCGCAATTTGCCGGGTGGATTGTTGCACGTAAATGTCGGCGCATCCGCTGTATTCGCGGCGATTTCAGGATCGTCAGCAGCAACCGTGGCGACCGTTGGCAAGATGTCGATCCCGGAGTTGCGCAGCCGTAATTACCCCGAGCATATGATCATCGGGACACTGTCGGGCGCGGGCACATTGGGGCTGTTGATCCCGCCGTCGATCGCCATGATTGTGTTTGGCGTCACCGTGAACGAAAGCATCTCAAAGCTGTTTATGGCGGCCATGATCCCGGGTTTGATGTTGGCATTATGCTTCATGGCCTATGTGATTGTCTGGTCCTTGCTCAACCGGAAAACCTTTAAGCCTGTCGTGGATGTCGACGTCTCGAACATGGGCCGTCGGTTGATGGACCTTTTGCCAGTGCTGCTTCTTATTGTGGCTGTGATCGGGTCGATCTATTCCGGTGTTGCCACCGCAACCGAAGCTTCGGCATTGGGTGTATTTGGCGCAATCGTTCTTTCGGCCATTCAACGGACGCTCACGGTCCCGACCCTGATGGAAAGCATTATGGGATCCGTGCGGACGACGGCAATGATTATGATGATCTTGATGGGCGCGGGTTTCTTGTCACTGGCGATGGGCTTTACCGGTATTCCTCGTGCGTTGGCCGAAGGGATCGACAAATGGAACCTTTCGCCTGCCATGCTCATCGTGATCTTGACGTTGTTCTATATTATTCTGGGCTGTTTTCTGGATGGTCTCAGCTCGATTGTGCTCACTATGGCGGTAATCGAACCGATGGTTGTAAATGCCGGCTTTGATATGTTGTGGTTTGGCGTTTACGTCATGATCGTGGTTGAAATGGCCCAGATCACACCGCCGATTGGGTTCAACCTGTTCGTCCTACAAGGGATGACGGGCAAAGACATGGGCTTTATCAGCCGCGCATCTTTCCCGATGTTCTGCGTGATGGGCGCCTTTATTGTTCTGCTCTATACGTTCCCTGAAATGGCGACGTGGCTGCCAGAATATTTGAGTAGTAGATGAGGGATACGTAATGTCTGAAACTATTGTCGTTCTGATCGATATTGCACATCCGGACAGCGCCAAGGCGCTACTGGAAAAGGCAAACAAACGATATGCAGGGGATGACCTGCATATCGCCTATGTTATGCCCTACGGGTTCTATAGCTACGTTGAACCCTTCGTGTCCGAGGAAAGTCAGGCCGAGGCTGCCAGCCGTGCAAAACAGGCTGTTGATGATCTTATCGCGCAGGCTGGATGTACATCTGCCGCACGCCATGTCTTGCGTGGCGGGATTGGCGATCAAGCCTTGGCTTTTGCTAAATCCATCAAGGCCAATATCATCGTCATAAATGCAATACGAAAAGGGAGCATGCTGGGCACACTGGGAACCCATGCAGCCCAGATCGTACGGCATTCGGTATGTGATGTGCACATCGTGCGCTAGCAGGAGTTTTCCCCAATACCTCTCCTGTTTCGCTTTGGTATTCTCAGGCCAAAGCAATCCTTGGTCGGAAATTTCATCGGACCCGTTGGGCCTAGGCGCATGCGCCCGCCTGCGGTAAAAGTGCAGCGCATTCCTGAAGCGCGCAATACTCGTCAGGCCCGGCGCGCCGCATACTTTTGTGACGACGGAATCGTTTCTGACCACATTTAATCTGCAGCCATTACGTGCAAATGAACAGCAGAGTTCACGTGTGTTTGCACCCCGCCGAGTTATAGAAAGGGCCTCTATAACTCATGGTATGGAACTGGCAGATATTCGGTTGGCCGGAATTTCGGTATGACGCGGCAGCACTGGCACTGCTTGAGCAGCGTTTCCTGCTCGCGTCGGGCGATATTTCGGGTGCCGTTCACCATGTCAGCCTATCCGAGCGCGATCAACTGCGCATCGACATGCTGGGCGATGAAGCCATGAAAACCTGTGCCATCGACGGCGAGATGCTGGATCGCCAAAGCGTGCAGTCTTCGCTGCGTCGTCAGCTTGGATTATCGCCTGACAGCTACCCAACCAAGCCGAAGGAACAGGGCGTGGCCGAGATGATGGTCGAACACTATCTGCACAGCACATTCGCGCACTTCAGGTGAATATCTGTTTCCACATTTGTTCTTTTCCATAACCCAGTATTCTTACGTCTGGGTCTCCGGCAAACAAGGGGCGGTTCAAAGGCGATCGAACGGATGTTCCGCGAGGGCTCTGACAGGTTCAAAGGGGGCTTGAGCGCGGAGAATTACATTCCGACTACTGGGACATCGCGGACGACGGCGACCCGTGATTTGCAAGAAAGGGGTTGAGATCGCTGCTCTGACACGTAGGCGCGAGCGGCGGTACACGCGATATTGGCTGAACTTGCCACGCGCGGACGCTGAATCAGGCGCTCAAAAGCGTCTCGTCGACCTCTCTGAAAGTCCACCGATCTCAAATAAGCTTGAAAGAACAAACCGACGGATTGCCGACCCGCGCCGCGCCGCGTACGGACTCACAGAATGCGGACTAAATGTGAATCCGCTGCGGCTGCACAAATGGCAACTTACGGTAGGAGCTTCCATTAATGGTGATCTTTTTCGTTGTTCTAAACCTTGTCGCCTTATCTTTTAGTGGACATACTACTCCCAACCTTAAAAGCGGAAATGTTTATGATTATCGAAGCAGAAGACCCAAAAACTGGTAAGACCATTCAAATGGAATGCGCTGCAGAATCTGATGACGAAATTCGCGACCTTCTATCCTTTGATTTATCCGAAGAGTCTTTGAAGAAGCGGATAGATGTATTGGCTATTTCAGCCGATGCAAAATCCGTTCTTTTCACAATCGCCAAAACCACGATCAGGGTGGGATCAATAGTTCTCAAGATTGGCCGGAAGATTTTGGACATTGTCACCAACATTCTTGCCGAGTTCCCCATGGCCAGCACCGGCATGATTTTTGGAGCGGTATTTGGCTTTTTGGTGACATCCGTGCCTGTCATTGGATTGGTTCTCGGGCCGTTTGTCGCGAAACTTGCCATTGCCTTTGGCTTCGCCGCTGGTGCTTTGCAGGACTTGGGAAACAAGGCTCTAGAACGTCGGATAATGACCTCAGTCGCACCGTTTGAAACCTTAAGACCAAAACTATAACATGGATAATAGGTGGTTTGAGGGCGTCGAGGAAGTTGTCGAAGATGAACTTAGGTTCAAAGCAAAGCTAGGCATTGGCGAAGACGCCTATACGTCGACGCGCGTTAAGAAATCAGTTTTTGAAGCATGGGATATTGCGGGTGTAGCGGCCACGGGCGCTCAGGTAGCCAGTTCGGCACTTGTCGCGCAGAAATTCTTCGCAGCGCCCAGCCTGTTGGCATCAATAGGTATTGGAACGGCAACCGCAGCCACTCCGGTCGGCTGGATTGTCGCGGCCAGTGTGTTGTCCGGCGGCGCTTGGCTAGGGATCACACGCTATTTGAAAGACGATGGTAGTAAGACGACTGTCATACCCACTTTTATAAACACCCCTGTTGATGTGCTAGGTCTAGGACTGTTCGACCTAATGGTCCCACTGGCGATGAAAGTTGCAGCCGTCGATGGACACGTCCATGAGAACGAGCTCGAAGCAATCAAACATTATTTTGTGCGACGTTGGGGGTATTCAAGCCAATTCGTTGACCGCGGTATTGAATTCGTCGACCAAAAGCTCGACGATTATGACATCAAGACAGCCGCAGCCACGCTTGGGGCTTTTGCTCGTGACAATCCCGACTGCAAGGCAAACGTAATGCTCGCGGACGTCAAATCCTTTCTTCGTGAAGTAATGGAAGCAGATGACCGCATAGATGAGCGTGAGGAAATGGCTATTGAACGTGTTGAAAAGGTATTTTCTGAGGAAATGCGTTTTTCAATGTCGAGGACTATTGCACCTGTCGGTAACGCTGCGACGCGAATTGCTGGCGGAGTGCGTTCGGGTATTTCATCAGTGATCCAGAGGCCTTGGAAACGTAAGGATAAGGACACCTAAGTGTCCTAAAACCATCCCTTCGCAAACATCCTCTTCTGCTGTTCTTACAAACTCTATCCCAAGCTCTATCGCTTGTTGAACGTTTTTGATTCTTCAATCATAGCAGTCATTCGCTGCCCTGCAGAAATTTGGTGATAATGGGCTCAGCACTGCCGTAGGAAGTATCAAACGATCAAGGCCGCTTCGACATGACGAACGGCTCCAACCGTTCGTCAGAATTCTCAGATATCAATCCTTTCTGCTATGCTCAGCGCGTCTTCGAGCTCGACCCCCAGATATCTGACTGTGCTATCAATTTTTGTGTGGCCAAGCAGTAGCTGAACAGCACGCAGGTTGCCTGTCTTGCGATAGATTTCCGCCACCTTCGTTCGGCGCATAGAGTGGGTGCCGTAGCCACTAGGTTCCAAACCAATCGAGACAACCCAATCCCGAACCAAGCGCCCATACTGGCGCGTTGATATGTGCGGCCGATCATGAAATCGGCTCGGAAATAAGACCTGACACCCGATCATTTCCGGAGACTTAATCCAGTTGGTCACAGTTTCTCGCGTGTTTTCAGCCAGTTCAAACTGCACAGGCTTGTTCGTTTTGCTTTGAACGACGGACACCCTTTCACGAACTCGGTCGTCCCTAACAATGTCAGTCACCTTCAGCGTGACCAAGTCGCAACCGCGTAACTTGCTATCAATTGCGACGTTGAACAATGCAAGATCGCGGAGATTACCCGCTAGTTCGAGGCGAGCGCGGATGGCCCAGACCTGTTTTGGTAGAAGCGGGCGCTTTTGCACGACGAGGCGACCCTTATTCCAGGCTCTTCGTTTTGGGGTGACCGCGGGAAGTTGAACTCTTGGCATGATTTGCCCTCCATCCAACCCTCCTACCCAAACATCAACACAGCGCTGACGACGTATTATAACCTAAAAACTAATGTCGGCTTCGAGCCCGAAGTGTCGGGTGCTGCGCAGTGCGTGAATGGCTGCTACGGAACAACTTTAATCAGTCACCGAGGCTCATATCTAGGCCCACTCTGACAACGGGGGCCTGACGTTCATTTGCTCACGATGCGTCAGAAATTTTTGGATCAAGTGTCGACGCCAGCCTCGCGGCACCAATTGCAGCTTCGGTCGATTGAGCAATTTCTAACTGGGCGCTGAGGTGGCGGGATCTGATCTGAGCCCAGATATCATTCTGGCTTCCACCACCGGCGGTATAAATAACGGTCGGTATCTCACCGCCACGCGCCTTGATCTCTGCGTAACATTTGGCTTCGATGAGTGCGATGCTCTCAAGCAAGCCGTGCAGAAATTCGGCGTCATCGCTGGGGCGTGGCTCCATCTGCGGCGCGAGATCGGGATCGTTGATCGGAAACCGCTCACCGGAGTGCAAAAGCGGATAGTAGGACAGGCCCGACGGTTGCGAGGGATCAATGCGGGCACTGAGGGCGGCGAGCTGTTCAGACGTAAAGAAAGACTTCAGGACCGCGCCACCCGTATTGGATGCCCCGCCCACCAACCAAAGATCGCCCAAACGATGGGAATAAAGGCCGATCTTGGGGTCATCGATGCGTGTCTTGGACAACAACTTGATCGCCAAAGTCGACCCAAGCGACGTCACGGCGGTGCCTTCAATCATCGGAGCACAGGCAAGAAATGCAGCGATGCTGTCTGTTGTCCCTGCGTGCACCATCGCGTCGGGGTTGAGACCAAACGCTTGTGCGATTTGATTGCTGATCGGCTGAACAGGGTCGCCCGGGCAGTGCACCGATGGAAGAAGTGATGGATCTATCACTTCACCAATCCACGAAGGCCAGCGTTCTATCCCTGGATCAAACCCCGTTTTCAGGGAGTTGTTATAATCCGAGTGCCCGCCTTGCCCCATGAGTTTTGCTGCGATGAAATCTGCTTGATGCAGCAGGTGGCGTGGTGTTCCCGTTGCTGAGTTCACCAAACGCAAAACCCGCGCAAGGGCGGAATTTGAGCCACTGGTGATGTGATCATCACCCGCAAGGGGTGTAATCTGTGCCGCCTCCGCATCGAACCCTTTAGAGTTGTACATCAATGCAGGGCTGACGGGGTTTAGATCGGCGTCGGTCAAAACCATAGAGCCCGATGTGCCATCGACAGCGATCCCGCTGATGTCGGTGCGTGCGACTTTCAGCACGTCGAGTGCGGCCATTTGGTCGTGCAGGCAGGTCGCCACCGCGTCCCACCACAGGGTCGCATCAAGATCGCCAGTTTGTGGGACATGATCGGCACTGGCCGACGACACCACTGTATCACCATCCAGCACCGCTGTGCGCACGCCGGACGTCCCGATATCAATGCCAAGCGACAACATCAGCGACGTTCAGCCAAGGCTTGGCGGTATTTTTCAGCGTCCCAGTCCAGCAATTCGGCTTCTGCCTCGGGGCCGATGGGATCGACAGACCAGTCTTGTGGCAAGCGCGACAACACGTCGGACAAGCAACGCAGCATCGCCAGCTGGGATGATGTTGCCCCATCGCGGATCAGCACGCCGTCGCCGCGTTTCAAAATTGCGGGCGGGTTCGCGCTGGTGTCGCGCACAGGCAAGGCAGGGCCAAGGAACACAACGTGATCGGGATACAAAGTGCCGCCTGTGGCCAGATCGGCGGCGCGGTTGTTTTGACCGAGCCAGCTGTGATCGGACCATGTGAACCCGTCATCGGATGGGGACGGTGGCGTGTCATGGGTGGTCGAGGCCGCAGGCAGTGCGAGCCGCGTTTCAACATCGCGGATCAGCGCATCCACAGCCTCCACGGTGTCGCCGCAACAAATCAGCCCATGGTTTTGCAACACAATCACCTGCGTGTCAGGCGCAATGCGCGCCAGAATTTCGCGGGTCAGCGGCAGCCCGGGTTTGGCATAGGGAACGCGCACAAAGGGCAGACCCGCCAACTTTTCATCCAGCGCGTTGCGCCCCTCCGGACTGATCGCGTGGGTGATGGTGGCAACCGAATGGGTGTGGGCGACGATAGCCCAATCGAGGGCCGCGTGAAATGTGGTTTCAATCGACGGGCGCAGGGTCACAGCAGGGTCGAGACCCGTTGTTTTGCAACTTCCATCACCCGCCTGTTCGCGCGCTTCGGCCCCGGCTGCGGTGCGATCCACCGCGACAAAGATGTTGGTCGTTTCCGCATCAGCCAATTCGGTCCCCGAAGCTTTGATCCACATGACATCACCCGACTTGATCGAGGTATTGCCACCGGGTCCCTGGACCTGCAATGGGTCTTGCCCCAAACGGGCAGACAATGCGCGAAAGGCGGGTGTAAGAAGATCAGGTTGCGTGTTCATCGGACTTCTTTCATGCGAAATGTTGGAGGTTTGCAGCCCTGCGTTGCGACCAACCGGTCAAGGGTTGCATCGCTGGAATCGGCAGCAAAGTCGTCGGCATAAAGCCCGCCTTCAATCAGCAGACTGTCCCAGCCAGCGGTATGCGCGCCCGCGATGTCATGTTCGAGACTGTCACCGACCATCAGGTATCGGCCAGCGCCCATCGCAGCCTCTATCGTGCGAAAAATTGGGCGGTGGGGTTTGCCATAAAACGCAACCTCTCCTCCGACATCATGATAGGCGAAAGCCAAGGCACCTGGTGAGATAACATGCCCACCCGCGCGCGGGCTCTTGCGATCGGGGTTGGAGCAAAACACAGGCTGTTTACGCGAAAGCCACCCCTTTAGCGGGGCCAGATAGTCAGACATTTTGACGCCATCGGGCAGGCCCATCAACAAAATCGCTTGTGCCTTTCGCACGTCGCGGGTGATGTCGATGTCCAGCCCGTCGGCCCACGCCACGGCGTCACCTTGGCTGCGCTCAATCGGGAAAAATCGCTGTTGGGGAATGACGCCCTGTTTGATATCCCGCCAAAGCGCCTCTCCGCTGGTCATGACATGATCGAAGTGATCCACATCGAAACCCATGGCCGCAATACGGTCTGCATTCGGGGCGGCCCGTTTGCCAGAATTGGACAACACACCAAGTTTGGGTGCTGCGGCACCGAGCGCGTTGATCGCCGCGACCGCGCCAAGGTATGCGGACGTCCCGTTGTGCAGCACGCCCCATTGATCAAATACAATCGCGTCATATTGCGACGCGATGTCCATGATGCTATCTAAAACCTTAGTCACAGCGTTAATATTCGGCCATGTCTTTCGGGTCGACGAGGCTGGCCAAATACTCTTTGGCTTCCGCTTCCGTCAGTGCAGGTGCGGATTTATCGGCCGTACCGGGGGGCATGTCACCAAAGTAGAATTTGAAGCCCGGAATGTTTTGGCGGCGCTTGCGGATCGGCATGCCCTCGTACGGGAACACGTCAGATCGCGCGTTTGCGCCCTCATCGTGGCATGGCAGCACGTAATCGGCGCGTTTGTCGATTTCTTCGACGGATTTCCATCCTTCATAGGAGTTCACAAACCGCGCGGGCACCCAGTGACGCCACATCTCGGACGGGTTGGGTTCAAGGTTGCGTTCCACAAAGATCGCGTCCCCCGCGACC
>ENA-ORXM01004981-ORXM01004981.1-marine-metagenome-genome-assembly--contig:-NODE-4981-length-11051-cov-2.780846_pt1 | contig 11051 bp, 6 predicted proteins | sample MGYA00237867_ERZ511480 | MGnify/ENA primary metagenome ERZ511480 (study PRJEB26309, sample SAMN06266103) | marine metagenome | isolation source: Algal blade | place: United Kingdom:Sidmouth, United... | reverse complement strand
CAAATTATCGCGTAACCAATCAAAAGCATATCGCAAAGGCCCTCTCCAGTCCTGTTTGAAACTTGGATGACCACTATTGCATCCACAGTCAGAGCGCCATCGTTCAATACCATGTACGCAGGACCAGGAACTGTTTTCATAAATCTGTACTTCCCAGGTCGGTGGAAATTTCTCTAGATATTCACCATAGTTGGTTATTATAGCGAGATTGTTATTTTCTATATGACTGACACATTCAGCCAATGCCATTTCTCCATAACGGTGATGGTGTCCATAACTTTCACCATCGGTAGCAATGTGTATGAGTTGAGGTTCTTCACTATTATCATCGGCAGTAGAAGCCAGGCGTTTGGCAAAGTCTCTACCATTGTTGAGCAACCCTTTGAAGGCAACATCCTGAGCGACATTACCATCATAGAAAAACAAATCAATGCTTTTCCCAGAAGGCAAATGACAGCGATAAGGGCGTCGCGGATCTACACGAGTGCCTGTTACATCCCGCCAGTCATCTGCATTAATAGGCTTGACTGCTTTTGCCTGACGAGGCGCTAGAATAGTAAATTTAATATCATTAGCGGCAAGCACTTCCAATGACGCAATATCTACTGCTGTTTCAGCCAGCCAGATACCTTCAGGTTTGCGATCAAAATGATTCTCAAAATCACGAATTCCCCAAATGACCTGCGTCTCCTTGTCTCGTTCATTGCAAAGTGGTAGTATGAGATGACTATGCGCCTGCGCGATGGCAGAACCATGCCCGGAATACTTTTCCTGAGCTCGCTTATCTGCAATAAGAATCTGCTCATAAGTAACCGGATCCTGCCGCTTCATCCAATAAAGGAGGGTAGGCCCAAAGTTGAAACTGATATGAGAGTAGTTATTTTGAATTTTTATGATATTCCCCTCATTATCTAATATGCGGGCTGCACGGTTAGGTGCGTAGCATTCAAAGTTAATCCGCTCATTCCAATCGTGAAAAGGTTGAGCTGAATCCTGTAATTCCACCATTTCCAACCAGGCGTTTTCACGAGGTGGCTGGTAAAAATGTCCATGTATACAAAGGTATTTGTTCATATTGTCGTCCATTCTGTCGTTTTATTGTTAAGAGTGGGGAGTGCGGAAGCTTCTAAGCCTCGTCATTCCACCATTTACCATATTACTATACGTTTCTAGCGCAAATGTGTTCTCTCAAAATAGAATAAACCTCAAAATTAGAGCTTTTTAAGAGAATATATAAGGATTTTATGGAATTAGTCAGTGAATATGGGCTGTTTCCGCCTATTTAGTCTGTGATTATTGGCGTTTTTTACGTCTTACCAGGACTCGCCAGCGACAAATACTTGCATTTGAATGAATATGGCCTTTAGATATTTTCGTTCTATTTTAATTCTGTCAATTAACTTAGTAAATTGCAATATTCGAACAATAGGGTTTGGTATCTGATGCCAGTCAGACCTATACCCAATCGCAATAAAAAGAATAATTGAAATTGTTCAGCGGTATTTAATTTAAGACCGAAGAGAGTAGACCGAAATCCTGCCCCAAAACCTTGGGGTTTCCTTCAAACATGGTTTTGAACCATCAAATAAACGTTAGCGGGTTTACGGTAGAAGGAAACTTCGGTCTTCGGACTTCCGTCTAAGTAACATCTCGATTGAATAATTATGAATAATTTATCACAATAATCCATCTCGTTTCTCTATGCGCCTTAAAATCATCTTCTCCTGGTTATTTCTTTTTTCATTGTCTTACCTCCATGCTCAGGTAGCTCTAAATGGTAAAGTAACAGATAAGAAAGGCAACGCGCTGGCATTCGTTAATATCCAATTGTATGATCGACCTACGGAAGGAACCACGACAGACATTGACGGTAAATTTGTAATTCGATCTAAAGAAGCAATCAGAGGTCTCGTCCTTAGTTATGTAGGTTATGAAACCTCTTATTTGGATTTGGATGGATCGGCAGCTAATAAACCATTGTTGGTAACGTTGGTACAATCTGCTGTAGCCATTGATGCTATTGAAATTGTTGCTGGTGAAAACCCAGCCCACCGGATCATTCGACGAGCAGTAAAAATGCGCGACCAGAATAATCCCGAGAAACTGGATGCTTATCGTTGCCGTACCTATAATAAACTAACGTTTGACCTGGTCCCGAATGAAAAGTTATGGGAGGAATTGTCTTCCAAAAAAGAAGAACAAGGCGAAAAAGAGGAATCAGAAGAAGCGCTTGATTCTTTTAAAATTCAAATACCAGATGAGCAACCAATGGGTATGCCTGATATTCCTGAGGATATGGCAGCGATGCCTATTCCAACTATAAGCAAAAAGCAGATTGCTCAACTCGAACAACTCGGTAGGATGCAGGCTTCGGCCAACCGAACACACTTGTTCATCATAGAAAGTGTTTCCGAACGAATTTTCAAAGCTCCTAAAGATCTCAATGAAGTGGTGATTAACAACCGGGCAGCAGGTTTTAGCGAACCGGAGTTTGCCGCACTCGCTAATGCCGTTCAACCATTTACCTTTTATCAGGACCATTTAGAAATTCTCGATAATGATTATCTCAACCCGGTCAGTCCCGGTAGTACCAAAGCTTATTATTTCAATATTAAAGATACACTCTATCAGGGGCAGGATAGTATTTATGTATTGACTTACGAACCTCGGAAAGGGAAAAACTTTGAAGGACTGAAAGGCTTGCTTTATATCCATACCAATAACTACGCGATACAGTCAGTGATTGCTCAACCGGTGACACCACAGTTTATAAATATTAAAATAGAACAGCAATATCAATTAATCGATGGTAACCAATGGTTTCCGTTGGCACTCAACTTTGAAGTTTTTGCAGAAAACTATCCTACAAAGCTATTGGGTATAAAAGCGAATGGCCGTACTTATGTAGACTCTGTAGCCATCAATCCCAGTTTAAAAAAATATAAATTCAAAAGAGATACCTGGCGAATGGGCGATGACCCTTACGAACGGTCCGATTCCCTCTGGCAAAGTTTGCGACACAAAGTACTGACTCAAAAAGAAGAACGTACTTACTCTCTGGTGGATAGTATTGGTGAGGAAAATAACTTTGATACATTTCAAAAATGGGCAGGAGTGTTAAGTACTGGACGCTACCCGTTAGGAAAGGTTGATTTTCTTTTTACGGAATTAGGTGTGAATACATACGAATTGGTTCGATTGGCTGCGGGGTTTGGAACCAATAAAAAATTTAGTAAATACTTCAACGCTGAAGTTTATGGCGCTTATGGTATTCGGGATAAAGGCTTGAAATACGGCGGTGCGCTAGGCGTCAATATTTTGGATGATAAACGATTGGAATGGAGACTTTCCTACAAAAAAGATATTGATGAACCAGCCCGACCTTTACCTGAGAATGCCGATTTGTTCAGTAGTCGGTTTTATGCGAACCGGATGAGTCAGGTGGAGGAAATACGAATGGCTATTAGTGGTAGACCCTTTTCGTTTTTGGAGGGAGAAGTGGCTTTGAGCCGAAATAAGTGGCAACCCGGTTTTGATTACGCCTTGTTTGTTGGAGACGATTACAAAATGGATTTTTCATTTACGGAAGTGCAGGTCAATGCACGTTATGCTTTTGGTGAACAGTATTTTAACTTTATGGGAATGAGAACAGCCCGCGAGACGCCTCATCCGGTATTGACACTTACTTACGCTAAAGGAATAGATGGCTGGCTTGATGGTGAATATGATTACCATCGAGTGGCAATAGGTCTCGAACAAAGTTTTTTGGTACGCCGATTTGGAACCACTACTTATAAGTTGGAAGCCGGCTTTATCAGTAATCCTGGATTGCCTTACAATCGATTGTCAGTCAGTAATACATTCAACAACGATTCCTATGTAGAACTCATTGTCAATACTTTTCAGACACTGAGAGCATATGAATTTTTATCAGACCGCTTTGTCCATCTTTTCATCCGCCATGACTTCAAGAGTTTACTATTTCGAACTGAAAAATTTCAGCCCCGACTCAGCCTGATTCATAACATGGGTTTCGGTACCCTCAGCAATAAAGATCAGCATAGAAGCATAGCTGTTCGTACTATGGAAAAGGGCTTTTTCGAAAGTGGTGTCCGTCTTGGTAATATTATTCGTATACCTGTCGCCAACATTGTTTATGTTGGTTTAGGAGCCGGTGTTTATCATCGTTATGGACCGTATACACTTCCGGGGTTTTGGGAGAATACCTCTGTTAATCTGGCTTTGGATTTGAGTTTTTGAAAGTGGCCGTTCCTCTCCATAGCGCCCTAGTGACAAAACCACAATCCCTCTTTCCATCTTCCACGATAAAACCGTATTTTTATAAAAATAAAAAACATGAAAAACCTAATAGTATATTTACTGTCCTTCTGCCTATGCATTTGCTTCTCCTGCAAAGAAGAATCAGAGAAGAATACACTTACTCCTCAGCAAATAAAATCCGAAAAATTTAGTGGAGCTGGTCAATCAATGGATCAGTGGATGGCAATGCGAAGTTATCCGAATGGAAAAATTGATCAGGGAAGCTATCAACGAGCATTCGATCAAAAACAATTGAACCAACGTTTGCGTGGCGGGACTCCCGGTTGTGATTGGGAAGCGCTCGGGCCAAAAAATATTGGTGGACGTACACTTTGCCTGGCCTTTCATCCCGATAATCCCGACGTTATGTTTGCCGGTTCAGCAGGTGGAGGGCTTTGGAAAACAACGACTGCTGGTGTTGGCTATACCGCATGGGAGCGCATCCCAACGGGCTTTCCCGTGATAGGAGTACCTAGTATCGCCATCGATCCCAACAATGGCGACGTTATGTATGTCGGAACCGGAGAGGTGTATAATTATGAAGCAGCAGCGCCCGGGAATATCAATCGGATAACAAGAGGAAGTTATGGAATCGGTATTTTGAAAACAGTAGATGGCGGTGCAACCTGGACCAAATCGCTTGATTGGAATTTGGACGAAATGAAAGGAGTACAAGAAGTGGTAATCAATCCAATGAATAGTAATACACTTTTTGCGGCTACAACCGACGGACTTTTTAGATCTTATAATGCCGGAGCCAGCTGGACAAGTATTGATGATTTAACGATGGCGGTTGATATCGAAATCAGTCCGGCGGATACGAGCCTTATGTTGGTTTCTTATGGTAATATGAATAGTCCTGACAAAGGTGTTTATCGCTCAACTGATGGAGGTGATACATTTACGCCCACAGCTTTGGTCAACAACTATACCGGCAAAACCATGATCGCCTGGAGTAGTGCTGATCCTCAAGTTGTATATGCTTCAGTAGCCAATGAGTTTGAAACAGTAGGGCTTTACCGATCAACCGATGCTGGTCAAAGTTGGAATTTACAAAACACAGAAGATGTTCCTAAGTATCAAGGTTGGTATTCACATGACGTGGTGGTAAAACCAGACGATGCTTCTTTCATTGTATATGTAGGAGTGGATAGTTACCGTTCGTCGAATGCCGGATTGACCGTCAGCCAAAAATCGTACTGGCAGGAATGGGATTTTGGGCAAGTGCCAGTTGGTGGGCCGGAAGGGTCCAACTTATATGTACATGCCGACATCCATGCGGTCTATTATCATCCCACTGATCCCAATACTATTTTTCTGGCAACGGATGGTGGTATCTTTACCTCCAATGACAACGGTAATGCTTTCGAAGGGCGTAACGGCAGTTATCAAACGCAGCAGTTTTATGCTAACTTTTCTAATTCATTGACGGATTCGTTATTGGCGATGGGTGGTATGCAGGATAATGCAACGGCCATCTATATAGGTGATGATGCCTGGGTTCGGGTGATTGGTGGTGATGGCATGTCATCGGCAATAAACTCAGAGAATAATGACATCATTTACGGCTCTTATCAATACCTGGGGCTACGACGTTCATTTAATGGTGGACAAAATTGGATGAATATTTTTCCACCTGAAATAGATAATGAATATGTTGCGTTCAGTGGCCCCTACGAGTTGGCTCCTTCGCAGCAATCGACACTTTATGCGGGTAGTACCCGGTTGTATCGTTCCGACAATGATGGAGGTTCTTGGTACAATCCGACTCCAGGTAATATTGATGGGCAAAACATGATTTTCAGAATGGCGATTGCGCCTGTAGAACCTGATTTGATTTATGTGAGTACTGCGCCTAATTCTTTTATATCTGATAGTCCTCCTCCAGGTAAATTGTTTAAAAGTGTTGATGGTGGAGCTGATCTGACGGAAATGCAGGGTTTACCCCAACATACCATTTCAGATATTGCTTTCCATCCGACTGATATGGAAACGGTGTTTGTTACCTATTCTGGTTTTGGTGTCAACCATGTCTACAAAACTGAAAATGGCGGAACGGACTGGATCGCAATTGGAGATGGCTTACCGGATGTTCCGACGAATACGGTTATCGTTGATCCGGTGCATACCGACCATATTTATGTAGGTAACGACCTTGGTGTTTACTGGAGTGATAATGGGGGCTTGAATTGGGAATTGTTTTCAGAAGGTCTGCCAGATGCGACGATGGTAATGCATTTGAGTATTTCTCCATCGGATAGAAAGTTGCGAGCAGCGACACATGGCATTGGTGTTTATCAATCTGATTTGGCTGAGCCAGTTGCGACCGATGATGTATATAGTCCTACTGCTTTACAGCTAAATGCTTTTCCTAATCCGGCTGATGAATTGTTGACGATAGCTTTTGAGTTGCCAGAGGCAGTAAATACGACGATTCTTATTTATGATGTTCAGGGTCGTTTAATGCAGAGAAGTGAGGAGCAGCAGTTATTAGCAGGTGCGCAGCAACGACAGGTTGTGGTGGCGGATTTGATGGCGGGATTGTATTATTATACCTTGCTTGGGGAGTCAGGGAATGGGGTGGCTTTTGATGTGAGTCAGTCTTTTGTGAAGAGGTAGGGGAGTGGGAAGTGTATCGTCTCAAAATAACTTTACAATTAAAAAATTAGATTAATTATCTGGAAAAATTTCGTCTGCATCAAGCAATAAATCAGGAAAAATACCAACGGGTATTTGATCGCCTTTGACATTATATATACCGGAGTCGTTGTGCCACTAAAATGGTTTCAAGTTAGGCCAATATGCCCCTGCATCAACGCTATCAGTAAGAGCAGCGCAAATATCAACAACAGAAAACCACCATTCCTCATTATACCATAAACGACGGATATGTTTTTATTGAAAAACGACTAATCTATTTTTTCTTTTTCACTGCTACAAATGAAGCAGCTACTTGAGCCAGGTTTTGTTTGAGTAAAAGGTCAGTTCGGGGTAATACTTGAGCCAATTGTAAGCGATACTTCAAGGAGTACCCCATAGTTGTATAGAGTAAGGAAAGATCTGCTGTACATCTTCTACATTGCAAGGATGTGGGAGACAGTAAATTATTGGCTTGACAAACAGGGCATTTTATTTTGATATTCATCGAGCTTAATTTTTTTCAAGAAAAAATAACAGGTCAGCTAATTGTGAGGTCGTATTTTCTAAACTTACTGTATCATTGTTTAATACTGCGTTTTGATACCCTTCCAGGAGTTCTTCTAATTCTGATTTATCTTCTTCGTTCAATCCTTTTTTCTCTAACAATTTTTTAGCTCTTTTGACAAGCAGATTTGTAGAGTCATCTGTAGTAGCCATCACCAGGTTATCAAGTGCATCTTCTCGAATGCGTTGCCCTCTACTACTTTTGAATGTAGCCTGAACGGTTGCATTGGTTTCGATTTCTTTAGCTTCCACATTGAGCATACCATTAATATCTAAATGGAAAGACACCTCTATCTTAGTATCTTCAGGAGGGTTTTCTACTTCCAAAAAACATTCGCCGATGGATTTATTCTCGTCATATCGATTTTTTTCTCCTTGATATACGTTTATCTTAAATTTTTCCTGAAAAGGAGACCCTCCATAAAATATTTTTTTATTCTTGGCAGGTAGTGGCGTGTTTTTCCTAATCAATGGTTCGGCTCTTAAGTTTGGTACATAATCTTCAGTGAGTTCATGATCCAAATTGTTCATTACTAACTTCATCATATCTGCTTCGGATTCACTATCTAGACAGCCTACTCCCAGAGAATAGGGTGTGATGTCTACCAAAACAGTTTTTATCTCCTTGTTGTCAATAATGGCTCCCTGAACAGCTGCACCATGAGCCACGCTTTCATCAGGATTGTCAATAAGTTGCGGTAAAATATTGGTTGCTTTTTCTATCATTTCCATTACCAATGGAATGCGGCTTGAACCACCTACCAGAATAATACCATTCATATCTTGAAGAGACAATTTAGCTTCCTTGACGGCTTGTTGTAAGAGTTGAACCGTTTGTTCAATATAGGAACGAATTAAACCTTCAAACTCGGAGCGCTTCAACGTTTGGTCAATATGATAATTGATGTTTTTATGTTGGAAGAAAAAACTTTCGGTAATGGCTGTTTCTTCTTGCTCAGAAAGGTTGATTTTTGCTAATTCTGCCAGGCGAATAAGTTTAGCCGTAGTGAATTTGTCTTGCTCAAGATTAGGTAATTTATTTTTTTTAATAAAATTATCCCAAATATGGTTGGCGAGTGCGTGGTCAAAATCATCTCCACCAAGTTGATTGTTACCCGTCGTTGCGAGTACCTCGACCATTCCCTGGTCGCTTTCAATAACGGAAACATCAAAAGTCCCTCCTCCTAAATCATAGACAACAAAAATAGCTTCTTCCAAATTGGACATTCCATAAGTTAATGCTGCTGCAGTAGGTTCATTGATGATTCGTTCTACTTGTAGCCCTGCTAGTTCTGCGGCTTCAGCCGTCGATTTTCTTTGTTCTTCAGAAAAATAGGCAGGTACTGTAATAACTGTTCGGATAGCTTCACCTTCACTAATTTTCAATTGCTCAACGGCTACTGCTCTGATTTTTTTTAAAATGATGGAAGACAATTCTTCAGGGCGTAATTGTTTATCTCCAATGGGTATTACTACATCTTGTCCCATTTTTCTTTTGACCGAACTAACTGTTAGGTTTGGTTCAAGTACGAGTAAGTTTTTTGCTGTTTTGCCTACAACAAAGCCTGAATCAGCAAGATGGATGACAGAGGGTAATAATGGACTTTCGTCAATATTAATCGTAACAGGCCCATTTTCAGTATAATGAGCCAATACTGAATTCGTTGTTCCTAAATCTATTCCTATAATAGCCATTTGCTATGTATTTTTTGATTAGCCTTTTTTATTAACTACTACTTTAGCTTCTTGAATGACCTTGCCTTTATATAAATAGCCAATCTGTACAGTTTCTAATATTTGGTTATCTTTTTTATTTGGTTCTGACCGAGTGGCAACGGCTTCATGGTATTGTGGGTCAAAAGGTGTATTTACCTTTCCAGTCTGATACATCCCCGTTGATTTAACTAGTGCTTTCCATTGCTTGTTCAATAAAAAAAAACCTTCTTTCCATGCAGAAAATTGTCTTTTATATTCATTGACATTCAAGATTTTCAATTCTGGTAGTTCTTCTAGCTTGACCACTATTTTTTCCATGTTAGGATTTAGTTTGGTCAATTCTCGGAGGATGTATTGAAGGTCCTTAGAATCTTTAATTGTTTTGGGTTCTTCTTCTATTTTCATTGTCTGGACAGAAGCAGTTGCTGTTGTAGTCGTTTGTTCTTGTAGTATTTTTAATGCTTGCTGCATCTCATTTTGTAAAAGAAGAGAAGAGCTTGCTATTTTTTTTACTTCCCCTCTCAAACCCACTACTGCTTCAAGCAGACTATATAAGTCAGGTTGCTTACTACCTGGAAATAACTGATTGATATCGTGTACATCCATTGCCTCGACAGCCTCTTGAAGGTATTGTGAAAATTCCTGTTTGGTCATTTAATTGTTTTTTCTAACTCAAATTCTATATTAAAAATCGATTCTGGAATAATAGATAAGGGCAATAATTTTTCGCTACTATCTTTATTTTTTTTAGTCAATTGCTCCAAAAAGATTGCTGGAAATCCATAAAGTGGATATTCTTGATTGCTCATTGGAGTCTCACCAATAAAAGTTCTATAAGCCTTATTGATTTTTTCAAATTCCTCGGGATGATGTTCTGGCGTAAATTCTCGAACTAAATTTTTATAGTTTTTTCGAGCTATTTTAGGACTACTATTTGTAGGGATATTAAGCACCTCTGTAGCTGGTCTTTCCATGTTTTTCATCGTAGCTATTTTTTATTCTGTAAGGGTATCTAGTTCTTTTGATAACTTTTGAATAAATATTTTATCAATTATAGTGGATGAGTCTTTACTCACAAGTATCATACAACGTTCTACATAATTTACTAATGTATTGATATGATAATCCTCTAATTCAAGATTATTAAACACGAACTGGTCGCCTTTTTTTAAGAAGGCTTCTATCACTGATAAATGAAATCCCGTAAAAGATTTCATTACTAAAAGTTCATCTATTATATCATAAAAGAATTGTAAAGGATGCTCACAATCAAAATTTTTGCATAAACTGACATATTTCTGCATAAATTTTTCAAAAACGCCAATGACTTGCACTCTTTCCAATCCATTCTTTACTCCTTTGGCTGCATTTTTCAATAATGTTGCGATGTCGTATATTAAACCATCATTAAAATGACTAGCATCAATTCGCTTGATTATTCTGGTAGCTTCCATATTGAGTGCCTCCACTAAGTCTTTTCCTTCTTTTTGAGCTTGGACAAAATTCTTTTTGGATTTAAAAAATGTTTTATAATCTACTGAAGCTAAGGCTGTATGGGTAATAAGTTGAGTATATTTTTTTTGTAAAACAGAATCGGCAGACTCATTAAAATGCTTCACATATTTAGTCCAAATGGATTTAAATTCATTAGTGTTTTTAGTATCTAGGTTGATTTGCTCACCTACTAGTAACAATAATTCCAAAGGAAAATTATCTGAGGGTATCGGTGCTTGTTTAACTAATAATTGGTCAAACATTTTAAGTGTTTGTTCCGTCATCTTCTGAGCAACATAATTCATACTAAAGTCATC
>ENA-ORXM01004980-ORXM01004980.1-marine-metagenome-genome-assembly--contig:-NODE-4980-length-11054-cov-4.380432_pt1 | contig 11054 bp, 2 predicted proteins | sample MGYA00237867_ERZ511480 | MGnify/ENA primary metagenome ERZ511480 (study PRJEB26309, sample SAMN06266103) | marine metagenome | isolation source: Algal blade | place: United Kingdom:Sidmouth, United... | reverse complement strand
CTTAGTTTTGTAGATATTCCCACTAATCCACCAGGAGTTATTGAGGTAGTTGGAAACGATGACATGGGACAAACCATCAATGTTCCTTTCACCATCGAAACCGGTAAAATTACCATTACCTCACCGACCAATAACTTAGATGCAACTGCTGACATCACCGATGTACTTTGCTTTGGTGAAAGTACAGGATCAATTGACTTGGTATTTTCTGGTGGTATGCCACCATTTACTTTCAATTGGGATAACGGGGCAACAACAGAAGACATTTCTGGCTTAGCAGCTGGAACTTATTGCGTAACTATAACAGACTCAAACAACGATACAGGCAATGCTTGTATCACAATTAGCCAGCCAATGGCACCTTTATCATTGACAGATGTTTTAACAAATGAATCAGTAGTTGGCTCTATGAATGGAGCGATTGATATTACTGTTGCAGGTGGAACTTCTGGATACACTTATGCTTGGACAGGACCTGCAGGATTTAATACTGCTTCTGAAGATGTTAGTGGTTTATCTGCTGGCTTCTACAATGTAGTAGTAACGGATGCAAATAACTGTTCTATCAATATGACTTATGAAGTTATCGCTGAAGGCGATGCTTTAGCTGTAAATGCAAATGCAACTCCTGTAGTTTCTGCAGATTGTTTTGGAGCAAGTACAGGTTCAATTGATTTGAATGTTACCGGTGGGTTAACACCTTATACATTTGCATGGAGCGGACCTGGAGGCTTTACAGCTAATACTCAAATGATTACTGGCCTAGCTAGTGGATCTTATATGGCTACTGTTACAGATGCTAATAATTCTGTAGCGGTTTCTTCTGCAATATTTGTTGGACAACCAGCTCAGCCTGTTACCATTTCTGGAAATCCAATTCCAGAATCTGCAGTTGGCGCTGGAGATGGATCAATTAACTTGACAGTAACAGGTGGAACTCCTGGGTATACTTATTCTTGGAGCAATGGAGCTAATACAGCAAACATTTCTAATCTAACTGCAGGTACTTATACAGTAGATGTTTCTGATTCAAGAGGATGTATACAGTCGAGCTCTTTTACAATATCTGCAAATGGATTGTCAATTGGAAGTGGAGCGATCACTCAAGTGGCTTGCTTTGAAGAATGTACTGGTGCAATCAACTTATTTATAAATGGAGGAACAGCACCTTATACTTTTGCTTGGAGTGGCCCGAACGGATTTACTGCATCAACAAGAGACATAAATGGACTTTGCGCTGGATCTTATTCTTGCGTTGTTACAGATGCAGCAGGAGACTCAGAAACTTCTCAAACATATAACATCTCACAACCAACAGCTGCTTTGTCAGTATCAGCGAATATTACCGCTGAATCCTTACCAGGTACAGTTGATGGAGCGATAGACATCACAGTGACAGGAGGAACACCTCCTTACAATTATAGTTGGAGCAACTCATTCTCTTCAGAAGATCTTGCAGGCTTAGCATCTGCACCTTATACAGTTACTGTGACAGACTTAAATGGCTGCCAATTTATTGAAACTTATGAAGTGGAGCCTGCTGGTGAACCGCTAGTTATAGATGCAACTAATACAATAGTTACCGAACCAGGTTGTTTCGGTGAAAATACTGGATCAATTGATCTAGTAGTAGTGGGAGGTATTCCTGGCTATACTTATGCTTGGGATACAGGAGATGACTCTCAACTTATTTCAAACTTGTTTGCAGCTTCTTACACTGTAACAGTAACGGATATGGCTGGAAACACAGCAACACAAAGTTTCATTTTGAATCAACCAACTCAAATGAGTTTGACCGTTGATCAAGTTGTTAACGAGTCTTCAAATGGAATGGATGGCGCTATTAGCATTTCGGTTTCAGGAGGAACTCCTCCTTACAGTTTTGGATGGACGGGTTCTAATGGATTTACTTCTAGTGCAGAAGATCTACAGAACTTAGAAGAAGGAATATACACAGTGGTAGCTAGTGATGCTAACAATTGTGTTGTAGAAAGAACCATTCAATTAGGTGCGATCTTAAATATTTCTGATGGAATAGTGGAAGATGTTGCTTGTAATGGAGACGATTCAGGAGAAATCATCTTATCTGTAACTGGTGGCGAACCACCGTACGTTTACAATTGGATTGGACCAAACGGCTTCAGTTCGAACACAAGAAATGTTAGAGACCTTTTAGCTGGTACTTATATCGTTGTCGTAACAGATAATATCGGGCAGGTGGTAGAAATGATCTATGAAGTTGAAGAGCCTTTAAATCCGCTAACCTTAGATCCTAATGTTACAATTATAAAGCAATTAGGAATGGACGGAAGAGGAATGATCAACATTGAAGTGAGTGGAGGTACATTGCCTTACAGTTACTCTTGGACTCATGGCGTCTTCGTAGAAGATCCAAATGATCTAGAAGCAGACAATTATAAAGTAACGATCACAGATGCTAACGGATGTATTTTGGTCTCACCAAATTATACGGTTGAATATTGTGCTTTACCGTTGAGCGTCAATCAAACAAATAAAGAGGATGCTTCATGTGCGGGAGAGTGTGATGGAGAAGTGACTTTCCAAGTAAATGGAGGAGACTTCCCTTATGAATTAGAATGGAGCGGAGGAGATTCACAAACACTCGTAACTCAGGATCCAACCATTTCACTTTCAGACTTATGTGCAGGGGACTATACAATAACAATAACTGATGCGACTGGTCAAGTAGTTGATAGATCATTCGTCATTGATGAGCCTTTGATGCTTATCGTAAATGGAACAACAACAGATGAGATAGAAGGTATGGATGGTACAATTGACATCACTGTTACAGGTGGTACAACACCTTACAGCTTCAATTGGAGCAACAGCATGATGATTGAAGATCCTATCAACTTAGTTGCTGGAACTTATTCAGTGACTGTAACAGATGCAAATGATTGCCAAACCATTGCTGAATTTCCTGTAGGGTTGGATCCAGTGTCATTGACACTAAATCCTTCATTCGTATCTGTGATTTGTCAGGATGATACAAATGGCTCAATTGATCTAATTGTTACAGGTGGCATCATGCCGTATACTTATGAATGGGAAACTGGAGAAACTACTTCAACTTTAAACAATCTTGGAGTTGGTGGGTATTCTGTTACCGTGACAGATGCAGTTGGAACTACAATAACTGGTGGGTCTTATGCGATCATCTCACAATCAAATCTTGATGGTATTATAAATACAACTGATGTAACTGTAAACGGAGGAGCTGATGGTACGGCAGAAGTCTTACCAATAGGTAATCAACAACCTTTCACATATCAGTGGTCAAATGGTGCAACAACACAGCTTGTTGATGGACTACAATTTGGACCGATCTGGGTGACCATAACAGATGCTTTAGGATGTGAAGTTGTGATCGGAAACGATCCTGCAAATCCTGCTTTTATAGATCAACCAGAACCAATGGGACCGCTACAATTTGTGGGATTCACTGCTTTTGAAGATATTCCATGTAATGGAGATGGTGGTGGGGTTGTGTTCGTTGAAGTGATTAATGGTATACCACCTTATACTTATCAATGGTCTTTACCTGGTGAGTTTGGTTCAATGATCACAGATTTATTTGCTGGTGAATATTCCGTTACAGTAACGGACATGGCTGGTGACTTCATAGCACAAACTTATGTACTTGAAGAACCAGATCCACTAACCTTTACTTTTGATGTGGTTAGAGAATCAGCGATGCTGACTGGTGATGGATCTGCTGAGGTAATTGTTACAGGAGGAACTCCTCCTTATTCTTACCAATGGAATAATAGTACAGGTCATACAACAGCACTTTGCGAAGATTTAACTTCAGCTACCTACTTTGTGGTTGTTAGTGATGCAAATGGCTGTATGAAAGTAGACTCGGTTTTTGTAGGTATCGAAGGCGTGAACAATGTAGAATGCATGACTGCAAGAAACATTATCACACCTGATAATGATGGACTGAATGACAACTTTATCATTGCTTGTGCACTCGATACAAATATGGAATCTAATACTTTAGAGATCTATAACAGATGGGGACAATTGGTTTGGGAAGGAGATAATTATCAAAATGACTGGGAAGGAGTCAATCAAAGAGATGCCGTGCTTCCTCCTGGTGGATACTTCTATGTCTTCTTAGTCAATTGGGATGATGGAACTTCAGAACAGTATAAAGGACATATAACCATACTAAGGGAATAAATTGATCAATAAGAAATAAGAGCATGGAGGCTCTTGAGTCTCCATGCTTATTTAAAAAAATATATTCTAGAACCGAATAAATATTTTAACAATGAAAAAATTAATCTTAGCTGTATCAATGCTCTTTGCTTTTGGTTATTTGGCAGCACAGGATGAAGCTATTTATACGCATTATCACCTTAATCCAACCTTGATCAATCCAGGTGCAACTGGATTCAAAGGTCACTCTACCGTTCACATGAATGCAAGGTTGCAATGGACAGGATTTCCTGGCTCACCAGAATCTTATGCATTGTCTTATAACGGAGCTGTAGGAGAATCTTTTGGTTTGGGTGCCATGATCTTTAATGAAGAAATTGCTTCATTAAGTAGAATGAGAATCCAATTAAATTACGCTTTCTTATTCAACAGATTTGAAAATTATAAAATAGGTTTGGGGCTTTCAACAGAATTTGAAAGACATTCAGTACCTAGTTCTGTATTAACTAATCCACTTTATGATGAAGGGGATGCATTATTGATAGAGACAACTGATGGAAGGTCATTTTTCGATGCTTCTCTTGGTATATGGGGTACCTTTAAAGAAAATACTTTCTTTGGAGTTTCATTTCCGAACTTGATCTCACAGACAATTGATGACATAGGAAATACTGGAGCAGCTGGAGAACAGCAGTCAACACTTTTCAGATACTACATGTTCAACCTTGGACACGCTTTTAAGGTGAGTGATATGGACTTTATTTTAGAGCCTTCTATCATGTTAAGAAAAGTAAGACACGCCCCTTTCCAATTGGATTTTAATGTAAAAGCAAAATTCTTGGATGAGCGTATCATCACTGGTTTACAATACAGATCTGGAACAGGTGGAGCAATTGGGCTTCTACTTGGTACAAAGATCAACGAACTGAAATTATATTATTCTTATGATATAGCTTTCCAAAGATTCCAAAGATACAACAGTGGTTCACATGAGATCACATTGAGCTTTGAATTTGGACAAAAAGATAAAGACAGGTCAGCAAAGTTTAGATAAACGGTCCTGACCTAAAGAAATGGTTTTTGGGATGGTCTCTCTTCACAATGGTGAAGGGGGGCTTCTCAAAACTAAATTGAAAGATGTTTATTTGTTTATCTGTGTATTCGGTTATTTGTTATTAATGAAATGACTACGGCATTTTTAAATTACAAAAAACCAAATAAACAAATACACGCATAAACGTATAAACAACCTTACTGTACGATTGACTGCTACTTTACCCATAAACCGTCTTATTTGTTTGCCGCGACTTTTTATCTATTAGTTCACAAACAACTAAGCCTTTTCTGATCCCCTCGCCTCTGGTTTTGTAGCCACTTTTAGCATTATTGACCGATTACTAAAAAAAAGTTTAAACCACCTTTAGAAGGATGGTTTTAGTACCAAAATTTTCCTTATTGGAATGTTGAGTGCTTTTAAACATATCGTAAACCGTATTGCATCCAAAGATCTTGTGTATCTTTTGGGCTTTATCCTTTTGCAGTTTCTTGTATCTGTAAATGGTTTTGCTCAATGCACTTTGGCTTGTAACAATAGCGTTCAGGTTGCTTTAAACAGCACTGGGATGACAGTAGTTACACCAGCGATTATCATGCAAGGTAATGGTGCCGGTTGCACCAACCTAGGCGTAGAGGTATTCGACATCAATGGGGCACCTATCGGAAATATGGTTGATTGTTCACATGTTGGACAAACATTAACGGCACACCTAATTGATTTAAACACGGGCAATTATTGCGCTTCTTCCATAACCATGATAGACGCGATCGCGCCTGTTTTAAGCTGCCCACAGCATTTTATCCTTTGCAATGCGCCAACTTCTCCAGATTCTATCGGCTATCCTTTAGCTACTGACAATTGCACTGTATTTACCAATGCAGACTTGAGTTATACTGATAATTTAGTTGATCTTCCTTGTTATTCTTCTCAAAACGGAAATGTGGTAACTGCAAGAATTGACCGTACCTGGACAGTCACTGATGGCTCCTCTAACTGGGCTTCTTGTGTACAAGAAATTTACTTATTAAGATCACTTTTATCGGATGTTGTTTTTCCCACTCACAAAGATGGATTAGCAGATCCTAAACTTACTTGCAGTTTAGATGATCCAAACGACCTATCAATTACAGGGCAACCGACCATAGGCGGAAGGCCAATTGATAATGCTGGTCATTGTGAAATAGCAACTTTTTTCTCGGAACAAACTTTTCCAACTTGTGGAGGTTCATATAGAATTTTAAGAACTTGGACAGCGCATGATTTTTGTACAAATACCTCAGATGATTTTATTCAGATCATTGATGTTGATGATATGATCGATCCAGTGTTTTCTTGTCCGGCAGACATTACTTTAAATACTTCTACTAATACATGCGATGCAAATGTTTTGCTACCGACAGTAACCGCTACGGATGAATGCTCTGGAGTAATTGTCGATGCTTCTTGGAATTTTGGTTCCGGTCTTGGCCCTCATCCAAATGTTCCTGTTGGAACACATCTCGTTACTTATACCGCAACTGATGATTGTGGAAACTCAAGTATTTGTACCATATCTGTTACCGTACAAGATATCAATCCCCCTACACCCATATGCGAAAATAACTTATCGGTCAGCTTGCTGCCAACCGGGACTGCCCGGATATATGCTTCGGTCTTTGATGAAGGGACCAATGATAACTGTGCAATTGATAGATTTGAGGTGAGCCGTAACGGTTTGCCTTTTTCTGGTTTTGTTGACTTCTATTGTGCAGACATAAATAATCCAGTTTTAGTACACTTTAGAGCCTTTGATATTTACGGCCTTTACAACGATTGCTGGATCACAGTAAATGTGAACGACAATTATTTTCCCGCTTTGACTTGCCCTGCAGATATTACAATTAATTGTGAAGATGATTATGAAGATTTTAACATCGTTGGACAAGCAACTGCATCAGATGCTTGCGGATTAGATACCATTTATTACGTGGATAATTTATCTTTAAATTGTGGCAATGGTACCATCCAAAGAGAATGGAAAGCAGAAGATATTTCTGGAAATATGTCCTCCTGCTTTCAAACCATCACAGTTGTGGACAACAATAATTTCACAGTCAATTTTCCACCTGATGTTACGATCGATCTATGTACTAATTCTACAAATCCTTCAAACACAGGAAACCCATTAATAACTGGAGATGCCTGTAGAAATGTAGCTGTAACTCATAATGATCAAATATTTACTTCTCCAACTTATTGCTATACAATTGTTAGAACATGGACTGTGATCGACTGGTGCGAGTATGATCCTAATTCTGGAAACAACAACGGTTATTACCAACAAGGACAAGTCATAGATGTGACTGATAATAGTTTGCCAGTTATTTCTTGTCAAGGTTTTGTAATCGCCTTAGATACTTCTGCAAATTGTTCTGGAGCTTTTGTTACAGTTCCTTTAGCTTCAGCTGTTGATTGTGATCCAAATGTGATCATTTCGAACGACTCGCAATATGCTTTATCTCCCAATGAAGATGCTTCAGGTTTTTATCCTCCAGGAATTCATGTTGTAAATTATGTTGCGAACGATAATTGCGGAAACGCAGCAAATTGTAGCACGACCATAGAAGTGAAAGATGGCAAAGCACCTACCGTTGTCTGTACAAATGGTTTCTCTGCGAGCATCTCGGCTTCTGGATCTATTACAATCACACCAACGATGCTTATAAGTGCTGCTTTTGATAATTGTAGTAATTACAATGACCTAACGTTTGCTGTTTTTCCTAACACTTTTACATGCGCAGATATCGGGGTTCAAAATGTAACTGTGACTGCTACTGACCTAGAAGGAAATGTCGGAAATTGTAACACTTTCATTACGATCCAAGACAGTGGAAATTATTGCTCTACTGGAACAGCCACCATTGCAGGAAATTGTTCTAGAGAGAATGGATCTTTTATCCAAAACATAGAAATGAATATTTCTGGCGGGCAAACAGGCATGATTCAAACAGATGCTAATGGCTTGTATGATTTTCCATCTTTACCAACCGGATCTAATTATGTGATTACTCCTCATAGAGATATCAATCATGGGATGGGTGTTAGTACTTTTGATATAGTACTTATCCAGCAACATATTTTAGGTATCTATGAGTTAAACTCTCCTTATAAGTTGATCGCTGCAGATGTCAATAATTCTGGCTCTGTTTCTACTTTTGATATTGTTCGGATCAGGCAGTTGATTCTTGGTGTGATAGGGGCTTTTCCTTCCAATAAATCATGGAGATTTGTCGATGCAGATTTTGTATTCCCAAATCCAAATAACCCTTGGCAGACATCCTTCCCGGAAACACATACCTGTACAAATTTAACAGGTAATGAAATTGGTGTGAATTTTATGGCAATAAAAATTGGTGATGTCAATTATTCTGCATCGCCTACCAGCTTGACAAGCGAAGATACGCAAAGCAGAAATCTAAACGAATCCATCTTGATCAACTTAGAATCTGATTCTCACGAAGTGGGAGAGGAGTTTGTAGTTTCTATGAAGAGCTCAAATTTTGAAGAGCTCATTAGCATGCAGTTTGCCTTGAATTATGAAACGGATAAAATTGAATTTGTTAATATTGAAAATGATGATCATAACTTATTCTCGAAAGATAATATTGGACTTAAAAATATTGACAAAGGCCAGCTCCTCTTTTCATGGAGTAAAGCCTTGGGTGCAACTTTAGAAGAAGACAAAGAAATGGTAAGAATTAAATTTTTGCTAAAAGCAAAAGCCAACTTAGAAGAAGTCTTTTTCTTAAACGATAGAACCTTTGAAAATGAAGTCTATACTGCTGATTATGAATCCACTTTCGTGGAAATTACTTTCATAGAAAATGAGCAGGAAGAAACACCTGTGCAAACTCAAAATATAGACGAAAATATGGTCGGACAAAACTATCCCAACCCGATGCAGGCCTCCACCTTTATTCCTATTGAATTGATTGGAGATGCTAGTGTTGAAATAAATTTCTATACACAGGACGGTAAAAAAATACATGATATAACAAAAGACTTACAAGCTGGAATGCACACTGTTCAAGTAAATAGAATGGACTTAAATACAGCATCTGGGATTGTATTTTACCAAGTAAAAATAAACGATGAAATGTCAGTCACCTATAAGATTATATTGGCGGACTGACGAAATTCTTAGCTAAAAAAATACCCAAAAGTTGTATTGACTAGCTAATGAAAAGGCCCTAAATTGTAGTATAATTAGTAAGTTAATAACGAGCTAATAAAATAAAAAACAGATTTTAAATTCCTGAAAACCGTATCAAGTAAGTGCAAAATTTAACTTACTTATTTCCCTTTTAGAATTGTTACTACCCTCAAATTTTATCTTATTTTGATAGTAACATTCTCAATTCTTTCAGAAATTTAATAAATCTTTTAATGACAGATCAGAAGTGAAATTTTGATCAACCGAATAAATAATTCCCTGTATTTATTTGACTTGTACTTACATCTGTATGGATGTGAGCCAGAGATTTTATAAATTTTATATAACCGATTTAATAAAAATTTTATCCTATGAACAGATTACGACAGCTCTTTTTGTTAGTTGTATGTCTGGGAACCGTGGTTCTTTCATTTGCACAATCTCAACCTGCTGCAACCTGTGATTATACATTAGAATTGTATGATTCAGGAAACAATGGTTGGGACGGCGCTTACTTGGAAGTTTCAATCGATGGTGGCCCGATTACCGTATACAATGTTCCTTCTGGAAGTTTCTCATCATATACTTTAGCTGTAAATAATGGTTCTGCCATTAATGCTAATTATGTAGGAGCTGCTTTTGAAGTTGAACATAGTTTTGCATTTTTTGATGCACTTGGCAACAACATTTATAACGATGGACCAATCCCAACTTATGGACCAGTTCCAACCATCAAAGTTGCTTGCCCTGAAACATGTGAGTACAACGAAAATTTTGTGATTTTAATAACCGCAGGAAATAACCCAGACCAAATGTCTTGGGAATTGACTGATGGTTCTGGTACTAGAATAGCTTATGCAAATGCGGGTACCTATACAGGCGTAGCTCCAGGGACGGAATTGCCTGCACCTGCCGTTTTAGACATTTGTGAAAACTACACCTTTAAAGTATTCGATGCTGCCAACAACAGTTGGATGGGCGGTACTTTTGACATCCTATCATTGAATGCTGATAGAGGGACTCCTATGGGCGCTGGAAATTATGAAGACTATTATTCTGTTCTTTCTGGACCTGGATTTTTTACGGCACAAAAGGATTTCGAATTTACTTTGCCATGCTTAGAATGCCCTGCAGATCAAGTCGTTCAAGCTCCTAATGCAGCTACAAATAACTGTGAGTTAAATGGGTACGTATTCCCTTCTGCAGATATTCCTGCGCCAGTTATTTGTTACCCAAATAGCGGACATGGATCACCTGGCCCAACTATTAATATTTCTTATCCAACGGCATTACCTGCAGTTAATAACGCTGCTCTTGGTACAGCTGTGACTTTACCAATAGGAGCAAACCCTGTTGTATTTGAAATGATCTATACAGATGGACAGATCATAAGATGCACAACCAACGTTTTAGTGATCAGTAATTACAATCCTACCATGGCTTGTAATGATAATGTGATCATACCATTGCCAGACGTGCTGCAATCAAACTGCGAAGTTTTCATTACGCCTGATATGGTAATGGAAGCGACTGATGTTTGCGATAACGAATTCATCGTAACTGTATTTGACGTAAATGGTCAATCATTAGGTTCCTACATCGGACCGGACCAAGTGG
>ENA-ORXM01004979-ORXM01004979.1-marine-metagenome-genome-assembly--contig:-NODE-4979-length-11057-cov-3.960291_pt1 | contig 11057 bp, 4 predicted proteins | sample MGYA00237867_ERZ511480 | MGnify/ENA primary metagenome ERZ511480 (study PRJEB26309, sample SAMN06266103) | marine metagenome | isolation source: Algal blade | place: United Kingdom:Sidmouth, United... | reverse complement strand
TTTTTCGCTATCCTTTGCGGCAGCTACCGCAAGTAAGGCATCAGGGTGAAGGTGGTCAATATGTTTGAAAGGCAATAAGCCGTGCAATGGGGTGTCTATTGATGGCGCTTTACTATCCAAGTCATAAATACAATGGTTAAAAAGGCCGACCATACGGTCTTCGTCTTCAAGGCCGCCGTAGACATCTTTGAGATTTCTAAGACGTTCTGTATACAATCCGGCGATTCCTGCTTTTGTCAAGGTACCGATATCCCCGCCAGAACCTTTGATCCACATGACCTCTACCTCTTCATTGGTCAAAGGGTCTTTTTCAATGGTCTTGCAGCTGGTATTGCCACCACCGTAATTAGTGATTCGTAAATCGGCACCTAGAATATTGGACCGATATAAAAAAAGTGCTACTTGGTCGTCTCCCAAATCGGCCGCTTTTTTTTCGTCCCAGAGGTAATCTACATGTTTAAATTGCTTGACTGGATTGCTCATACTGATTGTGTTTGTGTTTTTAATGGTTGCTAAGGTAAAATAGTGTTTGGTTGTTTCTATCCTGTACTGTACCGTAAGCTCACAAGATAATTGGATATTCTTAAAAGAATGGCCTCAAAATAATTAAAAAAAATAAAAATCACCGGATTTAATTTTTTTTCATAAACTTAGAGACTGTTTTGAAATAAGTCATTAGAATTATTTCAAAACAGTCTCTTAGCACAAGCAAAAAACTAAACTCAGTCGCCATGAAAATGTTCAAGTTTATAAAAATCGACGGAAACTCGAGAATACCCAAATACAGACAAATTGTAAATTCGATAGTTCACAATATTTCTGCGGGCAATCTTAAAATCGACGAAAAAATACCTTCTATCAATAGCTTTAGTGAAGAATATTTGCTCTCTAGGGATACTGTTGAAAAAGCGTATAACATTCTAAAAGAGCGAAAGATTATTTCATCGATAAGAGGTAAGGGGTACTATATAACCCGTACCCAATTGTTGTCGAAAGTCAATATTCTGATGCTCATCAACAAACCGAGTTCGTATAAAATTCGTATCTATAATTCATTTTTAAATAGTATTGGCAACAACGCACATACCGACCTTTTTATATATCATTGCAATGAGACCCTTTTTTTGAACCTGATCGAAAAACATGCCAATGCATATGATTATTACATAATAATGCCCCATTTTAAAAGGGACAATCTTGAGCATATTAGTAGTACGGATCTTGTTTTAAAGGCTATAGAAAAGATTCCGAAAGACAGGCTGGTTATTGTCGATAATCAGTTGGGTTTTTCTGGGGATATTGTAAAAGTGTATCAAGACTTCGAAGAAGACATCTATAAGGCTTTAAAAGAAGGCCTTGTGAAAATCAAAAAATACCAGAAATTGATATTGGTATATCCCACCAAATCGGTGTACCCTTACCCAAAACGAATTCTTCATGGCTTTAAAAAATTCTGTATCGAACATGCGCTAGAGTTTGAGATTATAGATGAGCTGTTCGATGATATTATCTTGAAAAAGGGCGATCTTTTTATTACTATCGAAGAATTGGACCTGGTCAATCTGGTCAACCAAATACGTCGTGAAGAGTTCGTTCTTGGCGAAGATATCGGCGTCATTTCCTATAATGAAACTCCCTTAAAAGAGTTATTGGGTATCACGGTTATTTCTACGGATTTTAAGGCTATGGGCGAAACTGTAGCAGAAATGATACTGAACAATAAAAAAGGTTCGGTCAAGAATCCATTTAATTTTATTGATCGTGATTCGCTGTAGAATTTTTTTGGGTATATTTTCACTTATAACTGTTGTCTGGGTATACGAAAATTTTCCGTTTTTTAAAATTTACCTTTCCAGTCCTCCCCCCAGCCGTCTCAAGGGGGGCGATACATCGAATAAAATGGATTTTCCTTTCTTTTCGAATATTGTTCCCTCCCTTCGAGGAGGGTTAGGGAGGGGACTTTACGGGGCAGGTATTTGATTAATTGAAAGGTTTCCAGAAATTTCTCGTACACCCGCTGTCTGCAAAAATGGGATGCGAACGAACCGCTCTGCCACAATGCTTAAACCTTTTTTTTTCGAGTGCTTATTATTTTAAGGGCAATACTAAATTATTCCCAATTTTAAAGACCCTTAATTGCGAAGGACTTGGTAAAATAATCGTGTTTTTAACGATTTAACAGGATACTACAGGATAGCGAAATCGTTTTCGCAGAATATATTTGAACTTAATCGATTATTTTTTTTTAAATCGATAAAAAGAATCTCTAACTGACTTAATTAGAACTATTATGAAAAAAAATGCAACAATACTAAAAACAATTTTAGTTGTTTTTACGCTGTTCCTGTCCTGCTATGCGTATTCGCAGAGCACGACAGTAACGGGTACCGTAATCTCTGCTGACGATACAATGGCCCTTCCGGGCGTAAATGTCGTCGTAAAGGGAACGACGAACGGCACTGTCACCGATTTCGACGGTAATTATAGTATAAATGTGCAGGACACGAATGCAACACTTGTATTTTCCTACATCGGATTTACTGTCCAAGAAATCCCGATAAATGGTCAAAGTGAGATTAATGTCTCTATGGACGAAGACGCTACGGCACTTGAAGAGGTCGTATTGGTTGGGTATGGTACGCAGATTAAGAGAGAGGTAACGGGCTCGGTGCAGACCGTAGACTTAACCGAATTGGCCGATATACCGGTTACACAGGTTACAGAGAAACTGCAAGGGCAATTGGCCGGTGTACAGATTACCCAAACCACGGGTAAGCCTGGTGATGGAATAAACGTCCGTATAAGGGGCCAGTTATCTATTTCCGGTGGTAGTGACCCTTTATATGTTGTTGATGGTTTTCCAATAGCTGGTAATATCAATACCTTAAACCCAGCTGAAATTGAAAGTATTTCAGTATTGAAGGATGCTGCATCAACCTCATTGTACGGATCCAGAGCAGCAAATGGCGTCGTATTGATTACGACCAAACAAGGTAAGGCCGGGCAGACCAATATCAGCTTTAATGTCTCAACAGGAATTCAGAGTGTTCCGCAGCGAGGGAGACTAGACATGATGAATGCCGTTGAGTTTGCACAATTTAAAAAGGAATACTACGAAGATCAAGGCGATCCTGTTCCTGATATTTTTCAGAATCCTTCGCAATATGAAGGTCAGAACAACGATTGGTATGATGCCCTGCTCCGTACGGCCCCCATGTCAATTTACAATCTTTCCGTTTCATCAAGTACCGACAAATTTCGAAGTTCTATGATTGCAGGGTTTACCGATCGTGAAGGTATTGTTTTGGGCAGTGACTGGCGACAATTCACCTTACGTGCGAATTTGGCATATAATATATCAGATAAACTAGAAATAGGATTAAATGTAGCACCAAGCTGGGTTATCGATAGAGACCCACGTACAGATGGTACGAGAGGGCAGGGTATTTTATTCAACGCTTTACATACTTGGCCCATCATGCCTATTTTTAATCCTGATGGTACGCGAACGGAGTTTAATAGGTTTCCTGCGGATACAGGTAACATCTTCGCTTACGCTAACTGGTTAAATTCGGCAGAACGGATTAAAGATCAAACAGAAAACCTCAACCTGCTTTCGAATGCATACGTTGAGTATAAACCTATTGAGGGCCTTACCATAAAATCAACTTTGAATGCTGAGTTCTACCGTAGTAGGTACGAATTTTTCAGCCCTACAAATGCGACGTTTAGAATAAACCGCCCTATACCGACCAACAATGAAGCGGAGTGGGACAATAGAAATACCTTCTCGTGGCTTAACGAAAATACAGTTAACTATAGTAAATCACTTGGTGATCATAACTTCTCTTTACTTGGTGGTTTTTCCTTTCAGAAATTTCGTCAAGACCGAGACAGACTTGTAGCATCAAACTTTGCGGATGACCGTTTGCCCGTTATTCAAGGAGCGACAGACATCAATAGAAATGCAACGTTTAATAGGATACAAGAAAACTCTTTGGTCTCCGGCTTTTCTAGACTTACCTATAATTATAAAGGAAAGTATTTGATGACCGCAGCCATACGAGCGGATGGGTCATCACGATTCGGTTCGGAGAACAGATGGGGTACCTTCCCTTCGCTTTCCGCGGGATGGATTGCTTCCGATGAAGAATTTTTACAGGACTCCGAGACCATATCCCTGTTAAAATTAAGAGGTAGTTGGGGTATTACCGGTAACAACAATATCGGTGATTATACACAGTACGCTTTGGTAGACAATGTGATTGAAGGCAGAACAGTGAATTCAGTGTTCGGTGACAATTTTGCACAGGGTGCAGCGGTAAGTTCGTTGTCCAACCCTAATTTGGGGTGGGAAACCACAGAGCAGTTTGATATTGGGCTCGATTTGAGTCTTTTCAACGACCGGGTATCATTCATCTATGATTACTATACCAAAAACACGACAAACTTATTGTTCGAAATTGATGTGCCTAGGGAGTCAGGCTTTGAAGACTTCAGTGATAATATTGGGGAAATCAAATTCTGGGGTCATGAATTCTCCTTGAATACCGTAAATACCACTGGAAAATTTAAATGGACGACCAGTGCCAATATTTCGTTCAATCGTAACGAAGTGGTCGCATTGGCAGATGGTATCGACCAAGTGTTTGGCCCCAGTGGCTGGCACATCACCCAAGTAGGGAAGCCCTTTGCCCAATTTTATGGACATTTATCCGATGGTAATTATTTGAATCAAGCAGATTTGGATAGTTCGCCACAGGTGCCAGGGCGTTCTACTGTCGGTAGTATCAAGCTCATCGATGTCAATGGTGATGGCGTGATAACAAGAGGTGGGCTTAACGATGATAGGGCAATCACAGGAAATCCGTTTCCTGACTTTACCTATGGCATCACCAACAGGATAAATTATGGCAATTGGGACTTTTCTGTCGTAGGTACCGGCTCTCAAGGTAACGAACTATTGGTACGCCACTTGTTCAGTACGACCAACTTAGATGGGGTTTTTAACCTTTTGGCAGATGTTAAAGATAGGTTTCGATCTGTAGATAATCCTGGTGCCGGTTTTTATGGAACTACCGTAGGTGGCGGTCGGGTAACCGGTATCGAAAGAGACTGGATCAATGATCGTTTTGTAGCTGATGCCTCATTCTTTAACATTAGGAATATTACCTTGGGGTTTACCATACCCAAATTAGAAAGGTACTTTAAATCTGCCCGTATATATGGTACCATACAAAATGTGCACATTTTCACAAAGTACTGGGGAGGACCAAACCCAGAGGTAAGTAATCAAAATAATGGACAAGGTGATGGAGGTAACTTGCAACCTGGAGTAGACCTTACAGGCTATCCCGTTCCACGCATCGTCACCTTTGGGGTAAATCTTAATTTTTAGATAACATTTTAGAATCTTTGCAAACAGATTTTTTTGATAAATAATAAAACTTAAAAAATGAAAAAAATAATCATACTACTTGGCGTCATCGGGCTTATAGTCACGAGTTGTGAAGACGAACTAACGATTTTTCCTGAAGATTCGTTGAGTGTACCTACCTTCTTTCAAACAGAAGAAGATTTTACACAGGCGATAAACGGCACCTATGCACCGTTGCGCAGTTTGTACGATAGAGAAAAACCCTTTATGGCAGAAATGAGTTCTGACAATACTTATTTTGCTAGAAATACCGCCTTTGGAGCAACGGAAACCAACCAAGACATCGCCGATCACTCGATGATTACCGAGGGCGGCATCACGCCGAATGGTAACGTTAACGTGTTATATCGAGACCTGTATTTTATAATTGTTTGTGCAAATCAGATTTTGGTGTCTATTGACGAGGTCGAAATTGATGAAAGCGCTAAGGCGAATATTAAGGGGCAGGCCTTATTTTTGAGAGCCTTTTGCTATTTTGATTTGGTACAGTTCTTCGGATCGGTGCCCATGCACTTAACACCCGTAGTGGATCGTGAAGGAGCGGCTTTACCCTTGTCTTCTTCCGACGTACTATATGCACAAATTGTCTCGGATGCACAAGCTGCAATACCCCTATTACCGGTTAAATCGGAACAAGAACCAGGCCGTGTTACTTCGGGTGCCGCACGTACGCTTTTGGCGAACGTTCATATTGTCTTACAAGAATGGGCCGCAGCAGAAACGTTATTGAAAGCCGTAGTCAGTAGTGGTGAATATATGTTAATGCCCAACTATGAAGATGCCTTCTCAGGAAATAGTAGTAATAAAAACAATATGGAGTCGGTTTTTGAAGTGCAATATCAAGAAGGTGCTGACGGGCTTCAGGGTAGTTTTATGTATGAGTTTCTTCCGAGACCTATCGAAGCTGACGAAGTTGCATTATTATTCGGTACGGCAGATGCACAACCGATCAACGGACAAGGAAATAATATTCCGACACCGGATATCATCGCGGCTTATGAAGAAGGTGATTTACGCGAAGATGCCTCGATTATGTATATCGAGACCAGAGAAAGCTTCTGGAACGATGGTGTTTATCCCATCATAAAAAAATATGTAGAACCGCATGCCCAGCACAACAACCATGGTATTAATTTTCCCGTTTACCGTTATGCCGAAGTCTTATTATTTTTAGCAGAGGCTTTACAGGAGCAAGGCAAAGATGGTGAGGCCGTTCCTTTTTTAAACCAAGTGCGTACACGTGCCGGTTTAGGTGTCCATACTGGTGACTTGGGCGAGGCTATTTTCAATGAACGTCGTGTTGAACTGGCCTTTGAAAACAAACGCTGGTTCGATTTACTAAGAACGGGTCAAGCTATTTCGGTTTTGACAGAATTTGGAGCTAGAGTTATTGCCAATCCCAATGACTACTATTTACCAGAAGGTGTTCCTGCTGCAGGAAATGCATTTACCAATATAAGAGAGCGTTATGCGCTACCGTCTTCCGAATCTGAATTAAATCCAAATTTTTAGTACATTAAAAGGAAATTTAGAAAATCTTACCATATATGAATAAAACACTTGTAATAATTGCCCTTTCGACACTTTTCGCTGTCTCCTGTAACAGCGATAAAGTGTCGAATGGCGATACCGCAGAAAATCAAGACCCTAAAATAGCAAAGCTCAAATTGCAGCCCGGCTTTGAAGCAGAGCATTTATATAGTCCTGCTGAAAACGATCAAGGATCTTGGGTGGCGATGACCTTTGATGATAAGGGCCGTTTGATTACCTCTGATCAATACGGGGCACTCTATCGTATGGAAATCTCTCCGATAGGTGCTGACAACCTAGCGCCTAAAGTCGAAAGACTCAAGATTCAAACCGGGGAACAGGTGGCAGATTCCGTAATACAAATGGGCTATGCCCAAGGGCTTTTGTATGCCTTTAATAGTCTATACGTGATGGTGAATCACCGCGGTAACGACGAGTTCGAAAAAACAAGCGGTCTCTACCGTTTGCAGGATACCGATAATGACGATCAATACGATAAGATTACATTACTTAAATCTTTAAACGGTGCTGGAGAACATGGCCCGCATAGTATCGTGCCTTCGCCTGATGGTAAGTCTTTATACGTAATTGCGGGTAACCATACCGATCTTCCTGAAATGGATAATTACCTATTGCCAAAAAATTGGAAAGATGACAACCTTTTTTATCAAATTAAGGATCCCCGTGGTCATGCCAACGATCGCGGAGCGCCGGGAGGTTGGGTAGCACACATTGACCCCGAAGGTAAAAACTGGGAGCTGGTCTCTGCAGGCTTCCGTAACCCTTTTGATTTGGCCTTTAACGAATTGGGCGATATGTTCGTCTATGATTCCGATATGGAATGGGACCTGGGCATGCCTTGGTACCGCCCAACAAGAATTTGTCACGTAACGAGCGGCTCCGAATTCGGGTGGCGTACGGGTAACGGAAAATGGTCGCCTGCCTATCCCGATAATTTACCGTCGGTAATGAATATTGGGCAAGGTTCGCCAACAGCCGTTTTATACGGTGCTAATGCGAAATTCCCAGAAAAGTATCGACATAGCGTATTCGCATACGATTGGAGCTTCGGAATCATCTATGCGATGGAATTGGAGACGAAAGGTTCTTCGTATTCAGGTATCAAAGAAGAATTTCTTTCGGGTCTTCCGCTACCGCTTACCGATGGGGTTATAGGTCCCGATGGTGCGATGTATTTTATGACCGGAGGTCGACGGCTTGATTCAGATCTGTATCGGGTCTATTATAAGGATGCCCCTGAAAAGGCTCCCGATCAAAGTTTGGCATTGCAGCAGACCGAAGAAAATAAATTAAGAAAAGAACTGGAAACCTATCATTCAGGTGCTAAAGAAGGTGCGGTCGAAGCCGCTTGGCCTCATTTGGATAGCGAAGACAGATTCATACAATATGCAGCCCGTATTGCCCTTGAGCACCAACCAGTAGATACTTGGCAAGAAAAAGTATATTTAGAAACCGATGCGGTAAAGAAAATTCATGCGGCAATTGCGCTGGCACGTCAGGGCGATGCAAGCCAGCAGAATAGGTTGATTAGTTCGCTGACCGCTATTGACTATGCGAATTTGGGCGTTAGCCAGCAAGTTGATTTGGTGCGGGTCATCGAACTGACATTATCTCGTTTAGGAGCTCCTAATTCTGCATCAAAGAGAAGGGTAGGCGCTTACTTGGCACCCCAATACCCTGCCGATATCGATGTGCTCAATCAGCTATTGAGCAAAACTTTGGTATATGTAGGTGAACCTTCGGTAGTTGCGAAGACAATAGCCTTGTTGGAATCTCCCCAAGGGGAGAATGCCGATGTAATGGCAAATAGCGCTACTGAAGCTAGCGATCTGATTTTAAGGAATCCACAATACGGTATGGCGATTGCCGAAACCTTAAAAAATATGCCTCCTGCCCAAAGCACGTTTAACGGTATGGTTATCAGCGACGCCGAAAACGGATGGACTCCGGAGTTACGTGAAAAATACTTCAATTGGTTTTACAAGGCTTTTTCGTTCAAGGCTGGGCGAAGTTATGTGGGCTTTGTTGACAAGGCACGAAAAAATGCCTTGGCCAATGTTTCTAAGAACAAATTTGAAATGTACAACCAGATGTCGGGTGATTCCTTATTGAGTAGTTCAGGAAACGATTTGGCTACAAATGCCATACAACCGAAAGGACCAAGAACGAACTGGACGGAAGAAGAAATCGCGCCGTTGTTGGCCGATGGTCTTACAAACAGAGATTTTGAACAAGGGCGAAATATGTTCTTGGCAACAAATTGTATTACCTGCCATGCTATGAAGGGTGAAGGACAAAATATAGGCCCTGACCTGACACAGATAGGTACACGTTTCTCGCCAGAAGATATGATGAGATCGATTATCAATCCCAATGACGTAATCTCTGACCAATATAATTCTACGGTATTCTCGCTTAAGGACGGTAATTCGGTTGTGGGTCGATTAATTAGTGAAGAGGGAGATACCTATAAAATTTCCCAAAACCCCTATGCGCCAGATGTTATTCGTAGCATTCCGAAAAGTGAGGTGACCGGTACAAAAATGTCTACCGTTTCGTTAATGCCCCCGGGCACTATAAATCGTTTGGGCCCGGATGAGGTCAAAGATTTATTGGCCTATTTGATTTCGGGCGGTAATGCTGATAATGCCATTTTTGCAGGTAAAGAACAGGCAAACGCGGGTCAGTAAAGTACGATTTGTTGAACCCTTCTAATTGCTTATTTTTAAAGATGCTAAATGTGAAATTTCCAAGTTTTCAAGGTTATCGTTCTAATGGACAAAACTCTATTGTGCGATTATACTTTTTAAAAAAACTCGTGGGCTGTTCCGTTTTAATCAAAGCTGTTCCCTCTCCCCGGGAGAGGGCTAGGGAGAGGACTTCTTGGCAAGATTTCACTTTTCCCCTTTTTTCTTTTTTTGGACTGACCTCTCCTAGCCCCTCCCAGGAAGGAGGACAGATTCTCTGTGAGCTGGAAACCTGCCGGCCGGACAGGCGGGTTTGTCGTATACCCATTCAATTTGGAATATTGACAACCTTATTTTTTTTATCAGCAAGTGCAGTCTTAGCTCAGTCGACTGAGGAACCGACCGCAAACGTCCTCTCTTCCATAAAATTCACAAAAAAAAGTATTGCTTCCGAAAATTATGAGTCCGTCGGTGTGTTCGATGTGAACAACAATGGAATGCCTGATTTGGTTTCAGGTGGTTTTTGGTATGAAGGTCCTGACTATTCAAAACGCCATGCCATCGGTCAACCCAAACGTTACGGCGAATATTATGATCATTTTTCGACCATTCCTCTGGATGTAAATGGAGATGGAAAAATGGATTTTGTAACCGGGGGATGGTTCGGCAAACAATTGGTCTGGAAAGAGAATACCGGCACTGCCGACGAATGGCCCGAACATTTTATAGCTGAAGCAGGAAACATCGAAACTACAAGGGCATGGGATATTGATGGCGACGGAGTTTTAGAAATTTTACCGAATACCCCGAACGACCCTTTGGTAATTCATCGCTTGATAATGGATGCTGAAGGCAAAGGAACAGGCAGCTTTGAAGCCAACCAAATTATGGGAAAACATGGCCATGGTTTGGGTTTTGGAGATATAAACGGGGATGGTAGAAAAGATCTGATCGTTCCCAAAGGATGGTTGGAATCTCCAGAAAAACCTTTTGAAAATGATTGGGTTTTTCATGAAGAATTTGATTTGGGCACAGCTAGTGTTCCTATTTTGATTACCGATGTCAACGCCGACGGGCTAACTGATTTTATTGTCGGACAAGGGCATGGCTATGGACTACATTGGTACGAACAAAAAGCTCAAAAAAAGTCGGCTGACCCAAAGTGGAAAAAGCACGTTATAGACCCCTTTAATTCACAATACCACACCATGGAATGGGAAGACCTAGATGGTGATGGCCAGAACGAACTCATAACAGGCAAGCGTTACAAAGCACATAACGGAAAAGACCCGGGAGGAAATGATCCAATCGGCCTATATTATTTCCGATGGACGGGAGAACACTTTAGCAAGCAAGTTATCGACTACGGTGCATATGGCGAA
>ENA-ORXM01004976-ORXM01004976.1-marine-metagenome-genome-assembly--contig:-NODE-4976-length-11060-cov-9.070746_pt1 | contig 11060 bp, 10 predicted proteins | sample MGYA00237867_ERZ511480 | MGnify/ENA primary metagenome ERZ511480 (study PRJEB26309, sample SAMN06266103) | marine metagenome | isolation source: Algal blade | place: United Kingdom:Sidmouth, United... | reverse complement strand
GATGACGGCATTGCTGTTCTCTCTGATATCCTTGGCGACGAAGATCACCTTGGCGATATGGACTTTAAAGTGGCCGGTACCTCCGAAGGTATTACCTCTTTGCAAATGGACATCAAAATCGCAGGTATCTCTGAAGAGATCATGACAACGGCGCTGGAGCAAGCCAATGCTGGACGTTTGCATATTCTTAGCGAGATGAACAAGGCGCTCGACGTCGCGCGTGAAGAAGTCGGTGAATTTGCGCCGCGTATTGAAACGATTAAAATCCCGGTTGATAAAATCCGCGACGTTATCGGGACAGGCGGCAAAGTCATTCGCGAAATCGTTGACACAACAGGGGCCCGCGTCTCTGTTGAAGATGACGGCACAATCAAAGTCGCCTCGACGGATAAAGCGTCTATCGAAGCGGCAATTAAATGGATCACAGGCCTAACGGCTGAGCCGGAAGTCGGCATGATCTATAAGGGTAAAGTCGTGAAGGTTGTCGATTTTGGTGCCTTCGTGAACTTCTTTGGCCCCAAAGACGGCCTTGTGCATGTCTCTCAAATCCTGCCGGAACGTGTGAACCACCCGTCAGACCACCTGAAAGAAGGCCAAGAGGTTTATGTTAAACTCATGGGCTTTGACGATCGCGGCAAGGTTCGCCTCGCCATGAAATATGTCGATCAGGAAACAGGCCTCGAAATCCCGCGTGAACCGCGTGACGATAATAAAAAGGACGCCAAAAAGTCCGACGACGAGAAGCCAAAGCGCAAGCGCCGCTCTCGTAAGAAAAAACAAGAAGAGGAGTAGCGATAATAATCGTTCCGGTGGAACGATTATAGCGAATCCCCGGTGCGGCCAACCGCACCGCCACACTGCTTCAACTATCTAATTAAGCCGTCCCTCGGGGCGGCTTTTTTGTGGGAGCAATTTTTTACCTCATTGGCTTGTCCTTGTAACCCATCTCCCATGCGGTTCATTCATTCACTATGCTCATGTGAAGCGATTGCAGGAGATGGGTTGCAAGATAGGAGCGTGAAAATTTGATTGATAATCAAATTAGCGGATGGTCTTGCAATGAGGTAAATAGTGGAGCCTTCACCCCCGCGCGGTGGCGACTTCGGCTTTTAGGCTCTTGAGTAACGCGTCTGCGGCATTGCCCTGCGCCTCAGCTTCCGTTGCGGCAATCTCCGCCTCTAGACGCGGCTGTGCTATCCCGTGCAGATATTCCGTGTCCATATCAATCCCGATAAAGCGCCGCCCATGCCGTAGGGCCACTGCGCCTGTGGTGCCGGACCCGCAAAACGGGTCGAGCACGATGTCGCCTTCATTGGTGGAGGACAGCACAACACGCTCCAGCAAGCTTTCAGGCGCGAAACGTCCGCATTTGACCCTGTGAGTCAAATGCAGTGAAGCGCCAAACCCGCAAGGGTTTGGGTGGTGCTAAATTAGTTCAGACTGAAAGGCTGTCTAACCACTTTATCCAAGCAATGATCGTTTGCGCTCTTCGCCTCTCCGTAGTCGAGCCTTGGGTGACATCGACGCCATGTTTACGCATAAGTGCAACAGCATAGTCTTTCTCAGGATAAATACCGCGTTCCAAAAACGTTGCAAAAGCTTCTCGCAAAACAGGGTGATTGAGCATTCTTTTAGCGAAATATAGCTGTCTATCCGCAAATCCAGATTTTAGAGCCTTAGCAGTCTCATCTGTGAGGATGTAAGCTGTTTTTCCAGTAAGCTTTACTCGTTTCCCTAAATTCAAAAACCGCAGTGCAGCTGTGTAGTAATTAGTTTGTCTTATATCAAATCGAAAATAGTCTGTAATCTCTGAGTTTGTTCTTTCACCAGTTTCATTAATAAATTCACAGAGACTGACAAGCCTTTCAAATGAATCAGCTTGAGGAAACGCAGGTGCCTTATATTTGTCTGGAGATAAGTTCGATTGAAACTCTATATCTTCGTCGAGAATATCTGCCAGATCACTAATTGTGAGTATTCTGTCCTGTAAACGATATTGGGCTTGCCGAATAAGTTGAAGTGAATTGTAATTAGTTTGATCTTGGAAAGCATATTCAAAGAAATAAAATGTATTGTTCGAGAAAATTTGAAAAACTGGTCTAACTTTCTTATTTATGTAATCTCTAGTAACAGCAAATCTATAGGGGAAATAAAGTTGACGGATTAAAAAGTCTTGTGAAAATTTAGATTTTGCTTCAATGATTCCAATAGTTCTTAATCCTTCAAAACAACCATCAATTTCCATTTGTGCATTTTTGACTGGTATTTCTACAGTGTGGCCTGACCTGGTTAAAACATTGAAGTTGAATGTTCCTGTTCCGAGCCGACCACCTAGGGTCGGAAGCAGTTCGTCTTCATCTAAAAATAGTTGAAGGGCACGGCATGCATAAGCTGCATTTATGGCTACTGCTTCACTTTTCAAAACACTCGAGTCTATAGAGTGAATGTGTCCGGGCAATTCTAGTCGAGTAATTGCTGAACGATTTGTCCATGAAACTCTAGGTATTTTTTCATAAAGGCGAAATTCTCCAATTCTATACTTACCACGTGCAATAGGTAATATTGCAAAGTTATGGTCTTGAAAGGGCTTAGGTAAGGAGCGGTCTGTGTCAAATTTAGCCATTAATCGAGGTTCTCGATAAACGCGTATATCGTCTGCACTTACATCCACAAATCCATTTTTAGCCACGCGCGATGGGATGCTAAGCTCAAGAAAGGCCGACTCCCATGCAATATCATTAGCCTTCAATTAACAAGCTTTAGTTTTTGGATAATTTCTAATAAGGACTTCGTCTACTTCGCCTCTATCAGCGCCGTTTGAGTTTACAGCACGCCGCGCTTTAATTATTTCAATATGATACCCGTGAGATAAATATGAATCTTTTACCCAATCGGTCGCAGCGTTTGATTGGAGTATAAAGGCCCCTTTTCTGCGGGCTTTATTACATGCTATTAAGAGTCTTTCTTGTTCATCCCGACCAAAACCACCACTTGTGTACCCAGTAAAGTTTGAACCCGATGAAGTCGTATCATAGGGTGGATCAAGATATATGAAATCTTCTGCTGAGGCTTCTTTGATAATTTTTTCGTAATCACCTTGCATGACTTTGATGTCATTACTTTTAAGATATTTGCTCATGGCTCTTATAGTTACTTGGTCAACAATTCTAGGCTTTTTATATCTTCCAAAGGGAGCATTAAATTCTCCAGCGTTATTTACTCTGTATAATCCGTTAAAGCATGTTTTATTTAAATATATGAAACGTGAGGCTTTTTCTACTGCTGTCATTGATAACCATTCAATAGGAAGCCGATCTTTGCCCCGCATTTCGTAAAAATACTCTTCAGTATTTTCATGTTTAGAAAGATCTGTAATTAATTCTTCAGGCTTATTGGAAATGACATGATAAAGATTTATCAATTGTTCGTTGAAATCACCTATCGTGGCAAACTTTGGTTGCAGTGTTAGGGCCACAGCCCCGCCTCCAAAGAATGGTTCATAATAACGTTTGAATGTAGCAGGAAGGTTACGCTTAATATCAGACATAAGTTGTCGTTTGCCACCTACCCATTTGACGACAGGTTTAACGAGCAGGCTTGGCGCATCTGGAAGCGGTGGTGAATCAAAAGCAGGCTGCATTATTAGCGTGTAGACCAAACTGCATGAGAACATCAAGAGAACATTTTAAAAAATGCAAAACTTTCTTGAGACAATAATTAACAATTCCGGAACCATCCCACTTCTCTATGCGTTGCACTTTCTCACTAACCATTAGGAAAATTATTTATGACGCCTCTCAAGACCGAGACCCTAGATTTAACATTTGAAGATAATGTCGCTCATATCGCTGTGACCGGCGCGATGGCCAAGGATACGCTGGAAGCGGGTCTTGAGTGGATTGATGAGGTGGTTGAGGCCAATGATAATTTTAGTATTCGCGTCGATATGGCCAAGGATGACTTCGCTGATTTAGGCGAGATCAGCGGCGAATTTAAACAGGTCGGGCGGATGCTCCGTCACGCCTCTTTAGAAGAAAATCTCGGCGCTGATAAATGCGCTGTGTTGACCGATAGCCTATTCTTGCGCAATTCGGCCAAGGTTGAAGGCGCAGTCATTCCGGGCCTTGAAGTTAACACCTTTGCCCTTGATGCCACTGATGTCGCGCAAAGTTGGTTGCAGGATGAGCCCCTCTTGGAGATGGCCCCTAAAACCGAAACGCAAAATGTTAAAGAGCCACAAGCTGAGAAAATTCATGCCTCTGCGGGGCCTGCGCCGACAGAGCTTGACCTGATCACGCCTGCGCAAATGAAAAGCACAAAGCCTTTAATTACAGAGGCTTTAAGTGATGAGACGAGCGAGGCGGATAATCCGTGGGACGGCTTTCGCGCTTTTTAAACTCACTAAATTCACAAATAAAAAGCCGCCCTCTAGCGTTTGAATACAAACGCGTGGAGAGCGGCTTTTCTATTTTTTGGGGACGTATCCCCGGTCTTTGCGTTTACAAAACGCTCAGAGCTTACTTCGTCATCAAAACCCGTGTGGCAGGGTATGGTGTTGTCATACCGGCTGCGCCCAAGGCGACCATGATTTGCTCTGGTACGGAGTAACGTACGTCGAAGTAGTTCGCGCCATCTGTGAAGGGACGTACAACTAATTCAGCTGAACGCTCAGACAGTGTTTCGACTTCTACGAAAGGTGCAGGGTCAGAAACGATGTGCGGGTTGTCGGCCAAGACTTTGTGGATAACAGCTTTAGCTTTTGCGATATCGTCATCATAGGCAACATTGAACTTCATCTCGACACCGCGAATAGGGTGGTGACTGTGATTGATGATTTTCTCGCCCCAGATTTTACCGTTCGGGATGATGATCTTTTGGTTATCAAAAGTCTGCATATCTGTCGTGAACAATGTGATATCTTCTACATTACCAAAGTGACTACCCGCATCGACGAAATCGCCAACTTTGTAAGGGCGGAAGATCATAAGCATAACGCCAGCCGCCAGGTTTGACATCGCGCCTTGAAGCGCAAGACCGACCGCAAGACCAGCCGCACCGAGAAGAGCAACAATAGATGTTGTTTCTACGCCGAATTGACCCAGAATGGCGATAATAACAAACGCCATGATAACCCAGCGCGCGATAGAGCCAAGGAAGTTAAAAAGTGTCTCGTCTAGGTGAGGGCTCCTTTGAGCGCCTTTAGTAATGCCGTTTTTGACCTTCTTGGCAATCCAAGAACCGATGATAAAAATAACAAGCGCGATAAGAACTTTTGTCCCCATAGCTATGCCTGTGCTCATATATTGATCCAGTCTTTCTGGATTTAAAAATTTTGTGACGTCTTCCATTGGGAGCTCCCCCTAAGTTAAATAATGTGGCGTAATTAAGGCTCTGAACATGAACAGTTCTTGAACGGCGTTAATACGGGGTTAACTATGCTTTTTAAGGGGACGTTATCCATAAAGTTTAAGCGCGCATTAACCCTGTTATCTCGGGGGCAAAGAAAAAGGCGGCCCCGATGAAGGGGCCGCCTTTATAGTTTTGGTAGTCGGTAAGTGCATGGGTCCCTTCCGCGTTTTTGACAAAACGCTAGAGGGATAAGCAACGGGTCGGCTTTCGCCGACAGGTCAGCGCTTCGCGCTTTCCCCGTTATGGAATTTTCGCAAACCCGACCTGCTTGAACCAGTGGCGCAGGCCGTCTTTGCGAAAATGCTTCCAGGAATGCTGTAATTTTGCGCGGAGCGCTAAATTACATCATTCCTCCCATACCGCCCATTCCGCCCATGCCGCCCATATCAGGCATAGCTGGAGCGGCGTCTTTTGGCGCTTCTACGATAGCGGCTTCTGTGGTCAGGATGAGTGACGCGACGGAGGCAGCATCCATAAGCGCTGTGCGGACAACTTTCACAGGGTCGATGATACCGGCTTTGACCATATCAACATATTTGTCATTTTGCGCGTCATAGCCGTAATTGGCTTTGTTGTGCGAAATGATGTTGCCGACAACAACAGCGCCTTCGACGCCGGCATTATCTGCGATTTGGCGCAAGGGATATTGCAGCGCCGCTTTGACGATGTCGATACCGGCTTGCTCATCATCATTGAGGCCTTTGACATTGATAAAGCGAGACGCGCGGAGCAGGGCTGTGCCGCCGCCCGGGACAATGCCTTCTTCAACGGCTGCGCGCGTTGCGTTCAGCGCGTCATCGACACGATCTTTACGCTCTTTCACTTCGATCTCTGTTGAGCCGCCGACTTTAATAACGGCAACGCCGCCAGCAAGTTTAGCAAGGCGCTCTTGCAGCTTTTCACGGTCATAGTCAGAAGAGGTCGCTTCAGCCTGGGCGCGGATTTGCTCAACGCGGGCTTTGATGTCTTTCTTCTTACCGGAGCCGTCAACGACAACCGTATCGTCTTTCGTGATGTGGACATGCTTGGCACGGCCCAAATCTTTCAAAGAGACGTTTTCGAGTTTGATACCGAGATCTTCTGAGATGACTGTGCCGTTGGTCAGGATAGCAATATCTTGCAGCATCGCTTTGCGGCGATCACCAAAACCAGGCGCTTTAACAGCAGCGATTTTCAGTCCGCCGCGCAGCTTGTTGACCACGAGCGTCGCAAGGGCTTCGCCTTCAATGTCTTCCGCGATAATCAAAAGCGGTTTGCCTGTTTGGACAACAGCTTCGAGAATCGGGAGCATGGCTTGAAGTGAAGAGAGCTTGCCTTCATTGAGAAGGATGTAAGGATCGTCCAGCTCACAGCGCATTTTCTCTGCATCTGTGATGAAGTAAGGGGACAGGTAGCCACGGTCAAACTGCATGCCTTCAACAACGTCCAGCTCAGTTTCGGCTGTTTTGCCTTCTTCCACTGTGATGACGCCTTCATTGCCGACTTTGCCCATAGCGTCCGCAATCATCTTACCGATAGAGGCTTCGCCGTTCGCTGAGATTGTGCCGACTTGGGCGATTTCTGAAGACTTGGTGATTTTATTAGCCTTTTTCAGCAAGTCACCTGCGATTTCGCTGGCCGCTTTGTCGATGCCGCGTTTTAGATCCATCGGGTTCATGCCTGCGGCAACGCGCTTAAGGCCTTCGCGAACGATGGCTTGTGCGAGTACTGTCGCCGTTGTCGTGCCGTCACCGGCTTTGTCATTTGTTTTTGACGCGACTTCGCGGAGCATCATAGCGCCGAGGTTCTGATAACGATCCTCAAGCTCGATTTCTTTGGCGACTGATACGCCGTCTTTTGTTGTGCGAGGCGCGCCGAAGCTGCGCTCGATAACAACGTTACGACCTTTAGGGCCGAGGGTTACTTTAACTGCATTTGCGAGGATATCGACACCCTCAAGCATTTTGGCTCGTGCATCTGAGCCGAATTTGACGTCTTTAGCCGCCATAGTAAAATCTCCTATAGAGAATTAAGTGTTTAGTTTTTTCAGTTTCGAAAGTTTGGGCCGGTGCTCACTGCGTGTTTGCTTTGCAAACACTTTCGCTTGCGCCCGGTTGTCTGAAATTCTGTGAATTATTGGATTACCCAATAATTCCCATAATATCAGACTCCTTCATAATCAGAAGGTCTTTCCCATCAATTTTCACCTCAGTGCCGCCCCATTTGCCGAATAGGACGCGATCGCCTTTTTTGACGTCTGGCTTGGTGAATTTGCCGTCATCGCCGCGAACGCCGGGACCGACAGCAACGACTTTGCCTTCTGAGGGTTTTTCTGTGGCTGTATCGGGAATAATGATCCCGCCGGCCGTCTTGGTATCTTCTTTGACGCGTTCAACAACGACGCGATCATGTAGAGGACGAAATTTCATAAATCTCTCTTACGTTTAAGGGTTATACACATTAGCACTCACAGGATGCGAGTGCTAACAGAGGGTCATGTAGGCGCAGCCAGAGGACTCTTCAAGGAGAGTCTGAAAGATTTTTTTTCATCATTCAGAATCTCCATGAATCTGTCTGTTTTCTGTCCAAATTGTAAGGCTGCGAACTGCGTTTAAACGGTGTTCGGGCGGAACCTTTTCTGAGACATTACGTTTAAAGGGCGTAAGTCTAACTACTGAAAGGACTCACCATGTCTAAATATGCCGCAAAATATGCACTTCCGGCCATTGCTCTCATGACCGCCTTTGCGACCGCAACCCCAGCAGCCGCGCAGCTTGGCTCTGTCACAGGTTCTGTCGACGGAACAGTTAATGGCACCGTCAACAGCACCGTCAGGACTCGGAGCCGTATTGATACGCCCAAAGCGCCTTCCGTTAAGGCCACAGCCCCTGCGAAAGCCACTGTCCGCGCGGAAAGCCGCAGTCGTTCGGGCTATTCTGGTAGCCATTATCACGGCGCTTATTATCATGACCACGGAAGTTATGGATATGACCACTTTCACAGTGATCCTTACAGCCATACACATGGCTATGCCCAAGTCGTCGTAAAGGTCGAGTCCGCGCCGCAAAGCATAGGTCCGCTCTTGACTTACGGGACAGAGGTCCGCTCCAAAAAGGGCAAAGATCTTGGCAATATTAAAGCTATGATGCGTACCGAAGATGGCCGCGTCACACATGTCTTGGCTGATGGCGTGTCTAAGCCCATCCCCGTTGATACGCTCCGCGCTGATGGCGACGTCTTGTTTACATCGCTGAAAAAGAAAAAGCTCAAAGGCTAAGGTGTAAGCTACATAATAAGATTTAAAGCACTCGCTTCGGCGGGTGTTTTTTTGTGTTTGGACTGTGCCGATTTAGGTAAAGCTCTAGACCCTAAGCGGAGATAGCAAGTGGTCTTGATTTACCTGTGACTGCATCAAAACGCTCATGGTAATTACTGTGCTCTGTGCCCATAATTTTATCCCACCATGTGAAATAGAGGCCAAAGTTCCCGCCTGCTTTTTCGTGGTGCATATCATGATGCGTAACCGTGGTCATATGTTTCCAAAACCAATGACGTGTGGCGCCGCGCGGAAAAATTTCATAGCCGCAATGACCCAAAGCATTTTTGAAAATCATAATGAGCAATATGATCGCAAGCGCGCTCGGATGCAGAGGCAGAACTAACAACATGAGCGGAACATAGCCATACTCCACCACAGCCTCGCCAACGGCGAAAGAATAAGCCGTAAAGGGCGTCGGATTATAAGAGCGGTGATGTGTCAAATGAAAGCGCTTATAGAGCTTGGCATGATGCATCGCACGGTGTGTCCAGTAAAAATAGGTGTCGTGGAATATAATGCCGAGCAAGATTGACGCCCAATAATATATAGCGCCAAACTCTGCCGGGTCATTGTAAAACTGGAACACGCCATTTTCGGCAAGATCAAATATCACAATATCTAGGGCGACAAAAACAAGAATTGTTCGAAACGAATTCAGAAGCTCCATACGCACTTGTTTGTTAAGCAGCTTACTGGGGAGCCGTTTCCTAATGCGGCGCGCCCGAATAAAAGGCCCAATCATAAGCCAGATGACGACAAAAACGCCAATCGTACCGATAACATAACGCGTGCTTTCATAGCGTATGCCCATCAAAATACGTTCGGGCAGTGCGGTGATAAAGTCTAACAATACAGTTTCCATTTTATGTCCTCAGGTCAGGGCTATTAAATTTGTGTCTGCACAGCCGCCGGGGAAAGCGGCTCAAATCGCTTATCAGTTGCCATGCAGACAGTTAAACCTTGCAGAAAATGTGGGTTTAAATCTCCTTGATGCTGAAAAAGGGTGGTCAATTTTGAAATCAATCAGAGTTTTTTGAAATCAATCAGAGTTTGTCGTGAAAGCTGCGAAGAACTGTGACATGATTATCAGGATTAGGAGCGGCTATGCTAATTTTGGATATTTTGTTGCGCTATTCATCGGTCACGATGCTCGTCCTCATCGCCATATTGGCGATTAGGGATGGACGGAAATTTCCGCCAACATTTTTTATTGTCTTGGCGACTTTATCGATTGCTTGCATGTTGCTCGGCACGTCCCTTGATGCATTTCGTTTGCCGCACCCCTTTCATGCGATTGTCCGCTTTGGCGATGTTGCAAATATCGTTTTTATTTGGTGGTTAGGGCTTGCCATTTTTCAAGATAGTTTTCGGCTGCGTTGGTGGCATTTAGCTGTCTTGGCACTAAATTGCGTGATCCTTCTTCCGCACCGATTTAGGGAACTGCAAGGCGAAGACTATTTCCACCACGGCTTAAATCTCGGCTTGGACGTCGTCATGATTGGGATTATGGGACATCTAGTCTTTGTTACCCTTAAGGGCCGCGCCGATGATTTGATTGAGCCGCGCCGCCGCTTACGCTTATATTTTGTCCTCGCCATGACCCTCGCAACGCTTTCAGCGCTTCTGTTTGAAAACCTGCTCGCCAATAGTCATCCAGAGTTTTTACAGACTCTGCGCTGCATTATTATTTTCCCGCTCGCGCTGTGGGGCATTTTGTGGCTGACTGAAATGCACCCCGAAAAAATTACCTTCACAGAGCCGACAACATCACGTGAGATAAAGCCGAACATAGACCCCAGAGACAGAGCGTTATTGGATACATTAAATGCCGCGATGAACGTCGATAAAATCTATGCCGAGCCTGGCCTGACTATTCGAACGCTTTCGGGAACACTTGGAGCCCCGGAACATCGTTTGCGTCATCTCATCAATAGCGGATTGGGTTACCGTAATTTTTCGAGTTTCTTAAACGAGTACCGCATAGACGCCATAAAGACCGCTTTTGCTGAACCTAAAAACAGCCGCATCCCTGTGCTGACCATTGCATTGGATCACGGATATAATTCCCTCGCGCCCTTTAACCGCGCTTTCAAAGACATTGAAGGGATAACACCCAGCGCTTATCGGCAAAGTTTAGGAAAAGAGATTTAAGGAGGCTATGGTCGGTGATTCATCGCACCACTCGCTTTCCTCCTGCGGAACAACCGAGTGAAGTATCACTCGGCACCAATCCGATTTTCATCCCCCGGATAAAAATTTTGCTTTGCAAAAATGATTGGTGCCCTGGAGAAGACTCGAACTTCCACTTCCTTACAGAAACTAGCACCTGAAGCTAGCGCGTCTACCAATTCCG
>ENA-ORXM01004975-ORXM01004975.1-marine-metagenome-genome-assembly--contig:-NODE-4975-length-11062-cov-3.774511_pt1 | contig 11062 bp, 10 predicted proteins | sample MGYA00237867_ERZ511480 | MGnify/ENA primary metagenome ERZ511480 (study PRJEB26309, sample SAMN06266103) | marine metagenome | isolation source: Algal blade | place: United Kingdom:Sidmouth, United... | reverse complement strand
TGTGGTCTGATGAAGGAGCGGATAAAGTAGAAGCTATAAAAGCTCAAATCAAGCCTGAAGAAATGGCAACTATTATCTACACTTCTGGAACTACGGGAAACCCAAAGGGAGTGATGCTGTCTCATTCCAATATAGTCAATAATGCTTTTGCGGTGAAAGAGATTATACCCATCGGAGATGGGAAAACAGCACTTAGCTTTTTACCGATTTGTCATATTTTTGAGCGTAGTGCTTCTTACTCCTATGTTCATAATTGTGTAGAAATTGTTTTTACAGGTACAGATAACTTAGGTGGTGAAACCGGCGATCTTCAATCCGTAAAGCCTAATTTTTTCACAACAGTTCCAAGGTTACTCGAAAAAGTTTATGAGAAAATTGTAAACAAAGGGCTTGACCTTACAGGTGTAAAAAGAGGCCTTTTCTTTTGGGCGCTTAACTTGGGTTTAAAGTATGATTGGCGTAAAAACCAAGGGCCAATTTATAACGCCCAACTTTCATTGGCGAACAAACTCATTTTTAGCAAATGGCGAGAAGCCTTAGGTGGAAATATACTTGGCATTGTGTCTGGCTCGGCGCCGCTACAGGAACGTTTAGCGAGAGTATTTGGTGCGGGTGGCATAACTGTTCGCGAAGGTTATGGCCTTACAGAAACCTCTCCAGTGCTTACTTACAATCGATTTGGTAATGAAGATGCCATGCTCGGTACAGTAGGTATTCCATTAGAAAATGTAGAAATTAAACTTGCAGATGATGGAGAAATTCTTGCAAAAGGGCCCAACGTAATGATGGGTTACTATAACAAACCAGAAGAAACTGCCGAAGTAATGACAGAAGATGGTTGGTTTAAAACCGGAGATATAGGTGAGATGATCGATGGCAAATTCTTGAAAATCACCGACCGTAAAAAACAATTGATGAAAACAAGTGGTGGTAAATATGTTGCACCGCAACCAATTGAAGAAAAATTTAAAGAAAGCATGCTCATTGAGCAAATGATGGTAATAGGAGAAGGCCAAAAATTTGTGTCTGCTTTAGTTGTGCCCTCTTTCGCCAACCTAAAGGATTGGTGTGGAGCCAATAATATAGATCATTCTTGTAGTGATGAAGAACTACTCAAGAAAGAAGATGTAGTCAAGAAATTTGATGAAATTGCCGGCGAGTTCAATGAAAACTTTAGCAAGGTTGAGCAAATTAAAAAGATTTGTTTGCTACCAAAAGAATTTACAATTGACGATGGAGAACTGACGCCAACAATGAAACTCAAAAGAAGAAATATTCTCGAGAAATACAACAAAGAAATTGATGGAATATATAGCTGATGTTACAGTAACTAACCCTCAAACACGTTGATTCAAAATTGAGCAACTACTTGAGAAACAGTTTTCCATACTAACAGTCTTACATGTGTGTTCCGCAGAACTCACTCAACACAATCAATATTTAAAGTAAAACCATGCGTAATGTAGTCTATTCTGTTTCAAGTCAAATATTTTTGATATGCCTCATTACTTTGATGGCATGTGGTGATGATGAAAACACAGATTCAGTAATTAACGCTGCAGAAGACCTTACTCAAAAGCTGAATGGCAGTGATGTGATTATGCAGTCCTTTTATTGGGATGTTGAGCCAAGAGGAGATTGGTATGTTTTGTTAGATGGAAAAATAGAAAATTGGGCTGACGTTGGGGTAGGCAAAATTTGGTTACCAGCACCAGGTAAAGGCGCAAGTGGTGGCTTTTCAATGGGATATGATCCCTACGATTATTTTGATGTGGGCGAGTTTAACCAAAAAGGTACCGTAGAAACTAGATTTGGGTCTCGATTAGAATTAGAAAACCTTATTGACAAGGCACACAGCAATGATATTGAGGTGCTTGCAGATATTGTAATTGGTCATAACCATGGTGCTGACCAACAAGAGGTAAACCCATTGAGAGATACTGACCAATTACAATGGACGAAATTTTTACCCCAAAGTGGAAAGTTTTTAAGAACATATGAAGATTTTCATCCAAACAGTACACATGACGGGTTTGATGAAGAGGCGTTATTCTTTGCCGAGAATGACCTATGTCACGAAGTAGACAACGTACAAAACTGGCTATGGAAAAATGATGATTCTGTTGCTAAATTTTACAAAAACGAATTAGGCTTTGATGGTTGGCGCTTTGATTATGTAAAAAGCTTTAGCCCGCATTGGGTAGAAGAATGGATGAATGAAGTTGGTGGATTTGCCGTTGGTGAATATTGGGACGGCGATAAAAACAAACTGCAAAGTTGGGTCACCGGTACAAATAGAACGTCAAGCGCATTTGACTTTGCAACATTCTATGTACTTCAAAATGCACTTGATAACAACAATCTTAGTGTATTAAGCAGTAACAATATGTTGTGGAAACATGATCCGTTTAAAGCAGTGACTTTTGTCGCCAATCATGATACCGAAAAAGACACAAACACTGGTAATTTTATAGAGCCGACCAATAAACGTATGGCATATGCTTATTTGCTCACGCATGAAGGCTATCCATGTATTTTTTATAATGACTACGAAAGCCTCTGGAAAGATGAAATTGCCAATTTAATTCTCATACATAACAGTATTGCATCTGGCAGCACCACAATTTTATATGCCGACGAAGATGAATACATTGCGAGAAGAAATGGAGCAAATGGCAGCCCCGGATTGCTTGTTTATATGAATCTATCCTCTGGTGAAACGGTGAGGAATGTTGCCACAAACTGGAATGGAGGTCAAACCTTGGTTGATTATAGCAAAAGCAGTAATCAGGTTTTAACAGTTTCAACCGATGGCAGTGTTGATTTACGCTCACCAGCGGGAAGAAGTTATGCCATTTGGAGCTTACAAGATTTCTAAAAAGGGGAGTCTTTACGCTCCCCTTTTTTCTGTTGTCTTCCTAAAATTGATCTACTTGAATATGTTGTGCTAACTGCCTCACATCTTCTTCGGTAAATTTTCCCTCTACAACTACAGCAACTAATTCATCTTCACTCTGCACTAAGACGACAAATTCGCCTCGGGTCTTTTTAGTAGCCGGTAAGAATTGAATTTGAACTGTTTCTCCATCGCTTTTTATTTGAACCAATGGTTTGTAATCATACGATGAAAACATTGCGTTTAGCTCACTCTTCATTTGTAGGAATTTTTGGGTTGAGCCGTTTTCAGAGATAAACAAACGCACATTCTTAACTTTTTTAGCTGCGTGCTTAAATTCTGCATCCACATTTTGCGTGTTTAGAGCAAGTTTGGCTACAAAACCTGGAATCTTGACCATCATTGTTTCTTTGCCGCCGCGATAATCTTTCAAAATTTTTGCTGTTTGTTGTGCTTGCAACTGCGGCATTGCAAAAAGAATTGCGCAGCATAATGCGATGATGTGTTTCATATTAATTTTCATGGTTGTTAATTATCGAGGTTTTCTAATTCATTGAGCATATCAATATCTGTATTATTCGCAATGTTTTTTAGCTTCTTAAGGTCGATATCGTTACCCTCAATCAAAATCATAACAGGTGAATCTTCACTTTGCACCAAAAGCACAAATTCTGTAATCTTTTTGCCTTGTTCTCGCAAATAGAATAAGACCTCCTCGCCATCATCTTTTACCGTCATTAATGGTTTATAGTTTGAAGAGCTGAGTTTAAATGTAGACTTCAAATCTTTAACAAAAGCAGCTGTTTGAGGCGAACTTTCTGATGTGATAATGCGTAAGCCAGTAATCATTTTAGCCGCATCATCAAATGCCTCTTTTTCGCCTTCGGTTACATCTGCTATGAGTTGAAAGGCATATTCGCTAATAAGTACCGAAGTAAACCCTTTTTTATCTTCATATTTTTCAAACAGCTTGTGAGCTGCTGTGTTCTGCGCTGTTGCCGATAGTGTACCGAACAAAAGCATAACTAGAATTAATTGTTTCATGTTTTATTGTTTAGAAATTTGAATAGGTGTGTTAATCGTATGTATATAATCTAACTTCGAAGTTCCTTTATTTAACTTGCTAGCAACCAGTTGTAGCGCCTCTTTGGCTTGTTGTTTAGCAATGGTTTCATCGCAAATTTTTTGATTATTAATGACGGCTAAGACTGGTTGGTTATCAGCACAAGTTTGCGATTGCGTGAAATAGAAAATGGCGAGTAAAGCCAAAGCAGCCGCCATGCCCGAGTATTTTTTGGCGATAGAAACCAATTTATTTGTCGGTTTGCTCACCGATAATTGATAGGTTAAATTTTCGGCTTGAATATTTGATTCGGCAGCAAGAAATGAAAACAAGTGTGATTCGCTCTTTAAATATGGCGGACAATCTTTGTGCAGCATAGCCTCACGTAACTCAGTTTCTTCAGCAATTGTGCTTTCACCTTCGTAATAGCGTTCTAACAGTCTTTCAATGTTATTCCAGTCCATAGCTATGTAATTTTTTTATCTGTTCACGAATCGTTTTTCTTGCACGTGATAGGTTTGTTCTTATTGCCCCAGAACTCAATCCGGTAATTTTTTCTATTTCTTTCGTCTCAAGCTGTTCAATATCTCTCAGTTGCATCACCATTTGTTGTGTTTCTGGTAGATCGTTAATTAAGCTTCTAATTTTTTCAGTGACTTCATGTTTCACCAGTCTGTTTTCGGGGTTACTAGACACGGTTTGATTCAAATTATGATGCTGCTCATAATGAGTTCTTCTACGAGTCGCTTTCTTTATTTCATCGTAGCAATGGTTTTTCATCGCTACCATGAAATACACATCAACATTGCCTAATTGCTGTAGCTGATCTTTTCGTTTCCAGAGTTTCATTACTAAATCTTGCACGGCATCTTCTGCTCTAGCTGCATCTTTCAGCATTCTGTAGGCAAAGCGAAACAGCTTTTGCTCATTCTGCTTTACATGATATAAAAAAGTCTGTTCTGTCATGGTTTGCATCTTTAGGACGAGCGAGATGCAAAGACGTTACATCGGCTGTGTTTTTATGTGAACCGCACAAACGGGCAACGCTATATTTGCATTTCATTCACAAATGCCGTTAGACCAAATAGATATTGACAAATACGACCCTGCAAAACCTGCGGAAAAAGAAATGTCGTTTTTAGATCACCTCGAAGAATTTAGATGGGTGCTGGTTCGCTGCATTGTGGGCACAGTGTTGGCAACGGTTCTCGTATTTGCCTTTAAGCGATTTTTTATTGATTTTGTGTTGTTCGGCCCGGCAACAAGTGATTTTGTTGGGTACAAATACATCTGTAGGTTATCTAATTTTTTATTTCAGGCAAAACCTTTAGGTATACAGCCAGATGCAATTTGTTTTGCAAATGACCTCACCATTCAAAACCTTAGGCTATCGGGTCAATTTTTGGCGCACTTTCAAATATCATTTATCATGGGCTTGGTTTTGGCTTTTCCTTGGGTGTTTTGGCAATTATGGTTATTTATAAAGCCGGCATTATATGATAGTGAACAAAAGATCATGAGGTTTATGACCTTGTTTGCGTGGTTATTTTTTATTAGCGGAATTTTGTTTGGCTACTTAATTATTCTACCATTTTCGCTTAATTTTTTTGCGAACTACAACCTGAGTGATTCTTTAACAAACATCTACAAGTTAAAAGATTATATTGGCTATATAACAATGACGACGCTCAGCTCAGGTTTAATGTTTGAGATGCCGATGGTCATTTTCATTCTCTCGAAAATTGGCATCATTGGCCCGAAAGATTTACGAAAATATCGTCGCCACGCTTTGCTAATTATCATTGTGTTAGCATCTATCATTACTCCACCTGATGTGGTTTCGCAAATTTTGATTGCCATGCCTGTGTATGTGCTTTACGAACTCAGCATTTTTGTATCGGCATGGGTTACAAAAAAGAAAAAATAGCTTTCGGTTGATTGTACTGTCTCTTTCTGAATAAGAATGAGCTCAACTAGCTTAAACATTGTGGAAACCTCTCACAACAGTGGCATGTGCGCATGTTGGGGATTGCATGATTTAATTTGCCTGACTGAGCCGAGGTGGCGCGTAAGCAAACCGCGGTGAAGCCATAGGCAAACAAGCATGCAAGGCGTAACACAGCACACCACGCGAAGAGCTCACATCGAGAGCTGCGTTTGGCGAAAGAAGGTTAAAAAATGTGGCGCATAGAACTTTATTTTCATAGATTTGGTTGTTTATGAAAACCTTGGAATGAAAATAGGGATTGTTCTCTACCCTACGTACGGTGGAAGTGGCGTTGTAGCAACAGAATTAGGAAAAGCGTTGGCCATATTGGGTCATGAAATTCACTTTATTAGTTACAGCATGCCTGCTAGATTGCAGTCATTCATGGAAAACATTGTGTTTCACGAAGTGGGCGTTGCAAATTATCCTTTATTTGAATACCCGCCCTATGAAAGTGCCTTGGCCGGTAAAATTGTAGATGTGGTGAAGTTTGAAAAACTCGATGTGCTGCATGTTCATTATGCCATACCACACGCTTCTGCGGGCTACATGGCTAAGCAGATTTTAAAAACCAAGGGCATTGAAATACCAATTGTAACTACACTGCACGGCACAGACATTACCATTGTTGGCCGAGATGCCTCATTAAAACCTGTGGTTGAATTTAGTATTAATCGGAGTGATGCGGTTACCGCGGTTTCTGAACATTTAAAGAATGAAACGCTTGCCCATTTTGATGTGGCCAATGATATTGACGTGGTTTATAATTTCATAGACACAGAACGGTTTAGAGATCAAGACAAACAGCATTTTAAAAAAGCCATTGCACCCAATGATGAAAAGATTCTGTTGCACGTGTCTAACTTCAGGCAAGTAAAACGAATACAAGACATTATTGCGGCATTTGAAATTGCTCACAGATCAATACGTTGTAAGCTGATTTTAGTGGGTGATGGCCCCGAGCGCCAAAAATTAGAAACCCTAGCGAGAAAACTTGGTGTTTGGAACGATGTACGCTTTTTGGGTAAGCAAGATGCCATTGATGAACTGCTTAACGTTGCAGATGTGTTTTTAATGGCGAGCGAGCGAGAGAGTTTCGGTTTGGCGGCCTTAGAAGCAATGGCAGCGGGCGTACCAGTAATTTCTAGTAATGCCGGTGGTTTGCCTGAATTAAACTTGCATGGAAAAACAGGCTTTGTATTTCCTGTTAGTGATGTTGAAGCCTTTGCTGATTCACTAAAGCAATTGTTAACAGACGAGGAGTTACTTACCAAGTTTAAGAAACAGGCACAAGCCCATGCACGAACATTTGCTACGGAAGAAATTGTAGGGCAGTATTTAGAAATTTACGAGCGCGTGCGTATTACTGAAAAGTCATCAATCGCCTAGTCGGTTCCAATTCGCTAACAAAATGTCCCAATCTTCATACACCGAATAATGCTTGGCGTAGCGTTTGTTAAGCTGTAGCTCAACTTCTGGTTTGTGATATTTGTTTTGTTTTAGCCCATGCGTGCTTAACACACCGGGTTTAAGAACTGGTAAGCCTTCGATAGAGCCATTGGCATACCCAATCCATGTTTTTTTACCAAACAACACTAAAAACGCATGTTGCAGATATTGACCTGGATTTTTCTGAAACCAAACAAGTATTGGGCTGAAAATTAACAAGAAGGTTGAGACTACCATATCAAAAATTCTTTTTTTGCGGCGCTCATTGGTGCGGTTAATTTTGAATTGGTAACCCCGTTCATAAATATCTCCCGAAAGATTACTGTCATGACTAGATATAATGGTCTCTCCGCCATCATAAGTACTATGAATTTTTAAGCGCTTAGATGCCACTTGATCAACCAAATGAACAAATGTTGTGTAATCAACCGCTTTGGTGTCGACAATAATATCGGTTGGCTTGAGTAACTTAATCATATCGGGCAATTGAGACACAGTGCCCACTTGTTCTGGATGGTTAGTGTGTGTAGAATTAACCATACCTAGAAAAGAATAAAAAGACGATTCAGGCAACAGTTGTTCCTTAATGAGTAGGCTGTCTTCATCACCAACAACCAAGAATTGTCTTTTCATGCTGCGGTAAAACGAAAAGCTGCCATGCCGAAAGTACTGAATGATCATTCTATTTGCAATCATTACCAACGTAATTGCTAAACTAGAAAGCACAATCATGGCACGCGAAAATCTATGCAGAGAAGGCAAAAAGGCGTAGGCGATTGAGATGACTATGATTGTATAAATACCGCCACGAACAATTTTAGATAACCGATAAGGTCGATCATAACCACCTGAGAAGAACATGGTAAACAAGCCTAGAACAACATATAACGGAAAGTTGATTAAATAAATGCTGTCTTTATAAGCTCGTACATCTGTTTTGAAGATTAACCACAATTCTTTAAAAACATGTATGAGCAAATAGGCCAAAATTGCATCGAACAACAAGAGACCAATTGCCTTGGCAAACGAAGCCATCACAGTGATGAATGCCCGCATCCAAATGGCAACTTGCATGATGGAGGTGAACAGGTTTCTCTTTTTCGCTGGATAATGCTTTTTAGCGAAAATGATCATGGCTTCATAAAAGTTTTTCACATAGTTGAGGCTTCCTTTTTTGGTGCTTTCCCCCTTGTAATGAACAATAGTGCTATCTGCAAAGTAGTGATTTTTATAACCGGCTTCCTCAAGACGATAAGATAAATCTATGTCTTCACCATACATAAAGAAATCATCATCAAACCCCTTTATTTGCTGTAGAATAGCGGTTGCCGCCATAAAAAAAGCGCCAGACAACACACTTACTTCGTGATTTTCATTCTTGTCTAGATAAGTGAGATGATATTTTCCGAATGTTTTGTTATGAGGGAACATTGAGCTGAGCCCAAACAGTTTGTAAAATGCCACAGCTGGCGATGGAAAAGAACGTTTAGACTCTGGTAAGTAAGTACCACTTCCATCAATCATTTTGATACCAAGCCCGCCAGCATCCTTATTCTTTCTTAAATATTCAACAGATTTTGTGATCGAATCATGTTTAACGACAGTATCTGGATTTAACAACAGGCTAAACTGCCCTTTCGCAATCGCTATACCTTGATTATTAGCAGCACCGTAGCCAATATTATCTTCGTTCTGTAACCAAATCACTTCGGGAAAGTCTGGCAGAATATATTCTTTAGAGCCGTCTGTACTTGCATTATCAATTACAATAATTTCAGCACTAATGCCTTGCAAGGCTTCTTGAACTGAAAAAAGACACTGCTTTAAAAAGTGCTTAACGTTATAGTTAACTATGATGACACTGACGTCCATCACTTGTTGGTTAAGTAATTATCGAATGGCAGTCTAGTTTCAAGTGATCTTGCGAGGGTAATTTCATCAACATATTCTAGTTCACCGCCAAAGGCAATACCTCGCGCAATTGTTGTGACTTTAATTTTTGGATGAGCTTCCTTAATTTTTTTTGAGAGATAAAATATGGTCGTATCGCCATCAATATTGGGGTTTAAAGCCATAATCACCTCGTTAGCTTCCTCATCATTAATTCTTGAAAGCAAAGAATCAATGGTTAGCCGCTCAGGGCCAATACCATTTATGGGCGAAATCACACCACCCAAAACATGGAAAACACCGTTATATTGACTGGTATTTTCTATCGCCATTACTTCTCGAATACTCTCCACAACGCAAATGGTCTGTTTGTTTCTATGCGGATTTTTACAGTAGGCACACAATTCATCATCTGTCACCGTATGGCAAACTGCGCAGCGCTTGGTATTTTCCTTCAATTCTTTCACCGCTCTAGACAAATCTGTTGACTGTTGTTTATTTTCATTCAATAGGTGTAGAACCAATCGTAAGGCAGTTCGCTTTCCAATTCCCGGCAATTTTGCAAACTCATTCACCGCTTCTTCCATAAAAATTGAGGGAAATTTCATACTTCAAAAGTAGTATTCCTCGTTTGAAATTTAACTTTATCGCCGTTTATATGAATAATACACAGTTTCTTATCAAGTTCTTGGTGTTAGGCCTCGTTGTTTTGGCCTCAATTAATGGGCAGGCTCAAGTTGAAGAAAAGCGTGGCTACCAAATAGGTGGGTTTTTTGGCGCATCAGACTATTCTGGTGATTTAGCGAACAACCCGATTGACCTCAAGCGCATGGGTGCCGGGGGAGGCGTCTTCGGTGGATACTACCTTGGCGATGGCTTTCAAGTAAGAGGAAGGTTTACCTATCAACATATTAAAGCACACGATCAAGATCAAAATTCTACAGAGAACAGAAACTTAAGTTTCGAATCTGACATTCTAGAATTTGTAGGAATTTTGAGCTGGGAATATGAGAATTACCTTATTTCTGACGGCAGGCTAAGACCAAATTTATATGCCGGCGTAGGAATGTTTAAACACAATCCCAAGGCAGATGTTAATGGGCAACTTGTAGAACTACAACCATTGGGCACTGAGGGGCAAGGCATCCCAGGTTATGGTTCGCCATATCGTTTAACTGATCTTGTTGTGCCTTTTGGGGGTGGCTTAAAATATTTGGCTGCTGACAATTTGATGCTAGAACTCGATCTTTCCTCGAAAAAAGTGTTTACAGATTATTTAGATGATGTAAGCGGGCAAGAATATGTTCCACCAAGCATATTAATAGAGAACGGGCAAGTTGCTATAGATGCTGCTTACAAAGCTGATGAGATTGGTGGGCGGCCTTATTCAGATTTTGAAGACCCAATGGTAAGGGCAAACAACCCACGAAACCAATCTCGCATGCATGATTGGTATTACATGTTCAGCGTTGGTGGTTCCTATTATTTCCGCCCTGGCAGAGGCAGTGAAATTAAAAAAAATCGCAAAGGCGTACCCAATAAGTATGAGCGGTATTGATTTATCTTTAACCGCGTATGCAAGGTCACATTCTTTTACTCATTATCGTACTGTATTTCGGAGTTCTTCTAGCTGTGTCATACTTCACGAGCCGAGGGGCTGATAGCAAATCTTTTTATATTGGCAATAAAGAATCTCCTTGGTATTTGGTTGCCTTTGGTATGATTGGCGCTTCACTGTCAGGCGTAACCTTTATTTCTGTTCCGGGCTGGGTAGAAG
>ENA-ORXM01004974-ORXM01004974.1-marine-metagenome-genome-assembly--contig:-NODE-4974-length-11067-cov-3.851956_pt1 | contig 11067 bp, 14 predicted proteins | sample MGYA00237867_ERZ511480 | MGnify/ENA primary metagenome ERZ511480 (study PRJEB26309, sample SAMN06266103) | marine metagenome | isolation source: Algal blade | place: United Kingdom:Sidmouth, United... | reverse complement strand
CTGTCGGGCGAGAACCGCGGCACGGTCCGCCTCATCATTCCCGATCGCGTCGAGAGGTGTCAAACGAGCCGGAACGGCACGCGCCGCTGGCGGCGGCGCGTGCCGGGCGCTACGCTCGGCGCCGATGAGCACGGAACGCGAAGGGGATACGGACGGCATCGCGGGAGAGCCGGCGTCCGACACCGCGCAGTACGAACCGGCGTCGATCGACGACTACGAGCGCGTGTTCGGCCGCGACTTCGTCAGTCCGGGCGGTGCCGCGACCGCGCGCGAGCTCGTCGAACGACTCGACCTCCCGCCCGGCGCGCGCGTGCTCGACGCCGGTGCGGGTCTCGGCGGCGCGGCCTTCCTGATGGCACGCGAGCGCGGCTTTCTCGTCGACGGCATCGATCTCTCGTCCGAGATGGTACGTCGCGCCCGCGCGCGCGCCGTCGAGCTCGGTCTCGTCGAACGCGTCGCGTTCGAGCGCGGTGACTGCCTCGAACTCGAACGCCCCGGACGCTACGACGCCGTTCACTCCCGCGACGTGTTCCTGCACATCGCCGACAAGGGGCGGTTGTTCGGCGTGCTGCGCGACGCTCTCGTGCCGGGCGGCACGCTGCTGCTCACCGACTACTGCTCGGGCGAGCGCCCCTGGAGCGCGGGCTTTGTCGACTACGTCGCCCGTCGGGGCTACCACCTCATGACGCCGGAGGCGCTCGGCGCGGCGATCGCCGGGGCGGGGTTCGAGTCGGTGAGGGTGGAGGATCTCGGCGAGCGTTTCGCCGCGCTGCTCGAGCGCGACCTCGCGACGATCGCCGCGCTCGATGTCGGTGCGGCGACGCGGGAGCGGCTCGCGGCGAGCTGGCGCGGCAAGCTCGAGCGGGCGCGCTCGGGCGAGCACCGCTGGGCGCTCGTCGAGGCGCGAGCACCCGGCTGAGCGCGGCGCGCACGTTCACAGCGCCCCTCGAGCACACCGCGGACGCCGTGCGCCTGCACGTGCGGAGGCGGATCCGGCTCGGAGTGCCCCACTGTCAGGTTGTCTGATAGGTTGACAGCGAGCCGACTCGGCACGTACCGTCCGACCGACACCGAGCGTCTTCCGCTGGGCGCTTTCTTCACTCGCTTCACTCCCTTGCACTCAGAAGAGCCGCCCCGTGTCCGGAGACGACGAACTGTTCGCGAAGGTGCGCCGGACGCTCTACACCGCCGTCGTGGGCGACATCATGGACACCCTCGGCCTGCGCGATCAGTTCCTGCCGCCGGGGCTTGCCGCCGTGCGCGACGGCGCGACGATCCTCGGCCGCGCGATGACGGTGCTGGAGGCCGACGCGCCCTTCGAGCGGTGTGAGGAATCGCGCAACGCGGCCGTCGCGGTACCGTTCGGGCTGATGTTCGAGGCGCTGGACGACCTCCGACCCGGCGAGGTCTACATCTGTACCGGCGCGTCGCCCACCTATGCGCTGTGGGGCGAGCTGATGTCCACCCGTGCGATGGCGCTCGGTGCGGCCGGAGCGGTGCTCGACGGGTACTCCCGTGACACGCGCGCGCTGCGCTCGCACGACTTCCCCGTGTTCTCGCGCGGCAGCTACGGTCAGGACCAGGGCTGCCGGGGCAAGGTGATCGACTATCGGGTGCCCATTCGCGTCGGCAACGTCCGGGTCTCGCCGGGCGATGTCGTGTTCGGCGATATCGACGGGGTGTGCGTCGTGCCACGGAAGGCGGAGGCCGAGGTCTTCGAGGCCGCCTTCGCCAAGGTGTCCGGGGAGGACAAGGTGCGCGAGGCCCTGGTCGGCGGAATGAGCACCGTCGAGGCCTTTCGCACCTTCGGCATCATGTGAGCGGGCGGGGAGACGACGGCAGGGTGACGGCGAGCACCATCGCTACCTCGGAGGTGCTGCGGCGCGAGACGCTGGCCGATCAGATCAGCAAGCGACTGCTCGCGCATATCCAGGATCGCTCGGTACGCCCGAACGAGGCCTTGCCCTCGGAGCACAAGCTGGCCGATATCTTCGGCGTCAGCCGCCCGGTGATCCGCGAGGCGCTGATCCAGTTGAAGTCGCTCGGCGTGATCGAGATCCGTAGCGGTCGTCCGCCGCTGGTGCGTGATCTCGACGCCCGCCTACCGACGCTGTTCTTCGAGCACTGCGTGGCGGTCAAGCCGGAGGAGGTCGTGGATCTGCTCGAGGTGCGTCGCGGCCTGGAGATGCAGAGCGCCGTGCTGGCGGCACGGCGTGCCGAGGCGGTGGACCACGCCCGTCTGTGTGCCTGTGCCGACGACATGAAGACGCTGCTCGACGAGGGCCGTCACGGCGAGTTCATCGAGCGTGACGTGCAGTTTCACCTGGCGGTGGCCGAGGCGGGTCGCAACGACATGCTGCAGATGCTCGTCCGTGCCATTCGCGAACCGATGCGCGAGAGCATCCTCCAGGGCATCGCCGCGCAGGACTCCGAGTTCGAGCTGCGTCGTCTACACGCGATCCACCACGACATCGTGATCGCCGTCACCGAGCGCGACGAGGGCGCGGCCGCCACGGCGATGGCGCGTCATTTCGATCAAGCGCTGACGGCGATCGTCGCCGGTCAGGCGAGCGCGCGGACGCCGACCCCCTCCCGGAGAGAGTCATGACGATCGACCGGGCGACGCCGCTGGCGGGCCGGCATGCGGTGATCACCGGTGGCGGTACCGGTCTCGGACTGGGTATCGCCTCGGCGATGGTGGACGCCGGTGCCCGGGTCACGCTGCTCGGTCGTCGCGAGTCGGTGCTGCGAGAAGCCGCGGCAAGGCTCGGCGCCTCGGCCGGGTACCTGGTCGGGGACGTGGCCGCCGTCGAGAGTATCGACGAGCTGACGACGCGCCTCGAGGCCATCGCGCCGATCGATACGTTGGTCAACAACGCCGGTACGCACCACAAGCACGCCACGCTCGACACCGACGACGAGGCGTTCCGACTCGTGATGCAGACCAATGTCTTCGGGACCTTCGCGCTGACCCGTTCGGTCGCCCGGCACATGGCCGAACGCGGTCACGGCTCGGTCATCATGATCACCTCGATGGCGGCGCTGTTCGGATTGCCGATGGTGGCCGCCTACACCGCGTCGAAGTCGGCGCTCGACGGCATGGTCCGCCAGCTCGCGGTCGAGTTCGGACCGATCGGGATACGCGTCAACGCCATCGCGCCGGGGTTCATCGAGACCGACATGAACCGCGAGATCTTTCGGCGCGATCCGCAGCGGCGGGAGAAGGTGCTCGCCCGCACCGCGCTCGGCAAGTTCGGCCGGCCGGCCGATGTCGGCGAGGCGGCCGTCTTCCTCGCCTCGCCGCTGGCCGCCTATCTGACCGGCGTGTCGCTACCGGTCGACGGCGGCACCTCCATCGGTTTCTGAGCGGCGGTACGGGAACGGACGACAGGCTCATGGCACGGTTCGCACTCGGCTTCGGCTTCTACCACCATATGCTGGACGAGGGCTCGTTCCGTTTCGCTCGGCAGTGCGGGGCCACGCACGCCGTGGTCCATCTGGTCGACTACTTCGGCGGTGCGCGATCGGTGGCCGAGGTCAATCAGCCGGTCGGCGCCAGCGGCGGCTGGGGCCGGGCGGGCGCCTCGACCGAGCGCTGGACGGCCGCTTCGCTGAAGGCGCTGCGCCGGCAGATCAACGATGCCGGGCTGGAGCTGGCGGCCATCGAGAACTTCGACCCGGCGCACTGGTACGACGTGCTGCTCGGTGGACCGAAGCGCGACGAACAGCTCGAGGGCCTGTGCGAGATCATTCGCGCTGTCGGTACGGCCGGCATACCGGTGATCGGCTACAACTTCAGCCTCGCGGGCGTCGCCGGACGCGTCAGCGGACCGTACGCGCGGGGCGAAGCCGTCTCGGTCGCGATGGACGGCATCGACGAGACGCCGGTGCCGCGGGGCATGGTCTGGAACATGGTCTACGACGAGGCGCCGCCGGCAGGGTCACAGCCGTCGATCGATCAGGACACCTTGTGGGAGCGTCTGGCCTACTTCCTCGACGCCGTGATTCCGGTCGCCGAGAAGAGCGGCGTGCGGCTCGCGGCCCATCCCGACGACCCGCCCGTGCCGCGCCTCCGAGACACCCCACGGCTGGTCCATCAGCCCGCCTTGTACGACCGTCTGCTCGCCCTGCACCCGAGCCGTGCCAACGCGCTCGAGTTCTGCCTCGGATCGGTGGCGGAGATGAGCGAGGGCGATCTCTACGAGAGCACCGAGCGTCACGCTCGCAACGGCGATATCGCCTATATCCACTTCCGCAACGTGCAGGGGAAGGTGCCGCACTATCGCGAAGCCTTCGTCGACGACGGCGACATCGACATGGCCCGCATCGTCGAGATCCTCGAGGCCGCACGGTTCGACGGCGTGATGATCCCCGACCACACTCCACTGATGCAGTGCGACGCGCCCTGGCACGCCGGCATGGCGTACGCGATGGGCTACATTCGGGCCCTGCAGAAAAGCGCATGACGAACGTCCGACCCAACCCCAAGGAGATATCGATGATGTCGCGAACCCCCACCATCAACGGCTGGCTGGCCACCTTGCTCGCGTTGAGCGTCAGCGCTCCGCTGGCCGCGCAGGAGATGACGCTCAAGCTCGGTCATCTCGCCAACGAGGAGAACATCTGGCACCAGGCCTCGCTGAAGTTCGGCGAGGAGTTGAGCGCGCTGACCGACGGGCGGATCGCCGTCGAGGTCTATCCGAACGAGTCGCTCGGCAAGGAGGTCGATCTGATCAACGGCATGCAGCTCGGCACGGTGGACATGACCATCTCGGGCGAGAGCCTGCAGAACTGGGCGCCGCAGGCGGCGCTGATCGGCCTGCCGTACGCCTACCAGTCGCTGGAGGACATGGACGAGGTCATCGGTGGCGAGATCGGGCAGTCGATCGAGGAGGAAATCATCGAGAAGGCGAGGGTCCGGCCGATCGCCTACTTCGCGCGCGGACCGCGCAACCTCACCAGCAACCGAGCCATCACGACGCCCGAGGAACTGGACGGGCTGAAGATGCGGGTTCCCAACGTGCCGCTGTTCGTCGACATGTGGAAGGCACTCGGTGCCAACCCGACACCGATGGCGTTCTCGGAGGTGTTCACCTCCTTGCAGAACGGCACCATCGAGGCGCAGGAGAATCCGCTCGCGCTGATCAAGTCGGCCAACTTCAACGAGGTGCAGGATTTCGTCAACCTCACCGAGCATTCCCGCTCGTGGATCTATCTCGTGCTGTCGGAGCTGACCTGGAACAAGCTCTCCGAGGAGGATCAGGGCGCGGTGATGGAGGCGGCGGCCCGTGCTCAGGCGTTCGAACGCGAGGCGTTCCTCGAGGACGAGACCAAGCTCGCCGACGAGTTGCAGGAGAAGGGCATGACCTTCGTCGAGGTCGACAAGGACGCCTTCATCGCCCAGGCCAAGGAGGCGGTGCTGGCCAACGTGAAGCCGGAGATCAAGGAGGTGGCTCAGAGCCTGTTCGATCGCTAGGTAGCGAGGCGGCGATCGGCGGCGATCGGTGCGCGTGTCGCGCTGGGTCGAGCGATTGGTGAGGCTGTGCCGGCTGGCCACCGGCGCGGCCTTCGTGGTCCTGATCGTGGCCGTCACCGTGCAGGTGCTCGGCCGTTCCGTCTTCAACGACTCGCCGGTCTGGACCGAGGAGCTGACCCGGTTCGCGCTGCTGTTCCTGGCCGCGTTCGGCGCGGGCCTGTCGCTGCGCTCGGGGGATCTGGTCAACGTCGATCTGCTCAGCAACGCCCTGCCGGGGAAGGGGCCGCGGCGGCTGCGCCTGATATCGGCAGCGGCCACGGCGGCGCTCTGCGCCCTGCTGCTGCCCTCCGCCTGGGCGTACATGCGCATCGGCGCCTTCCAGACATCCTCGGCACTGGGTTGGCGAATGGACGTGATTCACGGCTCGATCCTGGTGCTGCTCGCCACCCTCGGGCTGCTCGCGGCGATCCGCGTGATCGCGATGGTGCTCGGCGATGCCGACGGGCGGCCCGAAGCCCGCCCGAGCGACGACTGATGGATCTTCTCGTTCTCTTCGGCCTCTTCATCGGTGGCCTGCTGATCGGCGTGCCGGTGGCGGTGACGCTCGGTCTGGCCTCGGTCGGCTACCTTCTGTTCACCGATCAGCCGCTGGTCGTGGTACCGCAGAAGATGTATGCCGGCATGGACGTTTTCGTGCTGCTGTGCATCCCGGGGTTCATCCTCGCCGGCAACCTGATGAACCGCGGCGGCATCACCGAGCGCATCATCCGCTTCGCCAGCGCGCTGGTCGGCTGGGCGCGGGGCGGGCTCGGGCTGACCAACGTGGTCGGCTCGATGCTGTTCGGCGGGATCTCCGGTACCGCGGTGGCCGATGCCGCCTCCATCGGCGGCATGATGATTCCCGGCATGAAGAAGGCCGGCTACCCGGCGGACTTCTCCGCGGCGATCACCGCCGCCTCCTCCACCGTCGGTCCGATCATCCCGCCGAGCGTGCCGATGATCATCGTCGGTGCCCTGTCCGGTATCTCGGTCGGGAAGATGTTCCTCGCCGGCGCCGTTCCCGGCGTCCTGATGGGGCTGGCGATGATGGTCACGGCCTATCTCGTGGCACGCCGGCGCGACTTTCCGCGCCAACCGTGGCGAGGCGTCGGGGAGCTCGTGCGTGCCTTCGGCAGCGCCTTCTGGGCCATCGCCATGACCGCGCTGATCATCGGCGGATTGCTGTCGGGACTGGCGACTCCGACCGAGACCGCCGTCATCGCCAGCCTCTACGCGTTCGTCGTCGGCGCCTTCGTCTATCGAGAGCTGCCGCTGAAGGCGTTGCCGCGCATCCTCGTCGACAGCGCCGTCTCCTCCTCGGCCATCCTGGTGCTGGTGGGCTTCGCCAACGTGTTCGCCTGGATACTCGTCTCCGAGCGCATTCCCCAGGCGATCGCCGAGGGGGTGCTGTCGATCACCGACAACCGCTACGTGGTCATCTTCCTGATCAACGTGCTGCTGCTGTTCGTCGGCATGTTCATGGAGACCATCGCCGCGCTGATCATCCTGTTCGTGCCGCTGCTGACGCTGGCCGAGAGCGTCGGCGTGGAGCCGCTGCACTTCGCCACCTTCGCGGTGCTGAACCTGATGATCGGGCTGACCACGCCGCCGGTGGGGGTGTGCCTGTTCATCTGCGCCAACATCGCGCGCCTGCCGCTGTCGCCCGTGGTGCGGGCGATCACGCCGTTCCTGCTGACCAACCTCCTCGTGCTGCTGCTGGTCGCGTACGTCCCGGCCATCACGACCTGGTTGCCCGAGACGTTGATGGGATCCTAGGCTCGAACGCCCGGTTCTCCACCGGAGCTTCGATCCGCCGCCGGATGGCCGACAGACTCGCCCGCGCCCGCTCCGCCCGAGCGCCTCAGGCGGCGCGCGGGCGCGTCATGTCCACGTGCGCGATGCCGTCCTCGACGTACTCGCCCGAGACGCGCTCGAAGCCGAGCGAGGCGTAGAAGCGCTCGACGGTGAGCTGCGCCGCGAGGGCCACGTCGTGCGCCGGGTGCGCGTGCTCGAGATGCGCGAGCGTCCATCGCATCAGCCTCCGTGCGAGCCCCGTCCCGCGGTGGCCGTCGCGCACGGCGACGCGGCCGATGCGGGCGGGCTCGACGGCGCTGCCGGGAGCCATCGTCCGAGCGCAGGCGACGAGACGGCCGTCGAGACGGCCGAGCACGTGCCGGGTACCGGGGTGGAGGTCCACGTCGTCGAGCTCGGGGTAGGCGCAGGCCTGCTCGACGACGAAGACGTCGACCCGCAGGCGCAGGAGCTCGAACAGCTCGCGCGGGGCGAGCGCGTCGAGGCGATGGTGCTCGAAGCGCACGGTGTCGGCGGAGCTCTCGCGGGCGGTCACGAGTGGGCCGTCACGAGCGTTCCGAGTCGGGAGAGGGCGAGGCCGTCGTACCGCCGACCCTCGCCCCTCGCGCGAGTGCCGCACCGCGCTCGATCACCGCATCGCGTCCGGCCACCGTGCGCCGCTCTCGCCGCCGCCGGTGCGCGAGCAGCGCCGGGGCGAGCGCCGCCCCGCCGAGGGCGCCGTAGAGATGGGCATCGACGACGACGCGCCCACCGGCCGTCGCCTCGCTGCCGGGCAGGGCGCCGGCGAGTTGCTCCCAGAGGAGCTTGCCGGCGACGAGGACGAGGAGCAGGGCAGCGGAGCGAGGGTAGTGGCGGAGGTCGGCCAGGCAGCCGGCGACGATGAGCCCGTGGAGCGTGCCGGAGAACCCGACGTACCAGCCGAGTTCGGGGTTCAGGAGCAGCAGGCCCACCCCGACGGCGAGGCTGGAGAAAACGGTCAGCGCCGCCCATTCGGCGGCGCCGAACCGCTCCCAGACGAGCGCGGCGACGAGGCCGAGCCCGGCGAGGTTCATGAGCAGATGACTCGTTCCGAGGTGGACGAAATGGGCGCTCAGCAGACGCCACCAGGCCCCGCCCGCGATCGCCTCCCGGTCGAAACGCAGCGTCTCGACAAGGCCCGCTCCTTGCAGGAGGGTGCAGAGCAGCGCGATGGTGGCGGCGAGCGCCAATGCGCGGCCGCGCGCCGTCGTCGTGGCGTTCCGGAGAGTTTGAATCATTCCCGTCGGGCCGAGTCATAACGTGGCAGCGCCCGGTGCTATCCTTTCCGGCTGCGTGCGGCACCCTAGGCAGTAGAGCAGAATACGGGAGAATCCGTCCTCATGGACATCCAGGCAAGGCGCGCCCGCAGGGCGGGCCGACCGGCACGAGCGGCGTCCCAGCGCGGTTTCACGCTGATCGAGATCATGGTGGTCGTGGCGATCATCGCCATTCTCGGGGCGACCGTCGTCCCGCTGATCATGGACCGCCCCGACCAGGCGCGAGTGGTGCGGGCCAAGAACGACATCGGCACCTACGAGTCGGCCCTCGAGCTCTACAAGCTCGACAACTTCACCTATCCCTCGACCGACCAGGGGCTCGAGGCGCTGGTCGAGAAGCCGAGCGGCGACCCCGAGCCGAGCAACTGGAAGTCGGGCGGTTACGTCAAGAAGCTCGGCAAGGATCCGTGGGGTCGCGATTACGTCTACGTCAGTGAAGGTCAGGATTACGAGATTCTCTCCCTCGGGCGGGACGGCGTCGAGGGCGGCGAAGGCTTCGACGCGGATATCAGCAACCTCGGCGAATGAATCGCCGCCCCGCCCGACGGCGGACGCGGGGCTTCACGCTGATCGAGCTCCTCGTCACGATCACGATCGTCGCGATCCTGGTCGGCGCCGTGGTGCTGAACATCGAGTTCCGGAACGTCGGCAAGATCGTCGGCGACGTCGCCCGCCGCACCGGCCTGGTCATGGTGCTCGCCGCCGACCAGGCGGTCTATGCCCGGCAACAGTTCGGCATCCGCTTCCACCCGAGCTCCTACGAGTTCTGGATCCTCGTGCCCGCCGAGAGCGAGGAGGGCGAGGAGGAGGCGGACGAGGAGCTCGTCTGGCAGCCGTTCGAGGACGAGCGGCTGCGCTACGACGCGCCGGAAGGCGTCGAGCTCGAGTTCCAGGTGGATATCTCCGGGGTGCCGATCGTGCTCGAGGAGCTCGCCGACGAGCTCGACGACGCGACCGAGCAGGATCCGCTCAAGCCGCACGTGCTCTTTCTGTCCAACGGCGAGATCATGCCCGACTTTCGCATCGTGCTCGCCGATTCGGAGGGCGAGTTCCGTCACGAGATCCGCAGCGGGGAGGTGCGTCCGGTGGTCGTCGAACAGCTCGAGGGCCTCGCCCCGTGAGGCGCGAGCGCGGCTTCACGCTGATCGAGGTGCTGGTCGCGATGACGATCATCGCCGTGGGGGTCTCGGCACTCGTGGCCTCGGCCGCCGCGAGCTCCTGGCGCCAGGACTACCTGCGCGAGCGCGAGTTCGGGCGCTGGATCGCCAGTAACGCGCTCGCCACCCACCAGGCGCTGCCCGCCTGGCCCGATGTCGGCGCCAAGAACACCGAGGTCGAGATGCTCGGTACGCGCTGGTTCGTCAGGACGCGCACCCAGGCCGTCGCCGACCCCGATCTGCGCCGTCTCGACATCGAGGTCAGAAAGAGCAAGGACGAGGACAGCTATATCTACTCGGTGACCGGCTTCGTCGGCAACCCGGAGACGCGGCGATGAGCGCGGGGCGGCGCGCCGGGGGAGGGCGGCACGCGGCGGGCTTCACACTGATCGAGCTTCTCGTGGCGATGTTCCTGCTCGCGGTGCTCGGTACGGCGGGCTTCCAGATGCTGTTCCAGATCAACGCCACGCGCGACGGCATCGAGCGTCAGTCGACCCGCCTCAATTCATTGCAGCGGACGTTCTACTGGATGGCCGAGGACGTCACCCAGATCATCGATCGACCCATCCGCTCGGCCGTCGACGCGCCGCTTCCCGCGCTGTTCCTCGACATCGCGAACGGCGCGTCGTTCGAGTTCACGCGTGCCGGCTGGGCGAACCCTGCCGGGGACATCATGCCGCCGCGCTCCAGCCTGCAGCGTGTCGCCTGGTCGCTCGAGGGCGACAAGCTGATGCGCAGCTACTGGTACCACCTCGACCCCGTCGACGAGCAGCCTTCGCGTCGCCGGCAGCTGCTCGAGGCGGTCGAGGCGATGGAGCTTCGCTTCCTCGACGGGGAAGGCGAGTGGCAGGACAGCTGGCCGCCACCGGGCGAGGAGATACCGTCGTTGCCCGCCGCCCTCGAGGTCACCCTCGCGCTCGCCGACCTCGGCGACGTGGTGCGGGTGTTCGCGCTCCCCCGATGAGGCGCGCGAACACGCCCGTGCGGCCGCGTCAGAAAGGCGTCGCGATCATCACCGCCATGCTGGTCGTCGCGCTGGGGACTATAACCATGGTGACGATCACGTCGCGCCAACAGCTCGACCTGCAGCGGGAGCGGAACGAAGGCGTGATCCAGATGGCCCGCGACCTGTCCTCCAGCGGTGAGCGTTTCGCCGCGGCGCTGCTCTACCGTGACCGCCAGGAGGCGCTTCGCGAGAACACCGACTCGCTCGACGACGACTGGGCGCAGACCATCCCGCCGGTGCCGATCGACCAGGCGGCGATCCAGGGGTGCATCATCGACATGC
>ENA-ORXM01004973-ORXM01004973.1-marine-metagenome-genome-assembly--contig:-NODE-4973-length-11069-cov-12.372999_pt1 | contig 11069 bp, 8 predicted proteins | sample MGYA00237867_ERZ511480 | MGnify/ENA primary metagenome ERZ511480 (study PRJEB26309, sample SAMN06266103) | marine metagenome | isolation source: Algal blade | place: United Kingdom:Sidmouth, United... | reverse complement strand
GTCCAGACCTTGCAAGAGATTGCGGCGCTGCCGGAGGTTCAAGCCGCCCTGCGCGCCAGAAACAGCGCTCGGATCGGACAAGAGATGAAGGCCGACATTCCTGAAGTGAAATAGCGCGAGCTAATGAAAACTAAGTGATAGCGGCTCGTGCGCTTCGCGTTTACGCTGCGTGCGTCAGCCGGTTTTTGTGCGTGAAGACTTTCGATAAACTCCTGCACAGATCGTTTGTGGTTTGCGCCTTCAAAAAGTCTCCCGATTTTGCCTGCCTCTTGGTCTCATAAAATTTTTATCTGACGCGCGGATGATTAGGGCATTACAATAATGGCCGCTGCCGTATGACAACTTCGCCTCTTATGGAGCCGCCTGTCCGGCAGGCGTCAGGTTTGCGCAGAAGATCAGACCGCAAGCAAAGCCGATCAGAGTCTAGCGCCTACCGCTAAACAGAGAGCTGATGAGATGTTGACCGCTTTTGGATACACCTTAAATTGCCAGCTCGGGTAAATTTTAGCTGTCTACATTATAACGGCGATCAAATAACCTACTTCACCCCGCATAGAAAAGCCGCCTCTTGCGCAAGGCACGAGGCGGCTAAATTCTCTTTTAATATGTGCGCGGTCTAGAACGTGACGTTTGCACCGATGAAGTAACGACGACCGAAGAAGTCGAAGATGTTATTTTCGGCAAAGCCCGGAGGCGTTTTGTCGAATGCATTAACGACACCACCGCGGATAGTCACAGTATCTTTGATATTGTAACGCGCTGAGAAGGAGTGCTCGTCAAATGACCCGGTATTGTTAAAGCCAGCAGTTTCAGCCGGATCATCAAATCGACGACCACCAACGTTGTCGGTTGGATCAAACAGGTTGTTCCTCCGATCGAAGACTTGCTGGGAGTTTGTCCAGTTCAGATTGTAACTCAGCGACAAATCGTTAATCGTGTAGGTCGTATCAAAATTGAAGCGAAGCTCCGGAAGACCAACAAAATTACGATTCTCGGAGAATGTCGTATCATCGTTAGGATCCGATTGGCTCGTTGAAGAAATCAAACGTGTTCCTGCCACTGCGAAACGAATATCACCCAAGTCATTTGAAGATTTGAAAATATCTGCCAAATCACGACTATAAACGGCCTGGAAATCGACGCCTTCGGAGCCGAAAGAGCCGATGTTAACAGGCGCACTCAAGAAGTCGATAACGTTACCGTCAGCAGCTCGTGTTATCAAACCACAGAAGTTCAAATCTGGCGCAGCGCCGTCCACACAATTGTTTAAAATTGCATTAATACCCAAGTTCGCTACCGCGTTTTCAATCTCAATATTATAATAATCGAGCGCGAGAATGAAGCCTGGCAGAAATTCCGGTGAGAATGTTAGACCGGCGAAATAGGAGTCAGATTCCTCTTCCAGAAGGTTCGGGTTACCAGCATTACTACCCGGAACAGAAATGTTCCGTCCGCTTGGGTTCGTTGCTGTTCGGTCAAATCCAACCGGCACTCCAATGGCGGCACAGTTTGCTGGTCTCGTCGCAGGTCCCAAGTTGATATTGATAATATCGCAGGGGTCAGCAATTTGAGCAAAAGTTTGGGCTGGTGCCAAGAAAAGTTCACCAATATTTGGGGCGCGAATTGCCAAAGCGTAACCGCCGCGGAATGCGAGATCTTCATATGGTTCCCACTCACCCCGAATAGAGTAAGTCTCAGTGGATCCGATGGTTGAGTAGTCGGAATAGCGACCAGAACCAGTAACCGAGACCTTTTTGGCAAAAGGTAGATCGCCCACAATTGGAATTTCAAGCTCGCCATATACTTCATATACGTCAAATTCACCTTCAGTTGGCTGAATTACATTTGCGAAAGTATTGGCGTTGAGCGGAAGCTCATCCGGTGACGTTTTGGACCGCTCTTCACGATATTCAGCACCCGCCGCGAACAATGTTGGTCCCGCGCCCCAAAGATCGAATAGATCGCCAGTAACGTTGGCCGTAAGTTGGATTTGCTCCTGTAGGAACTTGTCGTTCAGGTCAGCTGAGACATAGTCTAGAGCCTCGCCTGAAATTGCGCCATCACCAAAGACGGAGAACGGCACACAATCATCAATTGTTTGCTGCGAAATAGACCCAATAACTTGAAGGTCCGTGGACAATCCCGCCTCTTCCAGAAATTGAACACGACATGCGATATCGCCCACAGCAAAGCGGGCTGTGTTACCGCCCGCAGCTCCGATTTGCGCGATGTCACCCGCGTTGATGCGGATAGCGTCCGCACCAGCGTAGAAATTGTCGTTCAAACGCGTATTTAGCTGGCGATTAACGGCTTCGGTCCGACCAAAGTTGAAGTTAACATCCCAAAGCCAGTTTTGGCTTTCGTCAAAAAGGGACGTAAACTCACCCTCAAGACCAGTAACAACGCGGAAAAGTTCGCGAGTAGCGTCTTGGCCCCGGTTAAACTCATTCTGGAAGCGTTGAACGTCGGCTACACCGAAGTTGTTTTCAATGGCATCAGCAACGCGCTCATCTAGGAAGGCGTTATCCGAAGCTGTGAAGAAACCGCGGCCAAATATCCCGGGGTTCAACTGCCGGTCAGCACCCGCAGTACCAATGGCGTTCGGCGTACCACCGCCAAAGAAGTTTGGCTGGAATGTAGTCTGCGAACGGCTGCGGGAGTAGCGGCCTTCGACATAATAATTTACGTCACTAAACACTTCATAGTTAACCCGCCCCATAAAGTTGAGCGTGTCATTGGCAGGCGTCAGTGATTGTGACAATTCGTTAAGCGTCACGCCATCACCATTGATCAGCGTATTGCTGGTTCCAGCACGCGTACCGCCCGCGCGGGGATCGTCACCCAAGTTAAACGGAATAGCTGTTCCATCTGGAAGGAAGGTAATTTGCGACCCGTTCGGATTAACCGCGTTTGCACCAAACACGTTCACGATGCCGGCATTATTAATAATGTCTAGCGTGCCGTTCTCAAAGAGACCAAAGTTAGGAAGACCATCCGCAATGCGCTGTGGCCCATCGGGATCATTGTCATCGTCATCAATACGAGTAAGGAAACGATTTCGCTCTAGGAAGTCAACCTGACGATTTAGCAATTCAGCTGTGTCACGATATTCAATCGCGAGGAAAGCGTTTCCTTTGTCATCATCAAAATTGCTGCCGATCATTCCGGACAACCGATATGAATCATTGAAACCATTTTTATCTTCGGCAAATTGTCCGTCGATTTCAATACCGTCGAAATCGCGTTTTGTAATAAAGTTGACGACACCGGAAACTGCATCCGCACCATAAAGTGAAGACGCCCCGCCCGTCACAACTTCTGTCCGATCAATCGCGATGAAGGGAATTGTGCCGACGTCAACTGCGGCGGTACCGCTTTGCGAAGCGACCTGACGCTTACCGTCAATCAAAACCAATGTACGCTGCGAACCCAAGTTACGCAGGTTGAGAAGGTTCAACCCAGCAGCGTTCAAAACGGCTCCAGTTGTATCATCCGGAACCTGAGAGCCTTGCAAGGCTGGAATATCCGATAGAAAGTCTGCGATGTTGTTAAAACCGGAGATGTCGGCTTGCTCTTGATCAATGACCTGCAATGGAACCGGAGCGTCACCGACGGTGCGGCGGATACGCGACCCCGTCACAACAATCATGTCCGCGTCATCGGCATCTGCATCGTCGTTATCGTCTACTGTTATCGTGACTAAATCATCATCATCGACCTGCGCGTATGCAGGTGCGGCGAAACCGGCTGTTGCCAGTCCTGCAATCATAGTCGATTGCAATAGATACTTTTTTATTGTGTCATTCATGTTGGAACCCCTTCCGAACTGTATGGATGTGCGAGTAATCTCGCATCTGACCACCGTTAAAGGACGGTCAGGGCGGGGCTTCAAGTCACTTATGAATGTTTGGTAACGAATTTCTGTCATTTGCTGTTTTGTGTGACAATTTTGTCACCGTATTCTGAGATGCGCTTCATTGAGGGCTTTTTTAGGGGCGCACAGCGTTTTGAATTGCGTTTTAGGGGTTTAATAGAGTCTCATGTCTGTTTTCTCTGATTTTGATTGGTCATGGCGTGGTGTACGTGTGCGTGAAACGGGCGCTGAAATACCTTTTGATGCAGCGCTGGCGAAGGATGTCTGGCGCGGCGGCTATTATATCTTGCGCGAATCGATGCGCCGTCCCGCCTCACCCTTACCAATGAACGTGGCCTATACGCCGCGTCCGCCGAGGCCTTGGTATTTGCTCTGGGGTGCATTGCGCCAAGCGGGGCTGAGCCGAACAGCTGCGCCAACAGATATAACCGTCCACTTCTCCGACCTGACCCGGGTAGATGCGGCGCCGCCGAGCGGCGCGACACTAAACGGCGCGTGTACGGACATCTCAAAATCCCATGTCGCGCAGACCTTTGAGACCATATTTGGATACGGGCTGTCACTGGACCCGAGCAAAGCGGACGGGCCCTATTTGGAAAAAGGCGAAGAGAACGGCGTTCACGACGCGCAGATCCATCACCTCCCGACAGAAGCCAAGCCGGGCCGGGTCTATCAGAAACTCATAGACAATAAGGTCAACTCCAAGGCCGGCGGCGCAACCGTTTTGGATTACCGCTGCCCGACCGTTTTCGGCGATATCCCTTTGGTATTCTTGAAAGAACGTCCCGTCGACCAGCGTTTCGCCAACCTGAACACCCGCGTCCGCATGACCACGCCGACGCAGTGTTTCACCGCTGAGGAACTATCGCAAATCAAGAGTTTCTGCGCAGCGATGAAGCTGGATTGGGGCGGTTTGGATATTTTGCGGGATGCGGAGGATGGCCGTATATATATAGTGGACGTCAATAAAACGGATATGGGGCCGCCTTTGGCGCTGCCCATCAAAGATAAATTATCTGCCGTCAAAACACTTGGCCTCGCCCTACGAGACGCGCTAATGGATCGCATACAATGAGCATTCCCTTTGTCAGAACATTCGAGTTTGAGTATGGCGTCGCCGCGCAGTTGAGCCCTATGGTTCAGCGCGTGATCGCCGATAATCCCGGTCCGTTTACGTACACCGGGACAGGCGTCTTTATTATTGGGTCCCAATCGGTCTGCGTGATCGACCCCGGCCCGACCACGCCGGAGCACATGGCCGCCATTGACCGCGTGCTGGAAGGCCGCAGCGTCAGCCATGTTCTGGTCACCCACCATCACGTTGACCACAGCCCGCTGGCAAAACCGCTGGCGGAGAAGCATGGCTGCAAAGTCTACGGCTTTGGCCTTCAGCCCGTCCCGCCGCAAGACGGCGAAGTGCGCCTCGAAGCCGGAGATGATCTGACCTTCAAACCGGATGTCGAAATCCGCAACGGTCATATCATCAAAGGCGACGGCTGGACGATGGAAGCCATTCATACGCCCGGACATACCTCCAACCATCTGTGTTATGCGCTCCATGAAGAGAACACCCTCTTTTCCGGCGATCATATAATGGGCTGGTCAACTTCGGTTGTCTCTCCGCCCGATGGGCATATGGGCGATTATTTGAACAGCCTAAACACGGTGCTGGACCGCGACTTTGACATTATTCGCCCGACCCACGGTCCCGCCATTACAGAGGTTCGCCCTTTCGTGCAGGCCTATATTGACCACCGCATTGCGCGTGAAAATCAGATTTTGGGCGCGCTGGACTCTGGTCTCGACACGATCAGCGATATCGTCGCCCGGCTCTATAAGGATGTCGATAAACGCCTTCATCCCGCAGCCGCGCATTCCGTCTTGTCGCATATGATACATCTGCGAGAGACAGGCCGCGTCAGCGCAGACGGCTTGGACGGCCTGCGCCAAAACTATCAACTCGCTTAGGCTATTCTGCCAAGCGGCGCAGGAACTCGCCAACGCGGTCCGCGTTTTTGCCCAAATCTGACCCGCCGATTCTGGAGAGCGAGCGCACATCCACAATCGTGCCGCCGCCCTTTCCGTCCCGTAGCCGGATAGTTATGTCATCGTCAAACCCATACCAGAACGTCGTGTCGGTCGCATCAATGCGGCCCGCCGCGAGGTCTTCTTCCTTGATTTTCCAGCCCATGGATTTCGCCGTCGCCATAGCTTCACCGAAGACCACATCTTTCGTTTCGCTCAAGACTAGCGGACGAATTTCCGGAAAGGCTTTTGTTTGTAGAGCTGAGACGAGCTTCTCGCCCGCAGGTTTTTCATCCTTAAAGACGGGCGCCATTTTCCCCACATAATCCGCGGTGTTCACGTCTTCAACTTTAGCGCGCTCAGCCATAACAACCTCACCGAATACGGGCGGGTCTTGTGTGTCTGTTGTCACATCATGGATAAAGGGCAGCTTTTCATAAACAGCTTTCTTCGTCGTTGAGAGTTTGCCAAACGCGAAGACCATAATCGCGATGCCCAAAATGGCAGGAACCAAACCCTTGCGCGGCCGCACAATAAAGGCCCCTAACAAGCTGGCCAATCCCATCACGCCGCAAACTATAAGCATTAGCGGCCCGATTTTCGTGTTCAGCGTGCCAAAGGCAAAGCCAAGGTCAAGTACGCCCAGTTTGTGGCCAATCGCGGCGATTGCAAATATGAGGGGCGCTAAAATAATGAACACCCAAGTTAGCCGGTTCACCCAGCGGCGTAGAGCGCGGCGTTTCTCTCCGCTGGCTTTCGGCAGGATCGCGGTATCATTCGCGGGCTCACTTACGGGAATGTTTTTTGGGGTCAGGTCGGCCATGGGGGGTCTCTTTCTTCTTTGACGCGTCTTTACGGGTAAAGTCGGGTCTTCGTCCAGTCACCATCGCCGGACAAGGTGAACAAGATCCGGTCATGTAGACGGAACGCACCGTCCTGCCAAAATTCGATTTCTGTCGGCGCGACGCACCAGCCATGCCAATGCGGCGGGCGCGGCACATCTTCATCCGCGAACCTGTCTTGGGCCGCCTCGACTGCATCCACCATCGCGTCGCGAGAAGCGACCGGCCGAGATTGATCTGACGCCCACGCCCCAATGCGAGAGCCGCGCGCACGTTGCGCAAAATAGGCGTCCGAGGTTTCCGCAGAGACGGGCGTCACCGCCCCGCGCACCCGCACTTGCCGTTTCCAGCTTTTCCAGTGAAAACACAGCGCCGCCTGCCCGGTCGCAGATAATTGCTGTCCCTTCAGGCTCTGCCCATTCGTGTAAAATACAAAACCATCTGCGCTGAGGCCCTTGAGCAAGACAATACGCACATCGGGGCAGCCATCCGCGCCGACCGTGGCCAGGCTCATGGCATTCGGATCATTGGGTTCCGTCTCTCCCGCTTTGGCCAGCCATTTCTCGAACAGGGAAATCGGCTCATCCGCCTCCAGCCAGCCCATCTTGCGCGGACCGTTGTCAAGGTACTCGGCGCGGGTCGGGGTCGGCGGGATAACGGGTTTAGTCATATGAGTTTTTGAACTTTCAATCGAAATTTTTGAAAAATTAACCATGCCTCTTTGGAAGCTATTAAGCCCTATCTGTTTGGTTAGAGAAAATTAAGCACGAATTTAAAATGTGCATTAACCAGTGGGTCGCAACGCATGACACGTCAACAAGCTCTCCTTACTCTCGGCCTCTCTATGAGCGCGCGCGAGGGCGATATCCGAACGGCCTGGCGCAAGAAAGCCAAGTTCTTTCACCCCGATGCGCCATACGGCAATGTGACGGCGTTCCTCCAGGCCAAAGACGCGTTTGAGACCCTCGTTCCCCCTGCCCCGCAAGCCATCCGCGTGCGGGCCGGCGCAAGGATGTTTTAGCCTAGATTCAGGCATAGGAAATCCCTGGTTGCCCATCGAGGCACAACCGAAGTCTCGGTATTAAGCAGGACTTGCCCGCAGAGTTGGTCTTCTGATGGAATACCAGAAGGAAAGTTGTTTTACAGAAGGTCAAGGATTGGATTGTAAGACCAATCCCCCGCATTTGGCATGCGCCAAATGCTAGGCTCTGCGGCGATGGTTTTTGAAGATTTCATAACAAATCGATTGATAATCGATTTTTATGGAATGCCCGCTTTTGCCAATCGATTATCAATCGATTGTCTTCAAGCTCCCACCAGTATGGCCAGCGTTGGACCATGGCATCGGCTCTCACTCCTAAAGCCCCGGCACAGTCTCGGAGTCACCCGAAATGCTCAGACCCACCGTCTCTCAAACGCAGCAGGTGACGTCCTACCTAGTCCCGTGTTTGAAAGAACTTATCCACTCTATCACAGCTTTCGAAATCGAGGATTATTCTCTTAGAATTTTCGTTAGTACGTTGAAAATAAGGGGTTTCACCCTTGGGCGAAACGCGGATTAAGTTTTGAAATTGGTGATTTGTGATGACTTTGGACACAAATCGGAAAGTGGCAAGCATTCCAAACAGAGCTCATAACAGATAAAAATCCAAACATTACCAGCGGCTGATGTGGAGCGATTTTAGGACGCTTGGTTTTGGTCTGTTGTCGTCGAGAAACAGGCTATATTTATTGAGTAAAGCGATCCGAGAATTCAACCTATGGTATCGTAAGGGGGTCCGCAGTCTAATTGAGGGGCAGACGGTACGGTCCTGCCCCAAAACAGGCTAAGGGCATTTTTAAAAGCGAGGTTCTTACTTGATTCAACTTTAGGACACTCGAGGTTAGAAGTGAGCAGTAGCTACATCGCCTATTTTTTGTTACATACTCTTCTCACAATTTATATTTAAGGAGGTCCTCGTGGACCATCAGATTATCCTTCTATTCGTTTTAGCTTTCGGAGTTTTGATGGGTTACGGACTTGGGCAAGAGAGTGGGGTAAAAAAGGGTAAAGAAGAGGAAGCCAAGAATCAAAAAGATCAGCTTGAAGAATACAAACGAAGATATGTTTACAAAAAGAGGCCAGAATTTCATTTCTTCCCACAATTTTTCTTTAATCAAGACAATCTATTTTACCCTAGTTCTAGGGATGATGATTTCTGCTCATGTTGTAAAAGGCCGTCACAAGTTTTTGGAAGGGTAAAGCAATGGTATTCACTTGATGAGGGCTTGTGGGAAACACCATCAAGGAATTACAAAGTTTGCCTTAACTGCATAGCAGATGGTTCGGCTGCAAAAAAAAACAACATACTATTCAATGTCTTTTTTGAATACCCTGGCAATAAAATTAATGTTTCTAAAGAGCTGCGCGACCAAATTGAGTCTCGAACGCCGCCATGCAATGTTCCACTTGGGGAAGAAGAAAGTACTTGGTTGGTGCACTTAGATAACCCTTATATTTACAAGGGGTTCATAGACGAAGGTAGCTTAGAAATTCAGTTAAAGGGTGGTGTGGAAAACCCGTTTATTCAGGGGCTTCTAAGACATCACAACATTTCCTACCAAGAGTTGTTAGATAGCGAATTTTCTGAAATCGCTTCAATTCATGCGTTCAAGCACCCCGTAACCGACGATTTCATATTCGTTAAACCCGGAATTTAACATCATGAATATTTGTGGGACGATGTAGACGTTCCATTTTTATCAATAGGATTAATTCTGTCGTTTGAGCGGCCGTTTTTAGGCGACAACGGCCGCTCAGCCAATATCTCATTCGGGCAATTTCCGGTACTCTCCGTCCGTCCGCCACGACACGTCCAATAGATCGGGTCCAATGGGCAAAACCCAATTCGGCCTTGCACCTCTCCCCCAAAATCGCGCTAATTCGCCCCAATGAAGTTCCTCACCAAGAAAAACGTCAAAGCGGCGACTTCAAAATATATCTCAATAATCTTGGGCAGTCAGGCTCAAGGGATTTTGTCATTCATTCCCGCAATGCGCTCTGCAATTCGGTCACCTATATCGTGAGGGTCATCGCCCCGCTTGGCTTCGCGCGAGCCTTGCTCTTCGCGCTCTGGATCAGGTGCGACAGTGACACGACAATGGCGGCGCTCCGACTCCGTGTGGGGACGGTATTTAGTGCCTGCCGCCCAATCGCGATGCCGGGCCGAATAGGCTCATCATAACAAATACGAGACCAAACGCCGCGAAGAGCATGAACCCAAACACAGAGAACATCCGGTCGCCCTTTTCAATAATGCCTGCCCCACGCGCGTGTTTCATAGCCGATGATTTTATGGATCGCCCCACCGGTTTAACCTGGTCTTGAAGCCTATCAATTTTGACTTCGAGGGTTTTGACGGGATTCTCATAATCATGCAGCTGCGTCTTATCTTTCATCCAGCTCTGCGTATCCGATAATTTCATCCGCGCATCATTGCGAAACGTTTCGAAAGAATAATCCTCCAACGGGGAAGCTTTCTGAGTCGCAACGGGTACCGCCTCCGCATGAGCGACAGCGGCAGGCGCCGCATCCTCACTGGCATGAGCAAGCAGGGGCTGCGAGCTAACGCTGAGCAGCATTAAAAGGGCCGCGATGTGGCCTGTAGGTTTATGAAACATGGTCCGATGCCTCTCCACTGTGATATGAGAAACTATCGGAGCAAGAAACGTGCCAGTTGGTTTGCGCCGCCGCCGCGACGGCGTCTCGTTACAAGATGGATTCAGACCGTTAGACCCGCCACCGACACGCGCAAAACAAAGACTGGGTTTAACGACTGAGCCTGACAACGCTCACGCATCGGCTTCCACCGGATGAAATAGGTTTGACATAATGGCATGACCCGCGAAACGCGTCCGATGCCCTTCAGGTAGAATTTTACGCCTGCGCCCGGCGTTGCATTTCAGGTGTCTCGGACCTGCGTTTAAAATTCTCGATAAGCTCTAATGACCTTTCGATCATTTGGGCGCTCTCTCTCACTTGCTCGCTCGACACTTGAACAGCGTATAACACGCGGTCAGTTTGAGAATCGAATGCGAAGGACTTGTAGATTGAGAATCTCCATGATGCTTGAAGTCTTGAATAAACATCAGGAAAATGAATGCTTGCTGAATGAAGAAAGAGCCCGCTGAAACCGTAGTTTTCATGGCCGGTTCTCAGCAATCTGAAACTCCACCATAGCCAAAGTGTCCTGCTGGCGCTAAAGCCTGCGTCATGTCACATAATTCCTTCGGACACCTGTTTCGCTTCACGACGTGGGGCGAGAGCCACGGCCCGGCCATTGGCTGCG
>ENA-ORXM01004971-ORXM01004971.1-marine-metagenome-genome-assembly--contig:-NODE-4971-length-11070-cov-3.044756_pt1 | contig 11070 bp, 15 predicted proteins | sample MGYA00237867_ERZ511480 | MGnify/ENA primary metagenome ERZ511480 (study PRJEB26309, sample SAMN06266103) | marine metagenome | isolation source: Algal blade | place: United Kingdom:Sidmouth, United... | reverse complement strand
CGCGTCTGCTGAAATGGGCCGTCGGTCTGGTGGCGGCGTTCGCGCTGTTGCTCGTTGCCGGCTATTTCCTGCTCGATAGTTCGTTCGGCAAACGCTTCGTGGTTGAACAAATCGCTGCGCTCGAAATCGAATCTGGTCTCGAGATCGATATCGGGAAGAATGACTGCCGGCTTGCCGCAGCTTGTCGACGTCGACGATGACTCGCCGCCGAACGTCGACGAGACGGCAGGGAGAGACACTCGCGCGGTTCTCGGCCCCGTGGGCGATTTCCGGGGTTCAGGTGATTCTCAGGATTCCGAATCGCAGAGGACCTCGTGCCGGGACCTGGCGTCGGCGATTCCGGGCGGGTCGTATTCGGTGGTCGTGAACAGGTTTTTCAGCTGCGCGGTGTCGACACCGTGACCGGGCGCGGCGCCGAGTCGGTCCAGTTCAACTCGTACCGGCGACGCTGTCAACTCGACGGATGTCGAGTCGGCATTGGGGGTTCCTCGCCTTCAGCGACTCGGCGAGCTCGGGCGGTACCGTGCCGCTCCGCTCGACCGCCTCCTCGTGCAGGTATATCTCCTCCTCGACGAAGCGCCGCACCGTCCGGACGATCATCTCCTGCTCTTCGTTCGGGCCGAACTGCATGCGTCGCGCTTCTCGGCGATCGGTCGACGCTCCGGCGAGCGTCCGGCCGCAGTCCATGCCAGAGTCGATCGGGCCGTCCTTCGGCGGCAGGCTCGAGGCCCTCGACCGAGCGAGAGCGTGATGGGACGACGACGGTCGAACTCGATGACCGGATGACACGCCTCGCGGTTCCGCTGTTCGCGTGGCTCGCACTCCACGCGGGCCTGATGATTTCGGGGCGGCTAGCTGCGCGGGCTAGAAACCCAGCGGGTTGCCGTCGACCAGCATGCCGCTCCCGTCCACCTCGCCGTCGATCAGCAAGGTCATCGCCGGCCCGTTGATCAGTACGCCCCAGCATTGCTCGTCGCCACCCTCGTAAGCCAGGCACAAGGCATCGTCTTCGCTGCGCCACTGCCCGGTGTACCCGTCGCCCCGCACGGTGCCGTCCTCCGCGTAGTACTCCGCGAAGGCGTCGACGGTCATCGACCCCTGGTAGGTGCGATCGCTGATCGCCGCGGCGATCTCGTCGGCGGACAGCGAGTCGGCGGCCTGGGCGATAGGCGCGACGGCCGGGAGAAGCACCGACGCGATCAGCGCCGCGATTCGCGGGACGAAGGCGGAGTCGATGGTGGGCAAGTGACGGTCGATGTTCAAGAGCGCTCTCCGATCGTGAGGGTGTCGCGGAATGACCGTAGCATGCCGCGTACGGACTGCGCCTGTCCGGGCTGCGGAATCGTGGAGGCCACGCACGCGGCGCACTCGGCGCCGTTCTTCCCGAACCCGTCGGGCATGTCGACCCGGATCGTCTCGAGGTGGGCGCATCGGTCGGTCACCGTACGGTTCCTCCCGGGCTGGTCGTCGGTGGCGGGGTCGACATCGATCGCGACGATCGCCCGTCGAGACGCGGTCAATCCTCCAGTTGGTTCAGCGGGAAATCGATCACCGGCGTGGACACATTGTCCCGTCGGATGCGTGCCAGCACACGGTCGGTCTTCTGGATGCTGCCGCTATCGGCGGACGTGACGATCGCGTAGCCCTCGGTGATCCCGTGATACATGTCCAGGGCGAGGAGATTGACCGAATCGGCGGAGCCGCCGAAGCCGAACGTGGGCACGGACAGACCGAAGTCGTCGTTGTCCGTGCCGATGGAGTTGAAGAACACATCCAACTCGAGCCCCGGTGATTCGTCCGGCGTCGCCACCGTCATGTCGTGCGTCAACCGCATTTGCGCCCCGATCAACCGGGTCGCGTATTCCATCAGCGGGTGCTCGCTCAGGAAATGGACGCCGAGCCGAACGGTCTCGCCTTGCATCTCGGCGATTTCCGGCTGCGCCATCAGCTCGTCGATGAACTGATCGAGGCTGTAGGTCACCAGCCGCTGTGCGGTGGAACCGGCAAGTGGATCGACTACCTCACGTGTGGAACAACCTGCCACCGCGAGCGACGACAGGAGTGCGGCGACGAGAAATCCGGTGCGTCGCCGATGCCGAAAACGAAATTGAGTCAATGCAAGGCTCCTCGACGGCACACCCGAACCGGCGTCTGCCGAATTGCACACACGATGGAATGTCGCCACGAAGCGGTACTGTCCACGCCACCCGAGCCGAGAGACGGCTCACCGGTCGCGCGCCGCGGCCCGCGTCATCACCGCGCGGAGCGAGCGACGCGCGAGCCCGGAGAGTATCACCGCTGGTAATCCGTCTGGCGGTTGCGGTCCCTCGGTCGTCGACCGCCTCGTGCAGGCCCGGGGCGTCGAGGGCGTGCAACTCGCCCGCAACCGCGCCGGCACCCGGCGGCGAGGCGGCGAGCGCGACGAGACAGACGAGTGCCGCGGCGAGCCGCGACGGCCGGTCGGACAGTCGAGGCATCGGGTGAACCGCCTGAGACATGCCGAACGCGCCGAACGAGAACAGGGACGCGGCGAAATTACCCTCATCGAGAACCGATCGAGGCGCATCTTTCCAGACGGCATCGTCACGAACGAGCGGGTGGGTGTGTTCGGCGTCTCGATGGGCGGCCTCATCGCTTACGCTGCCGTTTCCGAGGAGCCGAGGCTCAACCGCTCCCCCCACCTTCGTCGCCGGCGCTCAGCAGTGCCACGGCCTTCGCGTGCCCCTTGCTTCGCGCCGTGTCGAGGGCCGACTGCCCGCGCTTGTTCTCGAGATCCGGATCGGCGCCGCTCGCCAGCAGGAGCTCGAGGATCTCGTCCCTGCCGAGGTACGCCGCGTCCATCAGTGGCGTGTCGCCGTTGTCGTTCGCGATGTCCACGTCGGCCCCTCGCTCGATCAGGTAGCGGACCAGGGCCGGGTCCCCGATGCGCCAGCCGGCGAGTATCAGGGCGGTGTCGCCTTCGCGGGTCCGCGCGTCGATGTTCGCCCCCTGCTCCAGCACGAGCCCGATGCGATCCGTCACCCGGGGATCGTCACCCTGCTCGGAGATCAGTAGGGGAAGGATCGCGCTCCGCTCGTCGTGGACATCCCCGGACCCACGGCACGCGTCCAGCAGCATGTCGAAGTAGTCTCGCCGGTCGAGGTGCAGGGCGAGCTCGTGCAGCGAAGACCCGTCGATGGACACCGATCGCACGTTCACGCCGCGCGCAAGGAGCGCCGCGGCCAGCGCGGGCCGGTTCAGGACGACGCTCTGGCAGAAGGCCTCGCCCAGGATGGTCGCGTCCTCCAGTACGTCGCCGCGCGCCGCCGCGTCGAGCTGCGAGAGGCTGTCGTCTCGGATCGCGTCGATGAGGGGATGGTCGATCACGACGGGCGCGCTCGAGCTCGCCATGGCGCGTTCGATGTCCGGCACGTGGGAGGAGACCCGGGTGTAGTACTCCAGGACGCCGTAGGTGCCCTCCCGGCAGCCGTTCCCGTCCTGGTGCGAGCTCACCCCCGCGACGTGCAGCTGTGAGTCGAGAGTGACGAGCGCCGGGCCGCCACTGTCGCCGGGCCCGCTGATGCCTTCCATCGCGGTGGCGGTGGCGGGGGCGTCGAACGCGAAGCCGATCAGGTGTTCGGACGCGCTGATGACGGTGTTCGTGGCTCCCCGCTGCTTCCCGTCGTGCCGGAGCAGCCCGTCCCGGCCGTTCCCGAAGACGCCGCGACCGACGAACACCACCGACTGCCCTTGCTCGTCGTCCCGCCGGTAGAGCCGAACCGGCTTGCCGTTCTCCACCGGCTCCTTCAGCTGGATCAGGGCGATGTCGCAATGCCCGGAGTCGGCCCCGTAGTGCGGATGCACCGTGATCGCCTCGATGCGGTACTCCCGGTCCAGGTGGCGCACCACGAACAGGGTGTCCTGCCGGCCCGCCACGCAGTGCGCGGCGGTCAGTACCCAGCTCTCGTCCACGAGCGTGCCCGCGCAGCCTCCGATGTAGGCCACCGACGCGGCGTGGCGCTCCCCGAGCTCGAGGTAGTGTCGGTCGTCGATGTCGTGGCGGATGATCATGGTCTTGCACCCCGTGATGTGGAGGTTCCCGTGAACGAAGGGTTCGCTCAGCCGCTCCGGAAGGCGGTGGGCTTCTCGCCGTGCACTCGCTTGAACGCGCGCGTCAGCGCTTCGGTCGAGCCGTAGCCGTAGCGCGCGGCGATCGCCTGGATGCGCTCGCCTCGTTCGACATCCTGCCGCGCGAGCACCAGCCGCCAGTGCCGGAGATAGCTCATCGGAGTGGTGCCGACCGTGCGCGCGAACCGCTCGGAAAACCGGCTGCCCGACAGTCCCGCGACCTCGGCCAGCCGCTCGACGCGCCACGCCTCGTCCGGGCGATCGTGCATCGCGACGATGGCCGGCGAGAGCCGCGGATCGGCCAATCCGGCGAGCAGCCCGACCTCGGTCGTGCCCGCCCGGAGCAGCTCGCGGAGCAGGCGCACGACGAGCACCTCGCCGAGCCGATCGATGACCGCGCCGGATCCGCAGCGACGCTCCCGACTCTCGCTCGCGAGCAGGTTCGCGAGACCCTCGATCTCGTCGCCCGGAGCGACCGCGAACTCGATTCGCTCGGGCAGCGCCGAGACCAGCGGGTTCGTCTTGCCGCCCCAGTGCGCCAGTGCCCGGAACAGGGTCTCCCCCGACAGCGGCGGGTCGACGAGCGGGCGTGCACCGGGGTGGAAGACCACGTGCGAGACCGTGCCGGCGGCCGCGTCACCGCCGATCACGAGATTGGCCGCCCCGGCCGGCTCGGCGCCGACGTGCATCTCGAAGCGGCTCACGAGGGCCGACAGGCGATCCGGTCGCACGGGTCTCGAATCATCCATGCAGGATTATTGATCAATTTTTCTGGCAAAAATGTACCACGGCAGCCATCAGACTCGTCTTCACTCTACCGCCGATGGAGATCGTCCCATGCTGATCCCCCGCCAGAAGACGCCCGCGTTGAGCGTTCCCACCCTCGATCACGGCACCTTCGACCTCGCTGCCGAGTCCTCCGAGAGAGGCACTCTGGTGGTGTTCTATCGCGGGCTGCACTGCCCGATCTGCGCGAAGTACCTGATGGAGCTCGGACGCCAGCGGAGCGCCTTCGAGGAGCGCGGCTACGCTGTGGTCGCGATCAGCTCCGACGGCGAGGAGCGCACCCGCCAGATGGCCGACAAGATCAAGGGGAGCGAGCTCCGCTTCGGCCACTCGCTCGATCTCGCCACGGCGAAGGAGTGGGGTCTGTACCTCTCGACCTCGCGCGGCACGACATCGATCGGCATCGAGGAGCCGGCGCTGTTCTCCGAGCCGGGTGTCTTCCTCGTGAACCCGGACCGCACGCTCTACTACGCGTCCGTGCAGACCATGCCGTTCAGCCGCCCGCACTTCTCCGAGCTCGTCGGCGCGCTCGACTTCACCATCGACAACGATTACCCGGCGCGCGGGGAGTACATCGGCGAGGTCTGACCTCCATGCAGCGGGCGTCGCGACCGGCGCCCGAGCGACCTCGCGGTCGATGGGACGGGCTTGTCGGGATCGAGGACACGATCGAGGCCAGCGTCGACGATACGGCGTCGACGACCTACCGACTCAGCATCCAGGCCCAGGGGGGGGTGGCGAACGCGGAGGGGAGGCGCTCGTTCGGGGTGACCGGATCCGTCCGATGTTCGTCTCGAAGGGGGCGGCGGGCGCGTCCGCTCAGGGCTACCGTGTCCGTCCGCTCCTGACCATCGCCACTGATGAACGACACCGCCCTGCTCGTCATCGACGTGCAACGCTCGTTCGAGCACATGCCCTTCTGGAACCCCCGCGAGGTTCCCGCATGGCGGGAACGGCAGTCGGCGCTCGTCGACACGGCCCGCACCGGCGGCCGGCCGGTCGTGTTCGTCCGGCACGTCGGCCGCGCGGGGCCGTTCCTGCCGTCGTCCGGGCACGTGACGCTCATGGACTTCGTAGTGCCCCGCGACGGCGAACCGGTGTTCGACAAGCGCGTGCACAACGCCCTGACCGAGAGCGGGCTCGAGCCCTGGTTGCGCGAGCGCGGGCTGTCGCGGCTGCTGATCAGCGGCATCCGCACCGAACAGTGCTGCGAGACCACGGCACGCGTGGCGAGCGATCTCGGCTTCGCCGTCGATTTCGTTCTCGACGCGACACTGACGTTCGACATGACAGACCCCCGGGACGGCACCATCGTCGACGCCGCGACGATTCGCTCGCGAACGGCACTGGTGCTCGCCGAGCGCTTCGCGCGCATCACCCATGTGGCCGACTACACCTGAACCGGACGACCGCCGATGATGATCCTCAAGCCGAACTGCGAGTGCTGCGACCGGGACCTGCCGCCCGAAACCACGGAGGCGAGGGTGTGCACGTTCGAGTGCACCTTCTGCGCCGACTGCGCCCGACGCCGTCTGGGTGACGTCTGCCCGAACTGCGGCGGCGAGCTCCTGCGCCGGCCGCGTCGCACGGCCGCATCGCTCGCGCGCTTTCCGGCCTCGACCGAGCGGTTCACGAAGGCACACGCTCCGTGCGCCGGCACCGCGCGCGATGCAGTGCCGCTCACACCGCCGAGCCGCTGAGCCACGCCCGACGCCGACTCGCCGATCGCCGTGATCTGCGCGCGTCCGCCGCTCATCGATGTGCTCGTACTGCCGGGCGCGCACCTGCTCGACGTCGCGGCTCCCGCGCAGGTGCTCGGTCATCCGCTGTTCGGGGGCACGGCCCGACCGGGCGCGCGACTGCGCTACATCGGCCCCCGCACCGACGCCCGCTCGGCGCAAGGGCTTCTGCTCGGCGATCTCGCGCCGCTACCGGAGACGATCGGCGCCGGCGCCTGGTTGCTCGTCTGCGGGGTATCGCGCGCGCAGGATCATCTCGACGATCCGCCGTTCGCGGCCGCTCGCCACTGGCTCGCGCGGCACGCCCGGGACTACGCGCTGCGCATCGGGATCTGCTCGGGCTCGCTGCTGCTCGGCGCGGCGGGGCTGTTGGACGGACGGCGCTGCACGACGCATCATGACGTCATCGCCGAGCTCGGGCGCATCGCCCCGCTCGCCGATGTGGCGGAGGATTGCCTGTTCGTCGACGACGGCGACTGCATCACCAGCGCCGGCATCGCCACGGGACTCGATCTCGCGCTGCACCTCGTCGCACGCACCGCCGGGCACGCCGTGGCGACCCGCATCGCTCGCGAGACGGTGCTCTACCACCGACGCGCCGGCGAGGACAGCCAGCGAAGCTTCTGGCTCGAGCACCGCAATCACGTCGCCTCGCGCATGCACCGTGTGCAGGACCGGATCATGGGCGATCCGGGTGGCGACTGGACGGCGGGCTCGCTCGCCGCCGACATCGGTCTCGGCGAGCGGCAGCTCAGACGCGTGTTCGCGGCGGTAACCGGCATCGGGCTCGGCGAGTACCTCGTGCGGGCGCGCCTCGAGCTCGCCCGTCAGCTCCTCGCCGAGACCCGGCTCGGCATGGCCGAGATCGCCGAGCGGGCCGGGTTCGGAAGCGAGCGCAGTCTGCGCCGCCACTGGTCCCGCCGCCATGGCGGCCCGCCCTCTTTGGCGAGACGTGCGTGACGGACCACCATCGGTCAAGAGGCCTCGATCGTACGGTGCCTCCCAACGCATTCCTCGCCCCTCCGCGCGGGCGCTCTCGCGCCACCCGCGAGACCTACTTCCCCGCCCCCCCCGCCAGGCGGAACACGGCAACCCCGGCGAGCACCAGCACCAGCCCGAGAACCCGCGGCCAGTCGATCGGCCGCACCGGCATCCCGAACAGACCGTAGTGATCGATCAGCGCCGCGGACAGAAGCTGCCCCGCCACCAACGAGCAGAAGAACAGAGCGATGCCGACGCGCGGGGCGAGCAGCAGCCCCACGGCGACGAACACCGCCCCGGAGAGCCCACCGATCCAGACCCACCACGGAGCGGCGCCGAGCGCCTCGAGACGCGGGGCGGTGCCGAACGCGAGGGCGGCGGGCAGGACGCAGGCGATGCTGACGAACAGCGAGACGAAGGTCGCGGCGAACGGCGACTGGAGATGGGCGGCGAGCCGGGCGTTGATGACCGGCTGGGCGGCGAGCAACATCCCGCAACCGATGCAGAGCGCGAGCAGCCCGAACACGCTCACGAGACCCGCGCCCCGTTCGCCGAACGACGGCCGGCGCGGCGCACGAGAGGCGACGGCACGAGGGCGCGCACCGACGCTCACGTTCCGCCGGTCGGGAAGGCTTCGGGACCGAGCGCTAGCACAGCCGCTCGATGTCCGTCGTCGACGCGCCGTCCCGCACCTGCTCCCCGCGCAGATCGAAGTCCCAGAGCACGTCCCGTCCGAGGCGGTAGAGACGGCACGGGGGTCGAAGGCTCTCCGCCATGCTCGCCGCCCCCGGCAGGCTCAGCGCGGGTCGACCGTCGCCGACGAGCACCGGGGCGGCGACGAGATGGAGCCGATCGAGCAGGCCTTCGACCAACCACCGAGTGACCGTCACCCCGCCGCCCTCGATGAAGACGACGGGCAGGTTCCGGGCGCGCAGGGCGCCGAGCACGGCCGGTAGCGACAGCCCGTCGCCGGCCATCGGGACCGTCACGGTGGTGACCGTGCCGTGGTGCCCGGCGGGCGGGGCCGCCCCTCGCCTCTCGCCGGGCCCGGCCCGCACGCGCAGCGTCGGGGCCGCGCGATCGCGGAACACCCCCGCCTCCTCCCCCAGGCGCGCCCCGGGGTCGAGCACGACGCGCACCGGGTTCGGCCCCTCCACCAGTCGGGTCGTCAGCCGCGGGTCGTCGGCCGCGACGGTCCCGGCACCGACGAGCACCACGTCCGAGAGCGCGCGGAGCCGGTGCATGTGAACGAAGTCCGCCCGCCCCGTGACCGTGTTCGAATCCCCCGAGAGCGTCGCGATACGAGCGTCCGCGCTCTGTCCGAGATGGGCGAGGACGAACGGCTCGCCGTCGCCGCCACCGAGCAGCGGCAGGTACAGCTCGACGAAGTCGCGCTCGGCCGCCGTCAGCGCGGGACCGAGCACGAAGGTGCCGTCGTCGGCGCGCAGCAGCACGGCGCGCTCGTCGCCGGCGACGGTGCTCTCGAGCGCCTCCCCGGGCATTTCCCTGCGAGCCGCGTCCGCGCTCGGGCGCAGCCCGCCCGGTGCCGGCGGCAGGGTGCCGCGCCGCCGCCGCTCCGCCGCCGCGAGCAACAGTGACCAGGCGCGCCCGGGCCCGCCGGTCTCGCTCGAGGACACCGCGCCCGCTACTCGCGCGGCGCCTCGGCCTCGATGATCAGCTCCACCTCGTCGCCGACCAGACCGTTGGCGACAGCGTACTCCATGCCGTAGGCGCTGCGCGCGAGCGTGCCGCGGGCGGAGATGCCGAGCGTGTGCTTCTTGTGCCCGAAGGGATACTCGGCCGACTTGTTCAGCGTCACCTCGAGGGCGAGCGGACGCGTCTGCCCGCGCAGCGTCAGCTGACCCTCGATGCGCGCGCTGTCCTCGGCGACGGTGATCGGTGCCGTCGTCTCGAAGACCATCTCCGGGTGCTCCTCGACGTACAGGAAGTCCTCGTCGCGCACGTGATCGTCGCGCCGCTCGTGATCGGTCGTGACGCTCGCGGTCGCGACCACGACGCGCAGCTCCGACAGCTCGCGCGTGTCCGCATCCCAGGTGAAGCCGCCGCTCGCGTCGGTGAAGCGTCCGAGTGTCGCGGCGAAGCCGACGTGATCGACGAGGAAGGCGACCGTGGTGTGGGCGGGGTCGAGCGCGTAGCGCTCCGGGGCGGCGAGCGCGGGAGCCGTGACGAGCAGGAACGCGGCGGCGAGCGAACAGTTGCGGATCACGACGGGGGCCTCGGTCGGTAGGGCGGGGGCGAAAGCGCGGCGGGGAGCGTCGACTCGACCGTATCACAGGGCACCGCCCGTGCCCGCCGGGACGAAAATTGCTAGGGTCCGCCGTCGCGCCCCTCCGCCGGGCGAGCGACCCATTCCGACGAAGGAGCGTCCCCCTATCGACACGGCACTAGAGACCTGGGCGAGCGATCGCCCCCGAGCCCCGGCTCCGGGGTTCGTCGAGGCGCGCCTGGAACGCGAGGCGGCGAAGTCGCGCCGTCTGGAGCATCGAGAGGCGAGCCCGGTCCGCCGACGCGCCTACCCGGAGTACCTCGTGCCCCGCGCCCTCGCGCTCGGCGGGCTCGCCGGTCTCGCCCGCAGGAACGCGCTCGGTATCGCGCTGACCGAGCGCCCGCTCGCGCTGCCGGCGCTACCCGAGGCGTTCCGCGGCTATCGACTGCTGCACCTGAGCGACCCGCACTTCGGCGCCGATCCCGAGCTCGACGCGGCGATCGTCGCGAGCGTGCGCGAGGTCGAGCACGACCTGTGCGTGATGACCGGCGACTACCGCTACAAGGGCTTCGGACCGATCGAGACGGCGGTGACGAACACGCTGCGCTTGCGCGACGCGCTCGGCGGCGAGGTGCTCGCCGTGCTCGGCAACCATGACGTCGTCGCCATGGTGCCGCCCCTAGAAGCGGGCGGCATTCGCGTACTGCTGAACGAGAGCGTGACGATCCGGCGCGGGAACGCCACCCTTCGCGTCGCGGGTGTCGACGACACGCGCTATCACTGTCTCCACGATCTCGACCGCGCGCTCGCGGACGACGGGGGATCGGCCCACCCGGAGAGCTCGACGCTACTCCTCGCCCACTCGCCGGAGATCGCCGAGGCGGCGGCGGCGGCCGGCTGCGGCGCCTATCTCTGCGGTCACACGCACGGCGGACAGCTCTGCCTGCCCGGTGGGCACCCGCTGATGCGGAACGCCCGCGCCTCGAGCGGCCGCCTCTCCGGTGCCTGGCGAGTCGGCGCGATGCGGGGCTACACCTCGCGCGGCGTCGGCGTGTCGGTCTCGGTCGCGCGTCTGTTCTGCTCGCCGGAGATCACGCTGCACGTGCTCGAACGCGCCGCCGACTGAGGCGAACGCGATCGAGCCCGCCGCGCTCAGACGACCCGGTTGCGGGACTCCCCCGCGACGAAGCCTTCGACGTTGTCGATCAGCTGATCGACCAGCGTCTGCAT
>ENA-ORXM01004969-ORXM01004969.1-marine-metagenome-genome-assembly--contig:-NODE-4969-length-11071-cov-5.122248_pt1 | contig 11071 bp, 10 predicted proteins | sample MGYA00237867_ERZ511480 | MGnify/ENA primary metagenome ERZ511480 (study PRJEB26309, sample SAMN06266103) | marine metagenome | isolation source: Algal blade | place: United Kingdom:Sidmouth, United... | reverse complement strand
TAATATCCTGAATGAACAAGGCAAATTAGATAGAGCAATAGGTAATCTAATATTGAGTAAGTTGTATTGATTTCACACCTAATACTGAGACCCTGATAAATCAAATATTGACTGTACAGATTACATAATATTAGGTATAACATATTGACATATACTCTTTGTCCTTTAACTCCATAAGTTCTTCCTATAGGGAATGGGCGAAGGATAACCGCTGTGAATTAGGTGTTGTTAATATCCTAAATAAACTAGTTAAGTTAGATAGAGAATTAGGAGGAATTATCTTAGATAAAATTTGTTAAATCATCTCTTACTATTTAACTTCATTTTTTTAATTTTCTTCCAATAATATTAGGTAAAGCGATTGCACATCAAATGTGACTTTCAACTTGTGTAGGTAGATCTATTAGTGATATAGGGGACTATCTTTTTTTAACATAATTAGGTCAAAAAATGTGGTTAAAAAGCACAATTTACTATCATTTTATTGAATATAGTTATTTAGTCAAAGCTATTAGTACAGAAACTAGCCAGCTTAATTAAGTTGTCACACCTAATACTATGACAATCTAAAATCTACTTTTTGTCTAGTATAAGGTGTAACAATAACCTGCTTTCCTATGATGTTTCGCACTAGTAAGTCCCTTTATTAAATAAGAAAATTTTCAGTCTTCTTATACCTCAATGAATATACTAATGCGACATGTCCATATCACTTTCTTCCTGTATAAGTTTTTAGAGAATTTATATATTCTATTAAATACTTAGTAAGAATAAGTTCTTTCAGTTCTATTTCTCCTTTAGCTGATAAATCGTGTACTAGTATATTATCCTGATATTTGGTACGCCTTTTTGAAAATCATTCTCTCTGAGATGTTGGCAGAGGATCTTCAGTAGCATTATCAAAACTAAAAGATTTTGGTGGTATCGTAGTATTATCAAAATCTTTTATTTGTTCTGACCAATCTATATCATAATCAGTAATTGGTTCTTCAGTAGCGTTATCAAAATTAAACATATTGATGAATTATTAGGTTAAAAAATTTAGTTGAAATAATTGTCATAGAATTTTATTATTACTTTATGTGAATATTTATTACATAATATATTTAGATTAATATTATTTTTAAATAGACTTAGTGTAATTATACTTGATTGAATTTACTTACTATTATATTTTTACTTATTTCTGTTGCAATTAGATTAGTAAATATTTTACCTGTATTATCATACTTTTTACACTTGATAATAAAAGTTACTTTTATATCTTCATTTTTTTCGATAGTCATCTTTTCTAAGCAATCATTATATATATTAAATGACATTAGTTGTTTAGTTCTCATTTCTTCTATTTCAACTTGATCATAAGGTATACCTTTACCTTTAACAGTATAAGTTTTATTTAGATTAACATTTATTACTCTTCCATATACTTGATAGTTCTTATACTTCTTAATGTAGTTCTTATACTTCTTAATTTTAATCTTTTTATTTTTCATGTCTTTTCTATTATGTGTTTACTAATAGCAGTAGCGGATATGCATACTGGCTTTAACTCTAGTCTGGGGCATTACCTTGGATATAGCCTGGTGGCATATATCCATTAATTCTTGGTTCCATTTCTCGGACACTTATGTGCCATAATTAAAATATCTTTTTTACTCTTTGACTATATATTTCTAGTTCCTCAGTCCAAATTTCATCATACATTTGCTCAAATACTAAATTTTTATCTACAATGAGTTTTCTGCCATAGTTAGGGTTATACTTTCTAATTCCTTTAACTTCATCAGGCGAGATATCAAATAGAGGTTTAAATTTCGGCTCAATTATCAAATAACTAGATTCCATACTCAGTTGTTTCAATCTACTAACTCTAGTTTTACTATACCTTGTTACCTCCTGAATTAAACTTGATGATAAACCAAAATACTTAGGAGAAATATAGTCAGAGGGTATGTTTGGTTCCCATTTTTTTGAACCCGCCCTCCGACTATTACTCCTAATTGATTTTACAAAATCATCATATCTTCTTTTTCTTCTTATCTCATTAATAACAACTGCACTAAAACAGAATTCTTGCCAGTTATTTAAATCATAAGGTATGAATTTAACTCTACTCGTTTTAAACAATTTTAGCTTGTTCAAAACATACTCATATGATTTAATGTGAAGTATCTTCTTATTTCTATTTACCCATATAAACCCATAACCCAATAATATTTTTTTATAATCATTATATGTACTTCGACTATAATACTTCTTATACACATTTATTAATTCTTGTCCTCCTATCTTATAATGACCGTTTGAATATCTTTTTAAGATCACATACAATTTAAAAGGCTTAAGAATTTTTTCTTGTATACAATACTCAATTAATGGTATTGGTATAGATAGCTTATTATTGGGTATTACCATATTATTTTTCTTTTTTACTCCACTTAACATAAATGGATTACTTTATGCTTAACCGTACTATTAAAATTTATTGATTAAGAAATGATCGATGATTTCAATGTGTTGTGTGCTATCAAATATTTTTAATTTGATAAGTTGTGTTTAATAAAGTTCTCAATGTCTTCGGCTCTTTACAGGATTCTAGCTCCTACCTTTGAATAGCGAAGCAAGCCTACTCTAAATAGGTTACTCCCCTATCTTCTATTTCAAAATAATTCCTATCATTCACCTCCTCACATTTTATGAAATACGTTATTCCATCTTTCACGAATTCCTTATTCTTAATAAGATCTAGTCTTTTTTGTGCTGTTTTCGGAGACAATAAAAGTTCACTTGTTAAACTAGCAATAATTTGTGCTTGGCTTACTCGTGTCTCTACATTTTCTATAAAGTAATCTCTTACTTCAACATGTGATGCTTTATCGTAATTAGTACCACTTAATACCATTTCTTTCCATTCCTCACATTCTATTAAGATTAGTCCATCAGTAAAGTTACTATACTTCCCTACCATTGAACCCCCTACTTTTTCATCTCTTATCTTTAGTAGATTTAATATGCATAAGTCTGATTCAGTTTTCACTAATTGTATACAAGTTGTACACTTATGATACAATTCTGTACCAATATAACCTCCAGCCTTTATTAAATTAATAGCTGGATTCTCATGTATTAATACTATAAATGTACAAGGAGCTCTTTTTATCATTTGATCCATATAATCAATTATTTCATTTGACTTAGAATCATTATTTATATCACTAACGCAATCAGAGATGACGTCTATAATAATTATAACTTCCTTTTTATGTTTTATGTAATTTTCTTCTATATACCTTTCAATAATATTTAGTCTATTTTCTCTGGGAACATCTTTTAAGCTTTTATATGCTAACATTGTGTTCTCATCATTAATATTTCTACCTGATATTTGTATTAAATCTTGCATTGCTGATGGAAACTGATGTTTTCTATTACGTTCTGTATCAAAATAAATTAAATGATAATCCTTTGCCATCATTGAAGCTCCAATTTCATTCATTGCTGTTTCTTTTAATTCAATAATAGCCGCACCTATCTGCTGTGCAAATCTTGACTTAAAGGTTCCTGTCTTACCTTGAATAACTGTTATAGTGTTAGGAAAAATAAAAGACATATCATCTAATGTCATTATCGGCACTTCTGTAACTAAACTTGTCTTTACCGTTTTTTCTATTTCTTTATTAACATTATTGAACTCTATGTAAAGATCATTCATGTTACGTTTTTGAATTTCTTGTGTTTCTGATTTAATTGACATTTTGTAGAATTTTATTGTTATCTAATTGAAGTAATGATGACTTAAGTATTCTTACTGTTTTCCGACCGTCATCTGAATTCTTTGTACTTATCTCTTTGAACTTTATTAGGTCTTGTCTACGCAATCTGTACAGTGTGCTTCTGGACAGTCCAGTAAGAGTCATAGCATCTAGGATGCTGATAAATATTGCTTTTGCTATTCTGTTATTGAATACATCAGCTGGTTCATTATTAACCATCTTTTGTTTTTTAAAAAATTATAAAAAAGGGGTGGCCACCCTTATATCGGACGCTAAGATGCATCGAGATCTATTAAGAAACAATAGGGCGTCTTGAGTACCGTATCAATCCCGTATAAATTGGAAAAACATTCGTACTGATATAGTATTTAATTTTTATAGGTGTCAAGAATTAATCTAATACTGGTACTTTTTCTGTCAACCCTCTTTGGGTCTGCCTTGTTTTTATTAAAATTAATATTAGTTCCTTTATAGGTAATTATTCTTTGATAGAAAGCTTCATTTAGTCCAAGCAAATTTAATCTATTTAGAGCGTGCAAAACTATTAGTAGCTCTGTTACGAACGTTCCTTTATAAGTCAACTTATATTGTGATTTACCCAACAAGATTTCTTTGAATATTGCTAAAGGAACATATTCTATTTGAACATTTTCGATCAAAAAACGATATACATGTTTAATGTCTGGATGCCTTAAATCTACAGGTGTATTCGGAATATTTCCAATAGGTAACGCCCCTATCGTTATATGACCCCTTGTATAATCAAAGTATGATGATAATTGTTCTATAGCTTCTGTTGCTTCCGTCGCTTCTTCTTTTATTATCTCTTTCTCGGTTGGAGGCTTTACTCCTGCAACGTTAATTATATCTATACCATTATGCCTTATCTTGTCTTCTATTATTTTTTCTATCTCTACGTTATCACCTAAATTAATTATTTGTGTTAAAAACCATTCCTTGACCGTCCATAATTCATTATTTGCTTCATCTAATTTTAAACCCTCTGCAAATTCAATCACTTCCTCTACGACTGTTGAATAATTGTTGCTTTTACTACTTTTCTTAAATATGTTATGAAACTTATGTTTTAAGTGATTATATTTATCTAAATACTTTTCTCCCATAATTTCTTCTATTATAACTTATCTACCGCGTTTAGTAATTGACTATCTGATATCTTAGCATAATGATCATCTAATATCTTACTGGTTCTTAGACCACTCATGTACATTATTTCATTTTTATGTATCCCTAATTTAATACATCTAGAGATAAATCCTCGTCTAGATGAATGAAAAGTATAATTACCTTCAATTCCTGAGCTCCTTATTATTAATTTAAGTCTCCTATTTCCGTAAATACTTGCCCCTTCTATTTTTTTTGCAATATGATCCCTGTCCTTTTTTGTGTCTCCCTCAGATAGAAATGGAAATATCAACTTATCCGAGCCTACTAGTGTAGTATTAATATATTTTAAACTCGTGGTACTTAATGGAATTATAACTCTAGTTCCCGTTTTTCTCTGGGTATACGTTAGTGTATATCTTGTAACTTCTTCTATGTTTACTAAGCTGATGTTGGAATACCTCATAACACAAAGATCTCCGTATCTTGCGCCACAGCTGTAGAATGAAAATAGATAAGCATTTCTTATTTCATTATCTAGTCCTGATTCTAATATACATTCATCTAACTTTTTAAGTTGTTCGTCTGATAGGTAATCTCCTTTATTCACTCTTCCTTTATCTATCTTTAATTGTTTTGAGTACCTCCAGTTGGGTGACTGTATATGCCCGCTATTATAGGCATGATTCGTTATAGCTTTAAATTTTTTACAATGTGACCAGATTGTACTTTGTTTTAGATTGGTTGTTCTTATCAATTGTTGTTCAAATTCCTTTATAAAAATTGAATCTACTTTGCTTAATATTGGGTTATTACCTGTACGGGTCAATAAATTTATGAATGATCTATAATGTCTCCTTGTCCCATAAGCATAGTTATCTTTATCATCTACTATAAATGCTTCAATGTAAGCAATAGTGTGCAAGTCGACTTTCGTCGCAGGTTTATTTATTTTAATTTCGTTAGCATAGTTATACACATCTTCTAATGTAAAATCATTCTCAAAAGATGATAATTTTGTAATTGCATTTAAGTACTTTGACAACGCTCCTTGTATTCTTAAGTTTAATCTTTTATCATTTGTAACTCTTTGTTTTTCTTTATTAAATTGCTTCTCATATACCCAACTGTTTGGTATGCTAATTTCTTTACTCTTATTGTCTTTATACAACCTTAATTTTAGAGGGTGTTTACCTTCTTTATTTGTAATGTTTTTTCTAATAATAATTTTAATTGTACTCATGTTTTATCTTTAATTCGCCTTGACGCAAACGTTTTCCGTCAAGGCAGTTGTGAATAATCAGACACATTGAGATATACAATATGTCTAGTTCGATAACACAAATATCAGTATAAATAATTGATAATCAACAACTTGTGTCTCGACTTGTGTCTAATTGATTCTACATGTGTATGTTATTATTAAATCCTGATTGGATCACTAAGAGCGTAATAACTCAAAGCAAAAGCCTGTAAATCAGATAATTTACAGGCTTTTTTGTTTTTAGACCTTTCTTTTATGTCTTTAGTCCTTTTATTCAGACTTACAAAACCTTTGTGAAAAATTTGCGCTTCTTTAATTGTTTGTTGATATTGCTTTTACACCTTACCCATGAACTAGTGTGTGTACGTTTAACCAATTAAATTAATATCGTGCGGGATATCATACCAATTCTAGTTTAGAATGACGGTAATTATTTATTTTGTTCTTCATGATCCTTCGTTAAAAAGCCTCGCCGAACCTATGGGTTCGCCTACGTTTTTTGCCTTGATCCATTTTGAACAATTCTAAATCCTTATCAGTAATCTAAAAATAGAAATGGTATCATTCCATCTTATCACTACAGAATACTATAGAGGAAGAATCTTATGAAAAAAGAAAAGCCAGATGACGCGCGCTGGCGATCTGGCTTTTATATTATTTCACGAGCCACAGGCATATAAGCTACTTTAATCGTTTTTACTCCATGTGTAGCTTAAGTTGTTTTGCTCTTACCTATATTTTCAATTAATATCTTTTAATGGCATGTAAAGTATTGCACTCATGATCATGTAATGGTGTGATAACTATATCTCCTCCATTGTCATAAACCGAAAGTATAATTTCGTCTAAAGAAAGTTTGTCTTTCTTATCCATCCCGTCCCAATATTTTTTGCAAACTAATAAACTTTTTATATTTCCCTTTTTACTATTTTCTAATATATTAGGTAGTGCATCTATAGAAAGATTTCTTTCTCGATTTCTATTATAATCTGCTAAAAAAGCAGATAATCTTTTTTCATGTAATTCTGCAAAAACAGAAGTTAATTGACTGTGGAAATCAGCAGGTGAGAGGTGCTCTGGGTTTCCAGTTATGATATGGGGAGAGAGGTAATTATAGTTTGTAATTTCCTTGTATACACTATAATATTCTTCAACGCCTGCAATAACCAATGGCACTTTCTCATCGTTTATAAAATGAAGTAGCCCTTTATCAACACTTCTGAAATATTGTTTTAAACGTATATCCTCCTTATCATCACCTGGATCAGTGCCATGGTATAGAGAACTGTTGCCAGAAGTATGCCATTGTATACTATTACCAGTAATGTCTAAGTATAGTGCCTCAGCCATGTTCTTAGGTACTACGTCAGAAATTATTACGGGATATATACCTGAATTAACAGCTTCAAAAAATCTAACTTCATTATGGGATAGAGCTAATACAAAAATTCGATCCTCATCTAATACCTCTTTTATAACTGGTGATAGATGAAATTTAGAATCTACAACAGTAGAAGTCACACATTTAGAAATTAAATGATGATGACTCTGATTGTTTTCAGAATAAAATCCAGCTAATCCAGCGGACTGGTGCGCCCAAAATTCTGGCTTATCTATCAAGTCTAATGCTGGCTTCATAAAGGAGGTTTTTTCCACACCTTTACTTTCTAAAACCTTCAATACCTCTTGACAAGCATTCTTCCATCGGATTCTATTTTTTTCGTAGTCACCAGTAATTTCAGTTGGTATATATATGGATACACAATTATTGCTCGTGCTATTTCTTAATTCTTCTAGTTTTTGCTTCTTAAACATTTAGTTTATTTTAATTTAAAAAATATATGTTCAATACTTCAGAGATACTTAATTGTACTATAATTCCAAAGTGATTTTATCATAGTCCTAACCAATCATTATTGATTACTTTTAGTTTTTAACTCGGGCTGCTTTCGGTGTTCTTCAATACTTATCTTGACTTATCATTTCTGAATAGAAATAGAATTAGAAAAAGCTAATAAATAATAATGCCTGATAGTTAAATCCTGTGTCGATAATCTCAGTATAGCTACTCGCATTATGACTCCATTGTTCGGTGAGCGTGGTAATATTTAAAATTATTTTTCAATATGATTATTAGATAAATATATTACCTAAGCTATTAATCCAGATACTGTAATTTATGCAAAGCCTAATAAGTAAATTTAGATAGAAAAAATTATCGAACAATATGTTAATTAACGAGTAATGTTACAATAATATTCACAAATAAAAAATATAAGAATGGCAACTAAAAACTTAATCAACAAAGACGCAATAGAAAAACTAAAAGAACTTGCAGAAAAAGCAAGAATTTGTATGATGATAACCTGTTTAGAAGAAAGACCTATGCCCAGCCGACCTATGTACCTACAGGAGGTTGATGATGAAGGGCGGTTATGGTTCATAAGTGACAAAACAAGCGATAAGAACTCCCAGCTTAAGCAGAATGCTGAACTTCAGCTTACCTTTATGAATGATAGTAAATCGGAATACCTATCCATTTATGGTAAAGCAGACATATATACAGATCAGAAGACTATAGATAAACACTGGTCTATTATGGCTAATGCATGGTTCGACGGTAAGGAGGATGATAGTGTTAGCATCATAGGAGTGCATCCAATTGAAATTAAATATTGGGATACTAAACATGGTAAGATTATAGATATGGCTACCATGCTATACTCAGCCCTGACTGGTGATAAATCTGTAGATGGCGGAGTTTCAGGTTCGCTAACAGTATAATCTAATCACAAATAGATAGTCTTAGGATTTTAAAAAACTGATTGACACATTATAAACTGGAGAGTCATTCCAGCAAATGGGTTAATAAATTCTAGCCTTGCATCCAATGTGATTTTGAGTTCATGATTCTAATTATATATTTATGCTCGATGTTTTTTAGATAATCAGCAGGTCTATGGTTTTATATTAGAATGAAAACTTTTATAGTTATAATATTTAATCCATCGATTAAATAAATATTATATATGTCAATATTAGCAATAGTAGGATGTGGTCCTAGAGGGCTTGCCTCATTAGAATACTTATTAGAAGAATTGCAAGAAGTAAAAGTAGCAGATTTAAAAATTGTAATCTTTGACCCGGCAGCAAATTTAGGAGCAGGAACTGTGTGGAAGACTGACCAAAGTGATGCTAATTGGATAAACATTTCGTTGAGAGCGCTCAATGATTTAGAAGGTCGTCCTAACATTAGAAGTTTCCCGATTTTACTTCCTTTATTTCCTAAGTTTAATGATTGGTTAGACAAGCAACACATCAGTGTGAGGGACAGAAAGCAAGATGTCTATCTTATGCGATCAGTGATGGGTAGGTATTTATCAGAAAGATTTGAAAGCATTGCACAGCCATTAGTTCTTAATGGTAAATTGGAAATTATTAGGAAGGAAATTATTTATATTGACATTACGACAAAATCAGTGATTCTCACAGACGAAGATCACAATGAATATGAACTAGATTATTGCCATCTAACAGTGGGACATCAACGTACCTTACCAGATAAGCAAATGCAAGATTGGATAAATAATACTAAGCGTAAAAATATGACGCTCATTCAAGATCCATATCAAGAAAATATTAATGAAAAAGTCAGTGAAGATGATATTGTCGGTATCCGAGGCTTAGGTTTAAGTGCTATAGATATAATTAGAACGCTGACATTAGGAAGAGGTGGATCGTTCAAGTCAGAGAATGGAAACTTCCTAAAATTTATAGATTCTAAATTGACACCCCATAAAATTATACCTTACTCGCTCGACGGATTGATTGCTGCTCCCAAACCATTAAATGAGACTATAGATAGAATTTTTAAGCCTTCCGAAAATGAATTACTCCATTTTAAAAAATCATTATCCTCTGCTTTGGATGATTCGAAATCTATAGAATCTAACTCCTTTTTAATAGAATTATTTAGTCAAAGTTTTGCTGAAAAATTTTCTACTTTTTACAAACTAAAAATTCCCTTATTAAGAGAAATTATCAGTAAATGGTTAGAAAGTTCCTCTACAGAGCATCCGCTAATCCTTGATACAAATATGGATAGGAAGTTATATCTAAAAGAACTAGCAAGAATGGCTACTGGAGAAATCCCTCCCACAATAGATTACGCCATAGGCCAACTGTGGAGATGGTTCCAACCAACAATGTATAATTTAATATCGCATAGTGCCCTTTCTGATGATATCATGACTGAGGTTATAAAACTAGATGAATCCACGAAGAGATATTCCTACGGTCCTCCCGTAGAAAGTACCTTACAATTAATTGCACTAGCCGAACATGGCATTCTAGATTTATCCCTAGCTAATGATCCTGAGATATCAATAGTATCAAATGAGTGGAATCTAAAGAAAAATGGCAAGCATGAGAAATGTACAGTTATGATAGATAGCGTATTATCTAGCCCTGATGTAAAAAATATTGCTGGAGGTCCGCTAAAAGCTCTTATAGATAACGATAAAATACAACTTGTAAATGATCATCTAGGTATAAGCACAAACCCTGACGGAACAATACAATCAGCGGCGGACCCTGGAAATAGAATAAGTATCCTAGGAAGGAATATTAAAGGGTCAGTTTTAGGAGTGGATGCAATATTAGAATGTTTTGGACCTAGAGTCAGAGATTGGGCTAAAGGTATATCACAACGCTTGATAGAATGATAAATATTAAATATTTATTCACATTGATACTGCAAGACAATTCATGTTCTTAAAGTAAACCATTAGAAGTTCATTTAATTATTTTATAAACTAGATATCAAGCATTAAATAAAAATAATAGATGGTCTCTATGACATGGATGATGGTAAAGTCAAGATCCTTTAGTAAATTTATTATTCACC
>ENA-ORXM01004968-ORXM01004968.1-marine-metagenome-genome-assembly--contig:-NODE-4968-length-11073-cov-7.133412_pt1 | contig 11073 bp, 10 predicted proteins | sample MGYA00237867_ERZ511480 | MGnify/ENA primary metagenome ERZ511480 (study PRJEB26309, sample SAMN06266103) | marine metagenome | isolation source: Algal blade | place: United Kingdom:Sidmouth, United... | reverse complement strand
GCATGAGCATCTTGAATGACGGGTTTTGGGTCAGCATTTTTGGCAAAAGAGAGATTGCCAAAGGCATCGGGATTGGCAAATGACAGGCAAACATGTGTTATTTTATAATAATCCACTTTTTCTGTTAAATGAAACCGATAGGAGGGGAGGTAGCCGACTATTTTAAAATCTTGAGCTGTTCCTGAATTGACAGAGATACCTATAAAAAAGCAACAGACAAAAGCCAATCGTCTTTTGAATTTTTCAAAACCTGTGCCTTTTTTTTGATAAACCTTACTTAACTTTTGCCAATAAATTTTTCTCATTTTACCTTTTTCATTAGAAGTTATGCGTTGTTTGCCAAAGATAGCAGAATGCCTTAATTATTTACCTAAATCACCCACAATTTTTCGCCCATGATAGGCTTGTCCACCAATTTTATGGTGCAATTCTAATAAATTTTCAGCAGTAATTTTTCCTGCTGATAAGACGACAATCTTACCGTTTGATGCCTGTATCATGGCTTGCAAATTACTGATTCCTTCCTGTGCTGTGGGCTTTCCACCAGAGGTCAATACTGTATCTATTTTACTGATAGTCAGTAGATTATTAAAGGCAGTTAAAACATCATTTGTTGTATCAATAGCCTTGTGAAATACTACTTTTAGAGGCATCGCTAATTTTGCTAATTCTTGAGTTTGTGCTAAATTAATGGTATTGTCTTGCTTTAAAATCCCGAAAACAACCCCTTCAACTTTCATTTTTTTTAAAGTCAGAATTGTCGCTTTCATTTCCGCTAATTCTCCTTTATTATAAACAAAATTTCCACCTCTTGGACGCACCATAACTCGTATTGGAATGGTTAAATTAGCTAATAGTCTTTCCACTAATTCAAAATCTGGCGTAACCCCGCCAACCGATAAATCACCGCACAATTCTATCCTATTTGCACCATTTTTTTCTGCTAAAATCGCCTGTTCATACGTTTCTACACAAGCCTCTTTGAAGATATTTATCATTGATAAATTTTAGGGCATTTTTCCAATTCTTTTTGTACATCATCAAATTTTATAATCCCAAAGTCATTGCCCCAGGCTTGATTGATGTAGTTAATGATATTGGAGATTTCAAAATGTGACAGCTTGTTTTCTCCCTTCATCACACTATCATATTTTTGTCCATTGACAATAATTTCACCTTCAATACCAACTCGAATGATGCATGGCAAATCCTTCTGATGGTCGCGCAAATAATCTGCTCCTGCCAACGGAGGAATCACGCCTTTTAGACCACTGCCATCTTCCATATGGCAACTTGCACAGAAATTTTCGTACAAAATACGCCCTTGCCGATAAGTCTCGGTTTCGCAATTGGTCAAAGTCGTCAAAAACGCTATAAACAGGAGGATAAAACTTAATGATTTCCACATATTTTTAATTTTTAAAGTAGGGGCGTACCCTTGTGGTCGCCCAATTTGTAGCAAATACACGGCATTGGGCGACCACAAGGGTACGCCCCTACGATTCTTTCCGCACCTTCGGCTTAATAATCAACCGTAAACTCTGGTCATACGTGATGTAATTCCAAACCCAGTTGATGAAAACAAACAACCGATTTTTCACACCCATTAACTGAAATAAATGCACAAACAACCAGATAAACCAAGCAAATAATCCATTCATTTTCCAACTCGGCAAATCCACGACTGCCAAGTTGCGACCAATCGTTGCCATTGACCCTAAATCTTTGTACGAAAATTCCTTGACGGGCTTATTTTTCTCCATCAATTTAAAGTTTTTCGACAAGTTTTTCCCTTGCTGAATTGCTACTTGTGCTACTTGTGGATGCCCTTGAGGGTAATCGGGCTCTTCCATATAACAAATATCCCCGATGGCATAAATATTTTGATAAGGATTTACTTGATTGAGGCGATTGACTCTAAGACGGTTGCCCCAACAGCGGGCACTTTCTGGCAATCCTTTCATGGGATTACCTGTTATACCTGCTGCCCAAATCACTTTTTTTGTGGGAATTTTTTCTCCCCCTTTTACATAAACAAATTCTCCATCATAATCTGTTACGCGCGTATTTAGTTGAACGTTTACACCCAACTCTTGCAAATATTTGAGTGCAGATTTTGACGCATTTTCAGACATTCCTTTTAACAAAGAATCGCCTCCTTGCAATAAATGAATTTCGATTTCGTCACAATTCATTTCGGGATAATCTTTCGGTAAAATATACTTTTTCATCTCCGCCAATGCGCCCGAAACTTCTACACCCGTCGGTCCGCCACCAACGATTACAATGTCAATTAATTTTTGTCGCTGCTCAAAATCAGTCGTCACCAAGGCTTTTTCAAAATCATCCAAAATCATATTCCGTAAGTACAAGGCTTCCGAAACAGATTTCATCGGAATGGCTTTTTTAGCAATGTGTTCGTTCCCAAAAAAATTAGTGTCTGCCCCGATTGCTAACACTAAATGGTCGTAAGATAAGTTGCCTAATTCAGTATGAATGTATTGTTTTTCCGTCTCAATTTCTGTCACCTCTGCCACTCGAATATACACGTTTTTATGCTTTTGAAACATCTTCCGCAATGGAAAAACAATCGAACTTGGTTCCAATCCTGACATGGCTACCTGATAAAAAAGAGGCTGAAACTGATGATAATTATTTTTGTCAATCAACACGACTTGATAGTTGGTTTTTATCAATCGCTTCGCCAAATTTAAACCTGCAAATCCTCCACCCACGATGACGATTCGTTGTTGATTTTCTTTGGTATCGGGAATATTAATGGTCATATTTCACGGATTTTGCTAAGGAATGTGAAATGAATAAACTACGATTTTTGAGAGTGAGATTTCGTTCATAGTTTCTACTTTAAAAGTGTGATTTATGTTGATATAATGAACATTTTTAAAGTGGAAAATATGGACTAAATATCCTATCAAAAGTCGTAGGTTATTTGTTTCGCATTCCTAAGAAGCTTTTTTAAAAAATAAGATTGCAAATGTAACAATTTCAATAAAAAAAGGGTCGAAACTATGCTTGACCTTTTTTTATTGTAACTACTTACAATAGTCCGTGGTGAATTTTAGCCCCTAATTTTTAGATAAAATCTTTATGTAGGGGTAGTTAGAAAATTAAATCATTGATAATCAGTCAATTATATTTTTGTTGTAGTGGTAGTACTAAGGAAGAAAGAAATATCAAGTTTTTTCACTAAAAAATCCAGCCTCTCGATAAATCAACGTTCTAATTCTAATTTCAAAAATCACCGTTCGTTCCTTTGTTTCCACAATTTCAAAATTGGGAAAGCTATTAATTTCTTCCTCTGCATTGAACAGAAAATAGTTGAGGCGCGGTTCGATACTAATTTGTCGATTGATGAAATATTCCAAGCCTAAGTAAGGAACGGCATTACTATAAGTAGCCCGAAAATCAAATGTTGCCGTGCCTTGCCAGTTGATGCCTCCTTTCAAAACGGCTTTTTTAGGAAAGAAATATTCCAAACCTGCACCGAAATTGAGCCCGAAAGAACCACGAATAACACGGGTAAAAAATGCGTCGGTATTGGTACGAACCAAGCCTGTTTTTAAAGTAAAATAATAGCCTTCTTTAAATGGGAAATACGTTTTGAAACCAATATTGAGTCTTGAACCTGCGACTCGGACCGATTCAAAAACCTGATTTAAATCGTTTTGTCCCCGATAGTTTAAATAAAAAACGAAATAGTCTTTAAAGAAGTTTTCGTAGGAAAATTGGAAATTGGAAAACAAGCGATTGTCTCTTTGAAATATCTGAAATCCCTGCGTATTGAAGCCAAATCGGATATTGTATTCATCTAGATAATAATCGAATAAATCGGTTGGCAAGCGGCGTTTGCTGTTTTTATGATTGTAAAATTTAAGTCCAAAAGTATAGGTTAAATCTCTATATAAATTAGGTGCAAATTCAGAAAATACGGGAACTTGCCACCAAGTTTCTAAAGCAATATTCGGACTAATAAACCATTGCAAACCTGTTCCCACTTTAGCACCAAATTCATTAACTTCCAATATAACTTTGTCACTTGTTTCTTTAAAAAAATAGCTACTGGCAGAAATGAAAAAATTAAAATTTGAAAAATTAATCCCGTATTTTACGTGCGGTTGAAAGGTTACTTGTTGAATTTTCGCTTCCCCCACCCTGGTGCTTAAATTAAATTTATTAAATGAAAAACTACCACCCGCTGACCATCTTTTTGAAAAATAATAATCGACCGTCGGAAAAGTAAAAAAAGTTTGCGGACTACCAATTAATAAACTATTATCTATTACTTCTTTATTCAAAAACTTGAGTTCACCGACGATACCAACGCTACCCTTTTGAACTTGCGCATTCAATGAAAAAGAAAGAAAAACAGATAAAAAAAGGGGTAAATATTGGTACATCATTGTAAAAAAATTAAGGCATTTTATCTTTTAGAAAATAGGGTATTGATTTTAATTTCAAAAAGCAAAGATTGCTCTCTTACGTTGTTGATTCCAACATTAGGGTCGATAAAATCTTCTTCATCTGCTTGATAAAATACATACGTCAATCGAGGTTCAAAACTCACTTGCTTATTAACAAACCGTTCCAATCCAATATACGGTAAAAAAGAGCTATACGAACCTTCAAACCCTTCAGAAGCCGTACCACGCCAATCAATTCCCAATTTAAAAATAGCTTTTTCGGGAAAGAAATAGAGCCATTCTAAACCTAAATCGAAGCCAAAAGATTCGTATTGAGGATTTGAAAATACGGGATTTGAATTGGTAGTCAACAATCCTAATTTTCCAGACAAATAATTATTTTTACCCGTTGGAAAATACATTTTAGCTCCCATTGACAACTGATTTACAAAGAGTTGCAACTCTGGAAGTGTTTGTTCAAAATTACTTTTAATCTGACTTTCTATGTACAATACAAAATAGTCGTCGAAGAATCGGCTGTAAGCAATATTCACATCTAAAATCCCAAGCTGTGTCAAACCAAAATTTTGGACACCAACCAAACTTCCATGAAAACGATAATTCTTTTTGGCTAAATAATAATCGGCTAAGGACTCTTTGAAAAAGCGTTTTCGTCCAAAGTTAGGATAAAACTTAAAACCCAAATTATAATTAAACCCCTGCAACAAATCTGGATTGTCTTCTGCAAAAATCGTTACTTGCCACCACCCTTCCAAGGCTATATTTTTACTAATAAAATACTGCAAACCAGTTCCGACCAAACCAGAAATCTCGTCAATTTCAAAGTTGACATTCGCGCCCGTTTGTTTCAAATACTGCGCAGCAAAGGAGAAAAACCAGTTGAAATCTGAGTTGAATTTAGAAAAATTAATCCCGTATTTAAGATGTGGTATAAATTTGAATTGCTGATAACGAACATTTTCCCCATCCTCTTCAATTCCAAAACGGTTAAAAGATAAACTCCCGCCAATCGCCCATTTTCTCGACAAATAATAATCTATCGTCGGCGAATTTGAGAATACAACGGGCCCTGTCGTGAATAGATTTCCTTGTGGAGATTTCGTTCTAAAAGCATGAAGAGCACCCGTTACGCCAATGCTTCTTTTTTCGACTTGTGCATTGGAAAACGTAGGTAAAATAGTGAGTAGTAAAATTAGAAAGCGCTGCTGCATATTCAATGATTAGATGAGAAGGAGAGCTTAAGTAACCGTATTTTTTTGATATTTGAGGAGGGATAAAATTGTAAATTTTCGACCTCCAATAAAAAATAATCCGGCAGCGCATGTAGGTTTTTGAGGGATAAAAAGCGTTTTTACAAACACTTTTCATCCCTCAAACTTCCCAATGAGTTTCTTATCAAACCACGATCATAACGCCCTCTATTAAAGCTTATTGTTGAAAAGAATACTGCACAATATTCGCCCCCATCTGCAAGGCTTTTTGACGCAAATCTTCTGGGTCTTTGTGCACATCTTGGTCTTCCCAACCATCACCCAAATCACATTCAAAAGTATAGTAACAAACCAAGCGACCTTCCCAAATCAACCCCAATCCTTGCGGTGGTTTTTCATCGTGCTTGTGGACTTTTGGCAAGCCATTTTTAAATTCAAATTTTTGCTTGTAAATCTCATGTTCATAAGGTAATTCCGTAAAGTTCAATTCTGGAAAAACCTTTTTCATGGCAGGGCGAATATAGGGGTCCATTCCATAATTGTCATCAATGTGCAAAAAGCCGCCACCGATGAGGTAATTCCGTAAATTTTCCGCTTCCGCATCTGAAAAAACGACGTTTCCATGTCCTGTTGCATGTATCCAAGGATAATTGAACAATTCTGCGCTACCGACTTCTACTTCTGCGTATTCGATATCGAAATTAGTTCCCAAATTTTCATTGCAAAATGTCGCTAAATTGGGCAACGCTGTCGGGTTGGAGTACCAATCACCACCACCGCTATATTTCAGTAAGCCCATTTTTAAAGAAGGTTTTGGATTAGCAAAACTCACAAAAGCAATGGTCACTATTAATATTAAAAATCGCATATTTATTATTTATTTGGCAATGACCGTCAACCGTTTACTGTCAACCGTACGCCGTTTTTAAGCATTTAAAAAATTCAAATAAGTACAAGCTACAATGCCCGCCGTTTCCGTCCGCAATCGACTTTCGCCCAACGTAATACTACTAAAATCATGCTCAAAAGCCAGTTCAATCTCCCGCTTAGAAAAATCACCTTCTGGACCGATTAATACCAGAACGCTTTTTCCTTTTTGGTAGTTGTTCTGCAAAGCATTTTTTTCTCCATCTTCGCAATGTGCTATGTACAACTCCTGATTTTCGTTAGATGTATTTTTAAAAAAAGCATCCAACTTCTGTGATTCATTCAGTTTTGGTAATTGCGCCTTCAAAGATTGTTTCATCGCCGAAACCAGCACTTTTTCCAAACGGTCAAGTCGAATTTTCGTCCGTTCAGAATGGTCACACAATATGGGTGTGATTTCATCAATGCCAATCTCCGTCGCTTTCTCCAAGAACCATTCTAAGCGAGCGATGTTTTTAGTGGGGGCAATAGCGATGTGGAGGTAAAAATTTCTTTTACCAAAGTCTGGCTGGTGTTCTAAAATTTTGACCACGCATTTTTTCTTGCCTGTTTCGTCAATTTCGCCTTTATAAAAACCGCCTTTTCCGTCAATAAAATGAACAGAATCGCCTACTTTTTTGCGCAGCACCTGTACGCAGTGTCGCGCTTCAATTTCATCGAAATGGGCAAAATTGCCACTGATATTGGTTACATAAAATAATTGCATGGGCGCAAATGTAGGCGATATTTAGAAAAAACCTGTTACTGATATATTAAATGTGACGACTTATCGGTTTTTTGTTACCGATTACGCTGATAAGAAAGTACCTTTGCGGGCGTTTTGAAAAGCTGTATAATGTGTTTGTGTATTAATGTGTTAATGTTCCTTGCGATTTCGTGCGCGACCTTAACACTTAAACACCTTAACACCTCAACACAAAAAAAAATTAAATGGATATTTTAGTGATGGCAGGACAGCTCATTTTGAGTTTGTCAATTTTAGTAGTTCTTCATGAAATGGGTCACTTCTTTCCAGCCAAATGGTTTGGGATGAAAGTGGAGAAATTTTACTTGTTTTTTGACCCTTATTTTGAAATTTTTAAAACAGAATATAAAGGTACAGAATATGGTGTGGGGTGGTTGCCTTTGGGTGGTTACGTGAAAATTGCGGGAATGATGGACGAGAGTTTTGACACCGACCAACTCGAAGGCGAGATGCAAGACTGGGAATTTCGAGCAAAACCAGCTTGGCAACGACTCATCGTAATGATTGGTGGAGTAACGGTCAACTTTATACTTGGGTTTTTGATTTATTGGATGTTGACGTGGCACTATGGTTCGCAGTATTTACCGACTCAAAATGCGGAATTTGGAATTGTTACGGACTCTTTGGGTCAAGTCATGGGCTTGCAGGATGGAGATTTACCGATAGCCGTTGGCGATTTAGAAATGGAAAAATTGAACTCTGGAACGGCTAAAATTGAAATCATCATCAATGGCGCACGAACGCTGACGGTGAAAAGAAATGGTCAAACAAAAGTCTTAAATATTAGCGATGAATTGGCGGGTGACTTATCAAAATATGAAAACAATCGCGCATCTTTATATGCTGCTCGACTTCCCTTTGTAGTAGCCGAGGAATTTCCAGATAAGAGTCCAGCGAAAGATGCGGGAATTCAATCAGGTGATAAAGTTATCTCTTTGAATGGAGAGGCGACTGATTATTTCCATGATTTTAGTAAAAGAATTCGAGAAAAAGATATAACTCCAGAACAGGAAGTAACGGTGCAAGTAGAACGAGGGCGTGATACCCTTGATTTTACTTTTAAAACCTCCAAACAAGGACTAATCGGAGCTTTTGTAGTACCCTTAGTATCTGAAACTGAGACCTACGGAATCGGTGAATCTATTCCGATTGCTTGGGATAGGTCTATTGGATTTTTGAGCACTCAAATTAAAGCATTTGGTAAAATGTTTACTGGTGAACTGAAAGCCAAAGATAATTTAGGTAGCTTTTTGACCATTGGAAAGCAGTTTGGTGGTACTTGGATTTGGCAACGATTTTGGGAGTTGACGGCAGCGTTGTCCTTAATCTTAGGATTCATTAACCTCGTACCAATTCCGATGTTGGATGGTGGTCATGTAATGTTTTTGCTCTACGAAATCATTGCTGGACGCAAGCCGAATGAAAAATTCCAAGAGTACGCCAGTTATGCAGGTTTTATTTTATTGATTGGTTTGATGTTGTTTGCAGTCGGATTAGATATTTGGCGAAATCTATTTTAATGGTTAATGGTTAGTGTTTAATGAAGGTTTCCATTAACCATTAATCCGTAACCTTTAATCATTCAAAATATGAATTACTTTGAGTTTTACGAAATACCCGTTTCTTTTAATGTTGATGCATCTAAGTTGAAACGTACTTTTTATCAAAATAGTAAAAAATACCATCCAGATTTTTATACCTTAGAATCTGATGAAAAGCAAGCGGAAATTTTAGAATTATCGACATTAAATAACGAAGCCTACCAAACACTTAACGATTTTGATAAGCGGATGAAATATGTTTTGGAGTTAAAAGGTGTTTTAGGTGAAGAAGGTCAAAATTCTATCCCGCAAGATTTTTTGATGGAAATGATGGAAATTAATGAAGGCTTAATGGAGCTGGAATTTGACTATGACGATGCGACCTTTCAAAGCACAAAAAAATCTGTTGAACAACTTGACAATCAGATATTTAGTGAAGTAAAAGAAATAATAGATAATTACGATGATGCGACCGCAACAGAAGAAGACTTGAAAAAAATCAAACTTTTTTTTCAAAAAAAGCGTTATTTGTTGCGAATATTCAAAAATCTTTCTAAATTTGCGACCGCTTAGGGAAATAGTCAATTTAAACCTGATTTTGCTACCAAATTTTCCTGTTAAAAGCACCTGCCTCTGTGGCGGAATTGGTAGACGCGCTGGATTCAAAATCCAGTATCTTCGGATGTGGGGGTTCGATTCCCCCCGGGGGTACGAAAGTACTTAAAAGCCTTGTAGTCAAATGATTACGAGGCTTTTTTCGTTTTAGAAAAATGGAAAAACCTTCAATTTGATTATTAGACTTTATGAACGAGGTTGAGGGAGATTTCTACGCCGCTATTTTGTTCTTATTTTTTCTTTAACTGAAGGAGTATTGTTGATACTATGACTGATTTTAAAGAGAAAATAAGGATAAAAGAGCAAGTAAAAAGCCGCTCAAATCTCATTCATAAAGTCTATTGAAGGTTTTTTCTTTGAATTCTATACATGTCAATTGAGGTACTTTATTTTAATCTATCGCTTCCCAATCACCCCATCCTTCACCATCTCCTCAATAAACAACTGACTCCCATATTTATTCAAATGCTGATAATCCCCAAACGATTTTAAATCCGAAATCGCCGTCGAATAATCATGTACTTTCAAATTGGTCGCTTTTTCTATACGTGCAATTGTTTTGTCCACATTAATCATCCGCTGATTACGATACGGTGGATAGTAAGGATTAATCACCAATTTTACATCCACGCCTGCATTTTGTACCAACTTCACCGTTTCTACTAAATTATCAAAAAGGTAATCTTTGATGGTAAAATCATTGGTGTCCGCATCTGCCAAATTCGCAATCATTTTTTCATTAATCACTCGGTCGAGTAGCCAAGTTTCGTCCGTTTTGTTTTCATAATATAAGGCACGGTGAAAAATTTCGGAATTGAAACGAAATAAATGACTAAAAATCCCTCCGTAAAAAGTCTTCGGTTGGCGTTCTTTAATCAACTTTTGTAAATTTTCAGAGTGACTGCGGTAGGCTTGAAATCCAGAAATTAATTGGTCATTTTCGCGGTCACACATCGTAATGTCGAGAATCATGGTTTTGGGTGCGCCATTGATGCTGATTTGGTCAGCAATTAGATTTTTAGCCAAGTCGATTGACAAAGCATTGTAACTGATGTTTAAAGTTTTCGAACCAGTAATTTCCTCGATATATGGTTGATAGAACATCAAACCTCTGGAGTTCCCTACCAATAATATATCCGCTTTTGCCTCGCCTTTATACAAACGAGAATATCGAAATTGACTACTATCCGCTAGCTTTTGCAATAGCATCGCCCCTACTCTATCGCCGATAAAAACGACGGCTATTAAAGCAATTATCCAAAGAGATTTTTTCATGATTTGGTTATTTGCTATTAGTTATTGGTGATTATTTATTGGTGATTAGTTAGTGTTCCGCTCTTAAGCGCCCACTGACTAATCACCAATAAATAATCACCAATCACCAACAACTTAAAATTGAAAATAAATAAAGGAATTGGCATCAAATGCTCCAAAAACCGCAATCAGCCACAGCAAAACGGCAAAAGAGGCAACCCGAAACATCGGATTGACCTTGACGATTTCACTAAATTTAGCTTTTTCATCGGCGATTTCAACCGATAACAGAAGGGCAATTAGTAGCAGTCCTTTGAGGACTATAAATTTATTAATGA
>ENA-ORXM01004965-ORXM01004965.1-marine-metagenome-genome-assembly--contig:-NODE-4965-length-11074-cov-12.125125_pt1 | contig 11074 bp, 8 predicted proteins | sample MGYA00237867_ERZ511480 | MGnify/ENA primary metagenome ERZ511480 (study PRJEB26309, sample SAMN06266103) | marine metagenome | isolation source: Algal blade | place: United Kingdom:Sidmouth, United... | reverse complement strand
TGACTTTCTGCCTCGCTGGAATTATACTGCTATCCCGAGAACATCCTAATTGTCCGAGTTATTTAGTCGCCGTTCCTCAGTTTGGCTTTGGCAAGTCCGACATCATCACCAAAGAGATCAGCATCGCGCCAAGGCCGAACGACACCCCCCAAAATCACAGTGCCATTACATTCTATCTCTTATGCCCTGTAGACATCGCTATCTAGCTCTATATAAAACAAATGCTTGACGGATCAGTCCCTATTCTCGCCTCTATCAATGGGATCTGTTCTTCTCCTAAGTTTGCCAAGTCAATTTCAACTTTCCCTAATTCGAATGCTTCATTTAGGTTCCGACCATTTCCAATCGCTTGATAAAATCCTCTTGCAAAACTAATGGATGCAGCGTCACTAATATCGTGTTTCATACCGATGACACAACCTATTTCTTGCGCTATTGCTTGAGCCTGATTCATGGACCAGCATGCGTTAAGAATTACACATTGAATATTGTCTTTTAAGACTCGGAAAAGGTTCTGTAACCCATTAGCAGCTAGTAAATGAGCTTCTTTATTATCATTCTCTACAAATATGCCTTCAAACCCACCGTGCCCAGAAAAATGAACAATGTGAGGCTGATGACTTTGCAGAAGACCAGATAAATCTCTATGACGAACAGCTGCACCCTGTTTAATATCAAATTTGTCGCGGAATTTAGTAGCGCGCAGGTACTCGTCAATTTCTCGTACTTCCTCATCAAGTCTAAGCCGCGTTGTGCTTTCTGGATTTGCTGTCAAAAATAGAATTCGAACTTGCTCCACAGTATTTTGCATGTGAGTCGGTTCAGATTTTTTAGTTGCAGGCTTACGTAACAATGCTTTGTTCATTCTCGCCCGTAGCTGACCCATCGCAAATTCGGAAATTTTTCTTGCTCCTATTTCATTCCATTGTAGGTATGCGAATGAGGAAGGAAAGAATTGAGGTTCAGCGTCATCTAACTTAACCAGTATAATATAGGAGGGTTCCTTAATGTTGTCATTGAAGACCCTGTCCTGTGCTGCTTGTCTCTCATGCTGAGAATAATCTGACTCATTATAGGCAAGTGAATGCAAAATAATACACAATCTTGCTTTGTGTCTGTAGATTGTCCAGAGTTGATCCAAGAGATTTTGACCAATCAGATCTGGCAACTGATTTCTGTCAAAAAATACCGATAGCTCATGATTCCGTAGAATATTAGCAAGTTCACCAGCTTGCTGTCGCTCTTTCCCAGCATAAGAAATCGCAATATCGTATACAAAGTCACTGTCCCACGCATCTTGTATGTGACTATCACTGTCTTGCTCCTTATCAACAAGAGTCACTATTGCATGCCGAGAGCCCGTCACTACATTTTTTTGAACATCAATCATGCTGGATACGTAACCATAGACACTTTGAGGGGGAATACTCCAACGTTTAGATATCAGGTCTCGTAGCTCGACAAGTCTCATGGTATTGTCCGGCTGTTTCCGGAGAACTTCACGAATAGCACTTTGCATCCGCTCTTGTTGGGTGGGTTTTTGACTAATCTCGTAATTTCTTACAACGTGTGCTTCGAGACGACGGGGTTGCTCTGAGACCACGGAGAGTTTAACGGCGGGGTTGTTTCTAAGGACTAGATAGAATTCTTTATTCTCACCAACACTTTTTTTCATCTCTGATATAAGGAAGTTTACGGGCAATACGTCTTTCTGAAACTTGTCGAAAATTGCGACTATTTCTTCTGCCGTGCGCTGTTTTGTCCACCTTGCGGTAGATGTGCCGTTCTCTTCGGTTTTACCCCAATGTGCGAGCTGATACAAGCTTGTTCCAGTTCTTACAAATTCAGGCGAACTACCAAGATACCAGCTAATACTCGACTTATTTACATGGCGTTTAGTTTTAACGTAGTCATAAACTTCTTCTATTGTCGCCGCAGTATTATGCTTATTATAAAAATCTATCATAACGTCGATAATGTTGTCTTGTGCGATATCGTCCCAGTCAGACAAAGCCCATTCGCTTTTGCCGATAGCTACGAACCTTTCACTGGCGGACATGGCGTTTCCAACTGTCCGAATAGTTGGAATGTCCTCACCATATACCGCTAAACGGCGCGACAATTCTCTATGGATCAGCCGCAGGCTTTTTGGTTCGCGGAAATCTGATAACACTCGATAAGCAAAATCAGGAGCACCGCGTAATTTATGAAAGACGATCTGGAAATAATCTTCCCCAACATTTTCAATATCTAAACAAATTTTGAGCGCCGACCGTATCATTACATCATTATATTTATTCTTGAGACGACGGTTTAGATTTATCTTGAGGTCCCAATAAGCAATATGAATACATGCATCGTGGAGCACATTCATTACCCGCTTAGTTGCCTGAATAAAATTTTCTCGTTTATAACGTGAATCTAAAATCCAAAATGGGGTTATCCTAGGAGAGACATGTTCAAGATTGTCTACATGCTTCCATTCAAATAAAGTAAATAATAATCTCAGATATGATTGTTGGTTATCGTCAAGTTGAGTTTCATAACGTGAGGCTATTACCTTAAACAATTCAGCTTCTGTGCGAACCGGTTCGGTTTCACTTTCAAAAGTTGATCTAATTGACTGAATCTCAATACGTAAATCTTCAATATAAGGTATGTCATACAGATCAAACAGAGTTCTTTGTTCAAAAAGATAATTTTTTAGCTGCTTCAAGCCATTTGACTCTAATTGCCGAACCCTTTCTCTCGTTAACTCAAAATATGTACCTATATCCTCAAGCGTATATCGCTTGTTACCGTTTAATCCGAACCGTCTGACAAGTATCGTGTGTATTCTTGGTTTATCCTTAGTTGCGAAGAAATCTTTTACAGCTTCAATAAAGTACGTTGGTAGATCAATTTCGACATCTGTTAAGCTTGAATCGCTCCATTTTTCCGGTTCAGATACAAAGCTGAGGAGTTGTGACCAAACATCTTCAGCAATAGAAAACTCAACATTAAGTATTAATGCAATACCTTCAGCCTGTAGATCGTAGATTTCGCCAACTGAAGAATAACCTTTTTGGTTCAGCAAGTGAACATATTTTGGGTCAATTTGCGTATTGTCAATGTTTAATTCCGCAATAGCGGTATCAAGTACATTTGTTGTGTCTGACATGAGCCTAGTTAAATTTATTATTTATGACGATGAACTTAAGAATTAGCGGTAGATTGACCGACCCAAAAGCCGCCAACGTTTAACTCAACGGTTTCGGGTTGGTCCCGTGACTGACATCGGCGCAACCCACATCACAAAGCACGAAACATCCTTACGCGCCCCAATCACCAGAAATCCGTTGGAGTGCAGGTTGGCGGCGACATTGCCACGAGCAGACCACACTGATGGGCCGGATTGACCGCCCCAAAAACACTGCCACAACCAACAACTTTGATGAAAAGACAGAGAAGACACTTTAACCCGATTTGAGCATGACAATCAACTATAGAGGCCGTATAGTTTTCAACTTCCTGTTTATGATGAATAGGCTGTTTGGTTTTTGTCTGAATCAGAAGCGACCCAATCTATCCAGTATGGCTGCCCTACTGGGGTAAATTGTACCTCCAATTCAACGAGAGCCTTTTCTAGACTATGTGCTGCTATTAGTAATGCCAATAACCTTTGAGAGTTATTAACCTTACGTTTACGAACAAAGCTTAAACCGGCGCAAGCTCTGGCCAGCCAAAATGCAGCATCAAAGTCGCCTGGATATTGATCACAAATTGACTTCACCAAGCATCTAATTTTCCCAATAAGAGTATGTAGTGGGTAATATACTGGTGGAAGAGGCGGATAATCTGATAAGCCGACTGATAACGTCAAATAAGATGAAATCTCTAACCACAATATACGGTTAGTGTCATTCGCAGGGTTTAACATGCGCATGGCTAAATCAATTTCCAAATAGGCTAAATCAAAAAAGATACAGTTGCCTGATTCATATGTATCGAAATCAATGATAATAGGAGAATCAACATTACCTCTGAAGTCTCCGTTTGAAACGAGCGGACAAATAACATTATTTGAGTGGAGATCGCCATGCATATGACCCTTAGGCCAGAGGATGGTCCGAGGCAACTTCCATAATTCGGAATTATAGAGAAACGCGATAGGATTTGGAAGAACTGCTTTTGAAAATAGAAGCCCCAATACTTCAGGAGTTAAGTCACGGAAAAATGATTCGATTCTAATATATAAATCTTCATTGGCAGTATCACTTCCAAGCATAAATTTATGAAGCATCCTTTGCATCAACTGCTGAGGGTGCGAGTTTTCCCGATCAACCGGAAGAGGATTCCATGTTTTTAAGATTGTTATTAATCCTTCGGCCCCGACTTTTGCCCCCGACATATTAAAATCGATCAGTTTTGAAAGCGGCTGTGATCCTCGTAGGGTAGTCTGATGTGCCACAGCATATAAAGATGCCATCCAACCATTAATTACTGGGGTAGTGTCAACTAAACGAGGGATATGTTCACCAATTGTCGTATTATAGACAGATTTGTGTGTTTCTGCTTCTTGTCCGGTAGGCGTCTTGTATATCTTGCAATAATACAAACCTGTAATATCGTGTGGATGCCGTCCTGTTGCATCAACTAAAAATACACCTGACCCAGATTGTCCTGAAGTGATGTTCTCTAAGATACGTAGGGATGCTGTCCGTCTGAACTTTTGCAATACCCCAGTGAAGTGACTGTTTTCTCCTTGAACACCCGTATCGTATTCTACCTTGCATGAATGAAAACCATCAATAGGTAAAAGATCTTCAGGAACTTGAAATATAAAATCGCCTTCGCCGCCTTGACCAAAATATCCATGGTTAGGTTTATGATTTGAGCGGCGATTGATTGCTACTTGCTCTTCTAAATAATTCGCTAATTGCCTAGCTCTAAACAAACTTGATGTTGTTGGCAAACCAGCATTTAACACTTCAATTAAATGGTGGGTAAAGATAGAGTGATCGCCTTCGGGAGATCCATTATCGTCTACAGCCTCCGCACCACCAGCAGTAATAACATAACGAACAGTTCTCGACATTAAGTTATCGGCTAATTTTTGAACATCCGATAACAAATCTTTTCTGCTCGCAGTTCTCCGTTGCGTCAAAGCAAGCCCGCTAAAGCAAGCATCTAACAAGACTAGAACATGCTTGGCATTCAACAAGTCAGCCTCATCGAGCAGTGCATCCATTTTTAATGCAGTAACGTACTCGCCTAGTTGAGTAGACGACAGAGCGAAATAGCCAATTTCTCTGTTCGCTGTCTTTCTTGTTATTCCATGCCCAGCGAAGTAGATCAACACTCTGTCATCTGATGAAGCATTAATAGATGTAAACCAATTAAATATATTCTCTTGAGAAGCGTGTTCATTTAAGAGCAGCTCTGTTTCAAAGCCATATATGTTTCTTAGTAAGTCGGCGGCAGTATTTGCTCCACGAACAGCATTCTCTAAGTCATCAAGTTCATCGTCATTATATTCATCTATACCAACGACTAGAGCATGAGACCGCGTATATACTGTTTGATATTCAGACATAGGACAGTTGTATTAATTACTCCGATAACTTAATCTTCTCTGCGATAAACGTCTTTAATTGTTCTTCATCGGAAAAATCAACTTGCACGCGATCAATCTCTAAGCGTACTTTTTTAGTCTTTAGTTTATCGTATATCCAAGACGCAAGTATACTTGTGCTTACTCCAGCAGTGAGTTGCAAGACAATTTGAAGAACCTGATTTGCTTCATCAGAGCGTGTTGTAATGATGTGTTTATCTAGTGCTTGGACTCCATCTAAGGTAACGTTCTGTTGGGCTAGTTGTTCAAGTAAGCTTACATCACTGGAGACAATATCTAATTGTATTATCTGCAACTTGATTCCTCCTTTATTATATTCTGCGTCGATCCGGTGATCCGACCTACCCGTGAGCCGGCAACGTTGAGCTACAAGCGGCGGTTAACGCCCATGACTCTCGCCAACGGAATCTACATTCACCTTGCACAAAACTTCCATTGGAGCCTCGATCGTAGCCGTCTTGTGCAGCGACCATTGGCGACGGCATTGCCACAAGCAGACCACATTGATGAGCAAGATTAGCCATTCCAAATCGACCGCTACAACTAACAACTTTGATAAAGCGTCAGTTCGTTTCCCAACAGCCAACTCTGAGCTTTCACTATTAAATGATCAAATCGACATTAGATTGATCATCCCATCTTCCGAGATTACAACGATCAGGCATTGATGTTTTTGTTTGCTAACGAGATCAAGGTAACGAATAGCTGAATTAAATCTTGCCCCCCGGCTCGGATCTCCCTTTTTCGTAGCGATACCATCAAGAATTACGCCAATTGAATAACATTTTGCAGTAGGATCTACTAGCAAGGCACCGTCTATGGATGATAGTGGTAATATTAATTCTGGTGTTAGTTGAACAGGTCTGATAGAAGTGGATTGGTTCTTGAGGCGCTCAGCTTCCTGTTCTGCATGATCTGTAATTACTAACATTGTCCCGTGTTTCTGTTTTGAAGCTCTATCTGCAATGCTCCAAAGGCTACTAAGATGTTCTTCAGAAAATTGAGGGAATATGATTCGTGTTTGGTCTTGAAAATCTTTTTTCCCAATGGGTTCTGATGGTAAGTTTGGTAGGCCGTACTCAACTACCATCATTTTGTGTTCCGAGTGTTTTAAAACCCAGGTATGGTGATTTGTAAACTCAATTACAAATAAATTCTCGGCGTTTTCGTCGTATGAAATATTTTTAAGCTTCCCAACTCCATACACTCCTTTCGAATGACATAATAAGTACATTTCGTTGGATGAAATCTCAAGTAGTTTTCTTATACCTCTATAATTGTTTAAGCTAATTACATTTTGCAAATGAATTGAGGTTTCTACATTTGGATGATCCTTTGTAGATAAGATCATTCTACCAAGACTTTCACTGCCTTCATATCGGAGTGATGATATGACATTGCAAGCATGGAAAAGACCAACTGGCCCATGGTCACCAGATGCTTTTTCTGGCGTCTTCATAAGCCAATAACCTGCTTGCCGTAAAGCTTCATTTCCATGATCACGAAGATACGAACTTGCGATCCCTTCAGATATTTTCTTGAGCGGATTCAAGCACTCGTAAAGAAAATGTACAATTGCTTCGTGTATTAGGGAAGTTTCCTTTGGATGAGGTCGAATTGCATTTCTAGATAAAGCATAATGTGATTGTAGGGCTTTGCCGTAAAGTTGTAGGATCACGCTGACTGAATAACCATGCATAAATTCAGGAAAAATGGTAAAAGATCGATAACCCTTTTCAATGCATCTTTCATCAAGAACTTTTCGGACAAGCTCCAATATCTCGACCTTGTGCTGCCACAAAACTCCTTGAATATCAGCCGCCAAGCTATCGAGATATGAATCAGGGATTTGGCGGAGAATATTTTTTACATCAATGAACCATTCTGATTTATAGTCAATTCCATCTGTACAAACTAAAGTGATGTCTTCTCCCTCAAATGGAACGGCAACTAAAGCAATTTGAGGCTCTAAATCTGGATCGAGTTTATCAAAGAGCGTTTTTGCTGAGAATTGGACAGATCTTGGAAAATTGGACAGCGTGTTCTGAAAAACGTATTGGTTAATATTTGAGTCATTCATGTTTTTCAAGAGTTGAGTGTATTCTTAGCTAAAAGCTTGATTTGGAATACTGTCAGCATTCTAAGTCCAATAATTCTTACAGCCGACCTATCTTTGAGGCGGCAACGCAGCCGTCACGGGACAAGCGACCGCTCAGCCCGTGACATCAAAAACCGAACCCACGTTTTTTCACCACGAAACTTCTATAACGCGCCAGATCAGCTTGTTCCTGTGGACGAATAGTTGGCGACGGCATTGCCACGAGAAGACTACACCGATAGGCAGGATTGACCGCCCCAAAAACCGTGCCATAATTGACAACTTTGATAAAAATACAGAAAAGCCACTTTAACCCATGACTAACTTTCAAGACTGTGATTTGGTGCGGTTTACTTTGCGGCTCGAACCATCAACTCTCGCATCAGAAAAATCCAAGCAATGTAAACTGGCAGCCGTCGAATCAACTACTCAGTTTGGCTTTGGCAATGTCCGACATCGTCACGAAAGAGACCAGATTCTTGCCGATGCCAAACGATACTTTACTAAACACATCGCCAAAGCCCGACCTAGAATCGAGACCCGCCGTGCAGACCCCGCTGCCCGTTCGTGAGAATTCGCTATACACAAACTACAGCCTAAGCAAGAGCCGTGTGTTTGCAAACCCAGCAAAGAACATTAACTCATCTTGATAGTGCTTCATCATACAATCCTCCAAGACCATACTGAGACAAGAGCTTGCTGTCGGAAAATCCTCTGGCGGTTATAAATGAAACCCTGAAAGTTTCATCTTTGATCTCACTGAGTTCTGGATAGGTGTATCCGGCGCCCTCCGCAATCTCTTCAAGTTGGTTCCCAAACAAATCTAGTCGCTTGGCTCGCAATGTATCATTAACTTCGAGTAAACTTATCTCTCGTTCACCAAAATTTATATCTTTTATCAATCGATATGATAGAGGATGTATCATTACGCCAGCTTTTACAAACACCTCGAGACTTTCCCCTGACTCAATGTTAATAGGGAATTCTACTTGCACAAGTTCATTGTCCTTATTAAGCCAGAACATGCCTTGGTTCATTCCGGAATAATCGATTATCGGTGATTCCTCATCTTCAACTCGAGCAAGTTTATAGTCTATAACCGACATCTGACTGTCACCATTATTGGATATGAAAAGCTGCCAGAAATGAGGAACGATTCCTGTTGAGACAGTCCCATTGCTTGTCAAAGCCCAAGTCGGAGAGAGGGTTATAGGAACGTCGTCAATTCGGCGGATTCGAGAGATTTCCAGCGTATCAACTACATTTGTTGAGCTTGTTAAATATGGCAGTCGAAAACCTAAACTAATTAAGTCTGAGTAGAACCCAATTGTTGCAAGGAGCACTGTTATAAGCCCCCAGATTGTAAGTCGCTTTAACCATTTAGAAACCTGAAACCGAGCTTGCGGCTGATGTTGCCAGCAATATTCACTATCTACAGATGGGATTCGCGCACACTGAGTACCATCCGGTTTCATAGCTTTGCAACGATTTGAATTAGCCTGTTCCAAAAACTTTATTGCCCCCAAAAATTGTACACTCGACCGACTAAAAAGCCAGTGACAAAATGGTCACTAACGCTACTGGACACACAGATGGCAACGAGGCAAACAGTCTTGAATTCGGCCTTGCTCATCGTCGTTGGCGGCTTTGCCATGCAGAGACCGCACGGATGACCATAACTAAGAACCTCGACTACTCATCAAAGGATCGGGGTCAAGTTAAACAAAAAGTGACCGTCCTTTACATTTGATCCTTTACAAGGTTCCAATAGAAATAACCCGGCGTTTTCTGGAATTTATATCGCTCATCTCGATCATCCTTATACATTCTCGCAGCATGTGTTGCAGCAAATATAGCAGCCATTGCTAATAATGAATTTGCCGTGGCATTGGTACCTATCTTCATCAAAGCTGCCGTCAATGAACCCAAGCCCAATATACCCTCAATGAATAGATTGCCGCGGAGGTGTTTCATATCCGAATTCACTGCAATAATAGCCTTGTGCAGTAAGTCAGAGGAAATTTGATCGATCATTTCCTGAAATCTTCTAGTATCTGGTAATGCATCAATCTCCAAAAAAGCATCCTCAAGTGCGCTCTGAAATTCAGAAAAGGACACCTCATTTTGCCTAGCTTTTGCAATTTGCTCATACGTAACTTTGTCGAAATATGGCAACTCTAGGCTTAGAAATGCAGTGATAACATCATTTTCTGTAGAATCTATTTCGCTATCTAAGTTAAGTGTGGCTAATCTTTTGGATGCGGGTAAATTTGTAATGAATCGGGCATTTGCAGCAGCAGCTAGATACAAATCGTCGGATAAGTTATTCATCCTAGTTTCAACAATTTCGTGCCGCAGTCCATTCTCCCAATTTTTGTATGCTAACTCATCAATCGAATTAGATTCTGTCGGGAAAAACATCTGTACCTCACCAGGCTGTCCACCCTCTACCGGAGTTATATGGGAATAATGGTAAACTCCGTACCTCGGATCATCTTTTATGCGAACTGCTATGACATTACTTGAGATTGAAGTTGAATTCCAATCTATTATCAATTCTCGATTCTGATATCTGGCAGGAAATACTTCTACATGTTTGGATTCATATTCGGATAGAAGTCGAGGTATAGGAGCATGTTCCAAAAATGGCCCATCAGCGGTATAAAAATCGGATGCATATAACCTTCTATTGTCTTTGCGAAATTTTATAAGCTCTGCTGAAGAGATATGGACTATTCCAGCTTCAGCAAGCGGTCGTACTTTGAGAATTTCCTCTATAGATTCTGCTAACCGAGTCTTGAATTCAAAAATCCGCTCATTTCTTGGCTTTTTCTCAATAATTACCATTAATCCAGCATCAATATTTTTCCACTCATCCGCTGCCTTTAAAAGAGGATCATGAAGATAAATTCTATTTGCATAAAGAGCAAGGTGCCGTACAAGATTTGATGATAATGGAGAGCTGTGACTATCAGGATATAAATCAGTAGCGCCAGCAACAGCCCGTAGTACAGGAGGCTGGCTTGCCATCAAACCTTCGTATGATTCAAAAAATTTGGAAAGTTTATTTTCTGAAAATTTGGTTAACCGTTTTTCGACTTTGCCCGGCTTGCTAAGGCCATAATCGCTCAAATACCCATATATATAGGACATACACCATCAATCCTGAATTACAATGGAGTTACCATAACGACGCGCTGGATTTATGGTTATGGAACCACATTATATTGAGAAGAATCATTCGCCAAGACCACCAATCCGATGATCCGAATTGCCGAAAGCTGGCAACTATAAGTAGTGAGAGTAATGGCTCGCCGAAAATGCTCCATATTAAGAGTGAGCATTCCCTATTTTTTTTCAAC
>ENA-ORXM01004961-ORXM01004961.1-marine-metagenome-genome-assembly--contig:-NODE-4961-length-11088-cov-5.873309_pt1 | contig 11088 bp, 10 predicted proteins | sample MGYA00237867_ERZ511480 | MGnify/ENA primary metagenome ERZ511480 (study PRJEB26309, sample SAMN06266103) | marine metagenome | isolation source: Algal blade | place: United Kingdom:Sidmouth, United... | reverse complement strand
TAATCCTGGGTTTTCAACCCAGGCCTATAAATATTTCACCACGCTGTGGTGATGTGCTCTTACTTCTGAATACCCCTATTTAGAAGTAGGCGAAGCTAGCCCTGAAAGCTTGTCCAGTTGACTAGATGTGGTTTTAATGTTATAGCACAGGATTTCAACCCTGTGTAAATGTAGAGGTTGGATCCAATTTGGCGTGATTTTAAAAAAAAACTATGATAAATTGCCAATAATAATTACCTCGTTTTCAGCGTAAAGTCTAGAAAAACAAAGCAACCCAAACCTTTAAAATCCTATTATCTCCTTATAGTTATAATGGTTTTCCTTCTTGTGAATATCCCGGCTGTATTAATATGAACGTACGGATAAGTTACTTGTGAATATCTATTTGTAAGTATAGCTATACTGCAACCTTGTTTGCGGACATTACTGACTCATAGTATGATTCGTACTTAGGTAGGATACGTTGGATGTCAAACCGCTCTGCCTGCTCAAAGGCAGCCTCGCTAAATTGTTTTAGCATAGCATCATCTTGCAATATCTTGATTGCAAATTTCGCCATCGAATCTACATCACCAACATTCGCCAAATAACCAGTCTTATTGTGCAAATTTAGTTCTGGTATACCACCTGTATTAGAGGAAATAACGGGTACTTCACAAGCCATAGCCTCCAATGCTGCCAAACCAAAACTTTCACTTTCAGACGGCATAATGAATAAATCAGAAACAGCAAGCAGTTCTTCGATCGCATCCTGTTTACCTAGAAAACGCACATGATCACAAACTTTGAGTTCACGGCAAAGTGCTTCCAAACCTCTACGTTCAGGACCATCTCCTATCATTAATAATTTAGAAGGAATTTGTTGTAGTACCTGATGGAATATCTGAATGACATCCTGAACCCTCTTTACTTTTCGGAAATTTGATACATGCGATAATATTTTCTCACCATCTGGTGCAATAGCCTTTTTAAAATGATCTTTATTCGTTTTCTTGAAGCGAGAAAGATCTATAAAATTGTGAATAACTTCTATCTTATTTTTGACATTGAATTGTGATACTGTGTCTTGCTGGAGTGATCGAGAAACAGCTGTCACACCATCAGAATTATTAATAGAAAACTCTACTACAGGCGCAAAAGCTGGATGATTACCAACCAGCGTAATATCCGTTCCGTGTAACGTAGTCACAACGGGTATTTCTATGCCTTGGGTTTTCAATATTTGCTTCGCCATGTATGCGACTGCTGCATGCGGTATGGCATAATGTACATGCAAAATATCTAGCTTTTCATGCTTTACAACATCCACAAGCTTACTAGTAAGTGCTGTATCGTAAGGTGTATATTCAAATAATGGATAATCCGCTATTCCTACTTCATGGTAATAAACATTCTGCTGGTAACTATTGAGTCGCGTCGGTTGTCTATAGGTAATAAAGTGTACATGATGCCCTCGACGAGCTAGACCCTTTCCTAATTCTGTAGCTATTACTCCACTACCCCCGTAGGTAGGATAACATACGATACCTATATTCATGTCCTTTATTTACTTAGTACAGAAAACGCGCTTCAATAGTGCAAGGTTTAAGCTTTCTGTAGTAATTATTACCACTCTACCACAAAACGTCTAGTTACTTGGCCACGCGGAGTCGATATTTGAAGAAAATAAAGGCCCGTCTTGAATGAAGATACGGAGATAGGCATTCTATGAGATTGTGTATTAACAAGTGGTGTATTCCACATGCGTTGCCCTAAGGCATTGTAAATAGATACATTTATATCTAATGGTTGAGCTAATTCAATATCCAAGTTGATCACATCTTGAGCAGGGTTAGGATATAAATTTAAGTCTAGTATATCTACCAAATCCGTAGTCGCAACCGTAGCCTTTACCTCGTAATCGCTTATAATAGTACAATCAGGATTATTTAAAGCATCTGAGATTGTAACCGTATAAATACCAGGTGGTAAGTTCGATATAGTGCTGCTTTCTCCTGTCTCCATTATACTGTTAGACCACATAAATGTATATGGCGAAACACCACCAGTTGGTAGCACGGTGATAGCACCATCAGACATATTGCTCGTTGCATTAGTAATATTCCTTTCGACATTAAGAGTTGTTCCTTGACCACAAGAATATACATTAATATCATCTAATACTATTCTGAATGTGGAACCACCTCGTAAAGTTGTGAATTTAAAATTAACTGACTCCCCTATATAGTCTTTTAAGGAAACACTAACATCTGTCAATGCTTGCCCAGTATTTGGATTGACATCATCCATATCGATCCGCGAAAGTTCACTATAGCTTTCTCCACAGTCAGTAGATATTTCTACTATCAATTGGTCACCTAAAGTTAGCATAGGGGCTGTACCTGCAGGATCTGCCGCGATAAAAGCATATTTAAAAGACAAAGAATCAACTTCTAGCAGTCGACCATAACGATGTGTAGTAAGTACAAATCTGCTATTTAGCGGACCTAGAATACTAGACACCGCTTCGTTACCATTAAAGGTGAAGAACGGATCTTCTTCATCAGCAGTCCACCTTTCTGGCAGTGAAGAGTCCGTAAACTGTTCGAAAAATGGAAGCAGAGCGGTATGAGAAAATGTATAGGTAAACTCATCATTATCTGGATTACTATCACCGCTAAGTATCGTCCGCATAATGATAGTATAATCTCCAGGTTTTGATATGTCAATGAGCTGTTCGAAAGGAAAGGCTACACAACTGTCTTTTGAAAGTATACCTGTGTACAAGCCATCATCAGGCATAGCTACATTCCCAGCTTGGTATTCTAAATTGTAAAACAACTCGAAGTCAAAAGGTACTAAGGTTTGTGGAGCCGCTCCGAAGTTTTTCAAAAATACGAAAAGAGTGTCCATTTCCAAGAAATCACATTTTTGCCCAAACTGAGGTGCAAAGGCACCAGAAATACCAACGTCTTTTGTCCAAATCGTATTTATCTTGTGCGGGCCTGACGCAATACTTTCTTCGCCTCCTTGACATACTAAAGATATCTGAAATTCATAACAAGTATTTTGACGCAGACCAGTAAGTTCTACCTCCGAAAAGGCAGATTGTGCTAGTTCTACAGAATCAGGATTGTTTAGAAAATTACAAGGAGCATAGCTTATTTGATAGACGCCGAGAGAATCTGAAGGCTCCCAATCTATCAATACACTGGTGTCAAAGGAGTCCACATTTACAACTGATAATAAATCTATAGCTGGGCAAGTAGGACAACTTACAAAACCCTCATATTGAACACCGTTAGGGGGATTACTAATATTAACAAGTACCTGACCATCAGAATCTAATAGCTGAAAATTATTGTCGAGATTATTGCCACCAGAGTTGACATATATTAAACTAATGCTATCACCATCTACCAAATCAATCAATATAGTATCTGTAGCACCTGTTAGAGTAATTGTTTGTGGATTTTCTTCAATGATAAATGAAATACTTGCATTACCCCAGCCATCCTCGCCAGCATCATTTACAATTATTTGGTATTGGCAATCATTTTGAGCATTTAGACTCAAGCTTAATGTTAAAAAGCCAATTAATAGGGATAGATATCGGTACATAGTTTTATTTGATTATGATTCATTGCAAAAGTAGGTTAAATATATTAATATAAATATCAGCTAGTAGTTAAAGGACTGAAAATTGGGGTATTCCCAAACTTTTATTAAACATTTGACAGGTGACTATGTTAAAAACTTGAAAATTTAAAGTTCGTGACTCTATATTCTATTAGTGATTTAGAAAAACTTTCTGGCATCAAAGCTCATACTATACGCATATGGGAGCAGCGATATAATGTACTCAAGCCTCAGCGCACGGAAACGAATATTCGCTACTATGAGGATAAGGATTTGAAGGTTTTACTCAATATTGCTTTTTTAAAGAAGAATGGCTACAAAATTTCTAAAATTGCACAGATGAGTGATGAAGATCTAGCTCAAGCTCTTTCAGAAGTTTCAAATTTTGAAATTGCAGAAAATGTGCAATTGGACGCTCTTACGCTATCTATGATGGAGATGGATGAGTTCAAATTCAACAAGGTCGTAGATACCAATATCGACCAATTGGGTTTTGAGAAAACAATGCTTGAGGTTATTCATCCTTTCTTAGAAAAGCTTTCCATGCTCTGGTTGACAGGTTCCGTTGCACATGTTCAAGAAACTTTCATTAGCAACCTGATTAGGCAGAAACTGATTGCGGCGATTAACAGAGAAGAGGTTATCAATACATCGGCTACCAAAAAGTTTATGCTTTATCTTCCCGAAGGGGAAAATCAAGAACTCAGTTTGCAACTGATGCATTACCTCCTCAAAACTAGAAAATTTAGAGTTGCCTACCTAGGTTCGGACATTACGCTCTCTGATGTGAGTGACGCAGTCGGCATTTTCAAGCCAGACTATATATTTACTATGATAACAGAAACCTACGTCGGGGATTCAGTCAGTAGTTATCTTGCACAATTACAAAGTCAGTTTCCAGACGCGCACCTACTCCTCTCAGGATATCAGGTTGTCGCGCAGGGTGTCAACAACACAGAGCAAGTAACAGTCTTGCGTTCTTTACCTGAGACTATTACCTACATTGATTTGCTTAAAGATTAAAATTGGATACCTAATCTAATCACCTATAAAGTCCCCATTTTTTATCTATCTTTAAATGCATAATCAGGATTTGACTTTGGTTGGCTCTCCTCTAATTTGGAACAACAATACATTTTATGCACAGAATTATTCTTGCAATCTTAATATTTAATTTATGTGTAGATTTCACCTTCGCTCAAGAAGAAGAAACCTGCAGTCAATTAGGGGTGTGGCTATGGCACTTTGAAGATACCGGACAGCCTAATCATAATAACCTAGCTCGTACTATAGAATCTATGGGTGCGAGCAGAATCTATGTAAAAGTCGCTGATGGAGGTGTAAATCCGAGCAGGTGGCCAGAGCTTATAGATACAGACTTAGTCAGCACTTATAAGACAAATGATGTCAGCCCTTGGGCATGGTCATACAATTATCAAGGCAATGTCGATGCTCAGGGTGAAGCATTGTACGAGGCTGCGAAGACTGGATATGAAGGCTATGTTATCGATATTGAGATGGAGTTCGATGGGGAGGATGAAACCTTGGAGGCGCTCATGCAATCGTTTTATATCTACCGCAATCGTGCTATTGCGGATGGCTACGCAAGCCCAGATTTTCCACTTTATGTTACTACATGGGGCAATCCTATTTTGCACAATTATCGCATTGACATTATAGATAAATATGTGGATGGTTTTATGCCGCAAACTTATATAGAGGAGTGGGGTGGAGATCATCTCAGTCTTATAGAAGCTTGTATTGCCGAAGGTAACAACGAGTACGAAAGCCTAGGCGCTACCAAACCGATACATCACATATTGAGTACTGCTCAGCAGATTGTTAGCGCGGATGACATTACTAACTTTATCAAATTGTCAGGCCCAGAAACTTCTCTTTGGCGCATACCAGGTGGAGGTGTTTCACAACAGGTATGGGATAGGTGGCGTGATGTTAATTGGGATATAGATTTTTGCCAGTCAGTGGCAACTATAGAAAATAAATTTTCTCCTATTTCTATTTATCCAAATCCTGCAACGGATCAGATTACAGTTTCTATAAATGACCTGGATAATCAAACTACTGTTTTTATTTACGATCAGGTCGGCAAGGAAGTTTATTATGCTCAGCCCTTAGACCAAGAGATCGACATATCAATATTGCCAGCGGGTATTTATAATGTTGTAGTGGAGCAAGCAGAGAGCCGACATCATCTTCGATTTATTAAGCTATAACTAATGCTAACTTTTGTCATATTAATTCTCGCTGCTGGTACAGCTCTTGCAGTATATCGCGCCATCAAAAAGGCATTTCAGCAATATAGTTGCATCACTACTGAAGACATTCGAGCTTATAAGTTGAGCAAATTAAATCAGTCAGATCGACGCAGAGTAGCAGTGCATTTGGGTGTCTGCGAAAAGTGCCAACAGTCGATGATCAATTATGATCCGGACGCAGTCAATAATGTATAAAAGGCAATTTTGAAGTTTGATTTCAGAATTATGAATGGAAAAAAAGCATTCAAAATTCAACATTCCGAATTCAAAATTGCATGCTACTGCACACCATTCATCGCCGCCTCACCAAGCGCATACATCTCTCTTTGGTACGCAGCTCCAATTTTGCGCTCAAGAATATTTCCTTTATTGTCTAAAAATAGAAGCGTAGGGTACGCATTGATCGCATAAATATTTGCTAGCGTGACGCCATTTCCTTTCTCGGCATTCACCTTGACGTTAATGAAATTTTCATTCATAAACTCACCAAGACGACGGTCAGGGAATACATCCTCATCCATTAGTTTGCAAGGAAGACACCAAGTCGTATAGAAATCTAGAAAAACTAATTTATCCTCCGCAACGGCACGATCTAAAGCATCGGAAAGAGAGTCACTGGAGGCGAACTTTACGCCTGTTTTTTTGACTTGCGCGGTAGTTCCTTTATTGGTCTTACATGCGCTGAAAGAAAATATACAAAGTAAAAGTACGATCCAGCTTGTGAATTGAATACGCTTCATTGTCTATAGTTTTTAGTGTTAATATAACAATGTAGGAAGGGGGATATTGCTCACTCAGATAAGCAGGAGCTAATATATAACAAAATTTAATATATTTTTGAGATACTAGCCTGAAAAAAATTAAACTAAAGAAGTGGTATATTATGTGCGTTTATGTTAATAATGTGGCTTATGTGTTTCTCTCCTAATTTTCCTCACACACCAGCCAAACTGCCTAAGCAAATTAACCACCTAAGTTACCTGAGCAGTGCTAACGAGGACAAGTCACCATAGAAAAAAGAAGCATAGCCTTAAGCGCCTTTGCCGCACGGATTACGCTTTTCTTCTCTTTCGGCCCGAGGTTGGTCCGGGCAGCTTAAGTCTTAAAAAAGTGAGCGAAAAGCGTAAATTACTTCTAATCAATACGGAACACTATATAAGCTCCAATGTCCGCTTCCTTTCCAAAAGCAAAGCAGCCACATCCAAAACATCTCCTTTTTTGATACTATCATCCACCCTAAGTAATAAATACTTTCTGCCTTTGACTTTAAAAAATACTTCCTGGCCAATCCTGAGACTTACCCCACTCATGGAATTAGGCGATAGATTTGGATTCATCACTGTAGGGATGAGTAAAGGAATAGATTCCGAACTTTTATTTTCTAGTGTAAAGCTAATGGCTTTTGTCTTTTCCATTGGTGCTTGGACAGAAGATTTGTTACTGCCACATGAGAAAAAGAGAATTGAAAGGAGCACTGAAAAGACTAAGTATCGCATATTTTTTCTTTTAATGGATCATTTAGTAAAACTGTTAAATAAAATTTGATCAATTTAGTTTAAGCGTTACTGCTTTTTCTTTACTCCACATAAAAACAATACATCCCAAATTTATGAAATCTATTCTCTGGATCTGCATGAAGTGCATCACTGGCTTCCAAGACACTCTCCAAGAGTAAATCCACATTGTTGTCACTGCCATCATTTAACTGTGTCTCCGACCCTAACTGTTTTCTAGGGCATCTATCTGTAAACTCTTGTCTACTATCTTGAAAACTAGGTCCAGTAGCTAAACTAATTAGAAATAGACCAGTTTCCTTTAAGATAATTCTATATTCTAAATAGTATTCATCGCCTTGATAATTATATTGACCATTCAGCTCAGTTACACCATCAGAAAATGTAAACGGGTTAAAGTTAAATTCTGGACTTACTAAAAACTCAAACTCAGCAGAATTGTCTGGTTTAATTGTGTCTAACCTTTTTGCTCTAGCTATGGGATAAAAATTAAAGTCTATTAGTGAATAGGTTTTGTTTGTAGCTTTGTCAAAAACTTGATCGGAAAATCTCGAGGAAATGGTAATCGTATCACCAACACTATAGATTTCTTTTGCAGGACTAAGGGTAGCAGGAATTTGGAATGAGTATATACTTCCTATAATGTCATCACATTCATTATGGCAGGAAATGAAGATAAAAGTTATAAAAAAGAATGGCAAAAATTTCATTTTTATGTTATTTAATAGTGCAGAGAAAAATTAAGTTTCTCTGCACTAAATGAATCATTATAAACCATAGTCAAAAAACAAATTATCAATTTCAGTTTGGGTGTTCGTAGTTGAAGGTAGCAGAGTTACTTCTAACCTGTCTTTATAAATCGTCATAGATTGAGTTCCTCCATCTAATAATGAAAATAAATTGGTGATTGTGAAAGCATCCACATGATCTGTAACAAATATAGGATTGTTATTACTATTTGCTAAAAAGGATTCTAATGGTTCATTGTTCGGAGCTACACTAGGGTCGATCAAGTCGCTGTAAAGACCAATAGGAATATGCATAGCTTCTTCATTGTGTGTTCTCTCCAATTCTATCACCATATGTGCCCGTAATCGAAGTATCTTCCTCGTCTGAATAGCGTCTGTCCAAATAGGTAAGACCAAGAAATTCTGCCCATGATTCAGCAACAGATATATATCCAGCTCCATTAGATGTAGATATTCCATGTGGGTCACCATTAACAATTTCTGCAGTTGTCTCTGATTCTATAAGTGCTTGCCAAAATGATCTTCCAGCTTTTGTATAATGCGATGAGTGGGCAATTTCGTGATAAGCTAAATCTTTTAAATTATCGGAAGTAATTCTGTCAATTCCAACAAAGACATCAGGAGCAAACATAGTGATTATAAATTCGAGAGGGCTAAAAGCTGCAAAAGGTTGAATGAACGTACTAGAACTAGAGATCCCAGAATTAAGTGCTTGCATCACAGCGATTGCTCCCATTTGTTTTCTCATTATAGCATAGCCATAACTTTCCTTCCAGCCCACATACATATCCATTCCCATAGGCGGAGGGTTAATGCCATCAGATGCTGCATTGTCATGAAACTCATGTAGAGCGTTATTAACGGTTGAAGCACCCCAATACAAGTGCCCTCTTGATCCTTTTTCTCCCCACATATGAAAATATGTACCAACATCGTTAAAAACAGGACCCGAAATCTTTTCAGTTTCAAAGGTTACTGGAGTTAAATAGTTGGTTACAAATTGTATTGCTAACTTCCTAACACCTCGAATTTTTGCTCTGTCATGGGTAAAACGTATTTTGACTTTGATTTTACCTTTAAACTCTTCATTAATTTTCCAGCAACCATCATCGTCGGCATAAGTAGAACGAGACTTACCAAACTTATTCTTTGCTGTTACTTTAACTCTTCTTACGGGCTCAAAAGTAGTTAGATCAGCAGGATCAGAATACTGTGTATCCTCCACATAAATACATCCTGCTGGTTTACGAATACTTTTAAAGACAGGACACCCACAATCATTAAATATAGGTGCTGGGGGTGGGGGTGGTCCATCGCAATCACAAAACCAATTGACAATTGGTGGATCCTCACTGTCGTCTATCCATGTAATAAGCTCACAACCCTCAGGACAAAGTGGTTTTCTTCGATCTAATCGACCATCAATAACAAATGAGGCAGGTATACCTGTATACTCTTCCACTTCATCTTCATTCCCAGACAATACAAAGCTTTCTGCGATTAGAATGGGGTTGAACTCATCAAAATAATATTCATCTAATACAACATAACTTATAGGTGGAATAGGAGCATTTACATCAACGATTGTATACAAGCTAGGGATGTCGTCTGGGCTAAGATTCTGGTAATGACCACCATCAGTGATTATTTCCATATTGAGAGGATAGTCGTAAAGATCTAGATCAGAATCAATTAAAATCTTTAATTCCTCAACATTGGCAGGAGTGAATTTTAAATGATATGCAGTTGGTACGATATAAGCATTGCTTTCTTCTGGATATAAGTTAGCATGAGCCTGCAAAATATTCGATACAGAGAAAGGATTGTTGATAAGGTCGCCTAAAACAACTTGCCTGTCCTCTGATCCAACAAGGGGATTTGAGCCTTGATCTTTTACGTTAAATACAATACCCCTTTCGTTTACTGGAATAGATTCTATTCCATTTGCTTGTGCTTCTGCCATATGTTTGTCAAGAATTTTATCTTTTTCACAAGCTTGGAAGAAAAAAAAACGAAAAATAATAGGGTGATCGATAATCGATTGTAAACATGTCTAGTAATTTTATAAAGTTAGAAAATAATATTTTTTTGTTGTAGCATTTTTATCGGTATAGGCATGACAAATCAAAAATGCATTGCTAAAGTAGTGTTTAAATATTGAATAAATAAAAATCTATCTTATCTTAAATGTTAAATGTTAATAACAATATGTAACCATCACCTCAGGATTAATTAGAAAGTAAATCAACATTAGTTTAAGCGTTACTGCTTTTTCTTTACTCCACATAAAAATTATACATCCCAAATTTATGAAATCTATTTTCTGGGTCTGCATGAACAAGGTCTATGAACTCCAAAACACTCTCTAAAAGAAAATCCACGTTGTTATCACTCCCATCATTGAGTTGTGTTTCTGTATCTAATAGTTTACGTGGACACATACCAACAAAATTTTCATTGTTGTCACCATCGAAATAAAGAGTAGAAGAAAAACTTACCTGAAATAACCCTTTTTGTTTTAGGATGATTTTATATTCTAAATCATATTCATTGTCTTTATAGTTATATTGACCATCTAAGATAGTTTCTCCAGTCGAAAACGTAAATGGCGTAAAGTTATATTCAGGGTCAACTAAAAAATCAAACTCTAAAGAATTATCTAATTTAATTGAATCTAACCTTCCTGCTCTTGCTACAGGATAAAATTTATAATCTATTAGAGAATAAGTACGGTTTGTGATTCTTTCAAAAACACTGTCAGAAAATCTTGAACTTATTGTAAGGGTATCGCCTATCGCATAGGTTTCTTTTACTGGACTCAATGTGGCAGGTATTTGGAATAGATAAGTACCACCTGTTATGTCATCACATTCGTCGCCACAGGTGAATATAGAAAGGGGTAAAAGTAATAGGATGAGATATTTCATGTTT
>ENA-ORXM01004960-ORXM01004960.1-marine-metagenome-genome-assembly--contig:-NODE-4960-length-11090-cov-2.231272_pt1 | contig 11090 bp, 11 predicted proteins | sample MGYA00237867_ERZ511480 | MGnify/ENA primary metagenome ERZ511480 (study PRJEB26309, sample SAMN06266103) | marine metagenome | isolation source: Algal blade | place: United Kingdom:Sidmouth, United... | reverse complement strand
TGCGCGCCGCCGTCCAAACGCTTGCGCAGCTCGCGCGCTGGATTACCGCGCGGGGCCTGCCCTGTGGCGGTCGTATATATTTTTGTGGCCTCGGCTTTGAGGTTTTTCGTCTGCGCCGCGTCGGCCCGTAATTTGGAAATATCAAGCAGCAGGGCGGCGACGCCTGCAAAGAGCAGCGCAGCGGCGGCGGCGCGCCACGGCGCAAACCCGCCCTTACCCGCGCCAAATAATGCCCGGCGCACAGCAAAATTATCCTGCAGTAAATTCGTCGCCGCAGATGTCTCAAACAGATCGGCGAGTTGCGCGGCATCCACTCTTTGCGCCTGCGCGGTCACATCTGCATCCCAGCCCGCATCATCGGTATAAGCGAGCGGGGCGGCAGCGATGATTTGCTCAAAAAATCGCAGCGGCGGCGTGCCTTCGGGCAGCAGATCAAAATCGGCATAGACGGCATTGGGCGAAATCCCCGCCGCGCTCAGCGCTTCAATATGTTCGGCCAGAGCGGCGCGGTCACAGGCCAAAGTCAAACCGCCATCGCGCGCAGGTAAGGCGATATGAATTTGCGACGCAGATGTGCCCAGACTGTCTTCGGCGGCAAAACGCGCCGCGTCGCGCAGTTCTGATTGGCGAAGCTTAGGCAAGTCTTGGCGCAATGTCGCGGCCTGCTGTCCCGGTAAAATCACAATCGGCGCAGACGCTAATGACGCGCCGAATACTGCCTTGCCCGCGCTTTCAATCAGCTCACTTTCGCGCGCGCCATCCGCCAGCCACAACCAACTGTCCTCCGCGCGTTCAGAGATGAAGAGATATCCGCTCATGGTTGGTCCTGCGCGCTCATCGCCGCAATCGGGCGCAGCCCTTCGGCCCCGCGCCGGCGCGTGAGGCGTTTGGGCGCGCCCTCACTGATATCAAATTCGAAACTGCGCAGGCGCATGCTCTCTCCTTGGCGGATCTGTGCTTCGACCCATATGTAATTTGGCGCAAAGATTAAAGCGTCAATATCGGCGTCGCGCAAATCCTGTCCCTGCAAAGCGGGCTGCTGGCGCAGAGCGTTCATATCCGCATAGCCCCCATCAGGGCGCTCTGAAATGAGCTGCGTTGCGGCGACAAGCCAATCCGGCCCGCCCAAATAGGCGGCCAGCAAAGGCGCTTGGCCGGGGGATAAGGTATTCACATTTATTTTGGATTGCGCCGGGTCAGGGCGCGCGCAGACATAGGGGCGCAGAGCTTGGAAAATCTCGGCGTCAAAACCGCGTATCGCCCGCAATTCGACCGTCGAGGTGATCGGCGTATTGGCCGTGCGGTAGGGCGGCTCAAGGGAGAGATAATGCCCGTCTTCCGCCCCGCCCGGCAATGGCAATTGATCGGAGTCCTGCCAATCGGCGGCGGCGCTGACCAATTGCGTGGCCTGGGCGGGCGCTACGCCGAGCACTTCTAAAAGCTGTCTGAAATTTCGGCGGCCATTACCGCGATTAAGCTGCGCCAGTGACAGGCATTGCGAGCCGTCGCGCACGGAAAGCGTCATCACGCCATTATCAATCGGAAAGACAATCGGCTCCGGCGCGGCGAGCTGTCCGTTCATTTGTGCCGGCGAAACACTTAGCATCGCCGTGCTAAGATATTGCGCGGCAAAGTCTTCGGCCCCGTCGGCATAGAGTTCCATTTGCGCCGCCGTCTGGATATTATTGGCGCGGCGCACGGCGTAGCGCAGATCATCAAATATCGCGACCGCCAAAGTCGCCATCACCGCCATGACGAGAATGGTGGTCAGCAGAACGGCGCCGCGTTCTGATATGTCCTTGCGCGCGGCCATTAAAAGGCCGTCCGAAAGTTTTGGGTCAGCGTATCGCCATTTTCAAAAGTCAGAATAAGTGTTGTCACCGGCGGCAAGACTGCGCCGCTGCCCCGGGGAATTAAAACCTGCGTGGTTATTCCGGCGCGTGAGTCAAAGCGCAATTCTGCCGAGGTCAAACCGTCCAGCAATATGCGTGTGCTGTAACCTGTATTTTGCGCGGGATTTGCGTTGAGCCGCGCGCGGCGAATAAGCTGCCCGCTGTCGAAAACATATTCCACGCGCTGCACATCTCCGCGCGCCGACAAGCCGCCGGGATTATCGCGTCCGCTGCGGGTAAAACGCAGCAGCACGTCCGAGCCGCCTTCAAAGATATAGGGCTCAAGCCCGCCGAGCTCATCGCGCATGGAGCGATTTTGCAGCGCGCTCATATCATTGACCATGATGGTGCGGGCCAAATCGAGCTGGCGCATATTATCGGTTTGCGCGGCGATCTGCGCCTTGGCTTGCAAACTGGTCGACATGGCCGAGAGCGAGCCGACGCTAATCAGCGAGAAAATAAACAGAGCGACCAGAATTTCGACCAGGGTAAAGCCGTCATCGCGCTTACATATTTCGCGCGGGCTCATGGCGCGGACCTGCGATAAGCGGTGCGCTGTATCAGGGCTTGGCTCTGATCTTCTTCGCGCACCGTCACGATGACTTTGTAAAATCCGCTAACATCTGTGGTTTCGGTTTCCACCACATATTCAAAGTCACGGCCCATCTGGCTTTGCTCGCCTTCGCGCTTTCCAGCCGACAGCGTAATAAGGTCGAGTTTTGCAATTTCATTATCGGCAACAATGGCAGCCAGAGATTTGGATTTTAGCCGCGCCGCGCCCGCTGCCGATTCCGTGCCCGCTTGGGTCAGGCCCAAAATGCCAAAGCTGAAGATAACCAATGCCGCCAGCACTTCGGTCAGCGTGAAGCCGCGTTCATTTTTTTGCGCGCCGCGTCTCATTCGTCTGGCTCGAAAACAGTTTGCCCATTGCCCGAATTACGCAGCACATAATCCCCGCCAACCGTTTGCAGCGTAATTTCAAAAATTTCCGATTGGCCAATGGGCTCAAAAATAACCAGCGGCACAGCTTTGTCCGGCAGTGCCACACGCTCGCCGTCGCGCATAAGCTGCGCGCTGAGGCCCTCCGCCCACAGCGCGGATTTGCGCTCTTGCCAGTCAAATTCGGTGTAGCTGTAAATCTGATAGCCCTCATTCGTCATCGACAACGCGGCGGGCTGCCCGGTGAGCAGAGCGTCATCTGCGGCGACATTTAAATCCGTCGTGAGCGCGCGAGCTTGGGCCAAAGCGGCGGGCGGGTCTTTGGGCAAGGTCATCACCACCGCGCCCGTGACAAGCGCCATGATGAAGAGAACCGTCAGAACTTCGACAAGGGTGAACCCGGCCGATGAGCGGCTATATTTATTCGCTCCAGCTGGTGACATCCGCGTCCAAACCTTCGCCGCCTTCTTCGCCGTCCGCGCCGTAGCTATAAAGATCAAAGGCGCCATATTCGCCCGGGAAGCGGTAATAATAGTCATAGCCCCACGGATCCATCGGGAGTTTTTTGATATAGCCGCCCGCGCGGTAAAGCTCGCCGTTGCGAAGCCCCGAAGGCGCGGTGCGCAAAGCTTGCAAGCCGTCGCGCTCGTCCGGATATTGTCCAAGGTCTAAATGATATTGTTCCAGCGCGCCGGAGAGCACGCTAATATCAACGGCGGCTTTTTGCGCCTTGGCCGTGCCGATATTGGGCAAAACATTGACGACCACGATGGTGACGCCAATCGCGATAATCGCCATAACGGCCATGACTTCGACCAGCGTAAAGCCGGCTTCATTGTCGTTTTCAGTCTCTTCGATTTTGGGTTTATCTGTCATGATCACCTCGTTAAAGCACAGCGGAATTGAGTTGCAGAATGGGCAGGAAGATTGCGCCGATAATCAGCAGCACAATAACAGCCAGAAAAATAATAATAAGCGGTTCAAGCAGCGCGAGAAAGACATTAATCACGCTGTCCAGCTCGCCTTCGAGATAGTCAGCGGATTTTAAAAACATTCCTGCCACATCGCCGCCCGTCTCGCCGCCCGCCACCATTTGCACGACAAGCGGAGGAAACACATCGGCATTACGCAGGGCGCGCGAAATGCTTTGGCCTTCGCGAATGCGCTCAATTGCGGCGGTTGTTTTGCCGCGCATCAATGAATTACGAAGCGTATGGCTGGCCGCTTGCAGGCTCGCCACGCTGGGCGTTCCCGAAAACATCAGGCTGGCCGCCGTGCGCGCAAAGCGCGCCGCATTCAAACTGCGCGCCATATTACCGAGCAGCGGCAGGCGCAAAATAAATTTATCGACGGAGAGCCGAAAGGCAGGACGGCGTAGCGCAAAGATAAAGGCGGCGATCGCGCCCACGACAGCAAGCGCGAGATAGATGCCATATTTCGTCAGCCAGTTTGATAACGCAATCACCGCCACGGTCAGCGGCGGCAAATCTTGGCCAAGCGTATCAAATTGCTCGACCACTTTGGGGACAACGACGACCATCAAAATGGTGGTCACGATTAGCGCGACGAATGAGAGAATAATCGGATAAATCGTTGCGCCCAGAACTTTGCGGCGAATGGCTTGAGCCGCTTCATAGTCTTCGGCGAGGCGGTTAAGCACCGCCGGCAGCTGCCCCGACATTTCGCCCGAGGCCACCATGTTGCAATATAGCTCGGGGAAGGCTTTGGGGTAGCTCGCGAGCGCTTCGGAGAGGCGCGCGCCTTCCATGACGCGGCTGCGTACGCCCATTAATATGGGGCGCATATTATGGCCGTCAAATTGCTGCGCCACAACTTTGAGCGATTCCTCGACGGGCGTATCGGCGTCAATCAGTATCGCAATTTGGCGAGTCGATTGGGTCAGATGTTTAAACTTGACTGTCTGCCCGCCCTTGGCGGTTTTCTCTGCGCCTTTGGATTTTGCAGGCGCAATTGAAATGGGCGTCAGTTTTTGCGCGCGCAGCAAATCGCGCGCGGCGCGGGCGCTGGCGGCGCTGATCGAGCCGGAGGTTTTGCGGCCCGAGACATTGACGGCGGCGTAATCAAAGGTCTCCACTGAGCGCCTCCGAGGCTTCGCTGGCGCGGCAGACCCGCAGCACTTCGGCGGCGCTTGTCCGCCCGCCCGTCACATGGCTTGCCCCGCTTTGCAGCAAGGTCGGGCGATCTTTGAACGCGGCGGCGGAAATATCGCTCTCGCGCGCTTGGTCATGGATCAGGCGCTTAATATCATCATCGACGCTGATGATTTCAAAAATGCCCAGCCGCCCGTCATAGCCCGTTTGGCGACATGTGGTGCAGCCTTTGGGCGCGTAAAATGTCGGTTTGGATTTGGGCGATAATCCGAGATCGGACAGCTCTCGCGCATTGGGGACATAAGCCTCTTTGCATTCGTCGCAGAGGCGGCGCACCAAACGCTGCGCCGCAATCGCCGTTGCCGTAGAGGCGAGTAGAAAACTTTCAATCCCCATATCGCGCAGCCGCGCAATCGCCGCCGCCGCGCTATTGGTATGAACCGTAGACAAAACCAGATGCCCGGTCAGAGCGGCCTGCACAGCAATCTCCGCCGTTTCGGGATCGCGGATTTCGCCGACCATAACCACATCCGGGTCTTGGCGCAAAATGGCGCGCAGCCCGGCGGCGAAGCTCATTCCGATTTTCGCGTTCACTTGGGTTTGCCCAATCCCGTCCAGCGCATATTCAACCGGGTCTTCGATGGTCAGGATATTACGCGAGCCGTCATTGAGCTCGCTGACCGCGCCGTAAAGCGTTGTGGTTTTCCCTGACCCGGTCGGCCCCGTCACAAGGACAATTCCGTTCGGGCGGGCAATGGCGCGGCGCATCAAGGCCAGATCATCTTCGCCCAGTCCGATTTGCGAGAGGTCGAGAAGCTGCGCGGTCTTTTCCAAAAGCCGCATCACGACCCGCTCGCCATATTGGCTGGGCAGGGTCGAGACGCGAATATCCACGGCGCGCTCGCCCAGATTTAATGAGAAGCGCCCATCTTGGGGGACGCGTTTTTTGGCAATATCGAGGCGCGCCATGACTTTCACGCGGCTGACCAGAGAGCCGGAGAGTTGCGGGGCCAGAGACAGAACTTCGCGCAACGCCCCGTCCACACGCAGGCGCGTTGAGACGCGGTTTTGGTACGGTTCGATATGGATATCAGAGGCTTTTTGGCGAATGGCTTCTTGGAGGATGCCGTTGATAAGTTTAATCACCGGCGCGTCATCATCACTATCAAGCAGGTCAGAGGTCTGCGGAATATTATCGGCCAGCGCGGTTAAATCTTGCGGGCCGTCCAGCACATTGGCCGCCGTTTCGGACAAATCGCCTTGGGCATAAATATTGGATAAAACCCGCTCAAATTCAGCGGGCTCCACGGCGCGGCGCGAGATAGGGGCGCGGGCAATGCGGCGGGCTTCGCGCAGCGCGTCATGTGCTGCGCCAATGCGGTGCACGGCGACATAACCGTCTTCGCCTTGGGTCAGCAGCACGCCATGTTGGCGCGCAAAACTATAGGTTAATCGCGGCAAGGGCTCCGCAAGGTTTTGCGCCGCAATGGCCATTATTGATTAATCGCCGTGTCGAGCTTCGCCGTTCCATCTTGAGAGTTTTCGGATTGATAGATGCGCATATCGCGCAGGCGGTTCTGCGTGATCGGACGGGCATCTTCGGCGTTACGGATAATGGTCGGGCGCAGGAACACCATCAGATTCGTTTTAACTCGGGATTTGCCGCGCGACTGAAACAGACGCCCAATCACAGGCGCGTCGCCGAGCACCGGAACCTTATCAACATTAAGCTGCTCATCATCTTGGATAAGCCCGCCGAGGACTATGACCTCGCCATCATTGGCCAGAACTGTTGTTGCAATTTCGCGCTTATTTAAAATGAAGTCCGTTGAAACGCCTGTTAGCGCGCCTGAGATCGAGGAGACTTCTTGCGCGATGGTCAAACGGATGACATCGCCCTCGCTGATTTGGGGCAGCACTTTAAGTTTAATCCCGACATCCTGGCGCTCAAATGTTCGAAACGGATTGAGATTATTTCCGCCAAGGCTCTCGCCCGTTGTGATTGGAATTTCTTGCCCCACCAAAAATGTTGCTTCTACATTATCCATTGTTGTCAAAAAGGGCGTGGAGAGGACATTCGAATTATCATCCGTTTCCACAGCATTCAGAACGACAGAGAATAAGGTATTGCCTGAAATCCCTGCCCCGCCCAGCAGGCCGCCCTCTAATCCAAATAGAGAATTAAGCGCAGCGCTTGGAATATTGGCATTGGTCGCCCCGTCTGTGCCTGCTGTCGCGACAGCGCCCGTAAGAGATAAAATATTGGGGGCTTGGCGCGAATAATTCGTTCCGACAAAAGGCACGGAACTGCCATTGGCTCCGGCCAGCGCAAATTGCAGGCCAAGATCTTTTGTGGCCGTATCGGAAACCTCGACAATAATGGCTTCGACCAAAACTTGCGGACGGCGTTGATCAAGTTGGCGAATAACGCCGCTCAGCGCCTGCTGGGTTTCGCCAGACGCGCTGATAATGATAGAATTACTCTCCGTATCAAAGGCAACCGTTGGCGAAGGCTGCCCTTCGATTTCGTAGCTGGGCAGGAGTTTGTCCAAAATCGTAGAAATCTGCGCGCCATCGGCATAGCGCAAACTAATGACGCTGACCGCGCCGCGCGGGGTAATTCCGCCGCGATCCATTTGGGATATAATCGGGCGAAGCCGGGCGATGTCAGCAGCCGTGCCTTCGAGAATTAAGCTGTTATTTCCGGGGATCGCAATGGCGCGATAGGAGCCGCGCGGCCCGGCGATTTTATTAATCGCGTCTTCGGCGTCAATCGCGCTGATTTGGGAGAGCTGAATGGATTCCATGACCTTGCCGTCTGTATCCATTGCGGCGACGATCTCGCGCGCTTTACGCAGATTTTCCGGAAAGTCAGTGACCACAATAATATTGCCGCCTGCCGTCGCAGTCAGCACGCCTTGGCTATGCATAACAGGTTTGATGAGTTTCGCGGCCTCGGCGGCATCAACATAATTCAGGCGAATTATCGTTGTCGCCAGCGTCCCGTTATAGCCGCTATTTTGCACAAAGGGGGCGTCTTGGGCCGCGCCTTGCAGAAGCGTGATGCGATACTCGCCCGTTGCCGTGCGCGTGACGGCATAGCCATGAAGCCGCATAACGTCTTTGAACACTTCAAAGACTTCGGCCTTGGACAGATTTTGCTCGGAGCTGATGGTCACTTTGCCTTGAACGCGCGGATCGACCAAAAAGGTGCGGCCCGTCACGACAGAGACATCATCAATAAAGGCGCGAATATCGGCCTGCTGCATGGTAATAAGGTGGCCGCTATCTTGCGCCGTGACCGCCGGACAGGCTGCAAAAAGGCTGGCCGCCGTCAACGCCGCGCCAAAAGCCAAATGTTTTAGACTCTGTTTCATCGCTTATTCCTTACAAAGCCGCATATATACATAGAAATGTAACACGAATGCGACAAGAGCGTCTAGCATGCATAGTTTAGGGTGCAAGTTACAGGACTTACACATCAGATACGCAAGGCTTGCCGCAAAGGGTGCGCTGCGATAGGCAAAACGAATGAGTTTAGCGATAGATTTAAATGCAGATTTAGGCGAGGCGGAGAGCCCGCAAGGCCGCGCCTGGGAGCGCGAGATCCTGACCTATGTCAGCAGCGCCAATCTGGCCTGCGGCGGCCATGCGGGAAGCCCGGAGATTATGGCCGAGATGTGCACGCTTGCCAAAGCGCGCGGCGTCGCGATTGGCGCGCACCCTGCATATGCGGACCGCGCAAATTTTGGCCGCACGTCCAAACAGCTTGGCGTAGATATATTGTCGCGCGATTTGACGGAAAGCCTGATGGCGCAAATCGTAACTTTGTCTGAAATTGCCTGCGATGCAGACCACCCCATCACATATGTCAAACCGCATGGCGCGCTTTATAATGATACAGCGGCCCAGCCTGCCCTCGCCCATTTGATCTGCGACATTGTCAAAGCGATTGATCCGCGTCTCGCGGTGATGGGATTTCCCGGCGGCAATATGCAGAGCGCAGCACAGCAAACCGGCCTGCGCTTTATCAGTGAAGCCTTTATTGACCGCGCCTATGTGGAGGACGGAACGCTCGTTCCGCGAAGCCAAGACGGCGCGGTTTTGAGCGACCAAACAGACCGTATGGCACAAATGAAAAGCCTCGTCTTTGAGCGCCGCGTCAAAACCCATAGCGGCGCATTTATTGATTTGGCGGCGCAGTCTCTGTGCCTGCATGGAGATAGCGCCGGCGCGCTGGAGACCGCCAAAGCCGTGCGCGCCCATCTGGATCAAAACAGCGTCAAAGTCGCGCCCGCTCTATGAGCCCGTATCGCCTGATGTCATATGGCGATGATGCTTTGCTGGTCGAGTTTGAAGCGGAACTTGGCGGGGCTCTGCCCATGTATGTCGCGCAGCTGCGCGAGACGAAACTATTCTCTGACGTCATTCCGGCTTACCGCTCTATCACCGTGCAATTTGACCCGCAAAGCGCGAGCGAAGAGCAGGTGCGCGAGGTGATTACCAAGGCCCTGTCCAACCCGATTAAGCTCCCGCCCGGCCCGCTCATTGAGGTGCCCGTTTATTATAATGGCCCGGATTTACGCAGCGCGGCCAAGACGCTCGGTTTAAAACCCAAAGCGCTGATTGAGGCCCATAGCACGCCGATTTATGATGTCGCCTTTCTAGGCTTTCTGCCCGGATTTACCTTTCTGTCGGGGCTCCCGAAAACTCTCGCCCTGCCGCGACTTGAGACGCCGCGCCTGCGCGTGAAACCGGGCAGCGTCGGCATCGCCAAAGCGCAGACCGGGATTTATTCCCTGCCCAGCCCCGGCGGCTGGCAGCTTTTAGGGCGTACGCCGTGGCGGCTCTTTAACCCTGAAGCCACGCAGCCTTTTCGGTTTAAAGCGGCAGATCGCTTAAAATTCACGCCCATATCCAAGGCTGAATTTGACGCGCTTTTGGAGCATGAGGCGTGAGTTCGCCGCTAAGCACCGCAGAGGTGCAAATTATCCGCCCCGGTCTGCAAACGACGATACAGGATTTTGGCCGCGCGGGATTGCGCCACAAAGGCGTCCCCGCCAGCGGCGCGGCAGACCCGCGCGCCATGATACGCGCCAATCGCTGCGTCGGTGTTGAAGACGGCGCGGCTGTTTTGGAATTTACGCTTAATGGCCCAACCTTGCGCCTGACAGCAGATACGGGGTTTGCAGTTGCAGGCGCGCCTTGTGACGTGAAATTAAATGGCCGCGTTGTTTCCGCCTTTAAGGGCCATTTGGCCAAAGCCGGAAGCCTGATTGAAATTGGCCGTATCACGGCGGGCGCGCGCGGCTATATCGCTTTTGATCGCGCCATTGCCGCCCGCGAATTTGGCGGCTCGAAATCCACCCATATTTATTCCGGGCTGGGCGGGCATAAAGGCCGCGCGCTGGAAAAACATGACCGCATTAAATTAGGACCGCGCGGGGGAACAGGCCTGTCGCATGAGGACTCGCTTCGAATTACGGACGCTCAAATCTTGCGCATCGTCCCGGGCCCGGAATTTCGCTGGCTGACAGAGAAAACCAAAACCCGCCTGACCCGGCTGCCCTTTACCGCCGGGACGCAGACCGACCGCATGGGCACGCGCCTCATTGGCAAAACCCTGCGCCTGAAATCTAAAACCCCGGAAATGGTCAGCAGCGCGCTACTGCCCGGAACTTTGCAACTCCCTGCAGGCGGACAGATCGTCTTGTCATTGGTCGATAGTCACTGCACCGGCGGCTATGTCCGCGCCGCCCGCATCATCCGCCGTGACCTCCCGCTGACCGGTCAAATTAAACCCGGCTCGCCCATTTGGTTTAGATGGGCCACCGAGGATGATGCTTAAAGCGCGGCGCTGGCGGCTCCGTAAAGCGCGGTGAAATTGGCCATGATGATTTTGACGGGAATATCCTGAACAAACCAGCTGCCTGCGCCGCGGCTGCGGAAATGGGATTTAAAATCACTGTCATCAATAAAGGGCGCGATATGGCGCGAGACGCCCCCGCCGATACAGACTCCGCCTGCTGCGCCAAGACCCAGCGCGACATTGCCCGCATAGCCTCCGAGGATGTTGCAGAAGACATCAATGCATTTTCGCGCAACGCCCGTCTCATCCGCCAGGCCGGCCGCAATGATTTCAGTTTCT
>ENA-ORXM01004957-ORXM01004957.1-marine-metagenome-genome-assembly--contig:-NODE-4957-length-11096-cov-3.679100_pt1 | contig 11096 bp, 12 predicted proteins | sample MGYA00237867_ERZ511480 | MGnify/ENA primary metagenome ERZ511480 (study PRJEB26309, sample SAMN06266103) | marine metagenome | isolation source: Algal blade | place: United Kingdom:Sidmouth, United... | reverse complement strand
AGTGTCTGGCTCACGCGCCGCTCACCCTCAGCCCGCGCTCTCGGTGGCCGGATGCTGCGATGCGCGTTGCGGCGCCGGGCTTGCAGCTTCCGTCGACGCGCCAGGCTCGACGGCGAGCCGGGTGATCTCGCGTCGGAAGGGCAGCGCATCGCCGATCGACTCGGCATCGAGTTCTCGCGCGTAGCGATGTCCGGCGTAGGTCGCCCAGGTCTTCTCCGGGCCGCTCATCTTGCGCAGAGCGAAGTCCTCTCGGAAGTCCGCCGTGATCGCTTGCTTCAACTGATGGGCGCCGGCGAGCAGGACGCCGACGCCGACGATGCCGACCAGCCACTGGCCGAAGGGGAGCGAGAGGAGCGTCTGCGTACCGCTCTCCGCCCCGTCACCGCCACCGCCGCCACCGCCGAGCACGATACGTGCGGCCGAGAAGGCGAGCGCGAAATAGGCGAGCCCGCTGCAGAACCAGCCGATTCGCTTGCCGAGGGCCTTCGGCTCACGCCCCTCGTTCTCCGGATCCAGTGTGCTCTGGAGGACGCGCCAGAGTCCGTATGCCGCGAGCCCGACCATCACCACCGACAGCATGATCTTGCCGAACGGCTGCCGCACGATCTCGCTCAGCGCCCCTTTCGTGCCGCCCCCTGCCGTTCCCTGCACGGCGAGCACGCCGAGGATCAGATAGACCACGCCCTTGGCACCGAATCCGATCCGGGCAAGGAGCTTGAGCCAGTCTGGGTTCTGGATCTCCGCCGCCGCTCGTGACGCGTTCTCCGACACACCCATGCCATCACCCTCCTTTCCGATGCCACCGGTGCCCCGATGGTGTTCGCACTCTACGGACATGCGGCAGGCCCGTGCGGACGATTGGTCGAAGTACAAAGGGGCGCGAGCAGGGGACGAGCAGGGAACGAGCAGGGACGAGCGGGGACGAGCGGGGGACGAGCGGGGGACGAGCGGGGCGAGCGCGGACGGCGCGATGAAGCCAAGTGACGACGCATTCGCCGCGAGGCACGGGCGAAAAACCCTTGTAGAATGCCGCCTCGGCCCACCGAACCCTTCCGGAACCTCCCGCCGTCATGAAGATCCTCGTAGGCGTCAAGCGCGTGCTCGACTACAACGTCAAGGCCCGGGTCAAGGCCGACAAGTCCGGCATCGAACTCGCCAACGTCAAGATGTCGATGAACCCCTTCGACGAGATCGCCGTCGAGGAGGCGCTGCGCTTGAAGGAGGCGGGGCACGCCGAGGAAGTGATCGCCGTCTCCATCGGTCCCTCGCAGAGCCAGGAGACGATCCGCTCGGCGCTGGCGATGGGGGCCGATCGGGGTATCCTGATCGAGACCGACGAGCGTCTCGAGCCGCTCGCGATCGCCAAACTCCTCAAGCACGTCGTCGAGAAGGAATCCCCCCGGATCGTCTTCCTCGGCAAGCAGGCCATCGACGACGACGCCAACCAGACCGGGCAGATGCTCTCGGCGCTCACCGGCATGGCACAGGCGACCTTCGCCTCCAAGGTCGAGTTCGAGGAGAGCCATCTGAAGGTCACCCGCGAAGTCGATGCCGGGCTCGAGTCGATCCGCGTCGCCCTTCCCGCCGTGGTCACGGCCGACCTTCGCCTGAACGAGCCACGCTACGCGAAGCTGCCGAACATCATGAAGGCGAAGAAGAAGCCGCTCGAGGTCATCCCCGTCGCCGATACCGGTGTGAGCGTCGAGAGCAAGCTCGCCGTGGTCGAGGTCAACGAGCCCCCCAAGCGAGAGGCCGGCATCATCGTGGGAAGCGTCGGCGAGCTCGTCGACAAACTCCGCAACGAAGCGAAAGTCATCTGAGCCACGCCTCGCGCCGGACCCGATCCCGGACGCTATCCCGATCGATTTAGGAAGAGTAGCCCATGAGCATTCTGATCCTGGCCGAGCACGAAGGGGGTGAGCTGCGCGCGGCGACGGCGAGCGTCGTCACGGCGGCGAAGGCGATCGGCGGCGAGATACATCTGCTGGTCGCGGGCAAGGATGTGGCCGGTGTGGCCGAGAAGGCCGCGGCGATGGCCGGCGTCGACAAGGTTCTCGTGGCCGACGACGCGGCCTACGAGCACGAGCTCGCCGAGAACCTCGCCGCCGTGGTCGTCGCTCAGGCGGCGGACCGCACTCACATCCTCTTCGCCGCCACCGCCGCCGGAAAGAACGTCATGCCGCGCGTCGCCGCGCTGCTCGATGTCTCGGGCATCTCCGACATCATCGAGGTCAAGGGGGAGGACACCTTCGTCCGTCCGATCTACGCCGGCAACGCGCTCGCGACGGTCAGAAGCTCCGACTCGGTCAAGGTCATCGGCGTCCGTGTGACCGCCTTCGACGCGGCCGCGGAGACGGGCGGAAGCGCCTCGATCGAGAGCGTGGCGGCGGCCGAGGCCGACGATGCCGTCGCCTTCGTCGGCCAGGAGCTCTCCGACTCCGATCGCCCCGAGCTCACCAGCGCCGATATCGTCGTCTCCGGTGGGCGCGGCATGCAGAACGGGGAGAACTTCTCGATGCTCGACGAGATCGCGGCCAAGCTGAACGCCGCGGTCGGCGCCTCGCGGGCGGCCGTCGATGCCGGGTTCGTGCCGAACGAGTACCAGGTCGGACAGACCGGCAAGGTCGTGGCCCCGAATCTCTACCTCGCCGTCGGTATCTCGGGGGCGATCCAGCACCTCGCCGGGATGAAGGACAGCAAGGTCATCGTCGCGATCAACAAGGACGAGGAAGCGCCGATATTCCAGGTCGCCGACTACGGGCTGGTCGGAGATCTGTTCGAAGTGCTCCCGGAGCTGTCCGCCGCGCTCGACGGCTGAGCCGGACATCGCGAGCGCCGCTCGACTCGAAAGCGGTCGCGATCGGCGGCGGTTCGAGCCGAGCCACGAGGCTCGGCGTGAATCACCGGCGGAGCGCTAACGCCCCGTCGTAGCGGTGATCGGTGCCGGTCCGCCGAGCCGTTCGAGCAGCGTGTGGCGATCGAACAGCTCGTCCTTCGACAGCCTCTCGACCGTGGCCGGCAAGGCTGTCGTCACCTTCGCCACCATCGATCGCGAGGCCGAGCACAGGATCACCCGTTCGCCACCCGGGCGTCCGATACGCGCGAGCGCCGCGATGAGTCCGGGGCCGTCGAGCCGTGGCATGCAAGTGTCGACGACGAGCACCCGTGCGGTGCGCGTCTCGAGGTGTGCGAGCGCTGCCAGCGGATCGTCGAACACGCGCAACTCCCGCCCGCTTCCGCGCAGCACCCGTCGTACGAACTCCGCGATCATCTCGTCGTCGTCGACGAGCACGATGTCGTCGTCCGCTCGCGGCCGGACGATGCCTCCGGTAGGGTCGTGTCGGGCCGTGTCCTCCCCCGGTGCGACGGCTTCCGAAAGCGTGCTCATCGGCTCGTTCCCCCCGGCCGGCGGACGTTCGTCGGTCGCCGCGCGGCGATCGTGCTCACGATGACTCCGCCCCCGTGGCGGCGCTTGGGTCGGTATCGAGCGCGTCGATACGTCCGTGCAGGGTCTGCGCCGCGCGATCGACGAATGCGAGACAGGGGCGCAAGTCCGCCTCGAGGAGCTCGCGCAGACGGGCGACGACATCCGCGCTCGAGGCCTCCTCGCGGAGCAGCGCCTCGAGCTCGTCGAGAGCGAGCCCGACTTCACCCACGAACCCCTCCATCGTCACCAGGGGGCCGCGCAGATCGTGAACGAGCGTCGCGCTCGCGCGCGCCTCGGTCGGGGAGGAGAGGGTATCGGATGCGCTCACCGGTTCAGCCCGCCAGGCCGAGGAGCGCGCTGTCGCCCGTGGCCTGTTCGATCGCCGCGAACAACTGCGCGGCAGTGAACGGTTTCTCGACCAGTGCGACGGCGCCGATGGCGCGCGCCCGCTCGTGAAGCCCCGGTCTCTTGCTCGCGGTGATGAAGACGATCGGTATCGCTGCGGTCGCCGGCGTCGAGCGCAGGCGCTCGGCGACGAGGAAGCCGTCACCGCCGGGGAGGTTGATATCGAGCACGACGACATCGGGCGTGTGGCGAATGGCCTGGGCCATCGCGTGCACGGCATCTGGGGCAGTGACGACGGTGTAGCCGGCGGCCTTGAGGCGGATGCCGAGCGCGAGCGTGATCTTCGCGTCATCCTCGACCAGCAGCAGAGTCTTCATCAGAGGGGCTCCTGGCAAGCGATGGAGGTGGTTGCGTCGGCCGTCGGGAGCCGGAAGGAGAAGGTGCTGCCGGCGCCGACCCGACTCGCGACGGCGAGCTCGCCACCGTGCCCGTGAACGATCTCGCGAGCGATGCTGAGCCCGAGCCCCAGTCCGCTGCTCTCCGACTCGTCCGCCGCGATGCGGACCTGATAGAGGCGATCGAAGATATGCTCGCAGTCCTTCGGACCGATACCGCAGCCGCTGTCGATGACCCGCACGTCGACACCGTCCTCGTTGTCGGCGACGGTGGCCTCGAGCCGAACGCGGCCTTCGGGGGGAGTGAACTTGATCGCATTGCCCAGCAGGTTCGAGAGCACCTGGGTGATGCGACCCGCGTCGATATCCAGAAGCGGCAGGTTGGCCGAGATCGCACTCTCGAGGACGAGCGACTTGGCCTCCGCGGCGCTCGCGCACATCGCGAGCGAGCGGTCGGCGATCTTCTCGAAGGCGGTGGGCGCGCGATCCAGACGCATCTTGCCGGTCTCGAGTCGGGTCAGGTCGATCATGTCGTTGAACTGGGTGGTGATCTGATCGCAGCAGTTGAGCGCGTGCTCGAGTAGCTCCCGTTGCTCGTCGTTGATCGTGCCGGTCAGCCCATCGGCGACGATCGCGATGAACTCGCGCGCCGCGGTCAGCGGTGTCTTCATCTCGTGGGAGACGGTGTGGTAGAAGCGCTGGATCTCGATCGCCCGGCGTTCGAGCTCGACATTGGCGAGTTCGAGCTCGCGCTGGCGGAGCTTGACCACGCGCTGCAGTCGCCCCTTGACCACGGCGTTGCCGATCGAGCGCCGCAGCGCGTTGGCCGACACCTCGCGCTTGGTGAGAAAGTCCGCCGCGTGCATGCGTAGCGCGTCGACCGCGGCGTCGGCGCCCCCGTCGGCGCTGATCACGACGACCGGGGGCAGCGCCGAGCTGAGGCGCTCGCGCAGCGTCCCGACCAGATCGGTACCGGTACCCTCGGGTAGGGCGTAGTCGATCAGCAGACAGTCGAAGGGCGTGGTGGCGCAGGCGGTGAGGGCTTCGTCCACGCCGGACGCGGCGACCATGTCGTAGGTATAGTGCGAGTCCTTGGCGAGATAGCGCATGCAGAGCGCGAGGTAGGTCTGATCGTCGTCGACGATCAGTAGACGGACCGCGCGCGAGTGAGGCTCGAGCAATTCGTTCTCGCTGGTGGGGTGCGGCGCCATGGGCCAGGTAGTGGCGGATCGAGAGAGAACTTGACGATCTGGTAACGGCGGTGCGGAAGCGGTTCGCACGCCAGGGGCCTGACGCGAGCGTTCTGTGAACGGGGACCGGCGGGGCGAGCGAGGCGATGGCGGGGGAGGGGTCGACGGCGGACGGAGATCGGGGTGCGGCGGCGCAGGAGGACGGCTGCGTACGGGTTCGTGACAGCGACGGCGTGCGCACGCTGATCCTCGATCGCCCGGCGCGGCGCAACGCGTTGACGGTCGCGATGTACGAGACGCTCGCCGAGGCGCTCGAGACGCTCGATGCGCGCGACGATCTGCGGGTCGGCCTCTTGACGGCGACGGGTGGAACGTTCTGCGCCGGAAACGATCTGGGGGATTTTCTCGAGGTGAGCGCGAGTGGCGAGCCGCTCGGCGCCGACTCCCCTCAGGGGCGGCTCCTGCACGCGCTCGCCCGGCGCGAGAAACCGTTGGTCGCGGCCGTGGACGGGGCGGGAATCGGGATAGGGTTCACCGCTCTCCTGCACGCGGACCTCGTCGTCGCCACGCCCACCGCCTCGTTCGGGGCGCCGTTCGTACCGCTCGGGCTCTGTCCCGAGGCGGGCTCGAGTCTGCTGCTGCCGGCTCTCCTCGGTCGTCAGCGGGCGATGGAGGTGTTCCTGCTCGGGCGCCGACTCGACGCGGCGGAGGCGCACGAGGCGGGGTTGCTCAACCGAGTCGTCGCGTCCGAGGATCTGGTGAGCGTCGCGCGAGGCTATGCCGAGTCCCTCGCCGCGCTCCCGCCCCACGCCGTACGGGCCACGCGGCGACTCGTCTGCGCCTCGCCCGAACCGCTTGCCGAGCGCATCGATCGGGAGCTCGCGGCGTTCGGCGAATGTCTGTCCGACGAGCGCACGCGGACCGCGCTCGCCGCCGCCCGAGCCGCCACCACCGGACGCGAGCCGGCAGGCCCGACGGGCGGCTAGCGCCCCACGAATCGGAGGCGCGCCGTGCACGCTCGAGGGACGGTGCCACGGATCACATCGGTGCGCATCGTCGGATCGTAGAATATCCTGATGCACCGCACCGTTCGCGGTGCCCGACACCCTCGGTGTCGGTCTCGCTCGCGCCCCGGAGACTGTCGATGAGCTACACCGCACCCGTCAAGGACATCGCGTTCGTGCTGAACCGTGTCGTCGGACTCGAGGAGATCGCGAAGCTCGAGGGGTTCGAGGACGCCACTCCGGAGCTCGTCGAGGCGATCCTCGAGGAGTCGGCGAAATTCACCGCCGATGTCCTCGCACCGCTCAATTCCGTCGGCGATCGAGAGGGCTGCACCTGGACCGAGGAGGGGGTGAGCACGCCCGAAGGCTGGTCGGAGGCCTACACCGCCTTCGTCGAGAACGGCTGGGGAAGTCTCTCGTTCAACCCCGAGTACGGCGGACAGGGGCTGCCGATGGTCGTCTCGTCCGCCGTCCAAGAGATGTGGCACAGCGCGAACATGGCGTTCGGACTCTGCCCGCTCCTGACCCAGGGGGCGGTCGACGCGATCGAGCACCACGCCTCCGACGAGCTGAAGGCACGCTTCCTTCCGAAGATGGTCGCCGGGGAATGGTCTGGAACGATGAACCTGACCGAGCCACAGGCCGGCTCCGATCTCGCCGCCGTGCGTACCAAGGCGGTGCCGGAGGGAGATCACTACCGGATCAGCGGGCAGAAGATCTACATCACCTACGGCGAGCATGATCTCGGCACGAACATCATCCATCTCGTGCTGGCTCGCCTGCCCGACGCTCCCGCGGGCGTCAAGGGCATATCCCTGTTCGTCGTTCCGAAGTTCCTCGTCGAGGAGGACGGCTCGCTCGGGGAGCGGAACGATGTTCGCTGTGTCTCGATCGAGCACAAGCTCGGCATCAACGCCAGCCCCACCTGCGTGATGTCCTACGGCGACGAAGGCGGCGCGATCGGCTACCTCGTCGGGGAACCGAACCAGGGTCTCGTCTACATGTTCACGATGATGAACCAGGCTCGCCACGCGGTCGGTGTCGAGGGTTACGGCATCGCCGAACGTGCCTACCAGAAGGCGCTCGCCTACGCCAAGGACCGAAAGCAGGGGAAGACTCTGCTCGGGAAGGACGAGGACGACCAGGGCATCGTCAACCATCCGGACGTCCGCCGCATACTGATGACGATGAAGAGCTCGACCGAGGCGATGCGTGCGCTCGGGCTCGAGTGCGCGGCGGCCTTCGACACAGCTCGCCGTCATCCCGATTCGGACGTCCGCGAACGCATGCAGCGCCGCGGCGAGCTCCTGACTCCTTTGGTCAAGGGTTGGTCGACCGAGCTCGGCGTCGAGCTCTGCTCGCTCGGCGTGCAGGTGCACGGCGGCATGGGCTACATCGAGGAGACCGGGGCGGCGCAGTTTCTCCGCGATGCGCGGATCGCTCCGATCTACGAGGGCACGACCGCGATTCAGGCGAACGACCTGATCGGACGCAAGACCGCCCGCGACGGCGGGCGCGGCGTGGGCGAGCTGATCGGGGACATGCGCGAGACGCTCGCCGAGCTCGAGGCGGCGGACGATGTCCAGCTCCGCGCGGTGTCTAGGCGGTTCGTCCCGGCGATCGAGGCGGCGGAGGAGGCCACCGAATGGCTGCTCGGCCAGAACGACGCGACGCTGCCCTCGGCCACCTCGGTGGAATACCTGATGATGATGGGTCGGCTCGCCGGCGGTTGGATGATGGCGCGAGCGGCGATCGCGGCGGCGACGCTCAAGCGCGAGGACGGCAGCGATGACGACTGGCTCGACGCCAAGGTGGCGCTCGCCCGTTACTACGCCGAGCGCACCCTGCCGTTGGTCGAGGCGAGCCGCACGATCATCGTGGAGGGGGCGGAGAGCACCGTGGCGCTCGATGTCGCGCAGCTCTGACGGAACGGTTCGAGCCTGGCAAAGGGCCGCGACAACCGTGGCCGCTGGCCAGATGACCTTCCCGCTACCGACGAGGGGCGAGCGGATATCGATGCCGTCTCGACCCTGAGGATGGGATCGAGCTCACGCCGAGAGCGATAGCGAGCCGATCAGTCTCCGGTCGACCGCTCCCATCGCGGTGGCCTCCGATCGACGAGCACCGCGCGGATGCCTTCGGTGAAGTCGGGATGGCGGACCGCCTCGCAGGCGAACTCTCGCTCGCGCTCGAGCGCCTCGGCGAGGGAGCGCTCCTCGTTGCCCTCGAACAGCTCCAGTGTCGTTCGGACCGAGTGCGGGGAGGCGGCACGCAGCGTCCGCAGCAGCTGCCCGGCCTCTTCCGAGCGAGGCGCGGCCTCCCCGAGCGTCTCGTCGATCGCCTCGGCCGTATCGGCGACGAACCAGCGGCCACGCCGACGCAGAAACTCGAGCATCGGCTCATCGAGAGCGACGACGGCGCACGCCTTCTCGAGCACGTCGTCGACACTTTCGCTCGCGTCGTGTTCGAGCCTCCGGAGCAGCGCCGGCAGAGCGCTCGATTTCACGTGGTGGGTCGCGAGTCCGAGGAGCACGGCGAGCTCCGCCCGGACCGAATCCCCCGTCAACCCGAGCCACCGTCCCGCTCGACCAGGCAGCCGCGGCAGGAAGAAGCTCGCGCCGACGTCCGGAAAGAAACCGATCTTTACCTCCGGCATCGCGAGCACGGCCCGCTCGGTCACGACGCGGTGGCTGCCGTGCACCGAGAGTCCGAGGCCACCGCCCATGGCGATGCCGTCGATGAGCGCGACGTAGGGCTTGGGGCAGCGGGCGATCGCGAGGTTCAGCGCGTACTCGGCAGCGAAGAAGGCATCGAGCTCGTCGAAGCGCTCGGTGAGCACGAGCTCGCGGGCGCGACGCATGTCGCCACCCGCGCAGAACGCGCGTTCCTCCCGCGAACGAATGACCAGGAGCTCGACCTCCCCGTTCGCCACGTGGGCCTCGAGCCCGTGGGCGAGAGCATCGATCATGTCCCGATCGAGCGCGTTGAGCGCGGCGGATCGAGCAAGCGTCAGGTAGCCGACACGACCGACCCTTTCGACGAGGACATGACTCACGCGAGCGGGCCTTCACGATGGGCGGCGTGCGGCGTCACGATCCGGCCGTCTGCCTCACGACCCGCCGCTCAGGGCGATACGCGCGGGAGAGCCGAGATCGAACGGACGCGTCTCGCGAACCGCCTCGAGCAGGATCGGGCCATAGACATGTGGGAAGAGCTCCTCCCCCCCGCCCGCGTTCTCGCGCCGGAGCTCCACATCGAGCGCAGCCGGGTCGACGACGAGCAGCACGAGATCGTCGACATCCGCGTAGTAGCGATCGACGACACCGGCGAGCTGATCGGGGTCGCAGCAGTGGATGAACCCTTCGTCCACGAGCGAAGAGCAGCGGTAGCGTCCGCTGTCTCGAGCACGGGCATAGTCCGCCGAGAGCGCGACGTGCAGCACGCGAGCGCTCATCGTTCACTGGCCACCGGAGCCGGGCGCGCTCGATTCGCCGCTCGGGCAGTACGACGATGAACCACGCCCGTGGCGGCGGGAGCATCGGTCCGTCGTGCATCGATCATCCACCGACGAGCCGCCGCCAGGCGTGAAGTCAAGAGTCGAGCGGTTGGTCGCGGCGTTCGTCGTTCGACCGCTCGCGCCCCTCCTGCCAGGTCCGCTTTTCCGTCTCGAACGCCTGACGTTCCCGCGCCAGCGCGTCCCGTTCGGCCGCGATCGACGTCGGATCCTGTCGAGCATCGTCTGCCGGTGCGTGCGAACCGTTCGGGGTACCGGTGGACAGGGGCCGAGCGGTTCCTCGCCACGAATCGCTGCCGGCCCGCCAGGCGCCGCCCAACCGACCGCCGAACTCGGTGAGCGTGTGTGGGCGGGAGAAGTCGATTCCGAGCTGTCGGCCCCAGACGATATAGCCGATCATGAGCAGGCCGAGCGGCCAGGCGAGAAAGAACAGCACCACGGCGAGCGCGATGTTGACGCCACTCCAACCGGGAGCGAGCTGAGAGCGCAGATCGTTCATGCAGAGTCTCCTGAAAACGGCCTCGTATGCTCTGAAGATAGGGCCGCGGCCCCTTGCATCAAGGTCGATGCCTCAAGGCGGGGGGGGAGGCCGTTCGGCGGCGGGAGCGTCGAGCCGGTGAGCGCGGCGAACCGCTCGCGTCCGTCCGCCGGACGATCCGTTTTCCGTCACTTGCGTATCGCTCGAGCAGGGCGCGCCGGAGCGGCGCGCGAGGCGACGGCGGGAGAGGCGATGATGTGGCGACGACGACCCGAGCCCCTACCCACCGGGCCCGGCCAGGAGAGTGTCTGGAACTACCCGCGCCCGGCAGTCGCCGAGCCGTTCGCGGGGCGGCTCGAGGTGATCTTCGACGGGCGAGTGCTCGCCGACACCACGCGCGGCGTGCGCACCCTGGAGACGAGTCACCCGCCGAGCTACTACTTCCCGATCGGGGATGTCGCGACGGAGCTCCTCAGGTCGAACACGGCCCGGCGGAGCCGCTGCGAGTGGAAGGGACAGGCGCGCTACTTCGACATCGTCACCCCCGGGCGCACGGCGATCGCCGCCGCCTGGAGCTACCCCGAGCCTACCGCGCCGTTCGCCGCGCTCGCCGGTCAGATCGCCTTCTATCTCGCGCAGATGGATATCTGCCGAGTGGAGGGCGAGATCGCGACGGCCCAGCCGGGGGAGTTCTACGGCGGCTGGGTCACGTCTCGGGTCGCCGGCCCGTTCAAGGGGGAGCC
>ENA-ORXM01004956-ORXM01004956.1-marine-metagenome-genome-assembly--contig:-NODE-4956-length-11099-cov-2.809109_pt1 | contig 11099 bp, 11 predicted proteins | sample MGYA00237867_ERZ511480 | MGnify/ENA primary metagenome ERZ511480 (study PRJEB26309, sample SAMN06266103) | marine metagenome | isolation source: Algal blade | place: United Kingdom:Sidmouth, United... | reverse complement strand
TGGTGAGCATTTCGGCGGGGTAGCCCGTGCGGTCGGACACGACGCTGAGCAGCTTCGGGGTCATCTGCTCCACCGTCATCGACCCCGACGCGCCTGGCGCCACAGCAGCTGCAGGTGCTGGCGCAGACGCAGCGATCGCCGGCTCCGGGGCGGGGGTCGTCGGGCGGAGTGGGTTCGGGCCATGGGCGGGCATCCGTGTCGCGGGGCCGTTCAGGGTATCGAATCCTCCTCCGCGCGTGTCGGCCGACGTCGAGTACCATCGGTTCGCGAGACATCCGTCACGAGAGAAGGAGCGATCGGTCCATGAGGCTCGAAGGCAAGCGCGCGATCGTCACCGGTGCGGCGTCGGGGTTCGGGGCGGGCATCGCGCGGCGCTTCGTCGCCGAGGGCGCGCGCGTCGTCGTCGCCGTGGCCGTAAATTGTTAGCGCCATGTTCTCCTGTAAAGTAGGTACCCTCTGATCCACTTGTCATCATCTTGGCGGGTTCAACACGCCCTCATAGTGGTCTATGGCCCACGGCCTCAATGGAAAACCGGTTTCCTTCTTTAAGGCGTCTGCTTCATCGAAATCAATTTATTGAAGTTCGCTCCGCTGGAAAGCGACTTGTAACTGACCAGCTGATATTTCAATATTTAAGTCGCGACGACCTTGCCGGGCAAGGTGGCCCGAGGATAGGCATTACGATGAGTCGTAAAGTCGGTAACGCGGTGCGACGAAACCGTTTGAAACGCATGATTCGTGAGGCCTTTCGCCAATGCAGTTGCGATACATCTGTCGACATTGTTATCGTGGGAAGGCGCAATGCGGATGTCTCGGCGGTCTCTGTAGATCAGATCGCCTTACATTTTACGCAGATATTTACTAAAGTAAGTCGACGCACTAAGTGAGATCGTCTCTTGCGTGTGTTAAGCTAAGGTATGACCTACATGTTGCGCATTATGTTGAACCATTTAATTAGCAAGCTGCCAGTCATCGTTGGCGGCGTCTGTCTAATATGCGCTGCATTTGTTTTCGCTGAGTCAAGCCCCCAGTCCGCTACCGAAGGCAATACAATGATGCAAGGGGGGGGCGTTTCGATTATTGAGATCGACGGGACGATTGATCAAGGGTTGAGCTTATTTGTGGAGCGTGCATTGCGGTCTGTGCCCTCAGGTAGACGCGTCCTATTACATGTTAACACCTTTGGCGGCCGGGTCGATGCTGCGGTTAAGATACGTGATGCGATTCTAAGTAGCCCAGCAGAAACCATCGCCTTTGTCGATAGGCGGGCAATCAGTGCGGGCGCACTAATTAGTCTGGCGGCAACACATATTTATCTTCGCGATGGCGCGACGATTGGTGCAGCAACGCCGGTTGAGTCGACTGACGGTGAGGCGATGCGCGGTGCATCGGAAAAAGTAGTTAGCTACATGCGAGCAGAGATGCGGGCGACCGCTGAAGCCCGCGGTCGCAATGCAGATATTGCACAAGCGATGGTTGATCGCGATGTGGTTATTAAACACATTTCATCAAAAGGAAAACTGCTAACGCTAACTGCAAAAGATGCGCTAAAGCTGAAGTTCATAGATGGAACAGTTGCTGATCAGCACGCCTTGTTCGAGAGCCTAGGTATGAACGAGGGTCAGGTTGTTCCGGTTGAAATCAATTGGGCTGAGCGTGTTGTACGTTGGATAACGAACCCTGTTGTAAGTTCACTGCTTACCACGATCGGTACGGTTGGGCTATTGACGACCTTTTATTCTGGAACCATCGGGGTGTTGACTGCACTCGGTGTTAGTGCGTTTTGTTTGTTCTTCTTCGGGCACTATATCGCGAACCTTGCTGGACTTGAAGAACTGTTACTATTTGCCGGCGGCTTAATTGCATTGTTGCTTGAAGTCTTTGTGATTCCTGGGTTTGGTATTGCTGGCATGCTCGGGTTGTTACTGCTATTTGTGGCGCTTGCGCTGTCATTGGTGGAGTTAAATATTCCCGCTAACATTTCGTGGGAATTGGGATACGGCAAAGCACTGCTAAACCGTGTTGCGATTCAAATGTTTTCCGTTATGGTGTTGGTGGGCTTTAGTGCAATCGCCGTATTTCGATATTTGCCGAAGAGTCGATTCGGTGGGTGGTTAATCTTAAAAACAGAAGCGTCGAAAATTGATGGCTATGTTGGGCAACGCGTAGAGGATAGCGAACTTGTCGGAGCACATGGCATTGCTGTGAGCGATTTACGTCCGTCAGGTATTGCGCAGATTAACAGTGAGCGCGTCGACGTAGTCACCCGTGGGGACTTTGTTTCGCAGGGCACAGCCTTGACGGTCGTTGATGTCTCTGGCGGCCGCGTTGTCGTCGAATCTAAATAAGAGTCATTGCTGTTCATTCTTACAGCATCTTTGGCGTAGTAAATTCGCTGCTTGAAGGTCGGTCATCCTTGAGTTACTGTAACTGGCACGTATATTTTTCGTCTAACAGCATAACATCCAAGGAGAGTCACATGTTAGGAGCGTTCGCCATAGCCGGTATCATTGGGTTATTTATCTTGGTTGGGGTCATTTTCTATTTTGTACCCGTCGGGCTATTTATTCAGGCTCTATTTTCAGGCTCTCCGGTTGGTATTGGCACCTTGATCGGGATGCGCTTGAGAAAAGTACCACCAGCCACGATCGTGAATGCGCGCATCAATGCAGCAAAAGCGGGTATTGCTGTGTCAACAAACCAACTAGAAGCTCATTACATGGCGAGTGGGAACGTGCAGCGTGTAATACAGGCGCTGATATCCGCCGATAAGGCGAATATCCCGCTGATTTTCGAACGTGCCGCTGCGATCGATTTAGCTGGCCGCGACGTGTTTGAGGCCGTTCAGATGAGCGTGCTTCCTAAAGTCATCACGACACCTAAAATCGCGGCAATGGCTAAAGATGGTATTCAGCTCAGCGCGTTCGTAAAGATTACTGTTCGCGCAAACCTAGACCGACTTGTTGGTGGTGCAACTGAGGAGACGATTGTTGCTCGTGTTGGTGAGGGCGTCGTGTCAACGATTGGTTCAGCCGGCAATCATAAAGCGGTGCTAGAGAATCCAGACTATATCTCGAAAAACGTACTGGCAAAGGGGCTTGATGCGGGCACCGCATTTGAAATTTTATCGATTGATATTGCGGATGTTGATGTTGGCGCAAACGTTGGTGCTCACCTTCAGACAGAGCAGGCTGAGGCAGACAAAAAGATTGCTCAGGCGGAAGCTGAATCCCGCCGCGCACTTGCTGTGGCAGTTGAGCAGGAGATGATGGCTCGAATTCAAGAAATGAAAGCGAAGGTTGTAGAAGCTGAGTCTATGATTCCACTCGCGTTGTCGGAAGCACTGAAGGCCGGTAACATGGGCGCGCTAGACTACTATCAGCTGCAAAATGTTATTTCGGACACGGACATGCGATCATCGATTGGTAAAGGTATGACGCCACCTCGCTAGATTGCGTAACGGTCTTTTTGAACTAACTGTCTATGCAACGCAAAGATATATTTAAGCTTATTCAGTTTGGCGGGGTTGCTTTCGTTTTTTTTGTGTGGCCCTTCGTCCGCGGATTATTGCAAGCCAAACGTGGACAAGATATGCATCGTCGTAAAAGAGCAGCGCGCGGGCAGGGAAAAAAGCAGCGCAAGTTCACGTCGCCACCTTCCCCAGTAGTGAGGCAATCCAAGCCGGCACCTCGCAGCATGCCGCTCCCTGCACCTATCTGGCCAACGCCACAGGCATCATCGCCGCCAGCATCGCAGCGCATAGACCAGGCGCCCGATGTTCAGCCCGCGCTCTTGCCGCAATATAATGCCGAATTTAAACCGTATTCTCCTCCTGTATATGCCGGCCCTTCGGCGGAATATGAGAACCTAGAGGGCGGCTTGCGCTCTGAACTCGATGGTGGGTTTCATCACCACGTTTCGGCACCGGAACAAGATATAGCCGTTCATAAGCGTGTTGTTCAGCTTGACCGCAATGCTATTCTAGCGGCAGTCGTGTTGGGTGAAGCCGGACTTCTTCAGCGTCATGGTCATCGTAGCGGTCGGCGTCGTGGGCGCCCTTTGTCTCGTTAATGGATAGTTTACGTGGCCCGTCATAACTATAAAAGCGATCAACGTAAATCTACACCTCGGCCAAGCTCGCTGCGGCCAAATAGGCCCGATGATTCCGTGGTCTATGGCCATCACGCTGTTAAGTCTGTCCTAGCTGCAAGGCCGTCCGTGATTCAGGCGATCTATCTACGGCGCCAGAAGGATATCATGCAGCAGGATGTAGGCAGCGACCGCGGAGACTTTCGCAGCCTGTTAAATGATCACGCTGGCTTCCAAGGGGAATTAAAAGAAGTCGACTTAAAAGCGTTAGATGCACTGTGCAATGGGCAGAATCATCAAGGGGTTGCGGCGATAATAGAACCTTACCAGATGGTAGCGTATAGTGACTTATTATCAGTGCCTAAGCCATTGATTCTTGCTTGCGATCAAGTTCAAGATCCTCATAATTTAGGGGCGATTTTTCGGAGTGCTGCCGTATTCGGCACAACAGGACTGGTTTTATCGAAAGACAAGTCGGTGGCAGTGAATCCGACAGTCCATAAAGTCTCTTCTGGTGCGACTTGGCACGTGCCCGCTGCAACGGTAGTGAATATGAGCCGTGCGTTAGCAAAGGCGAAAGACAAAGGGCTGTGGATAATTGGTAGCGTTGAATCAGGCGGCTGCCAGCCAGCGAAGGCCCCTTTTGCCGAGTCTACAATGCTGATTGTTGGCAATGAGGAACGCGGTATGCGTCCCTTACTGCAGAAGCATTGTGATGTACTGGTTACGATTCCAGCCTTTAATCCGGCCTTTCCAGCACTTAATGTTGCATCAGCGACCTCTGTGTTGTTGTATGAGGCTGCCTGCCAGCGCCGCGCGAATAGTAGTTAATACTCAAGCCTGCAAGTAGGCTGCCGCTGGACCTCTGGGTCAGGGTATGTCATTGAGCTTGGGTTGTTATGAATCAAAATACTCGATTACTATTGGCTGTTGCACTTATCTTCGGTTTCTTCTCGATTTGGTCTCGTTTTGTAAAGCCACCTCAGCAACCGCCTCAGTCACAACAAGCAAAACAAGCTCCAGCAGCCCAAACACTGGATACGCAGCCGCACTCAGGTCAGGCAGGAGCAGATCAAGCCGGAGCAACAGATCAAGCCCGAGCAAGGGGGCAGGTAGGGTCTACAGCGTCGACACAGTCGCTTACGACGGGAGATATTCATGAATTGACATGGCCTGAAGGCAAAATTCGAATGCGCATTGGTAGCCATGATGGTGTGATCGTTAGCGCAACGATGACCGATCCACGGTTTACAGAGCGCCGTGATGGTAAAATGCAAGCTATTGAGCTTGTGCAGACGCGACCAGAAAAGGGCCCGTGGCCGCTTGGCACTCAATTCACAGATGCGAATCTTAACTTACCGGTGCCTATCCCATTTAAGCGTGTCGCCAGTGAGGGGCGTGAGTCGAGTCAACTCAACTTGAGTTGGGAGAACGAAGAGGTTCGAATAGAAAAGCGTTATCAGGTGATGTCCTCAGGCACACAATCATCCTCAGGCACACAATCAGGGGCGAGCGCCGTCGAGTTACGTGTTGTTGTGACAAACTTGTCCGAGAAAGAATTAAGTTATCGGCTAAAAAACGATATGTATGCATACCAGCCGCCAACCGGACAGAAAAAAGCTGGCATGACCAATCCATATCCCAAGATACCGACTGCACTATGCATGGTGAATGGTGAGGTACTCAGGCGAAGTGCATCTTCGGTATTGGGCGCATCAAATGGATGCTCTCAGGCGGGTTGCAGCAGTATTGGTAAGGGGTTGGTTTCTCAGACCGGTGTTGTGAATTGGATTGGAACCGACAACCGCTATTTCCTGGGCGCGTTACTGCCGGACTTCCAAGATACCAAGGCGACTGCTAGCCCGATGCGCTGTGATGTAAAGCTCTGGCAAAATGATCCGACGGTACTCGACATCTCTTTGTTGTCCTCAGAGACCCGGATCAAATCCGGCCAGACGCATACACATGCGTTTAACATATTTTTAGGAGAAAAAGATCTGTCGCGTATTTCGAAACTTGAAAATAAACCGGGTCAATCAGCTCATTTAGACCGTTCGATTGATTTTGGGATGTTTGCTATGCTGAGCCACCCTATTTTGGCAATGCTCAAATTCTTCCATATGTTTCTTCGAAACTGGGGACTAGCGATAATACTACTGACAGTCGTCATAAAGCTGGGGACCTTATATTGGACCGGTAAATCAATGCGATCAATGCGCAAGATGCAGCAGCTCAAGCCTGAAATCGATATATTGAAGGCAAAGTTCGCAGACGATAAAATGCGTCTGAATCAAGAGACGATGGCCTTGTATCGTCAGCATAAAGTTAACCCCTTAGGGGGGTGTTTGCCCATGCTGATTCAGATGCCGATATGGTTCGCACTCTACCGTACCTTAGGCAATGCTCAAGAGCTCTATCACTCTCCATTTTTCGGTTGGATACAAGATTTAACCGCACCGGACCCCTACTTTATTCTGCCGATCCTGATGGGGCTTGCTATGTTTGCTCAACAAAGTGTTACACCGCAGAGTCTTGATGCAGCTCAGGCACGTATGATGAAATTCATTATGCCGGTCGTGTTTACCTTTATGATGTTGTGGCTGCCGGCAGGTTTGACACTATATATACTCGTGAATACCTTGCTATCGCTCGCGCACCAGTATCACATGAATAAGTCTATGCCGCTGGCTGCAGGGCCCAAGTCTGGTTCTTCTAATCAGAGTATGGTTATCGAAGCCTCAGCTGAGCATGTTTCAGAGAGATCGGCTACCGCGTCAGCAGCTACCTTAGCAAAGCCCAAGAAAAGCCAGAGACGTCGGAAATCAAGTGGCCCCAAACCCGCATTGGGACTTAAGTCTGATAAAGCGAAACCGAAAAAAAATAAAAACACGTAAATGACGATTAACGCGCGGAAGCTGTGTTTATGTCACAGTTTGTCCAGCGCGCTTGCATTGCAGGGTATTTTCGAATGGACAGTAGAGATTTAGAAAAGGTATAGGTTAAGTCCATAGAAATTGCTCAAAAGGGAAAGACGATGGATCAGGAACACAATAGTCAAGACGATACGATACAAGATGAACATCTTGCAACTGGTCAGATGGATATCGACAAAGTCAAACAGCAGGCAACAGACTACTTGCAAGGGATTCTATCCAGAATGGACTTCGAGGTCTCGGTGCATTGCGGTATGGAAGAAGAAGATCGGCTATTGCTCAATATCGACGGGTCAGGGGACCTATCACCACTGATTGGAGAGAAAGGGGCGACGCTCGATGCATTCGAGTATGTGTTGGGTCGCGCGCTTAGTCATAAGTATGAACAACGTCTGTTTTTCTCAGTAGACTGTGATGGCTATAGAGAACGTCGCCGTGAAGCCTTGGTGGATATGGCTCAACGCTTAAGTGAAAAGGCGAAAGATGAGGGCAAGGCCGTTTCTTTGAATCCAATGTCTCCACGTGATCGCCGTATTGTCCATATGGCACTTCGAGAAGAAAGCGGGGTCTTTACTCGAAGCGAAGGCGAAGGCAACGATCGGCGTATTCTTATTGTACCGGAATTCTAAGTTCGAAAAATGCAATCAACGACAATTTGTGCGCCAGTTACGGGTGCAGGGCATGCTGCAATCGGTGTGTTCCGGCTGAGCGGCCCAGATGCGCTAGCCATCTGCAATACGCTATTGCCTAAGCCCATTCGCATAGCTGATGAACGGCGGATGCAATATCGTACAGTTCTAAATCAACAAAGTGGTGCTGTTATAGATGACGCATTGGTGTGTTATTACGCTGCGCCTGCTTCATATACAGGTGAAGATGTTGTCGAGTTTTTTTGTCATGGAAACCCTTATATTCTAAGCGAGCTTAAGGCTCAGTGCCTTAAACTGGGGGCGCTATTAGCTGCGCCAGGGGAATTTACGCGCCGGGCATTTGTAAACGGCCGGATGGACTTGTCTCAAGCTGAGGCGGTCGCGGACTTGATCGAGTCAAAAGGAGCTGCCGCATTGTCGAATGCGCGGCGATTGTTTGAAGGCGTGCTATCCAAAGATGTGTCTGATATTCGAGATCGGCTGCTGTCTGTAATTGCCGAGTTTGAGGCGGGGATTGATTTTAGTGATGATATTGAAGACCCTGTCAACTATGAGCGAGTTGCTCAGGATCTGAGCCATGTCTCTGCTCATGTCCAGCGCTTGGTTGCAAGTTATACACGAGGCAGTCGGCTATCACAGCTTGCTGTTGGCATTGTTGGCCCAGTGAATGCAGGGAAGAGTACGTTGCTTAATTTACTGCTTGGCAATGAGCGCGCGATTGTATCGACACAGAAAGGAACCACACGAGACTATATTGAGGCTGACTGCGTGGTTGGACCCTATGTGATCACTTTGGTGGATACGGCTGGATGTCGATCAATTGATGAGATGGATGCCTTAGAGCGGAAAGGCTACGAACTGGGGCAAACACACATACAAGGCGTTGATCTCAAGTTATCGGTCATCGATATGTCGACGTTGGCTTCAGCCGATCTTGAACGCGCCGGGCAGATTGTAGTTCTCAACAAAGCTGACCTACTGAACGGTCAGATAATCCAGGAAAACAGGAAAGCGGTCGTGGATGCCCTTGGAAAGACGCACACAGTCATTTCAACATCCTTGGTCAGTGAGGAAGGTCGCCAGCGGGCGGCGTGCGATATTCGTAGCGCAATACAGTCTCACCTTGACCAATTGCTAAGGCGGGAAGAAAGTGTATCGCTTACGCAGCAACGTCAGGTTGACGCGTTGAACCGTTGTGCTGAATACTTGGCTGTGCTCGACGACGCGTTGAAACGTGGCCAGGTTCCTGAACTACTGGCAGAACACGTGCGCGAAGCGTTGCAGTGTGTTGGGGAGATCACAGGGGATAGCTATACTGAGCAGGTATTGGATACGGTATTTTCGCGTTTTTGTTTAGGTAAGTAGCTGCCGCAAGCTATCGGTCCCACGTATAGAATCCCTGGCCAGATTTACGGCCGAGTCTACCGTCAGCAACCATGTCTTTGAGTATTTGTGGCGGGCGAAACTGGTCACCCCCAAGGCTGCGATAAAGATGTTCCGCAATTTTTAGGCGGATATCAAGTCCGACCATATCCGTTAGCTTTAAGGGGCCGACAGGGTGTTTGTATCCGAAGGTCATCGCTTTATCGATTTCTTCTGCGCTCGAGACGCCTTGTTCCAACATGCGCATCGCTTCAAGACCTTGAACAATGCCCAGGCGGCTGGAAGCAAAACCCGGCGAATCGTTGACGACGATGACTTCTTTGCTCAAGTGTTGAGCAATTACTCGCGCGTACTGTAGGTAGGTGGCATCTAGTTTTCCATGTCTTACGATTTCAACCAGCTCCATTTGTGTGGGCGGGTTAAAAAAGTGCATGCCAAGGAATTGTTCTTGCTTGCGGCACGCCTCTGCCAATGTGCGCACCGATAGCGAGGAGGTGTTTGTTGCGAACAGACAGTCTTCATGCATTTGAGAAGACACATTATGGATGATTTCTTGTTTCGCCGTCATTGATTCTGTAATCGTTTCAATGACAAAGCGTTCTTCGAAAGCGCAGCCATGTTTCGATTGAGCGTCAGTGGTTAAGGTCTCTAATTCTGTACAGAAGGTGATGCGGCTTGCGATGTTTTTAGATTCTTCAAGCGGAATAATGCCCTTTGCCGCGTTTCGTGCAATCCGGGCTTTGAGTTTTGTTCGAGCAACATTTGATGTTGCATTCGTTCGGCAGAGTATACGGACATTGATACCATGTGCAGCGCCAAGTTGTGCAAGGCCAAGGCCCATGTGGCCGTTGCCGATGACGAGTATGCCGTGCTTAAGTAGGCTTAGCCCATTGGCGCTCATGTTATCACTTCGCGGGGGTGTGGTACTTGATTGTTGGGGTAGATTACTCATCTCCGGAAAGGTAGTACAGAAGACTAAAGAGTTAAAGATTTCTGGGCACAAAAAAACCCGGCGTTACGTAGCGTAGCGCCGGGCCTTCTGATTAGCATAGTCTTTTTTCAGACTAAGCGGCAGATCGAGGTGAGGTGATCAGCTACGCGTCGTCGCCGGCTTCTTCCTCTTCGCCAGTTGCTGTGTCATCATCCGTGGGGATAACAACTGCTGGGATATTTCCGTCGGCATCTGTCGCATCAGGGTTTAGAGCCAATAATGTTTTGCAATAGTCACTAAGACTGTCTGCATCGTCCTCAGCAGTTGTGCGACAGCCGGCTAGCTTAGCAGTCACAACTTCTAGTTTTGCTTTCGCAGCAAGTGCCTTTACTTCTTCCGATAGGTTGTCTTCAGCTTCGGCGCTAGGCGAGGTAACGCTATCTAGTTTAGGCAATCCTTCTGCTGACGTACTAACCACTTCTTCGCCGCATCTGCTAAGTGATAGCGCGAGAATACAGGATAGTGCAGCTGATTTAAGGGCTGTTGTTCCGATTTGTTTGATTCCACTCATTTTACCGTACATATTAAGACCACTCCTTCGTGACTTTGTTAACGTGACTCTGCCAACGTGACTTTGCCAAAATGACAACATCATACACTTCCTATAAGTGTACTTTTTGCTAAACCGAAATCTATTGAAAGGCAAGCGTGTAAGGCCCTGGGCCCAGCTGGCTTGACAATTAACATGACGAAAGTTGACGCGAGTCTACTTTCCGCCCAACATAGGCAGCAATGACCAGACAACTCAGTTCTCGGCAGTATATCGAGCTATTCAACGCTCGATCCGATATGGCGCTAGGCCAGGGATCTAAAGCTACGCGCTTGCTACAAGTAACAATTTCAGCCCCCGGCGAGGGCGACTCGGACTATACCGCTGAGCTGTGTGACATCGTCGACGGCAATACGACATCGACTCGTCGCTACCGAATTACGCTGACTGCGCGTGAATTGCTCGGTGGCCTTGCGGATGAACCAATTTCCGTTAGGTCCACATTGCCACGCAAGGTGCGTTTTAGCGTTGCGCCGGTAGCATCCGATACTGAACGAGCTTTC
>ENA-ORXM01004955-ORXM01004955.1-marine-metagenome-genome-assembly--contig:-NODE-4955-length-11102-cov-3.048254_pt1 | contig 11102 bp, 12 predicted proteins | sample MGYA00237867_ERZ511480 | MGnify/ENA primary metagenome ERZ511480 (study PRJEB26309, sample SAMN06266103) | marine metagenome | isolation source: Algal blade | place: United Kingdom:Sidmouth, United... | reverse complement strand
AGCGACAGGGATCAATCTCTTTGTTTTTTAGCTAAGGGGTTGAAAAGGCGCGTTTGTTTTTTGAACAATCGAGGGATATACTTCCTCCACCCCATCATCCCGCCGAAGGGCGGGACCCAGATATGCGCATTTGAAACACATGAATAATCAGTTTCGTGAGGGCGGATGGCCCAACCGTAAATGCTTGTCGGATGGAAATCGTCGTTTGGGATCTGAGAAATCATCCAAGGTTATGCCGACGTAAAGATCCTGCCACTGAGGATTTAAATCTTCAATTCGCCTGATCTTCCAGCTTCGATCCCAGTCTTTCATTTGGCGCTCACGCTTAAAGGCGCTCTCGCGTGTTTCATGCATCTCAAACCACACGAGCAGGTGGCAATTATAATCTTTAGCGAAACCTTCAAATTCTCCGCTTTTATGTTGCTCGACACGAAGAGTGAGTTCAGCAGTCTGGCCGATATAAATCGTCCCGTTACGCCGGCTCGACATCATATATACGAAAAACATAGTGCATCATAAAACCCATTGGGATGGGTTTTCAACATCGCATATCTGGGTCCCGCCCTCCGGCGGGATGATGGGGGGAGAGTGAGTGAGAGAACGACCCGCGCCCCCCTACCCCCGCCAAGCATCCTTCAAATGAACGGGCCGCCACTTTGCGCCGGTGACGATAATATCAAAACGGCGCTCGGCGTTTAGCATTTTTGGGCGGCGGTCTATCAGCGCGTTCATATAGACCTGCGCAGCGTCCATGATGCGGTTGGTTTGGAAATCCGTGACTGACTCGATGCCGTCCGTCAGATTGCGGCGATGTTTGACTTCGATGAAAATAATGGCGCGGCCCTTTTGGGCGATGAGGTCTATTTCGCCGTGATAGCTGCGATAGCGCGTCTCAAGGATGCGGTAGCCTTTGAGGCGTAAAAACAGGGCGGCAAGGGTTTCGCTGCGGCGGCCGGCGCGCTCTGCGGTTTTGCGCCTCTCGCTCACAGCGCGTCTTTGAGCCTTAGCGCGCGGGCATAGACTTCGCGGCGATTATGACCTGAGAGCGCTGCGATTTCATTAGCCGCGCGCTTCACCCCGCGCTCCGGAATTGCGGCTTTCAGCGCCGCGTCGAGACGGGCTTCATCCCAAACATCATCTTCGCCGTCCGGCGGGCCGACCAGCACCACAATTTCCCCGCGCGGGGCATCCGTAGTCACGCTCTCCATCAACTCGGATAATGTCCCGCGCCGCGTTTCCTCATAGGTCTTGGTCAGCTCTCTTGCGACCGCTGCCTCGCGGTCGCCCAGAATATCTTTCATATCTTTCAGGCTGGCCGCGATGCGCGGGCCGGTTTCAAAAAAGATGAGCGTTCCGGGAATGGCGGAGAGCTCGGAAAGGGCCGTGCGGCGGGCATCGGATTTGGGCGGCAAAAAACCTGCGAAGAAAAACTTATCGCTGGGCAGGGCCGCTGTGGATAATGCGGCGAGCGGCGCGCTGGCCCCGGGGAGGGCGCGAATGGGCAGGCCGGCGGCGGCGCAGGCGCGGGCGACGCGGTAGCCGGGATCAGAGATGAGCGGCGTTCCGGCGTCGCTAATTAACGCCACCGACTCGCCCGCCTGTATTTTCGCGATCAGGCGCGGGGCCATCTCTGCCGCATTATGGTCATGATAGGCGGATAAGGACCGCGTAAGGCCGAAAGCGCGCAGCAGTTTAATCGAATTGCGCGTATCTTCGGCATAGACATGATCGGCGCTGCGCAGCACATCAAGGCCGCGCAGAGTCATATCGCGGAGATTACCAATGGGCGTTGCCACTAAATACAGAGCCGGCTCGAGTTTCACCTCACGGGCTATGTCCGCATGTAATGCACCCGTATCAGGGGATTGCGCAGCGGGCATTCCGGCCTTAGACATATCTGAATTATGCTCTGATTTGGCCACGCGCCATCCTTTGACAGATCAGGATAAATAAAGAGGCTATCATGACCGTTTCCAAGCTGCGCGCAAGCGCCTTTACGCCGCGCCGCGCGGCCATGCTGACCGCGCTAAGCCTCAGTATTATTCTGCCCGCTTGCGCGACCGCGCCGCAGCAGCAAACCCAAAACCAAATTCCGGTCCCGGTTCGCATTGAAAAGCCGACGACCAATACGCCGGATCGCCCTGACCCGGTTGCAACGAAACCTGATCCGCGCGAAAAACCCACAACGCGCAAACCCAAAGACGAGACGCCTGTTGTGCGAACGCGCGACGGTTTAACCCCGCCGCATATGGCGGGCCGCCCCGTCCAGCGCGTGGCCTTGCTGCTTCCGTTCTCCGCGTCAAATTCCACACTACGCGCTGAGTCAGCCTCGATGCTGCAGGCCGCAGAAATGGCGGTGTTTGATCGCGATAAGGCCGATGTGCTGCTCATTGCGCTGGATACGGCCGGCACAAAAAGCGGCGCGAAAAATGCGGCGCAAAGCGCGATTGATTCCGGCGCGGATGTTATTCTCGGCCCGCTGCTTGCGCCCAATGTCATGGCAGCCCAAGACGCCGCGCGCCGCTCCGATACGCCTATTCTCGCCTTTTCAACCAATCAATCCGTGGCGGGGAATGGCGTTTATTTGCTCTCCTTCCCGCCCGAGGCCGAAGTGGAGCGCATCACCACTTATGCCGCCTCCCAAGGCATGAGCCGCTTTGCGCTGCTTGGCCCGACCAATGGCTATACGCGCCGCGTTGAGCCTGCTTATCGGCGGGCCATTACCGGCCAAGGCGCGCAATATGTCATCAGCAAAACCTATAGCGGCAATACAATTAATGACATGCAGGGCCCGGCCTCTGAACTGGCGAAAGCTTATCTGCAGGGCGGACAGGAATTTGACGCCGTTCTGCTCCCCGAAAGCGGCACGGGATTGCGCTCACTCGGCCCGCTTCTGCCCTATTATGACATTAATCCGGCCAAGGTTAAATTCCTCGGCACGTCATTATGGGATAAAGAAGAAACGAAATTAGAGCCTGCGCTGCGCGGCGGAATTTTTGCCGCCGCCGATAAAGACGCCTCATCGGGTTTCGCTTCGGCGTTTCAGAGCACCTATAACAGCCCGCCCTCATCGCTGGCCTCGCTGGCTTATGACGGGGTCAATATCTCCGCTATGGTCGCCGAGGGTGATCCGCGCGGACGCGCGCAGCGCATGACAGACCCGCAGGGCTTTTACGGGGTTGATGGATTTGTGCGCTTTCGCGCCGATGGAACCCCGCAGCGCGGCCTCGCCGTTTATGAAGTGCGCCCCGGCAGGTTTGAGCAGATTGATCCCGCGCCCAAAACAGCGGACGAAATTGCGGCCTCTATCCAGTAAGCAAGCGGCGCGTCACTTCATTTAAAACAAGGCGGCCCTTTTCGGTCGCCTTTAATCTATGGCCTTCGCGCACCAGCCAGCCCTGATCTTCCAAGTCCTGCGAGATCAGTGTGCGGCCCGATAGGGCGCGGTGATTAAGGTCCAAGCCCTCGCGAATGCGCAGCCCCATCATCACATATTCTTCGGCGCTCTCATCGGCGCTTAAGGGCTCTGCCTCATCTACTGCCCGGCCAGTTTCAGAAACCGCTTTCATATAGGCGCTCGGACTCATCTGCGCGATGGTGGCGAGGCGGCCTTTATCCGTCGTCACGCGGCCATGCGCGCCGGGGCCAACGCCGACATAATCAACACCCGTCCAATAGGCCATATTATGGGCCGAGCGGTGATCAGGCCTTGTAGTATTGGGGCGCGCATAATTCGATATTTCATAATGGGTGAAGCCCGCCGCGCGCATCTTCTGCGTCGTCAGCTCATAAAGCGCCGCCGACATATCTTCATCAACATCGATTGCCTGGCCGCGCTGCGCGGCGCGTCCGAAAGCCGTACGCTCTTCTATGGTCAGTTGATAGGCGGATAAATGCGTTATGGGGAAGGCCAGCGCGGCGTCTAAATCAGCCTCCCACGCCGCCTCGCGCTGGCCCGTATGACCAAAGATTAAATCGGCTGAGACATTCTCAAATATCTCGCAGGCCAATTTAAGCGCGCCGCGCGCCGAGGCGCCGTCATGATTGCGGCCCAGAAATTTCAGGACGCCATCATCAAAACTTTGTATGCCGACAGACAGGCGGTTTAGGCCCGCCGCATTATAGCCGCTCCAAATATCGCCGTCTGCATCATCGGGGTTAGCCTCTAGCCCGATTTCAATGTCGGGCGCAGCGCTCCATAAATCCCGACTTGCCTGAATCAGCGTTTCGATTTGCGCGGGCGTCATCAAGCTCGGCGTGCCGCCGCCAAAATGTATCGAGGTCAGAACGCGCGGCTCTGTCACGCCCGCCCAATATTTCAAATCGGCCGCAATCGCCGCAACCAGATCATCGCCCGCCTCGCCCTTGGATTTATAGACATTAAAATCGCAATAGGGGCAGATGCGCGCGCAAAAAGGCCAATGAATATAAACCGCCAGCGGCTGCATTATTGGCTTTCGAACTCCGCTTTAATCAGCTGCGCAAAGGCATCGGCGCGGTGGCTCATGGCGTGTTTATCCGCCGGGTTCATTTCCCCGAAAGTCACCTTATGGCCGCGCGGTTGAAATATTGGATCATAGCCAAAGCCCTTACTGCCGCGCGCTGGGAAAACGATATCGCCTTCGACCTTGCCGACATATGTGCGCGCCTTGCCCGTCGGAAAGGCCAGTGACAGGGCGCAGATAAAGCGCGCGCTGGTTTTATCGCTGCCCGTCTTGTCCATCGCCTCTTTCACGCGGGTCATGCCGAGCGCCCAATCGCGCGCGCCGCACTCATTCTCCGTCCAGCGCGCACTATAGATGCCCGGCGCGCCCTTAAGCGCGTCCACCGCCAGCCCGCTATCATCGGAGAGCGCGGGAATACCCGCCGCCGTGGCCGCCGCGATGGATTTAAGCTCTGCATTGGCGGTGAAAGTCAGGCCCGTTTCTTCGACATCGGGCAAACCCAGCTCCGCTGCGCTTTGGGTGATAATCCCGAAAGGGGCCAGCAGCTCGCGGATTTCGCGCACTTTGCCAATATTGTGAGAGGCCACAACAAGGCGGTCAAATTTTGTCTTCATAATCTATCCTTCAGGCCCCCCGAAGCGACATGCTCAACGCCCCGTCTTATATACCAAATGACGCAATGATATAGACGTTATTTACCCGGTATGCGTCCGGCGGCTCGCTGGCCTGCCAAATTGACAGTGTCACCGCCCGCGCCTACGCTGCGGGCTCTGCCCAGGAGCGACTATGACAAAATCTCCCCTTTCACGGCGGCGCGTATTGCGCGCCGGATTGCTCAGCGGCGCCGGCCTTGGCCTCATGCCGGCCAGCTCCGCGCAGACGCTCGCCGGGGTAACGCCGCGGCAAATTGAAGGCCCGTTTTATCCTAATGTAGATCAATCGGATAAGGATGCGGATTTAACGCGGGTCGGCGATAGCGACATGCAAGCCCTTGGGGAGGTTGTGACTGTAACGGGCCGGGTATTGGATGATGCCGGCCAGCCTATCGCAAATGCGGTGGTTGATATCTGGCAAGCCAACGCAGCCGGCCGCTATGCCCATGAGCGCGACCCGAACGCGGCGCCCCTTGATCCAAATTTTCAAGGCTGGGCCATCATGACAACCGATGACACAGGGCGGTACAGCTTTAAAACCATTAGGCCCGGCGCCTATCCGGCGGCCAGAGGATGGGATCGCCCGCCCCATATTCATTTCAAAGTCGCGCGCCGCGGCTATCATGAAATTACAACCCAGATGTATTTTGAAGGCGAGCCTTTAAATGACGTTGATCACCTGCTCAAATCATTGCCTAAGCCCGAGCAGTCTCGACTCATAGCGCGTCAAAAGGATGAACACAGTGCATTTAATTTTGATATTGTTTTAGCCACTGTGTGAGAAAGCTGTTTATCGCACATGCCTATGCGGCGACATAATCAGACCCCTAAAGGTAATCTGATGATAGATACGCTGCTCGCTTGCCACATCGCAGGCAATTGTCTAACCCTATGACTATAAAAAAAGGGCGGGCAGAAATGCGTAAAAAATCCAAAAGCAGAGCCGATCTGGATTATGAAGATAATGATTTGGATATGGACGATATAGAACTGGACGGACAGCCCTTACGCTCGGCCATGGCGCTGGATATTTTTCTCTCCTTTATGAGCATTCTGGCCTGGGTCTGGCTGGCGCTGATGGTGGTCGGTTTGGGCATTGCGCTTTACCTGACGATGGTCGGCATGATCCCCGGCTTTGAACGCTGGGCCGACGTTCCCGATAATGTCATGACGATTTGGACGGGCGTGAAAGTGATCGGCGCGATTGTCGCAATATTAGTGCTCCAAGAGCTGCGCAAAATCTCCAAAACCCTGCTTCGCGGAGATCCGTTCGTGCCGCGTAATGCCTCGCGCCTGCGCCGCATCTGGATGACCGTCGCCCTTGGCGAAGTCGTCCGAACCATACTCATGTTTATGGTCATGTTATATGTGTGGCGGCTGGATGATCTGAATTTTGCCAATAGCTGGTTTGGCGATATTACGGGCCTCAATAGCGGCAGCAAAGAAATTCCGCTGCGCTGGGAAGTGTGGTCCATGGTGTTAATTTTGATTGTTCTGGCGCAGGTTTTCCGCCAAGGCGCAGCCATGCGCGAACAAGAAAAGCTGACGGTATAATTATGGCTATTCGCGTCAATCTGGACATGGTTCTGCTTGAGAAGAAAATGTCGCTGACCGAGCTGGCCGAGCGCGTGGGAATCACGCTGGCCAATTTGTCGATCCTGAAAACCGGCAAAGCCCGCGCCATGCGCTTTACTACGCTCGAAGCTTTGTGCCGCGAGCTGGAGTGCCAGCCGGCTGACCTTCTGATTTACGAGCCTGACGAAGACGAGGCCGGGTAAACTCTGTTTTAAACAATTTACCCTAAGACGCCCTCATGACACATTATCGGTTATGGGGCGCGGCGCTGGCCGCTATTATGTTGAGCGGCTGTGCATCTTCGCCAAAGCCGCCTGGCTATGGCGTGACCGCCTCCAGCACAAAACCCGTCTCGGTCAGCCGCGCCATGAGCGACGCCAAATTGGCGCTCCCTGACCAAAGCTATTTTCACCAACAAGACCCGCGCTGGGCGGAGCAGCAAATGGGCGGCTCGGGTGAACCGCTTAGCAGTGATGGCTGCCTTGTCACGGCTGCGGCCATGGCCTTGTCCAATTTGGGGTTTTCCACAAATCCGGGCGATTTGAATGCCCGCCTGAAAGCCAAAGAGGGATTTACGCCCCAAGGCTGGCTGATTTGGAGCGGCGTTGAGCGCGTGACGGCCGGAAAAGCCAAAGCCCGGTTTTTCAAAAATGGCACGGAGACCGATGTGCGCGCCTGTATGGCCGATGGCTATTATCCGCTCGTTAAATTCAAACTGCCCAACCGGCGCAGTCACTGGGCGATGGTCGTCGCAGACAGCCCGCGCGGATTTTACGTGCGCGATCCCATGGTGAATATGCAAACGCCAATTCCGCTCGCCGCGCGCGCGCAAGGCATATCCTCCGTCAGATGTATCGGGCTGGACGCCTAGGCCCTAATAAGGACGGTAAGCCAGAATAGCGGCGCGGCGATCCGCGCGGTTACGGCGGCGCATCTCAATCAGCTCCGGCGAGTCAATAAATCCGTCTTGATTTTGATCTGCAATATAAAACTCGGCGCGGACAAAGCGCGCAACGGTAAGATCATGGGACGCGGCTTCAAGACGATATTCCCCGTCCTGCACCATCGCCCCGCTATATTCCTCTATCGTCAGGCGCATATCGCCGTCTTTATCCATAAAGGCCATATCATTTTTCGCGATGGCTCTATGCGCGACCCCGCCCAGATCCGCGAAAGGCCGCGAGAAATCAAAGGCCGCTTTTTTAATCAGCCCGGACAGACCTGTATCCACCACAGCAGAGCGGCCCATCTCTTGGATGTTTTTAAATATTTTTTCCGGCAAAATATCATCGCTTTGCGGGCGATCCAGATCGGGCAAAGTCTGACATCCGGCCAGCAATGAGGCCGTCAGCAGCGAAAAGAATAATTGTGATGTCTTCATCATAGCCTGCTTTATGCTTTTTCCCGTGGGCGGGCAATATAGAACTGCCGCTGGGGTTTGAGGTCATCACATAAGTCAATTTGTGGTGTTTCCTGACCAGACATAGATTTAAAGGTCTTATCTAAGTCAGCGCTTTCGATCTGGTCGTCTTTATGCTCGCGCACGAATTACTTCATGGCTTTGAGGTCTAATTGGGCTGGCTTCAGTGAGGTTATTTTTCATTTATACTCTATGGCCCCAATCTGCTGAAGGGCGACTTGTGGCCCGCGTTGATTATCATGACCCATCAACATTCCCATCTTACCTGAAATTAAGTGTTCTTTGGCGTCCCCCTTCCCGTAATAAAGTTTCATTCCAAAAGTAACTTTAACCATTTCACCAATTTCATATTCTTCTTGAAACACTGGCCCAGTCACATATCCGCTGCCATTTGGCCCAATAACTCCGACTGTCCCTTGGGTTGTAGATTGGTCACCAGACCTACCGTTAAACTCCCACTCAATGCTTGAGGCGTCATAATGAACTGGGAAGGGCGCTAAGTTTACTAGGTTAAACCTTGGAATAAGTTTTTGAACCCCGTCTCTTTCGCAAAGCCAAGGGGGGAAGGGCTCTATTGCTAACTTATATTTTGCCGAAAAAATGCTGTAACGAATTGACAAACCAACCCAAAGAAGCACAGCAAAGGTTGAAGCCGCTAAGGTTGATAAAAACATCCATGCTAATGGTAGATTCTGTATCTTACCCAACCACAGCATTAGAGAGCCTGATACACCGATAGATGTCCATACGCTCAAGAGAATTTTCTTCACGACAAAATTCGTAGTTAATGCGAGGATGGACTTTGTTTTGGTCTCTAAATTTTTCAGTCGCATAAAAGATCTCCTTACGATTAGATTCGTAACTACCACACCTAATAGCCACTAGTCTAAAGCCTCTTTTAAGTAACTTACCCAAGTGAAACACTATATGTTGTGTGAGATGCGCGCACCGTATGCGCAAGGGATAACTGCCTAAATTTTATTAGTTCTTGATTTGTTCTTTTTGATATGATTAGAGAGATTATGTCTGTTGCTATTTCCACAGTTGCCTTTGAGGGCACAGAAGCGCGCCGCGTTCATGTTCAGGTGCAGCTGACCCCCGGCAAGGTGATGTTTAATGTGGTCGGTTTGGGCGATAAGGCGGTCGCCGAGTCGCGCGAGCGCGTGCGCGCCGCCTTTGCCTCGCTGGGCCTGCGCCTGCCCGGGCAGCGCATTATTATTAATCTGGCCCCTGCCGATCTGCCCAAAGAAGGATCGCATTATGATCTGCCGATTGCTCTGGCGATTATGGGCGCGATTGGCGTTGTCCCCGCCGATATGCTCGCCGGATTTGCGGCCATAGGCGAGCTGGGACTGGACGGCTCCATCTCGGATGTGCCGGGGACATTATCTGCTGCTGTTATGGCCAATAGTTACGAGCTCGGCCTGATTTGCCCGAGTGGCAATGGCCCCGAGGCGGCATGGGCCGGGGATTTGGATATTCTTGCGCCGCAAAATCTTGTGCAGCTGATTAATCATTTTAAAGGCAGTCAGCTCTTATCGCGGCCCGTCGCAGGCGATCTGATTGATGACGCGGCCGCGCCGGATATGCGCGATGTACGCGGACAGGAAACCGCTAAACGCGCTTTGGAGATTGCAGCCGCCGGCGGACATAATTTATTGATGGTCGGCCCGCCCGGCAGCGGCAAATCCATGCTCGCGGCGCGCCTGCCCGGCCTGCTCCCGCCGCTGGCCCCGCGCGAGCTGCTGGATGTCTCCATGGTGCATAGCGTCGCCGGTCTGCTTGAGCGTGGACAGCTCTCGCGCGTGCGCCCGTTTCGGTCCCCGCATCATAGTGCGTCTATGGCCGCTATGGTGGGCGGGGGGAGCCGCGCTAAGCCCGGCGAAGCTTCCCTTGCCCATCACGGCGTTCTGTTTATGGACGAGCTGCCTGAATTTACGCCGCAAGTCATTGACAGCCTGCGCCAGCCGCTGGAAACAGGCGAAATCGTGGTGGCGCGCGCCAATGCCCATATTAAATATCCCGCCCGCTTTCAGCTGATCGCGGCGATGAATCCGTGTCGCTGCGGCAGCGGCGGAGCGGACGGCATTGCCTGTCGCCGCGGCCCGCGCTGCGCCGCCGATTATCAAGCGCGCATTTCCGGCCCCTTTATGGACCGTATGGATATTCAAATTGATGTCCCTGCCGTCACCCCCGCTGATCTGGCCTTGCCGCCATCCAAAGAAGGCACAGCGCAGATCGCCCCGCGTATCGCCCGCGCGCGTAGCGTGATGATGGAGCGTAATGGCGGCGTGCTAAACGCGCATCTCCCCCAAGACCGCCTTGATCATGTGGCTGAGCTTGACCGCGAGGGGCAGGCTTTGATTGTCCGCGCCGCTGAGACTTTGGGCCTGACGGCGCGCGGATATCACCGCGTTTTGCGCGTGGCGCGCACGCTGGCGGATCTGGCCGGCTCAGAGAAAGTCCACACCCTTCATATTGCCGAATCCCTGTCCCACAGACGCTCCCGTCAGCAAAACACCCCTCAAACATCGCCCTATTCTAAACGCGCGGAGTCCCTGCCCGCCCGTCCCAATCGCGGCAATTATGGGGCGTAACCTCTGTTAAGAAAACCAGCTTTAGTAACGTCTTGTTTAGCATAGCCGTGTAAATCCGACCTTGAATTATTGTATTTTGATTGATTTGAGGGATTTCGATGTCGCCTGATGATGTATTTGCCGCCCAAATGTGGCCCTGGCCTGACCCCTTATTGAAACGTGACCCAATGGGGCGCGTCATATTCGTAAATGCAGCGTTTTTACAGCTTTATGGCGGACGTGTTGAAAACTGGACCGGACATCCCGTACAAGGATGGCCCGCGCCAAACCCTCAAGGCCTGCCTTACCGCTTTGAAACCCGCGCCGGCGAAGGCGACGGCGAGATTGTTTATGATTGGGTCGAAGTGACCATGGCTGATGGCAATGCCCTCGCCATTGCGCGCGACGTCACCGTTTTCCGCCAGCAGCCCCT
>ENA-ORXM01004954-ORXM01004954.1-marine-metagenome-genome-assembly--contig:-NODE-4954-length-11105-cov-3.995647_pt1 | contig 11105 bp, 10 predicted proteins | sample MGYA00237867_ERZ511480 | MGnify/ENA primary metagenome ERZ511480 (study PRJEB26309, sample SAMN06266103) | marine metagenome | isolation source: Algal blade | place: United Kingdom:Sidmouth, United... | reverse complement strand
ACGGAAAAATCCCGGCCCGTCAAGCGCGCGGTGCTCCGCGACGTCGTTGGCGCAAGGCACCGGCCGCCCCATGCCTGAAGAGAGGACCGCCAGCGGCACTGCACCTCATGCAAGAAGCCCCGGCGCGGGGCCGGGGCTTCTCGGGTCGCATAGGGGTGGACCGGACGGCGCTTATTGCGCGTCGGGGTTCACCGTGACGGGCTTGATGAACTGGCCGTCGAAGCCACGACCGCCGCCATAGACGTCGAGACGTACGGGCTGCGTGCGCACGATCCAGCCGAGCAGACGCTGGCCGGTATCCACGACGGGCTGGAAGGGCCGGTCGGGAGTGATCGTGAAGCTCGATCCGTTCGGGGCGTAGAAGGCGGGCGGAAGACCGCGTTCGGATTTGCCGGGACGGACGCGCGTACCGTTCAGGCCGGTGCGGCAGACCGAGTATTCGGCGGTGCCGCCCTGTCCGATCAGCATGACCGTCGCATTGCGGCGTTCCTGCACGTTCGCGATGACCGGGTTCTTGACATCCGTGTTGCGCAGGCACGCCTTGATCGCGGGGTAGTAGCGCGCGACGGCGAAGGTCCAGGCATCGGTATCGGCGACCTCACCCCGGCGCGGAGCCGGGTTCGGGTTCGCGGGGGGCGGGGGTGCCTGATAACCGGGCACCGTCGCCGGGGGCGGGGTATAGCCGGGGATCTGCTGCGTGGGCACACCGGGGAAGTAGGGCTGCGGCACGGCATATCCGGGCTGCTGGCCGAAGGTCGCGCCGCCATAGGTCGTTCCGGGGCTCTGCTGGGTGCCATAGGTGACGGACCCGTCGGCGGTCGGTGCGCCGTAGGTCACGCTGCCCTGCGTCCCGTATGTCGCCTGGCCCTGCTGCGTCTGGTAGCTGGGGGGCTGATAGGTCTGGGTCTGCTGGAACGACGGAACCTGATAGGTCTGCGTCTGCGTCTGGCCCTGATAGGAGGGTGCCTGATACTGGTAGGAACCCGTCGACTGTGCCGATGCCGTGCTCGCGACGACGACGGCGACAGCTGCGGCGATGAGGCCGCTCGCTGCGATTTTCATGCTCGTGCTCTCCTGTCTCAATCCAACACGTCGTTGCGTGTTCGCCTTACCGTAGACTATTTAAGCGCGACCTCCAAGCCCCTGCGGCATCCGAAAAGCAATTTTTTTCAATACTTGTTATAGCTTATGACGGTTTCTTTGAGTCATTTGAAGCGGTTGGACGCAATCGGGAGTCCCAGGATGGATCAGATACGCCCCACCGGAGCGGCTCGTGCACCCTTCTTCCGCGCCAGCAGGCACAGCCAGTCATGCGCCACATGCGCTCCCGCCAGCGCCGTGATCTCGGCATGGTCGTAGGGCGGCGAGACCTCCACGATATCCATCCCGATCAGGTCCAGATCGCCCAGCCCCCGCACCAGTTCCAGCGCCTGCCAGCTCGCCAGCCCCCCCGGAACCGGCGTTCCCGTGCCGGGCGCAAAGGCCGGGTCCAACCCGTCGATATCGAAGGACAGATAGCACGGCGCATCCCCGACCCGCTCGCGCACCACGTCCAGCACCGCATCGATCCCGTTGCGATGCACCCACGGGGCCGTCAGGATCTCGAACCCGTGGTCGCTGTCGTTATAGGTGCGCAGCCCCACCTGCACGGATTTAGAGGCGTCGATGATCCCCTCGGCCACCCCGCGCCCGAACATCGTGCCATGGTCCAGCCGCCCCGGATCGTCCGGCCAGGTATCGCAATGGGCATCCACCTGCACCAGCGCCACCGGCCCGTATTTCGCCGCATGGGCCTTGATGAGCGGATAGGCCACGAAATGATCCCCGCCGAGGGAAAGCAGCTTCGTGCCATTCGCAATGATCTCCGCCGCATGATCCTCGATGGATCGCGGCACCGTCGCCGGATGATGCGGATCGAGGAAACAATCCCCGTAATCGACCACCGCCAGCGTCTCGAACGGATCGAACCCCCACGGAAACGCCTTGAGTTCCGCGAGCTGCACCGATGCCGCCCGGATCGCCTGCGGCCCCAGCCGACACCCCGGCCTGTTCGTCACCGAGGCATCGTAGGGGATGCCCGTCACCGCCACATCCACCCCCTCCAGATCGCGCGTATACCGCCGCCGCAAGAAACTCAGCGCCCCCCCATAGGTCATCTCGACCGAGCGCCCGTAATTCGAGGTCGCCCGAAAGGCGTGGTCGGATTTGATGGTCATGGGAGACTCCCGAGAAGGTTCATTACGGATGGTGGGGAAAGCCGGTCATGTCGGCAGACAGCGCCGATCCGGATCAATGCGGAAACATGCGCTCCGAGACATCGAGGAACAAGTCTCGCGTGTCCCGCGCCAGCACTTCGTCGAACCCCGCTTTTCCGAGCGTGCGTTCAACGACTGATCGGGGCAGGAACCGCGACATTTCGTTCTGGAAGGCGACATCCATTACGATCGCTCCGACCCGGTCTGCCGCTGACTGCAGCAGGGTGTCGTACCCGCCGATCCCATAATCCTCCACTTTTGCCGCCACGAGAGCCAGATCGACTTCTGTGCCTTGCCCGCGCAACCAGCGCATGTCCCAGATATCCCTATGACGCGGGTGAGTGGGCAGCGTGACGGGAAATGCGATCAGCTTGTCAGCCAGAATTTCCTCCTTGCTCTCGACCCGGATCAGGATGTCCTCGTATCCATCCGGCAAAAAATCGTAGTTCCGCTGCAACCCCCGTATCTCGGGGGCGTGAGCGGGCAAGTTTGCGATCTCGATCTTGATGCGCTGGCGTGGAAGGTCGGGTCGCCGAGGCCGTGTGATGACGCTGATCTGCCATTTGTCGACCTTTACACCCAGGCTTTCCCGTCCGTCCCGCAGGTCGATCGGTGACTTGACCGTGGTTTCAAGACTGTATCGCCGGGAAAGGTAGTCCTTCAGCGTGTCGGCCATATCGGTCAACTGTCCGCTGCTGAAATCGATGCCCCCGACGAAATCGAGGTCTTCGCTATAGCGTGAAGCCCCGTAGCAGAGGCGCAGGGACGTTCCGCCCTGAAAGACCAGATCGTTCAGGAACCCGCCCCGCTCCAGAGTGAAGAGGATATCGTAGTGCAGCAATTCCTTTTCGATGACGGACCGCAAAGCGACATTTCCTTCGCCCTGCATCGCCAGATCGACCAAGGCTCCGAAATCATCGGTCAAGATGTGGTCTCCCTTAGAACGTCTTCGTACTCGGCAGGCGAAACCAGATGCAGGTTGCGTCCCGTGCGCTTGAGGTCGCGCAACGCCACATCCACCTTCGCGATCCGCAGGGGCCTGTCCGACGCAATCGTCCCGTTCAGAATATCGACGACGGACCTGCTGGTATGCGTGAACGCAATCCCACCATAAGGGGTATCGATGGATGCGCTGCGACCGGAGGTCATGACGGTAATCTGTCCCATCGGAATCTGCGAGATCACGCCGTATTCCGACAAGGCTGATTCGAGGCTGAGATAACTGTATTCGCCCCGGCGAAGAGTGACCGCGATCTTTTCCAGAAGATGGGTCTTCGGCGCTGCCGTCGCCGGATTCACGTAGATCCCTCTCGCGGCGTTCACCAGCACACCACGGGATACCAGCCGCCGCAGCCCTTCGGAAAACGTCTTTGCAGAGATGTCGGGAAACAGTTTGCGCAGATCGGAGACCGTGAAGACTGTGCGGTCCCGAAAGCTCCACTCGTTGAGCACCTTCATCGCGGTCAGAGTTTTCATGGAAGTTCCTGCGCAGTTACCCCGCATTTATATAGTATAACTGTATAGATGCGCAACATCTTGCCAAGGCCCACCACATCCTGCACCGTCATCCCATGACCGACACCCCTAACTGGCCCGCCACCATCCACCGCATCCTGCGCGAAGCGGATGTGCGGCACATCCCTTTCGTCCCCGATGGCGGCCATGCGGCGCTCCTGAACCTCGTCGCCGCCGATCCCGCCATGCAGGGCATCTCGCTCACCACCGAGGAGGAGGGCGTCGCCCTCTGCGCCGGAGCATGGCTCGGCGGTGCGCGCTCGGCGCTGCTGATGCAATCGAGCGGGGTCGGCAATTGCGTGAACATGCTCTCCCTCATCGCCATGGGCCGCTTTCCCTTCCTCACGCTCGTCGCCATGCGCGGGGAGTGGGGCGAGTTCAACCCGTGGCAAGTGCCCATGAGCGCCGCCACGGCCACCGCCTTCGAGAGCATGGGCATCCCCGTCCGGCGCATCGAGACGGCGGGCGACGTAGAGCCGGTCCTGCGCGCCGCGATCACCACCGTCTTCGAGGGCGGCTCCCCGCTGGCCATCCTGATCGCCCAGCGCCTGATCGGCGTGAAGAACTTCGGCAAGGGAGATGACGGATGAGCGCCCTCGACCGCCGCGCCACCGTCGCCCGCCTGCTGGCGGGCCGAGGCGATGCCCTCGTCGTCACGGGTCTGGGCGGCACCACCTACGACGTCTCGACCGTGGGCGACCACGACCATAACTACTATCTATGGGGCGCGATGGGCGGAGCCGTCTCCATGGGTCTCGGCCTTGCGCTGGCCCAACCCGACCGCCGCGTCATCGTCGTTACCGGCGACGGCGAGGCGATGATGGGCCTCGGCTCCTTCGCCACCGTCGCCCGTGCGGCCCCCTCCAATCTGGTCGTCCTCGTGATCGACAACGGCCTCTACGGCGAGACCGGCGCGCAGGAGGGCCATTCCGCCCACGGCACCGATATCGCCGCCGTCGCCCGCGCCTGTGGCATCCCCGATGCCGTGACCGTCGCAGACACCCCCGCCCTCGACACCCTCGCCGACCGCCTCTCCACGGCTTGCGGCCCCCTCGTCGCCGTCATCGCGGTCGACCGCGCCAACCATCCCCGCGAAGTCACCAACAGCATCCGCGACGCCGCCTATCTCAGGGGCCGCTTCCGCAAGGCGCTGGGCCTCGCGGTGGAATAGCGTCTGCCATGCTCCAAGCGTAGCTTGGAGGCACCGATGGTCAGATCTTCGAAGACAGGCGCGCCCATCGTCGGCGCCCTATGCGCGATGGCGGCCATTTCGACGGCGAGCGTCGCCCAGAACACGATACCGCAATGCCGGAGCGGTGTTGCGGACGAATCCTGCCCCGTCATCCGCAACGACCACATGCGCCGCGTTCGGTTCGATCGACACCCCGGCCATCGCGGATGCCATCGGTCCTCCCCATGGAAAACCCGGATGGCCCCTACGCCGATACGATCTTCGTTTCCGCGCGTTCCTTAGGTTCCACCACCATCGTCGCCCTCGACAAGCAGGGTAGCGAACTCGCCACGTACGAAGTCATCGTCCACGATCAGCCGGAACGGAGTCGAAGCGAGGCGCGCGGCGGCGGCATGGGAGGGGGCCTCCCCGATCCCGGTCATCCCATCCGAGGTCTCGACCTCGATGATCGTCTTCGTGAACCCGTCCAAGACCCCGTAGGACCAGACATACGGCGCTTCCAGCGGAATCAGCACGGGCATGGCCCGGATGGCGGCGATCTTCATGGGCCGATGTTAGCCATGGCCCGACGTTCCAGCCAGATGAACGTAAGATTCCTTGATCGTATTTGAGAAATGAAATGAACTTACTTCACTTGCCGAAAGACAGTTCAAAACCGTTGCAGTCAAACTCCAACTGTTCAATAATTATATTGGGAGTGGGTGCAATATCAGGTGCCCATACGGCCGAATAGACCGCTCCCGAGGACTTTTTTCAGGAGTGATACGTGACCCTATCCCGAGAACCAACCCCGACATCCCTGCGTAAGCGCATCACCTTGCTCGCGACCGCCAGCCTGCTCGCGCTGACCATGACCGTTACGCCGTCCCGGATGACAATCAGTCCGGCACAGGCTTTCGAATGTGACAACATCGGTGCGGGTGGCGATACCTCGGACGATGGTAGCAACGCTTCGAGGCTGGCTTGCGGCGAGAATGCCGCCGCGACCGGTATAAACGGTGTTGCGCTCGGTACCAGTGCAACGGCTTCGGCGACCGAGACGGTAGCAGTCGGAAGAAATACAGTCGCATCCGGCACTAACAGCGTGGCACTCGGCAATGATGCATCGGCTTCGATGAGAGACGCGGTGGCAGTCGGAAGAGTCGCATTCGCATCCGGCGATGACTCTACGGCGATTGGAACGACTGCGGATGCCACCGGTGACGATACGACGGCATTGGGCAATGCCTCCCTGGCCAGCGGGAACCGATCTACGGCAATCGGTGAAGGTTCGCAGGCCACCGGTACCGAGTCCGTGGCCGTCGGCCGGAGTGCCCGCGCACTTTCCGATCAGTCTGTTGCGGTCGGCAACAATACGCGCGCCGACTTCGTCGATTCTGTCGCTGTCGGCCAAAGTGCGGATATCGGCGGTATCGGTGCGGTCTCGGTCGGTGCCGATGCGGATGCGAACGCTTTGGAGGCCATCGCCATCGGCAGAGGGGCAACGACCTCGATCATGGACGGCATCGCCATCGGCGATTCAGCGAGTGCCGGAGGCAATAGTGGCAGCATCGCTATCGGCGAGTTGGCGACGACGAGTGGGGGCGACGCCATCGCCATCGGCGACGGGGCCATTGCCAGTGCGGATGACACCATCGCCATCGGCGACTTTGCCCAAGCTACCGCCGACGATACGACGTCGATCGGAACCTTCAGCTTTGCGATCGGTGCCCGGTCCACCGCGCTCGGCGACAACGCCCAGGCGCTGGACACCAATGCCACCGCCGTCGGTCGTCTTGCCAATGCAAACAACGTGGATTCCTCGGCCTTCGGTCAGGACGCCGACGCATTAGCTGCAAATGCCACCGCTATCGGCAGCGAGACGGATGCCACTGGCGCGAACGCAACTGCCCTTGGGTTCGATGCCGACGCGACGGCGGAACGCGCGACCGCGATCGGTCAGGGCGCCGACGCCTCTGCCGTGGACGCCATCGCGATCGGGGTGCTGTCCGATGCGTCTGGCGTCGGTAGCGTCGCCATCGGCGGTGACGGCAGTGACGCGGGTACGCTGGGCAGTCAGGCGCTGGGCCAGAACGCGGTCGCCATCGGGGCCGATGCGCTGGCGGGTGGCACGGCGAGCACCGTTGACGCCACGGCCATCGGCACACGCAGCATTGCGACGGGGACCGGCTCGACCGCGCTGGGGGCCGGGACTCTCTCGACGGCGTCCCAGACCACCGCAATCGGTCGTAATGCGCGGGCGACGGGCAACAACTCCACCGCCATCGGCACGGCGGCGAACGTGAACATCAACAGCGCGACGGCCATCGGCGTCTCGGCACAGGCGACCGGGTCGCTGTCGAACGCCATCGGGGCCAGCGCCTTCGCAGGCGGCACGCAGGCTTCGGCCAACGGTCGCGATGCGCGCGCCGAGGGTGCTTTCTCGACCGCCACGGGCGCAAGCTCGCGGGCGACGATGAGCCAGTCCAGCGCCTTCGGCCAGAATGCGCAGGCGACCGGCCCGCAGACCACCGCCGTCGGTCACAACGCCCGCGCAAGCTTCGCCGGGTCCACCGCCCTCGGCGTCAGCGCGCAGACCACCGCCGACAACCAGATCGTGCTCGGCACGGCGAGCAACACCCTCACCGCACCGGGCCTCTCGTCGGCGGCCAGTACGACGGCGCAGGATGCCGTTGCCGACACGGTATTCTTCGTGACGACGGATGTGGAGGGCAATCTCGCGACGCAGATCATGCCTCCCCCGTCCTTCGTGGCCCCGGCTGCCACGCTCCCGGCGTTCATGGAAACCGCCGTCGCCTCGGGCACGAACGCAGCGGCCCTGGGCACGGATTCGCTGGCCAGCGGAACCAACGCCACGGCCCTCGGCGCGAACAGCGTTGCCGCACAGGCCAACACCACGGCCATCGGTCAGGGCGTCGTCACCACCCGCGCCGATCAGGTGGCGGTCGGCAATGCGTCGAACACCTACACCTTCGCCGGTATCGGCTCCGACGCCAGCCGCGCCGCCCAGTCCGGCCCCACCCAGGTGCTGACCACCGATGGTGCCGGGAACATCGCCGGAGATGGCGGGGCGCTCTCGAACCGCCTGTCCGGGGTGCAGAACGACGTCGACGAGAACCGCGCCGGGATCGCCGTCGCCATGGCTCTGGCACCGCCGGATCTGGTCTCGGGTGAAACCTTCGCGATGTCGATGGGCTTCGGCACCTTCGAGAGCGAAACCGCGCTCGGCTTCACGGCAGCCGGAGTGCTGGCCCGCGATGTCTTCGGAACCGGCGGGCGGCTTTCCGTTGCCGGAGGGGTCGGCGTCGGCCTCGGGGAGAACGCCGTCGGCGTGCAGGGCCGCGTCCAGTTGAGCTGGTAAGCCCCTGAACCGCGATCCCGTGCGGCACGGTATCGACCGCCGGACTTTGCAGGAAAGGAGATGGAAAGACCGCTTGGTAGTCCCTAGGGGAATCGAACCCCTCTTTCCAGGTTGAAAACCTGGCGTCCTAACCGATAGACGAAGGGACCATCCAAGCGGAGCGCATCCTTTACAAAAGCGTGGCCTCCCATGCAAGCATGTTTTCGAGGCAAAATGCTCGGGGCGCATCATGGTCGCAGCGGTCGATTACATCGTCATCGGAGCCGGGTCGGCGGGCTGCGTCCTCGCGAACCGTCTGAGTGCGGACGGGCGTCATTCCGTACTGCTGCTCGAAGCCGGTCCTGCCGATCGCAGCCTGATGATCCATATGCCCGCCGGGGTCTATTACGCCTATCGCGACCCGGCGATAAACTGGAACTACGAGAGCGAGCCGCAGGCCCAATTGCTGGGCCGCCGCATCGCCACCCCGCGCGGCAAGGTGCTGGGCGGCTCGTCCTCGATCAACTCGATGGTCTATATGCGCGGTCATCCGCTCGATTTCGATGGCTGGGCCGAGCAGCCGGGCATGGCCGCGTGGCGCCATGCCGATTGTCTGCCGTATTTCAGGGCAGGCGAAGACAGCGACCGGGGAGCCGACGACTGGCGCGGATCGGGTGGCCCCCTCGGCGTCACGCGCGCGTCCTGGCCGAACCCCCTCTACGACGCCTTCCTCGAGTCGGGCGAGCAGGCGGGGCAGGGCCGCTCCGACGATCTCAACGGCTACCGCCCCGAAGGCGTCGCGCGCTTCGATGCCACCAAGCGCCATGGACGCCGGTGCAGCGCCGCCGTCGCCCATCTGCGCCCGGCCCTCGCGCGCCCGAACCTGACGGTCGAGACCCGCGCCATGGTCCGGCGCATCACGCTCAGCGGCAACCGCGCCACCGGCGTGGCCTATACCCGGCGCGGCGCGGATCGTCATGTCGAGGCCACCCGCGAGATCATCCTCTGCGGCGGCGCGCTCAATTCGCCCCATATGCTCATGCTTTCGGGGATAGGCCCCGCCGATCACTTGCGCGCCCATGGCATCGAGCCGGTGCTCGACCTCCCCGGCGTGGGCCGCAATCTACAGGACCACCCCACCGTCATCATGCAATGGGAATGCACCAGACCCCTCACCCTCGACCGCATGGCCAATCCGCTCCGGCAAGGCATCGCAGGCACCCGCTGGATGCTGACCCGCCAGGGCATCGTCTCGTCGAGCGTGTGGGAGGCGGGCGGCCTGATCCGGGGCAACGACCACGTCCCCTACCCGAACCTGCAATATCACATGGCCCCCGTCGGCATGGCGGAGGAGGGCGGACGCCTGAAACTCCTGCAGGCCTTCGCCATCCATATCGACCAGCTTCGCCCCCGCAGCCGGGGGCATGTGGCCCTGCGCTCGGCGGACCCCTCGGCCAAACCGTTCCTGCATTTCGAGTACCTCTCCGACCCCCACGACCTGCGCGAGCTGGTGGAGGGCGTGAAGAAGGCCCGCGAGCTCGTGGCCCAACCCGCCTTCGACCCCTACCGGGGCCGGGAACTGAGCATCGGCGAGGACGCCCGCACCGATGCCGAGATCGAACGGGGCATCCGCGCCCATACCGAAACCGACTACCACCCCTGCGGCACCTGTCGCATGGGCACCGGCGAGGACGCCGTGGTCGACCCCGAAATGCGCGTCCACGGCATCGGTGCCCTCCGCGTCGTGGACGCCTCCGTCATGCCGCAGATCACCAGCGCCAACCTCAACGCCCCCACCCAGATGATCGCCGCAAGGGCCGCAGACTGGATACTGGGCGAACCGCAACGGCCGCCGGAATACGCCCGGTTCCATTTTCAGGAGTGAGGGGGCCGATCGCCCTCCGCATCGCACAGCGCAACGGAGAGAAATCGCCGGAAGCATTCACCACGGCGCTTCGCGTAGCACGGCTCTTTCGTGCCCGGAGCGGACATTCGGCCATTCGGCGACGCGCTGTTGCTGCATGTGCGAACTGCATTTTACGAAAAATGAATAAAACTGTAAAATGAAGTGCCTGTAAGAATTTTGCACAGGGGTTTTTGCAGATCGGGGAGGCGCGAAAACAGAAGAGCAGGGCGTAGCCCGAACATCCACAAGTTTTCGTATGACAACGCGACATTCAACCGATAAGCATCTGGCGTATGCCCACAATTCTGATCATGGAAGACGATGTCCGGCAAGGGGAGCTTCTTGCGGCTGGCCTCGAAAATGCGGGGCATGATGTCACTTTCGCCAAGGACGCGCGCGAAGCATGGGAATTGCTGTCCAAATCGCGGTTCGATCTGCTCATTTCAGATATGTACGTGCCAACGGACGTCTCCGACGGCGGAGGTGGAGTCTCTTTGCTTAGTGATATCCGGGCCGGAATCGCATCGGGTAGAACGCCTTGGCTGAAAGATATGCCCATCATGATCATCACCGGAATGATCAGTCTTGCTCGTCCTCCTCGTTCGCTCGATATACCGCTTACGGAATATCTGAAAGTTGATGCCGCTTTTCTTAAACCGACCTCTCTCAATACGATAACGGATGAAGTAGACAAATTGCTGGCATTAAAGAGTGGCATTGAAGACCAGTAATATTCTACTGCGCATTTAAGAAGTATTTTCCAACGGTAACTTTGGAATGATCCGAAAGAATATCATTCCGCATTCAGTATCTTATGCAGTTGCTCTGCGAGTTCCGCAGGGGGGCAGGGTTTTTGAATCAAAGGGGCGATAACCTCGCCCATCTCCTCATTCGAAA
>ENA-ORXM01004951-ORXM01004951.1-marine-metagenome-genome-assembly--contig:-NODE-4951-length-11117-cov-3.760870_pt1 | contig 11117 bp, 9 predicted proteins | sample MGYA00237867_ERZ511480 | MGnify/ENA primary metagenome ERZ511480 (study PRJEB26309, sample SAMN06266103) | marine metagenome | isolation source: Algal blade | place: United Kingdom:Sidmouth, United... | reverse complement strand
TTTTTTTTTTAATGATACGGCGACCACCGAGATCTACACTCTTTCCCTACACGACGCTTTCCGATCTGCCGCGGTCCGCCAGATCGCCCAGTGCGGCGACATGCGCGCGAGCGCGAGCGCGGTGCCCAGGACGAGCGAGAACACGAGACACAGCGCCGAGATCCACAGCGTCTGCAGCACGCCCGCGACGAACACGTCGGCGTACTGGCCGACGATGCGGAAGTTGTAGTAGTCGAGCAGCCAGTCCATGCGATCGTCCGGTGGACGAGGCGGTCAACGGCGGCGGAGAACGCCACCGTGACCGTCCCGCTCGTCCGCTCCCCGGCTCGCGCGTGCGCCGGGCGCGGACCGACAGGCTACTTGTGGTCCGCCTCCCAGTCGGTCGTGTTCCACCAGTAGTTCACCTTCTCCTCGAGCCGACCGTCGAGCTCGATCAGACGCATGAAGTTGTTGATCGCGAAGAGCAGGTGCAACGAGTCCGGTCGCGTGGCGAAGCCGAGCGGCTCCTTGGTCATGACGCCCTCGAGCGTGACCAGATCGGCGTTGGAGCTCTGGAATCCGGCGATCGTCGCGATGTCGGAGATGCCGGCGTCGACGCGTCCGGCGGTGACCGCCTGCACCGTCTGGGCCGTGCCGCCGGAGTACTCCTTCAGCTCGGCCTCGGGCAGCATCTTGCGCGCGGTCTCGGACCACGAGGAGGCCTGCGTCGCGCCGACCGAGACATCGCCGTTGTTGAGCTCTTCCCACGAACCGTAGCCCTTGTCGGACATCGCGAAGGCGACGGTCTCCGAATAGAAGACCGGATCGGTGAACACGATCTGCATGTGCCGCTTCGCGGTGGGCGTCATGTCGGCGGCGATGAGGTCCGCCTTACCGGAAGTGAGCGCGGGAATCAGGCCCTTCCAGTCGTAGTCCTGGATGACGAGCTCCACCTCCATGTCGTCGGCCATCATCTGCGCGAGCTCGACCGCGAGACCCGTTCGATCGCCGTTCTTGTCGATGAAGCTGACCGGCGGACCCTGCGTCTGCACGGCGATCGTCATCTTGCCGGTCTTGGCGATCCGTTCCATGGTGGATTCTGCCAGCGCGGCGCCGCTCGACAACGCAGCCAGCAGCGTGAAGCCGACCGCCCGTACCGCGCGTCCCGTCGTTGTCTTCATCTCTCCCTCTCTCCTGTCGAAAACGCCGCGATCAGAGTATCTGTCGCAGGAACTGCTGCGCCCGCTCGGTCCGCGGGTGCTCGAAGAACATGTCCGGCACGTTCTCCTCGATCATCCGGCCTTCGTCCATGAAGATCACCCGGTGCGCGGCCTCGCGGGCGAACCCCATCTCGTGGGTGACCACGACCATCGTCATGCCCTCCCTCGCGAGGCCCTGCATCAGCTCGAGCACGCCGCCGACGGTCTCGGGATCGAGCGCGGAGGTGGCCTCGTCGAAGAGCATCAGCTTCGGCTGCATCGCGAGCGCGCGCGCGATCGCCACACGCTGTTGCTGCCCGCCGGACAGCTGCACCGGGTAGTTGCCCTCCCGATCCGGTATGCCCACCTTCTCCAGGAGCTCCCGCGCGACCTTCTCGGCCTCGGCCTTCTTGCGCCCCAGCACCACCGTCTGCGGCATCACGATGTTCTCGAGCGCCGTCTTGTGCTGGAACAGGTTGAAGTGCTGGAACACCATGCCGACCTCGGCGCGCAGCCGGTTCATGTTCGTCTTCGGAGCAGTGATGTCGACACCGTCGATGACGATCGAGCCGCGGTCTATGTCCTGCAGGCCGTTGAAGGTGCGCAGCAGGGTCGACTTGCCCGAGCCGCTCGGGCCGACGATGACGACGACCTCACCGCGCGCGATGGCGTTGCTCACGTCGTCGAGCGCCACCACCGAAGCGCTACCGTGGCGGGCGGAGAACGTCTTGCTGACGTTCTCGAAGCGGACCATCGCCTCCGATGTCGAGCCCGTACCCGTCAAGCCCGCGCTCCGCGTGCGGCGGGGAGATTGCCGGTGAAACAGTAGTCGACCGGTCCGCTCATGACGGCGGAGCCGTTCTCGTCGAGATCGATCTCCAGCGTGCCGCCGGCCATCTCCACTCGCGTGCGCGGCCCCGTGGTCCAACCGCGGAGGGAGGCGGCCAGGGCCGCGACGCACGCCCCGCTGCCGCAGCCGGACGTCAACAACCCGGGACGCTCGTAGACGGCGAGACGGAGGTGCCGCTCGTCGACGATCTCGGCGACACCGACGTTGACCTGCTGCGGGAACAACGGATCGTGCTGGATGGCGGGGGCCAGCCGGACGAGATCGACAGCGGAGAGATCGTCGACGAAGAACACGATGTGGGGGTTGCCGATGTTCAGCGCGATGCCGTCACGGAGCACGCCGTTGGCGACAGGGACATGCAGAGTATCACAGGGCTCGGCGAGCGGAATCGAGCGCCAGTCACGACAGATGCGGCCCATTTCGACGCTCACTCGGCGCTCGCCACGACGCTCGCAGACGAGCGTTCCACCGAGCGTCTCGATCAGTACCCGCTCGGCACCGAGCTCTTCCATCAGCCACCACGCGACGCAGCGGGTCGCGTTGCCGCAGGTCTCCGCATCGGTTCCATCCACGTTGACGATTCGCACGGCGGCGCTCGCGCCCGCGCGCCGGCCGGTCGCGGACGGCGGCTGCACGATCAGCAGCTGATCGGCACCGACGCCGCGGCGCACGTCGCAGATCCGTATCGCCTCGCTCCGACTCGGACGCCAGGGCCGCTCGCGTGCGTCGACGATGACGAAGTGATTGCCGAGCCCCTGCATCTTGAGGAACGCCCGCCCCTTCTCCATCGGCATGCGAGTCGACTCCGGTCGCACCAGGTAGCGAACGCGGAACCGCCCGTAGGCGAGGCGCCTCGTTCAGATGTCCCTCGTCGGCGCGGAGGCGACCGCCCGCACCCCACCGTCACCGCCCCGTCCCCGCACCGCTTCGGGCACCTCGTCGGCGCCGCCGTAGTACTCGGCGAGGCGCCGCTCGGCGTTCTCGGGGCCGAACAGGATCTCGGCCACCTCGTGAAGCCCGGGAGAGGCGTCGACCGCCTCGTCGGTGACGACGAGGTCGATCTTCGAGCGCCGGCGCATGAAGTCCTCGAGCCGCGTGACCATCTCCGAGCGCGCCGCCTCGTGCAACTCCACCCGAATGTAGTCGGCCGAGCCCATGATGTCCTCGGCCATTCTCGGATCCTCGCGGATCTCGTCGAGCATCGCGAAGGCGCGGCGGCCGTAGCGGCGCCAGAGCCGGCGGCTGAGCGGCTCGACCTCCGGCTTCTCGCGCATCGCGTCGAGCTTCATCAGCCGCGCCTGACGGAAGAACTCGGCACGCGTCGCCTTCGCCGGCTCCCCATACCAGTTGTGCAGATCCTTCTCCAGCGGGACGCCGAGCCGCTCGATCTCGGCGGCGACCTCCTCGCCGACGTTCAGGCAGTCGGTGAGCTTGCCGCCGAAGATGGTGACGACGTTGTGCTCGCGGTCGGTCTCGACCGCGTGCTTGCGCGAGAGCTTCGTCCAGTCGACCGTCTCGTGGTCCGACCCGCTCGCCTCGACCACGAGCGGGCGCACGCCGCAGCGACTGGCGATGATGTCCTCGGGCACGAGGGGTTGCTCGAGGTCGACGCGCGCGTTGATCTGCGTCAGCAGGAAGGTGATGTCCTCCTCGGTCGGTTCGGTGTGCGGTGTGTCGACGCGGGTGTCGGTGGTGCCGATGACCGAGCGGTGGCCCATCGGGATGACGTAGAACAGGCGCTGGGTATCGTCGTAGAAGGCGAGCACCTTGTGGTGCTCTCGCGTCGTCAGGCGCGGCACCACGAGGTGGATGCCCTTGGAATAGACGATGCGGTGATCGGTGCGCACCCCCCAGCCCTGGTTGGTCCGGTCGACGAAGGGACCGGCGGCGTTGACGATGGTGCGCGCCTGCGCCTCGAAGGTCTCGCCGCTGTCGACATCCTTGAGCGAGACCGTCCAACGTTCGGCCTCGCCTTCGCCCTCGCGCCGTGCCGAGACCATCTCGACGTAGTTGGCCGCCGCCGCCCCCGCCTCGATCGCCGAGCGCACGAAGGAGAAGACGAAGCGCGCGTCGTTGTCGATCAGGATGCCGTCGCGGTACTCGATGCCGCCGGCGATGGTCTCGGTGTTGATCGTCGGCTCCTCGCGCTCGATGCGCTCGCGGGAGAGGTAGCGCGGCGGGGCGGTGCCGAACTGCCCGATGATCCAGTAGCCGAGCGCGCCGAGGGCGGCGAACCAGGGCTTGTACGGGCCCTTCTCGTCGAGGGCGGCGTAGAAGCCGATCTCGGCGACGTTGTCCGGGTAGGCGCGGAACAGGCGGTTGCGCGAGCGGCAGAGGTTGAAGACGAGCCACAGCTCGTAGTTCTCGAGGTACTTGAAGCCGCCCCAAACCAGGCTCGAGGAGGCCTGGCTGGTGAAGTGGCCGAAGTCACCGCGATCGACGATGGCGACGTTCGCGCCGCGTCCGGCGAGGGAGGCGGCGGTGACCGCGCCGTTGATACCGCCGCCGACGATCAGGGTGTCGAAGGAGCCGCCACGGATGCGGTCGATGTGCGTCTGACGAAGGCTCACTGTCCGGTTCTCCACGGGGGCGCGGCTCGCGCGTGACCGTTCCATGCTAAACCGGCTCGATGCCGAGCCGGGATTCGAGGTAAAACCGGCGTTCCGTGGCCTGCCCACGCGTGCGCGCGTTCGGAACGTCCGCCGCGCCACCGCGGCCTTCGGAATGCCGTGCCTGCCCACGCGGCGCGCGATCGGGTGTCCGCGACCGCCGGCCGCTGCCCGACCCTCGGTGCCGCCTCGCCCGCGAGCGGCACGGGCCACCCGCCGAAGCGCTCGGCGAAAGGCCCGCCGGCCGTCACGCCCGCCGCCGATTCCTTCCCGGCGCCGCTCGCGTTATCGTGACGGGCTTCCGGTCGAGCCCCGACCGCCCGCTGCCGACGTTCCCGCCGCTTGAAACCCCTCGTCCTGCTCGATCCCGCACCGCGCACCGCCGCGGAGATCTTCTCCCCGGCGTGCCGGGCGCGGCTCGACGCGGGCTTCGAGGTCGTCGAGCGCCCCCTCGGCGAGGCGGCGGAGGGGTGGCTCGAGAGGTTCCTCCCCCGCGCGTGCTTTCTGCTCGGGCAGACCGACCTCGACGCCGCCGCGCTCGAGCGCGCCCCCGAGCTCCGGGCGATCGTCAACGTCGAGGGCAACTTCCTGCCGAACGTCGACTACGCCGCCTGCTTCGCCCGCGGCGTGCGCGTGCTGACGATCAGTCCCGTTTTCGCACAACCCGTCGCCGAGCTCGCCGTGGGCCTGACGCTCGCGCTCGCGCGCGACATCCCGGCCGCCCACCAGGGCTTCGTCGAGGGGTGCGAGCGCTACGGGCTCGACGGCAATCGCCGCGCGCGGCTGCTGCGCGGCGCGACGCTCGGCTTCGTCGGTTTCGGGGACCTCGGGCGCGCCGTGCTCGAGGCGTTCACGGGCTTTCGCTGCCGAGTGCTCGTCCACGACCCGTGGCTCTCGCCCGCGGCGCTCGAGCGCGAGGGGCTGACGCCCGCCTCGCTCGACGAGCTGCTCGGCGCGAGCGACGTGGTACAGGTGGTCGCGACCGTCACCGCCGAGAGCCGGGGCCTGATCGGCGCGCGCGAGCTCGCCCTGATGAAGCCGGACGCGCTGCTCGTGCTCCTCAGTCGCGCGGCCGTCGTCGACTTCGCGGCCCTCGCCGACGCCTGCCGCGAGGGGCGCGTGCGCGCCGCGACCGATGTCTTTCCCGAGGAGCCGCTGGCGGCGGACGACCCGCTGCGGACGACGCCGAACCTCCTGCTCTCGGCGCACCGCGCGGGGGCGCTCGAGAGCGCGCTGCTCGAGATCGGCGACCGTGTGCTCGCCGATCTCGAGCTGATGGCGCGCGGACTGCCGCCGCAGAACTGCAAGCGCGCCGAGCCGGAGCTGGTCGGGCGGCTACGCAGCCGCCCGGTCGACAAGAGCTGACGGTCGCGGTAATCGATCACCGGCCGGCACCAAGGCCGGTTCCATACATCGCACGCATAAACTCCATGCGGAGCCGGCGGCTTCTCGCGAGCGCCACCGTAGCCGATAGTGCTCCGAACCGCGACACCTACGGAGACCCCCATGAACCGACGCCACTTCCTGCTCGCCGCGATCGTGGTCTTGATCGCGGCCTTCTTCGCCTTCGATCTCGGTCGTTTCCTGAGTCTCGAGTACCTCAAGGAGCGCCAGGCCGCGCTCGACGCCCTCTACGCGGCCCGTCCGCTCGCCACCCTCGGCGGCTTCTTCGTCCTCTACGTGGCCGTCACCGCCCTGTCCTTGCCGGGCGCGGCGATACTGACCCTCGCCGCCGGCGCGCTGTTCGGCCTGGGCACGGGCACGCTGCTCGTCTCCTTCGCCTCCTCGATCGGAGCAACGCTCGCCTTTCTCGTCTCCCGCCACCTCCTGCGCGACACCGTCGAACGGCGCTTCGGGGACAAGCTCGGCACCTTCAACGCGAACATCGAACGCGAGGGTGCCTTCTACCTCTTCACCGTCCGGCTGGTGCCGATCTTCCCGTTCTTCCTCGTCAACCTCGTCATGGGTCTGACGCGCCTGAAGACCTCGGTGTTCTATCTCGTCAGCCAGATCGGCATGCTCGCCGGCACCCTCGTCTACGTCAACGCCGGCACCCAGCTCGCCCGCATCGACGGCCTCTCGGGCATCCTCTCGCCGGCGTTGCTGCTCTCCTTCGCCCTCCTCGGGCTCTTCCCGCTCATCGCCAAGAAGATCGTCGACGTGATCAAGTCGCGCAAGGTCTACGAAGGTCACGAGAAGCCGGCCCGATTCGACCGGGACATCGTCGTGCTCGGGGCGGGCTCCGGCGGTCTGGTCACCTCCTACATCGGCGCGGTGGTGCGCTCGAAGGTCTCGCTGATCGAGAAGCACCGCATGGGCGGCGACTGCCTGAACACCGGCTGCGTGCCGTCGAAGGCGCTGATCCGGAGCGCCAAGCTGATGAACGATATCCGCAGCTCCGAGAAGTACGGCGTGCAGAACGCGACCGGGGAGGTCGACTTCGCCAAGACGATGGCCCGTGTACACGAGATCATCGCGAAGATCGAGCCGCACGACTCGCCCGAGCGCTATCGCTCGCTCGGCGTCGACGTGATCGAGGGCGAGGGGCGCATCACCTCGCCGTGGACGGTCGAGGTGAACGGGCGAACGCTGACCACGCGCAACATCGTCGTGGCCACCGGCGGGAAGCCCTTCGTACCGCCGATCGAGGGCCTCGCCGACGTGCGCTACCTCACCAGCGACAACCTCTGGGAGCTGACGCGTCAGCCGAAGCGGCTCGTCGTGCTCGGCGGCGGACCGATCGGCTCGGAGCTGACCCAGGCCTTCCGCCGGCTCGGCTCGGAAGTCTGGCAGGTCGAGCGCGGGGAGCGGATCATGAAGCGCGAGGATCCCGACATCGCCGCGATGGTCGAGCAGCGCTTTCGCGACGAAGGCGTGCACCTGCTGACCGGCACCCGCGCCGTCGCGGTCGAGCCGGGCGGGGAGGAGAGCGCCCGCGGGGTACTGATCTGCGAGCGCGAGGGGGAGAGGCTCAGACTGCCGTTCGACGAGATCATCGTCGCGGTCGGGCGGCGGGCGAACGTCACGGGGTTCGGCCTCGAGGAGCTCGGCGTCGAGATCGACGAGGACGGCACGGTCCGTACCGACGAGTACCTGCGTTCGAGCTACCCGAACATCTACGCCGTGGGCGACGTGGCCGGCCCCTACCAATTCACCCACGTCGCGGCGCACCAGGCGTGGTTCGCGGCGGTCAACTCGCTGTTCGGATTGTTCTGGAAGTTCCGCGCCGACTACTCGGTCATTCCCTGGGCGACGTTCACCGACCCGGAGGTCGCCCGCGTCGGGCTCAACGAGACCGAGGCGAAGGAGCGCGGCATCGAGTACGAGCTGACCACCTACGGGATCGACGACCTCGATCGCGCGATCGCCGACTCCTCCGACAGCGGCGTGGTCAAGGTGCTGACGGTGCCGGGCAAGGACCGGATCCTGGGCGTGACCATCGTCGGGGTGCACGCGGGGGATCTGATCGCCGAGTACGTGCTGGCGATGAAGCACGGGCTGGGGCTGAACAAGATCCTCGGCACCATCCACATCTACCCGACGCTGTCGGAGGCGAACAAGTACGCCGCCGGCGAGTGGAAGCGGGCGCACCAGCCCGAGCGGCTGCTCGGGTGGATCGAGCGCTTTCACACTTGGCGACGCGGCGGGACGACGGGCGGCGCGGTGACGGCGAGCAGCGCCGACGCCGGCTGACCGCACGAGGCGCCATCTCGACCGCCAGCCGAGGGGGCCGCGGCGTAGACTGTTCCGAACGGCCTACCGAGACCGCCCCGATGATGCTCGTCCTCGGCTTCGAACCCTACGGCGGTCACGCCGTCAACCCCTCGCAGCGCCTCGCCGAGGCGCTCGACGGGCGCCGTATCGGTGGACGACGCGTCCGTGGCGACGTCCTTCCCGTCCGCTACGACACGCTTCACTCGCGCGTCGAGGCGCTGCTGCGCGAGCACCGTCCGAGCGCCGTCGTCGCCTTCGGGTTGAGGCCCGGCGAGAGCGCGATCTGCCTCGAACGCACGGCATTCAATCGCAACGACTTCGACCTCGCCGACAACGCGGGGGCACGGGAGTGCGGCGCGGTGCGGACCGACGAGCCCGAGCGGCGCACGGCGACACTGCCCGTCGCTCACCTCCGCGCGGCCCTTCTCCGACGCGGTATTCCCGCACGCATCTCGGACGACGCCGGACGCTTCCTCTGCAACGCGCTGATGTACTCGCTGCTCTCGCACGCCGAAGCGCTCGAGCCCGCGCCACCCGCGGGCTTCGTGCACCTGCCCTACCTCCCGGAGCAGATCGCGACGATGCTGGGCAGCTCGCGCGCGGATCTCGCGAACGAGCGCTGCCCGACGACGGTGCCCGCGTCGATGTCGCTCGAGCTCGCGATCCGCGCGGCCGAGACCCTCGTCGAGGAGACCCTCGGCGCGTTCGCGTGACGGACGCGGTCCACGCTCGGGTCATCCCGATAGGCCCTTCCTTGCGATCTCTTCGGGCCGTTTTCCCTCGAACGCGCGAGTGCGACCTTCCCCGCGACGGTTCACCGAGATGACGGACCTCGACCCGTGGTCCACCGACTACTTCGCCAGTCGGGATCGCTTCGTGGCGCTCGCGCGGGCCTGCGGCGCCCGCACGGCCTGCCATCCCGTGCGGGCCACGGGTGCCGCCGGCGAGCCGCTGTTCGTCGACACCGCATCGCTCGTGCCGACGGACACCGAACACCTGATCGTCCTCACCAGCGGCGTGCACGGCGTGGAAGGCTTCGTCGGCGCGAGCGTGCAGGCGCGAGCGTTGCAGAGAATGGCGAGAGACGGCGTTCCGGCACGCACCGGCGTCGCGCTGGTGCACGCCGTCAATCCGTGGGGTTTCGCCCACCTCCGGCGGGTCGACGAGAACAACATCGATGTGAACCGCAACTTCATCGATCGATCGCGGCCTCTGCCGGGCTCGCCCCCCCGCTACGCCGCGCTCGATCCGCTGATCAACCCGCGGGGTGCACCGCGCGCCGGAGACGAGGCGCAGTTCTGGCTGCGCGCGAGCACGCTGATCGCGCGCGATCGCGGCATCACCGAACTCGCCGGAGCGATCGCGCAGGGGCAGCACGAGTTCCCGCAAGGGCTGTTCTACGGGGGCGCCGATGTCGGCGAGTCGTGCCGGCTCCTGCAGGACATCGTGCGCGAGCTGGCGGCGGACGTGCCGCGGATCACTCACCTCGACCTGCACAGCGGACTCGGACCGTCCGCGGTTGCCACGCTGATCGGCAACGGCAACAGCGGCGCTCCGGAGGGGCGTGCGGAGCGGCTGCGCGCCCACTACCGACGACCCGTGCGCCTCGACGACGCGAGCGACAACGCCTACGACGCCCAAGGCACCCTCGCCCGGTGGTACCGACGAGCCTTCGGCGACAGACGCTACCTGTACCTCTGCGTCGAGATCGGCACGGTCAACCCGCTCAAGGTTCTCTCCGCCCTCCGGCGGGAGAACCGCGCCCACCACTGGACCGCGCCCGGGTCGGCGCCGTACGTTCGGACGAAGCGAGCGCTGCTCGACGTCTTCGCGCCCCCCTCGCCGCGCTGGCGAAGGGAGAGCGTAGAGCGGGGCGTGCAAGTGCTCGAACGGAGCTTCGATCTGCCTCGCGACTGGTGAGCGGGTTCGGGATTCGAGGACCGTACCGGTCCTCCCGACGGGAATCGAGACTCGAGCACGTTCATAGAGGAACTCCGACGCGGACGGGTCGCTTCCTACTCGCAAGAAGGTCGTCTCCGCACTCGCGCTGCCAGTCCCATACTGAAGCGCACCCGTGCGCGGGTGTTCCTTCATCTCGCGCCGGACGGCCCAGTCGTAGGCGTCGTCGTGGTGATCCACGTACGCGAGCACCATGCGCTTGCCGGTCTTGTGCACGATCAGGCGCAGGTCGCGATCTCTTCACGTCGCGATCTACTCGGATGTCTGTCACTGCCGAGTAGTGCAGAGTAGAATGCAGAGTAATGGACCTGACCGAACTTCTGCTGCAACCCGAGGGCAAGACGCTCGAGCTCAAGCGCGACCTGTCTTCGCCGGCGGGGGTGCTGCGCACGATCGTCGCGTTCGCGAACACCTCCGGCGGCACCGTGCTGATCGGTGTCGAGGACGGCACCCGCGCCGTGCGGGGCGTGACTGACCCGCTCGCGTTGGAAGAGCGGGTCGCGAGCCTCGTCAGCGACTCGATCCTGCCGCGGGTGCTGCCGGACATCGAGCTGCTCGCCTTCCGGAACACCCATGTGCTGGCCGTGCGCATCTACCCGAGCGCCGCCCGTCCGCACCACCTCGCTCGCTCCGGACCGGAGGAAGGCGCCTACGTCCGGGTCGGCTCGACGAACCGCCGCGCGGGCCCGGAGATGCTGGCCGAGATGCGACGCTTCGCGCGCGGCGAGGCCTTCGACGAGCAGCCGATGCCGGAGCTCGCGGCGGACGCGGTGGACTTCGACGCGGCCGCTTCCGCGTTCGAGGACG
>ENA-ORXM01004950-ORXM01004950.1-marine-metagenome-genome-assembly--contig:-NODE-4950-length-11121-cov-2.828323_pt1 | contig 11121 bp, 9 predicted proteins | sample MGYA00237867_ERZ511480 | MGnify/ENA primary metagenome ERZ511480 (study PRJEB26309, sample SAMN06266103) | marine metagenome | isolation source: Algal blade | place: United Kingdom:Sidmouth, United... | reverse complement strand
TTAAGAAAACATTGGTGAAGTAATCGCGAAAAAGAAGCATTCAAAATGTCAATGAATTTATATTACAGTGTATTTAAGGTGGCATTTTTTATTTAATTCGGTCACCATCAACGAATAGCTACGTCATAACTAAAAAGAGATTGCCTCTAATAAAAATCCCGAACCTTGATGACCAAAGCTCGGGAAGTTATTTCTTATTTAGTTGCTTATTAGCGTCGACTAATTAGGTTGGTTTATCGCCATCAGCAATATCTTCCGCAGCATCTTTAGCGTCGGACAATACGTCTTTAGCGTCGTTAGTTACATCACCTGCCACATCTTTAGCGCCATCGACTGCATTGCTCGCCATATCCTTGGCTCCAGCTGCTACATCACCTGCTTTATCTACAACCTTGCCGCCTACTTCTTTAGCACCATCGACAACACCACCTGCTGCATCTTTTGCCTTATCAACAGCATCTCCTAAAGCGTCGCCTGCTTTATTAACCGCATTTCCAGCAGCATCCTTAGCACCAGCTGCCACGTCACCAGCTTTATTTGCGATCTTGTCACCTACATTTTTAGCGCCATCTGCCGCGTTTCCGGCTGCATCTTTCGCTCCATCTACTACATCGCCTGCTTTATCTGCAATCTTGCCTCCCACATTCTTAGCTCCATCGACAACGCCACCTGCTGCATCTTTAGCACCGTCTACTACATCGCCTGCTTTATCTGCGATCTTGCCGCCTGCATTCTTTGCTCCATCTACAATGTTTCCTGCTGCATCTTTAGCACCGTCTACTACGTCGCCTGCCTTATCTGCAATCTTGCCGCCTACATTCTTAGCGCCATCTACCACATTTCCAGCTGCATCTTTCGCTCCGTCTACTACGTTACCTGCCTTATCTGCAATCTTGCCGCCTACATTCTTAGCGCCATCTACCACATTTCCAGCAGCATCTTTCGCTCCGTCTACTACATTTCCAGCAGCATTCTTAGCACCAGCAGCTACATCACCAGCGGCATCTAATACTGAACCAGCAGTGTCTTTTGCTACATCTACAACTCCCCCGGCAGCATCACCTGCAGCATCTACTACATCTCCAGCTGCGTCCTTGACGCCACCAAAAAGTCTTCTTAAAAAATCAAAAAAGCCCATAATTGTTTGTTTTTGTTAGATAATAAGTTGCTCATTTTGAGCGTACTATATGATGAATAGTTTATAAATTTAGGAATTAAATTTATAAATTCGAAATACAACATTAATTTCGCAGTCCGTTTTATCATAAAAAAACAATAACATAATGAATTTACGAACCTTTATTCTTCCCATATTTCTAATTTTCGGTTTGGCTTTTCAAGTCAATGCGCAACAAAAATTTGGGCATCTCAACTCTGGTATTTTGATATCACAGGTACTGGAAACAACAACTGCTGAGAAAGAATTAGAAGCTTACATGAAGAGCCTCACAGAAGCAACAGACAATATGCAAAAAGCTTTTGATGCAAAGGCACAAAATTTCCAGAAAGAATATGAGTCACTGCCTCCAAAAACAGCACAGGATAAATACGCCGCTCTTGAAGCTGAGCAGCAGGGTATTTTGCAAAAAAGACAAGAAGATCAACAGAAGGTAATAGAGAAAAGAGACTTGTTGATGAAACCCGTTTTTGATCGAGTTCAAAAGGCGATTGATGAAGTTGGGAAAGAGAATGGCTACTCTTTTATTTTTGATACCGATACCAGTATTTTTACTGCCATCTTATTTGTAGAAGAATCGGATGATGTAATGGCGCTTGTGAAAGCTAAGCTCGGATTATAACTTATGGTTCTTTGACCGAATTATTTTCCCCGGATATGCTTGTCTAATCGTACTCGGTCTAAAACTCCGACTATAACACCGTTGTCAAAAACTGGCGCGATGGTACAGTCGGGGTTTTGCATTTTGTAGTATGCGGTCCTCAGTGAGTCTGTCTGATTCAGTTGTACTACATCATTTTCCATAAACTCACTTATGGTCTTGGTCGCATACTTATGGCGTTGAGCTGACATTATTTGTGCTTCATTCAAGATGCCGCACTGGCGCTCCCATTCGTCAAAAACCAAAAAATTCTTTTCACCTCTTTGTCGCAATCTACCTATCGCTTCATATATAGGGTCAATATTTTTCAACTGAGAAAAATCGGTTCGCATCAAATCACCAACCTGTTGTCTATTTAATACATCTTCCATTTTCACCATTCGGTATTCATGGGTTGCCATTGCGAAAACGAATAAACTGATAAACCCCAATACCAAATCCTCCATATAAACAGCTAAGATCAGCAAGCCTACCGCCAATATCCGACCAACAATTGAAGCAATCTTTGTCGCTCTCACTCTTCCAAACTTTAAAGCGAGTAAGGAACGTAACATGCGTCCACCATCCATCGGAAAAGCGGGCAACAGATTGAAAAGCACCATAGTTATATTCAAAACAAAAAGGAATGGAATAAAATTAGAGCCTTTTGCAAAAGCTTCTGCTAAATTACTATCAGCTACAGGTAGTATATGCGGCCCAAAAAGCCACAAACCCAAACCAAGTACAATCGCAATAAAGACATTAACCAGTGGACCCGCAATCGCTACTACAAATTCCTGTAAAGGTTTTTCCGGCATCCGATTCAGACGGGCTATCCCACCAATCGGCGAGAGTGTAATATCTTTGGTGCCAACGCCATAATATCGAGCTGAAAGTGCATGACCAAATTCGTGCAACACCACACAAATAAATAATGATATAATCAACAAAAAAGAGATTAACATACCGTCCCACTCCAATCCTTGGCGATAGCCCTTATAATACCCCCAAAAGAAGAGTAAAACAAAGGACCAGTGAACCTGTACTGGTATGCCTAATATGGTGATAATCCGCAGGACTCCTTTCATTGATTATTTATCTATTTGCCCGTTTAAACGGAATGAAAGAGCAATTTGTTTTAAACTACTCTGAGCAGCAAGCACTTACTTAGGGCAACCACAATCCGATGCCCGACATGCTACCGCTAGAAGGATGATCATAAAATAAAACAGGTAATAGGTAATTTTTGATTTATAATTCATTTTAATCATGGATTTATTACATTGCAAGGTATCACTATAAATCAAAATGTGAATCAAAATCGAAATCGAAATTCACATTTAAATTAAAATTTTGTCGACAACCACTTCTAAATTAAAAGTTCTCATCGCACCGCTCAATTGGGGGCTGGGTCATGCAACCCGTTGTATGCCTATTATCAATGAGCTAGGCCGTCGTAAGATAGATGTACTTTTAGCTTCGGATGGTGGGTCCCTGGATTTACTTCGAAAAGAATATCCATTGCTACCAACCTTTGAACTCCCTCCCTACGACATCAAATATAGTACTTCGAATATGGCTTTCAATATGCTAATGCAGGCCCCAAAAATCAAACGAGCGATTGCAGTAGAGCATAAGGCTATTGAGCAAATCGTCCAAGAACAAGATGTCTCGGTTATCATTTCAGACAATCGGTTTGGTTGCTTTAGCAAAAAAGTATACAGCATTTTTATGAGCCATCAACTCAATATAAAAGCGCCTCTACGTGCTGCCGAGAAAATAATTGGCTATTGGAACAAAAGCCAGATCAACAATTTCGATTTTTGCTGGGTACCTGATTATGCAACTTCACCTAATCTTTCTGGAGATTTATCACATCCGAGTCCAATAGCTAAGGTGGCTTACCTCGGCCCACTTTCTCGATTGACTGCGTCCACTCAACAGACAATAGAGCGGGAAGTTTTAGTTATACTTTCAGGCCCAGAACCACAGCGAAGTCATCTCGAAAAAATTATTTTGAAGCAGGCAAAGGAATTAGATGATCGATTTTTAATCGTACGCGGAAAGATGGATGATCCTGATAGAAAACAAGTAGCAGATCATATTGAAATAATTGGACACTTAGCCGCAAAAGAATTAAACAAGGTCATTAACTCAAGCAAGGTAATCATTGCCCGGTCAGGTTATAGTACATTGATGGATTTGGCGAAGGTGGGCAAACCAGCTATACTCATACCTACTCCTGACCAAACGGAACAGGAATACCTGGCTCGCCGTTTTCATCAATTGGGCATTTTTTATAGTCAGACTCAAAAAGATTTCCAACTAAAAAAAGCGCTTGAAGAGGTGAAGCAATTTAAGGGGTTTCAGTCTGAGATGGATCGTGAGACACCTTTAGTGAATATCATTGACGAAATGGTCAGCAAACTAAGTCACTAGGTCTTTATATTACATACTTGTAAAAGCCCGCCTGACCGGGCAGGTTTGCAAAAAAACAAAGTTTTCTATTCCGCGAACTGAGCGCCATTTTGATTTTGATTTCGATTGACATTTTGAGTTGCGGCTCTGCCGCGATGTGCTACTTATTGTTGAATTGGCTCATGGTGTGTTGCAATCCAATCGTTCCAAAAGAGGTCACCATGCCCGCTGCTGTTTTGAGCAATTCGGGTAGTCGATCATTTTCTTCGGAGCTCCATTTCCCCAAAACAAAGTCCACTTGTCTTCCTTTCGAAAATTCGCTTCCAATACCAAAACGAATGCGCGCATAGTTGCTTCCTCCGATCACTTGATTGATATCTTTCAGGCCATTGTGTCCACCATCGTTTCCTTTACCTCTGAGTCGAAGTGTACCAAAAGGGATATTTTTATCATCAACCACGACAAGTAAGTTTTCGCGTTTGATATTTTTCTTTTGCATCCAATATCTAACGGCTTTACCGCTAAGGTTCATAAAAGTGGAAGGTTTCAATAAAACAAAGGTTCGACCTTTAAACTTGAATTCGGCCAGGTCGCCTTGTGTATTATTTTTGAATGGTACATCAAATTCTTTTGCCAGTAAATCTACTACGTCAAAACCAACGTTGTGCCGGGTTCCATCATAATCAGCTCCCATATTACCAAGGCCAGCTATTAAGTACTTCATAGGGTCAGGTTCAGCTTGAGTTTTATTAATTCCAAAAATATTCTTTATCCAATCTATCATGTCTAACGAGGCTTGGTTATAAAAAGTTAAATCAAGAGTAAGAAAACATTTGTTGTAGTTGGATATAATCCCGCGCAAAAATAGGACATGTCTGCGATAAAAAGAAAAAAATAAAGGAACCGGTTTTTCAACACAGCTCCCCTATTGGTCAGAAGTAGATTTTATATAGAAGCTGTTTATTGCTGAAAAATTTGAAGATGAGATGGAACATAAATTTTATACTTTTTTATGGTCTCATGCATTTGCCCATCAATAAAAATGTTTGTATTTATTTTTTTCGGCTTAAGAATAATTTTTTGATGCCTGTCGCTAAAGTCGTAAGAAGGAATAATTTTAAATTGGTGCTTACTCTCCTCATATTCCAGAACTGATTGATGACTTGATGTCAAACTGGTTTCTACTACTATAGTATTACCTACCGCTTCGATAATTTCTATCTTGTCTTCAAATTCCAACACAATTGCAGTGACCTCTTCAGGTAATTGAAATTTTTGATCAACCGAAAACTCGAAAGACGTAGTGTTATAGATTGTCAGAAAAGACACCATCATGGCACAAATAAATCTCATAGCCTTTGTATTAGACCTCAATTTAGTCTTATCCTGCGTAGGAGGCAATCCCACATTTAGGGTAAAAAACATAGATAGAAAGGTAAAAATCTCAATAATTACTCTTTTAATCGTTATTCTAAAACAAAGTGTTACCCTTTAGCATTAACTTTACGTCCTAAGGGTATATGTAAAATTCAAAGTTCTTTGACAAATCTAGTGATTAAGCGTCAGCGATAAAATAAAATCAACACTCCCTATGGTCGTTTTTAATTTCATTCTATCGCTGACCATACATGCGCACGTACTAGATTTGTCAAAGAAGGAAATTCAATAACGCTGGGTACTGAAATAACTAATGGCAAAACTCTATATACAAGACACCTTAAATTTTATCCTCAAGCAAAGGCTCTCTCGTCTTTGGAATGCAGGTAAAGTCCTTTCCTCTTTCTATCTAACCCAATGGACTGGCAAAGTAATACAATGGGGTACACCTATTACGGTATCGGTAGAGCCTACTACTGCCTGTAATCTACGCTGCCCTGAATGCCCTAGCGGCCTTCGGTCCTTTTCACGACCAACTGGTAATCTAAAAGAAGACTTTTTTAGAAAAACGATTGATGAACTCTATCGTGAACTGATGTACCTGATATTCTATTTCCAAGGCGAACCTTATATCAATCCAAAGTTTTTGGATATGGTGAAATACGCCAGCAAAAAGGGCATCTATACGATTACATCTACTAATGGCCATTTCCTCAATGATCGCAATGCTGAACAAACGATCCGATCAGGTCTGGACCGGTTGATTATTTCGGTAGATGGAACCAGCCAGGAGGTTTATGAAAATTATAGAAAAAGCGGCAAACTCGAAACGGTTCTTCAAGGTGCAAAAAATGTTGTCAAATGGAAGCAAAAGTTAAAGTCCTCAACCCCTCATATCGTCTTTCAGTTTTTGGTGGTAAAACCCAACGAGCATCAAATTCCTGAAATCTATAAATTGGCTGAAGAGATTGGAATAGATGAAGTCAAATTAAAATCTGCTCAGGTTTATGACTATGAAAACGGTAATCCGCTTATCCCTACCATCGATAAGTACGCTCGATATCGCCAAAATGAGGACGGAAAATATGAGGTGAAAAACAAATTACTCAACCAATGTTGGAAACTTTGGCACTCTTGTGTCATCACCTGGGATGGAATGGTCGTTCCCTGCTGCTTTGATAAAGATGCAATACATCGCCTGGGGGACCTGAAGAAAACCTCGTTTAAAGACTTATGGAATGGCAATCTGTACAATGATTTCAGAGCTAAAATTCTGAAAGGACGTGATAAAATCGAGATTTGTACCAATTGTACAGAAGGTTGCAAGGTTTGGGTTTAGATTTTAGAAAGCGACCAATACTTACAAACCGACCGTTTTCTCGAATAAATATACCTTTTACCTTATATAAAAACCCCTTTGGAGAAACGATTAACATATATTAAAAATAAAATTTATCCGAAGGGCGCACAAGTTTTACTTTTTTATTGACTTTTCCAAGAATTTTAACGACTTTTGTATCTTACTAATTTTTGATTAGTAAACATTTCTGATCCCATCGTGTTAAGTTTTCAAAGCTTAATTGAACTAATAGAACTATGAGAGAGCCACGTGTAGTAGCACCATTGTTTGTTTAAGAACAAATAATGAGATCAAATGCTTTGCGTATATTTTTATCAAAGAAGGTTTTAATGACCTACCTTAAGTATTTTTAGACTAATAATTTGAGGAACTACGCACATTTAAAAAAGCTTTTATCTATGATGAGAGCTAGATTACTTGCCTTGCTCTGAGACACTATATCGACTTAACTAAATTAACAAGAATTTACTAAATTCCTCAAACAGCAGCAAGATGACATACAAATCAATTTTCAAAGGACGACTTGAGTTTGGTAACTCAAGAAGCTATGATAAAGTCCTAAAAATGTACCAACATCGGGTAGAAAATTACTATAAATCCGATGTGCTCCTCAACGAAGAAGAAATCTTCGATGAATCTTCCTATTCAATGATCGTTCCCCGCCACATTACCCAAGGTTCCAAAAAGAGTTGGAAAAACACGATGAGCCTAGTAGAATATGTGGCTCAGTTTGCTGTTTCTGGTAACTTCGGTGGCTGGATGACTGAAGAAGGAAAAATCTTACATCACGGTATTGTCGAGCCTAAAAGTGAACGCGTCGCAGTACAAGCCTTTTTGAAAGGTCGGGATCTAAGTGAAGCCAAAGGAAAAGAAACCGAGGCCATGGAATCTTTGACTAAAGCCATCACTAAATTCGAACGTCATGCGCAAGCCTACGAACGTAGAGGCCATGTCAATTTTATCCTCAAGAACTACGAGGACGCACTTTCTGACTTTACAAAAAGTATCGATTTCTCTAGTGCTAGTCCTGAAGCATATTATGGACGAGCAATCGTCAAACTAGCAATTGATGAAAAGGACTTAGAAAGTGCCATTGAAGATTTCACTATGGCTGTCAAAACTTCTATTCCTTTACAATCAATATATTGGGTCGCACGTAGAAAGAAAGGTATGTGCCTGGTTGAATTGGGTAACCACGAAGATGCTGTGAAAGAATTTAAATTCTTTTCAAATAGAAAATTCAAACCGGACAATCCTAACTTCAACTGGAGAAGAAGTGTATTCTTCCATTACGGAAAAAGTTTACTTGCACTTGGACAACTAGAAGAAGCCGTCAAAGCATTTGAAGCTTCTTTAAACTTACAAGAAGGCAATGACAATATTCCTGATTGTGACAAGCTTTACTTTCGAGCAGTTTCACTGCACAAGGCAGGTAAAAGAGGCTATCGCAAAAACTTTGAAGAAGCCATCAAATCCGGTTCAAAAGCAGCAAGTAAATACCTTACTGATTTGAAAAAATAATTGCTATATATAAATGAAAATGGCCATCGACTTTAATAAGTTTGATGGCCATTTTCTATTTTGGAGACTTGAGTATGTTTATTGGGTGTCTTCCCGCGCAGAGTCTACTTTACACCCTTTTTATTTCACACTCCTGATATAAATACCTTTTTTAACTTATTCACAACAAATTTTTTATTCAGGAGTAAACGTAAGTTGTGAATCGTAGTACATAAAGTAATTATTTTGGCTAGAAATATGTTGCATTAGTATTTTAATACGTTATATAGATCGTAACCACTAAAGAGACTCCCTCAGTAAAACCTCAGAAGACAAACAAACTTAGACTCAATGAAAAATTTGAAGATCAACCTATTCATGCTATTTTGCTTATTTCTGGGTAGCCTCAACGCTCAGGTCAATTACGTAACCAAAAAAACGGTTAGCGGTAAAGCAAAGAAGTATTACCAAAAAGGAATGGAATACAATGTAAAGGGGGACAATTCCAAAGCCTTATCCGAATTCAACAAAGCTCTTAAAGCTGCTCCCAATTTCATCGATGCTCAGATCCAATTGGCTGCCATCCATTATGACAATAATGATTTTGTAAAAGCTGAGTTGGGATTTGAAAAAGTAGTCTTACTTGATTCTACTTACCAAAAGAAGGTCTTATACGTATTGGGTATAGCCGAAACTAAACTCGACAAGCATGAAGAAGGTATCGCCCACTTCAAACAGTTTTTGAACTCCGGTTCGAAAAATGAAACCCTTATCAGAAAAGCTAAAAAACATATCGCCACCTCTGAGTTTTCTTTGTTGGCCAAACGAAGTCCAGTTCCCTACGAGCCAATCAACCTTGGGGACAAAATAAATACAACCAATGCCGAATACCTCCCGTCACTTACTGCCGACGAATCACTTTTAATTTACACCCAACGTGTTCGTGGTCAGGAAGATTTTTATATGAGTGAAAAAATCGATGGCGCCTGGCAAGTTGGAGTACCACTTGACGACATCAATACCGAACTTAATGAAGGGGCCCAAAGTATTTCTGCTGATGGTAAATTCCTGGTATTTACTGCTTGCGATCGAAGAGACGGTTACGGCAGCTGCGATTTATATTTCTCTGAAGTAAAAAATGGTAAATGGACCAAACCGGCCAACATGGGCAACACGATCAATACCCGTTCGTGGGAATCACAGCCAAGTATATCAGCCGATGGAAAAGCTTTATACTTCTCAAGTAATAGAAAAGGCGGCATAGGTAAAAATGATATCATGGTCAGCTATTGTGATGAGACCGGTAAATGGGGAACTCCTCAAAGCCTGGGAGAAATTATCAATACAAGTGGGCATGACCAATCTCCATTTATTCACCATGATGGTCAAACCCTTTATTTCATGTCAGATGGGCATCCGGGTATGGGTGGACACGATTTATTCTTTTCAAGAAGAGAAAAAGATGGCTCTTGGGGCAAGCCTCAAAACCTGGGCTACCCGATCAATACAATAGCCGATGAGAGTACCCTTGTGATTAGCCTCGATGGTCAGACCGCTTTTTTTGCAACAGATAGAAACAAGGCAGAGAGTTATTCTGGAGATGAGGCTACTAGAAAAATAGACATGGATCTTTACAGCTTTCAGCTTTATAATGAAGCGCGCCCTCAGCCAGTTACTTATGTAAAAGCAAATGTCAGAGATGCCGAAACTGGGAAAAAACTACCTGAAGCTAAAATTGAATTCATTGATCTGTCAACAAATAAAGTACATGCTTTTTCCAAGACAGATTTAGATGGAGAGTTCTTGGTTTGTCTTCCTTTGGGTAAAGACTATGCATTGAGTGTTTCCAAAAAACTCTATGTTTTTCATTCTGAAAATTTCGCTCTTGCAGAAACTAAAAGTAAAGACGAACCCTATATTTTAAAAATTGATTTACAACCGATCCCGACGCCTATTATTAGCGAAGGTCCCATTTCCAGTACTAGCCCTATTGAAGCTGGAAAGCCAATTGTCTTGAAAAATGTTTTCTTTGAAACAGGTTCTGCCGAATTGAAAGACGCTTCCCTTACTGAACTCAATCGATTGAAAAGCTTACTAACCGAAAACCCTTCTCTTCGCATTCGTATCAATGGACATACAGACAATGTAGGCTCCGACGAAAACAATATGGTGCTTTCTAATGACCGTGCAAAGGCGGTTTATGACTATCTTGCGAAAAATAATATTGCTTCCGACCGACTCAGCTATAAAGGTTTTGGAGAAACACTACCCATAGCCAGCAATGATGTACCTGAAGGTCGACAGCAAAATCGTAGAACTGAGTTCGTTGTTATTAAATAACCTATCTCATGTTACGCAGAGTCTTCCGCCAGAGACTCTGCTAATGCAATCGAAGCGGTAATGATTTTGGCCCTCCAAAATCCTCGCATCTTCTGCAATAGCAAGGTCTCACAAAGGAAAACCTTTATATGTTGAATTACATCTAAATCAAGCACCTATGCCTTCTTCCTATTTGTCAAAAGCAGCCCTGGCTTGCTTTATTCTAATTAGTATTTCCAGTTGTAAACCTGATTACGCTTTTGAGGAAAACAAAGTTTTAGCAAACGACATTTGGACGTACAATAACACCCTGGATTTTAAAGTCCCGAT
>ENA-ORXM01004949-ORXM01004949.1-marine-metagenome-genome-assembly--contig:-NODE-4949-length-11122-cov-7.250158_pt1 | contig 11122 bp, 3 predicted proteins | sample MGYA00237867_ERZ511480 | MGnify/ENA primary metagenome ERZ511480 (study PRJEB26309, sample SAMN06266103) | marine metagenome | isolation source: Algal blade | place: United Kingdom:Sidmouth, United... | reverse complement strand
CGGTGCCCACCGCTACCGACGCGTCTCGCAGCGCAAGGCCAAGGGACGTCTTTGACGTGGTGTGGTACCTTGCGGCAGCAGAGCGCCTGTACGGTGAAGGTTGGTGCTGTAGGCGTGGTGGTGGTTGGGCTTGATTGTGCAGGAAACAAGGACTGACGGGGACTCGGCAGTAGCGACCCCAGACTGCCATCATTAAATACACAATTGGATCAACTGGCGGCTGCTATTACAGAAGTATCACGAAACCGTAGGGTGCTACCTGTACTAAATAAGCTTGTATGGGTGCTACTTGGGGCGTTTTGGGGGCGTCGTTAGCCTTCAGAAGGGCGTTGTTTGGGCGCCATTAGGGCGCGGTTACGCCCCACGCCCTTTACCTAAAGGGGCGCTACTGCGAACCCTAGCTAGTATACACCAGTTAACATCCCATCAAGCATCCTGGGAAAACCTAAACTTAGAAGCTTCGCTACTGATCGGACACAGTAGTGAAGTAGCCTGCGAAATCAATCCGATTCGACGTGATCCACAGTTGCGTCGCCCGTGTCACGGAAGGTCATCAATGAAACACAGCTTCAAGCTACAAAAAGGACAAGAAGAACGAGAAAAAAGGCAGCACATGCTGTAGACAACAGAAAGCTCTCTTCAGTGCCTTCTCAAATATGTCTTCAGTTGTTTCCTCCGATGAGATCCGAGAGCGCTATCCTCCAGAGGAGTATTCTTGCGCGGGCGGCGGCTGCGCGTCGCGGAAGCACTCTCCGCGCTTCGGCCGCAGCGCCGCCGCCCTCCGCCGCCGCCACCGCGACGCGGCGGTCGCGCTCAAAGCCCCCGCCTCGGCCGGCCCCAGCCGCCGCTCGAGTAGCGACGCAGCGTGGCGCGTGGCGACGGCCGCGTCGCTGTCGTCGGCGGAGCGCCCGCGCCGCGACGGCCGTGGCCCCCACTTGTTGGTGACCCTCTCGGTTGGGGGCAGCGATGATCCGATTCCTGCGAAGCAAACTCCATGTATGTTATTTAAAATCTTTTGCAATTGTTCATAGCCCCCCATGTCAGCGCTTGACGTAACCACATGAAAGAAACACACTAAAATGCTGACACGACTGACAGCGTGGGAAAAGAGCGCATACGATCACCGAGGCTGCGTGTTAGAGAAGAGGTGACGAAGCCTGTCACTTTGACGATGATGGTACACAGAGAGTTCCACATTGACGACAGCGTCATGTTCGACAGCCTACGGCTCATGCCAGTATCGCGTGCACAAATGAAGCGGTGGACGAAAATTCGAATGGGGGTTGCTGTCCTGCAGCCTGGTACGCGCAGAAAAGATGAGCCTCACGCACAGGAGCTCGACTTACGATCACTAGAAGGATGTGGTGGAAAAGTATTGCTAAACGATCCAGATGCCCTTCACAGTGGGACGGGGCCTCTTCCTTAAAATTTTCTGGAGCCCGGATTGAAATAGGTGAGGGATCATCCGAACGATTTGGCCAGGTTGATCTCAGGTTCACGTCAGGATGGGATGGGAGACATCCTCGAAAATATCCCTGGTTGAGCTTGAGACAAGCATGGGATCGTTCGAATGAGTAGTCCCTTGGAAGATTCCAAACTTGGGATGACGCGATTGCCAGGTCATTCTCCGGATGGACTTGCGGATGAAGCACGGAAGCGCTCATTTGCCGCATATTGGATGGACGAGCGAATCATCCACAGGCCTGATTGCGCGAAGGTAAGAAAACAGGCCTTGGGATGGCCGCCGAGATGGATTGCGGGATAAACGTGCGGCAGGCTGCAGGATAAAACGCCAGATATTTTCCGGAATATTTCCGCTATAGGCCCAAGAATGAGCCTCTGTCGTGCTCTCGGAGAAATCCTGTGCGACGGTAAGTGTGCGAACAAAAGGGACAGTCTCGCCGACTGTTAAAAGGAAAGAAAATAAAGCGTACTGTCGGATACCCTCGGACACAATCCCCGAGCATGCTCACGTAGGGGCGTAAACGTGAACATCTGAAGTGATCGTCGAAGTGTCTTCGAAGACATATAGGCACCTGAGAGCTAGGCAAGTACAAAAATATTGCAACTGGAATGTTCCTCAACAAAAGCCGGGAACAGTATCTCTTGCGTGCTGGTGGTGGCAGCACCTTACAGCGGGAGATGGCCACGGCAGAGCGGCGAGCACACCTCGCTTGCGATGTCCCAAGTCGCCTTTCCCAGTTTCGAGGTCTGCTAAGGCCAGTGCGCTTGCCTGCGCCTGCGACTGTCTCCAGGTACCTCCTTACCACTCAGTCACTCGCCAGGGCACCATGCCTAGCCATAAGCGACGAAAGCGTCTACCGGCCTACTTCAACTTTAGTGATGCGCTTCTACCTCACGTCGCTCCCATAGCTTTAGAACGTGGTGCGGGAGCGGTTACTGGTCAGAGTGGTGCTGCAGTCAGTCGTTCGCGCCAGACTCGTACAGCCGAACAATACAGGACAGATCCGACGAATGCCCCAGGCCTTCATACCCCCGTTGGCGTCCCCTTATCGGGTGGCAGCGATTCGGACTCTGAGGGCGGTGATGATTCAGACACATCGGCTTTGTCGGACGGCGTGGCTGATTGGAGCGGAGCTGAAGACATGGACTTTTCTTCTGACGAGGAGCAGCCCGCGGGCGGCTTCTCCTCGCGTCGCGAGTTTGTCTGCTTCGGGTATCTCTTTGGTCGCTCCCGCGTTTCTAAAAGACAGTACGACGTCATGCGTGAAGCAGAGAACGCTTTCGAGCCCGTGGAACCGTGGCCTTCACGCTTCCGCCTCCACAAGATCCGAAAGGAGATGATGCGTTTCGCTGCACCCGTTAAAGAGGTGAGAACCTCTCGCTACGTACCTATTGGGAAAGGCAAAGAGCCCCGCAGGTTACCAGATTGCAGCGTCTTCTACACTCCCTTTTCCGACCACATTAAAAGAGACTTCGCTGACGGTGCCACCGCATCATTTTTCCACCAGTCTGGGGACGCGCGACTTGGAACGCTCGAGCGCCCAACGGAGTTCTTTCAAACAGTTGTCGCACGAGACCCATCACACTTTAACGCTAGGAATGGCTTCCGGCTAGGTGGCACTCTGTATACGATCGGTTGTGTGGCGACTGTCGACTGCACAGCATCGCAGCAGATCACTGCAACGCTGCAGAGCACTGGCATCGCGGAGCTTGGTCAAATCACTATCAGCCCGGGCTCGTATGCTCCACCAGATGCGCTTCGAGTTGGTGACTTCATGGCATCTTTCACGCTGAGCGAGAACTCTGTGATCCCTCCTCATCTGCGGGAATGCTTCTCGGAGGGCGGTTTATTCACTCTCCGATTTGTGCGTGCAGGAAGTGTGTACATTGCAACTCCAATGGAGCCTGATGGCGAAGAGCCCGGCGCGTGGTTCCTGCTGCCAGGGTCAGAGCCTCTCAAGCTGCTACAAGCGGCAGAGAAGCCGTCACTGTCTGTACCGGAAAAGGATCCGTACGCCGTGTATGTATCGTTGTATGGTGACGAGTACGCGGTCCACAAGCGCCGACGAGGAAACGTCATGGGCCTGTACGGTGCGTACGCTTCCATTACTCTGGAGAACAGGAGGCACTCCGTGCGGCCTTTGGCATACCTTCCTCCCGGAGCAGACGCCGGCCCAGTCGTTAAGGCCATTGTTGAAGACTTGATATCTCTCGCAAAAGAAGGTGTCGTTGTGTATGACGCTGTCACTAAGCAAGATGTTCTTGTACACGTTTTTCCGTGCATGGGAGTGTTTGACTTTCCAATGGCTGCAAAGTACTCTAGCTCTATTGGAGCGAGTGGTACCGAGCACTGCACTAGCTGTGACATTGTCCAGCCAAAGACGAGGACGGAGCGACGGGATCGGGCCAAGAGCAGTGTGGATACGTTCGACGTCAGAGACGTCCGCTTCGCTCGCATACAGGAGCGCACGTCCGCCATCATTTCGAGAGTCAAGGGAACTCCGAACCTTTCTACAGCGGCTATGAAGTGCGCCCTCCTGCTGAATGGCGTGACAGTTGGTGCTGGTGACGATTTTTCACGGTTGACGGAGGGGAGAGGGCCTGGGTCTTTTGATGTACATGAGCATGTCATCGCAGCGCCTTCCCATCTCTTATACTACGGCATGGCGTCACAGCTTCTCGAGGAGGCTTATGGCGCGCTCTCAGTTGACCAGCGGGACCTCCTGGTGCGACAGGTGCGAGCGTGTGCCGCACATGTACCCACGTACACTGTTTTGACCACCTTCGAGCCCGAGAAGATGGGGGGAACGACACTCTCAATGTCAGACTACGCCGTCCTACTTACTGTGACTCCGACAGTGCTGGAATCCATACTGAGGGGCGGCACTACAGTGCCGCACCAAGCGGCACTTCTCCGGGCACTGTTGTCGCTACGAGGATTTGCGTCGACTCTGTTCTACCACCCTAGCATAGCCTCTGACGGAGAGCATGCCGTTAAGACAAAGCCAACTGTGCAGGATCTGCAGCGCCTAGGAGAGCAGGTGATGCAAGATATTAGATCTCTCTCAGTGTTTGGGAAAAGCTGGGAGAAGCCGACCGTTCATCGTTTCCTCGAGCTCATCTATCGGTCTCTTCCCCTCATACAGCTTGGGCCATCCATGTGCGAGCTCATATTTGAGAAGTTCCATCAGGTATCAAAGCACGCAGTTCTGCGTAGCAATGGCCACAACTCCGCGGACTACTCGATGAACTATTGGCGAGACGCAGAGCTCATCTCGCGTGCCGTGTCACAGCCCGAAAAGCACGGCCTATGCAGGTCGTGGTTCCTCAATCAAAAGGGATCGTTGATGAAGGCAGTAAGTCAGCATCGCCTGGCTGCCGGTGTGTTTGCTGCAGCAGAGCAAACAATTTTATGGAGAGCAGGCCGTCAGATTCATGGACAGGCTCCTGAGTCAATGTGGATGGATGTCAGGGCTGGGGTGGACCTCCGTTTCTGGAAGACAGCGAGGAACCAGAAGAAGAGGTTCACTGTGCGCTCGGGAAGTACAGTGTACGTGCGGCCAACAGAAGAGAACATTGGTGCTTGTGACCAACAGGGGCGCTTCCTTCACGTAGGCTCCATTGGGTCTATTGATGACAAGCTGCACTTCTGCTGTGCGGCTTGGTCCTTCAAAAACACAAACACCACAGAACCAAACGGCCAACCATCCGAGGTGTTGAATGCCACGCCAGAGGTTTTGGAGCTCATTCCTGCGGAGGCAGTCACGGAGCTGGCATGTGTCTTGCCCATTGGAACTCGCCGGCTCCTCTTTTCCAAGCGCTCCGGCTTCCTCTTCAAGTGCGGCTAGCGACGAGGGATTTGCAGGCAGACAACACCAGCGCTGGTACGATGTTTGCCCTGTTGTCTAGATTGGATCTTCTAGCAGTAGTAGTTGAACACTATTCTTGTGTGGTTGTCGCAAGGAGGCCAACGATATCATATGCTTGAACACACAACACCCCTTTGCGAGGGGCAGAAAAGTAGAGGTGCTAAAGAGTTCCGCAAAATGAGCTTCCAAGAGAGCTATTGATCAACATGCAAGGAAAGAAGCGGCTCCATGGAAAAAAAGCAGGTAGACAAGAAAAACAATAGCTTCAAAAGCAATTCTGTTCCACCTCATGCGCCATACCGTCACTGCTCTTGCCCTGCACCTGGCAAAAGGAGCTTCAACCTCGAGAGCAGAGCATGAGCCGCCCGCCCGAATAGGCGGTACACCATCAATGGACTGTGTTGGTCCCTTTCCTCAGCGGAGGGAGTCTCCGTGAGGTTCCAATCGCCGGACCAGTACTGGTCGGACGCGCAACGCCAACAGCAGAGGGGCGCAAGGGCTATGCTGCTTGGCTCGTACGTCTCAATGCATCGAGGGCACACAACAACGGTTAGCCAGGCTGCAGCGCCGCAGCAGAAGCACAGCGCGCCGTCTCCAGTTGTGTCCGTGTGGTTGCCATCGGGATGGTCTTCAGAGTCCGTCTGTGCGGCCCGAGACGCAACGAACTCCTTAACGGGAACTGACGCTTCCGATAGGCTCACGGCCTCCAAGCTGGATCCAAACCAGCTGTGTGACACAGGTGAGGCTCGCCACGAAAGTACTTCCGCGACGTGCTCAGATAGGTAGGTGACAAGCACGCGCAAGTCTTTCGCAAATGCGTCAGGATCGCATGCCCTCCAGACAGCGGGGCTTCCCCACCACCACCGACCGTCCACAAGCAGCTGGCACGAGAGCACAATCAGCTTCTCAAGCGGGAACGGAACTTGACACTGGTTCCTTCGCGCCTCCGCCGCGTGGGCTATCCCAAACTCGAACCACGCCAGGCATGCGTAGTTGACAGCTGAGGCTCGGTTCACTCCTCGATTGTACCCGCCATGCAGTCCCCCTGGTCCTGTGACAACCATGTCCCCAACGCGCATTTCGTGGAAGTAGACGCGGATGCCGTTCTTGAGGAAGAGTGTTGCAGGAAAACTGATGGCTTTCTGCTCGAGGACCTTCCAGACATTCATGCCGGCTGCCTTCAGGACGCAAGGATCCATAAAGGCCAGCAACAGCCTCTCAACTGCGTCGTGTTCACTCTCGGGAACAAACCACCACACCTTATTGGCACCACTCTCCAGGAAGGAGACGGAGAGCAAGTTGCTGTCCTCCTTGTGCCAGTTGAAGACGGACCCAACAGTTCCCAGGTAGCACAGATTGGTGTTGATACCCACGTAAGTCGATAAGCTGCGAGCCATGCCTCCCGTGTTGAGGACTCTAGGACTTTCGAGACGGTCACCGGCCGCTGGTGACTGCCCTTGACCTGTCCAGGCGGGGTCCCCCCGGCTCCTTCCGAGGCCGTCGAGGTCCTCTGGGGCCACATCAGTTGCGTAATACACCTCAATGGGATTGGACGTCGATCGGGGCATCATCCATGGTACCCTCCCTTCCGAGTCGCGCACTTTCCGTCTCGTGGCACTCTGGACGTTTATCGTCGCCAGGAAGCGTGGTGGTGTCAATTCGGAATACGCTTGCTGATGGGCTCTCGCGCTGGCGCGGGATTGCCTATTCAGCTGTCCGAATGACATCCACTTACCACCAACTTGTGGCAGGATCTGAGCGAGATCCATGGCGGGGCACTTCGGGGCCACATGGCGGCCCATAAATTGCGAACTAACGCAAGTGGGTCGCTGAGGGTAGCTCTGCACTCCGACCCAAACTTTTGTTCGATTCGGGATTGAACTTGGGCGGGGTTGAATGCTTGGAGAAATCCGGAACACGTGAGCACCGCAGTTCTTGATCGATGGCATATTTGTGCGAATTAAGTACGGCAGACCGTAAGTGGGAATGGAATTTACATCCGTGACAGACACTTGCATCGCTGGTGGCGCCGGGGACTTGGATCGCACGGGACGCTCCCGAGGCCTCTTGGAACCGCCAGTTCGGCGTCCATCACCTGCATCACGCTCACCTCGGCCATCGCACCACTGTTGCTCGTCACCGGCCTCCTTGCCCTTGACGGACGCTTGCTCCTGTTCACACCCCTGGCGACCACCATCACCACCCCGTTGGCCGGAACTATCAACCTCCCGGTGCAGCATCCCACCAGTGGCGGTCGCCGCGGGCTGCAGACCGGTCCGATGCCCACAGTTGCTGCCTCTATGCCCACCACGAACGAACTGCGTGTCGACGACGTCGGCATTGGCGGTCGCCGCCGGCTGCCGACCGGCCCGACGCCTACCGTTGCCGCCTCCATGCGCGCCCCCACCGACGTGAACGTCCTTCAGCTTTGCATTGTCGGTCGTATTCGGCAGGAGACCGGCGTGACGCGCACCATCGCCGCCCAAGTGCACTGCCGTGCCAAGAGGCTCGTCGTTGATGTCGGCATTGTCGGTCGACGCAGGCAGGCGACCGGCTTGTCGCGCACCCTTGACGCCCAAGTTCACAGCCGCGCCACCTCGCTGGTCGTCGAGCACGGGTTTGTCGGCCGCCGCCAGCCGCGCGCATCCTTGACGCCCACGACCACCACCTCTCTGCTCGGGGTCGCGTACGTGATGCTCTTTGTCACCATGTGAATGTGGCGCCAGAGAAGCAAGTGCCAGAGTAAAGTCGGGGTACTCTTCGCTAGTTGAGTCGGTAATCTGGCGACGGCATCGGCGCGCCCAGCTACGAGAGCGCTCGAAGTGAAGTTGTGTCTTCCGGCCAACCACCTCAGCGGTTGGCTCACAGGTTGGGCGTCCATTCCGGCGCCAGCGGCCTCGGCTACTGTTGACCATGACGGTCTTTGCGGCCTTTGCGGTTGTGGTTACCGCCGTCCCTGGAGGAGGCAAGCGTGCAATAATGCGCACTGCCTCTTCCGTATCGACACCTGAAGACTCCTCGGCCTTTTCGCAGGCGTCCTTGTGGGCGTCCCCATGCGCCAGCACCACCGACTCGTCCGAGCGGCCTTCGCCATCGGACCTAACAGCATCACACACGTCGCCGTCGGGGAACACCTTGCCCGCCGTGACGCTGAGCTCCCCAGTGCTTTTGGATTGTGCTTCCTGGCAAACAAGATGAGGAAAGGGTCTGAATGACCGGAGCGTCCGCAAGCGTTGGCGAAGGGCGGCGGCGGCTCGACCGCCCCGGACGTACGAGCCGTCCGTCCACGTATACCCCGTCGCGGCGCCGCTTCCGGTGGTGCTTGATGAGTTTTCGGTCCTAGTGCTCATCGTTGTGTCACTGGCAGCGTAACGGTCATAGCCGATGCTGTCGCTGTGGCTGTCTTCCTCGCTGTCGCTGGCCACGCCGCCGTCGTCGATGTTGGTGCTCGTCGAGGCGTCAACGCTCATGCTGGTTGTCGTCGTCCCGCTGTCACTGATCTCCACCACGTAGCTATTGTCGGCATCCACCATATACGTGGCCGCTTTATCGCCCCATCTGCCACTCACAGATGCTTGATTCTGGTCATTGTCATCAGCACTGCCGCGCACGTCGTCGAAGTCATGATCTTGCCGTCGATTGTGCTCGTCCACCAGCTCTTGTGGATCCGGCACATACCACTCTCCACGACGCTGAGAGTCGACGTGCTCGTCTACATCACACGGATGACCTCCGTCATGCGGCCCTAAACGTCTCCACGAGCACGTGACTTGCATCACTACATCTGCGACAGAGGTCGCATCTTTGAATGCAGCAGCTTCGACCATGGCGTTCCCCGAGGCGCGGACGCACCTGAATCCCTTGCTGAGCAGAGGCGCTCCGCGAGCGATTCGACTTGAAGAGCGTGGAGGACATGCCGGCGGGACGGGGGAGCGGCGTGGGAGAAGCATGCGGACCCGGGCAATTGACCGCGGACTCGCCGTCGAAGCGTTGATGGGGACGCGCTGTTGTACGTCCCTGGAAAGGTGTTGGCTGCCAGGCCTGCGCTGCACCGCAACGCCGTTGCGGCTGCCGCTGCATCCGCAAGAGCCGTCGATGACACCAACGGCGGAAATGTGAGCGGTCACGCCGCCACTGTACCCTGCTCGCCAACAGACGCCGGCGTCCTTGAAACCGTCAGCTGCCTGCCGCGGTTGGAGCAGAGTGTGACGGGCGGTGCGGGGGGGCACGTTGCGCGATGCCGTTGGTGAGCAATGAGGGATGCAGGACCACTTGTCCCCAGGTAGCGAGTCGGCCGTCGATCGTAGCAGAGGGATCGCGTTCCTGGCCTCCGTGCACCAAGTCGCGCAACCGATTCCAGCAGAGCGCGGCGTGCCCTCGCGCCCTTGCCGACACCCAGCTGCTTCCTTCGCGCTGCGTCCTCCTTCTGACGACGCTCTCATCGAGGGCACGCCTTGTTTGGCGCTGCCTCTGTCTTGTGGGTTGTCGCCGCCACATGGCGGCGAGCCAGAGCCGCTGCCGCCATCACCAGCCCGGTTGTTTTCGGGGTGGTCCCCACCATCCGGTCCTGGAGGTGCTGGTGGGGTACCGCCCGAGGCGCCGTCGTCGTCAGACGTAGATCGTTGTCGTAATAGTTTGTCCCCGCAGAGCAATGTTGCCGCGACTGCGTTCTCGGCTGCATCATCCAACCGCCGTTGCGCTGCCACCAAGTCGCGGACTGCTTGTCGCGCGTCAGGTAGGGTTGCCGATAACGTCCACAGCTTGTCGGTCGAACGCAAGCGGGCCGCTTCGGTCGGATGCGCCGAAATATAAAAGGCAAGGTAGGAAATGATGTTCTCCCCCCCACGGAAGGCGCTCGTGGGGTATGGAAGACGGCGCTCCACGATGGGGAGCAGCTCGCGAAGAATGCGCTCGACCGCCAGCGTGTTCTTTCGAGCCCCCCTACCCTTCATGTGCACATAGGCAAACGTTGTTGCCAGGATGCGATAGATGCCATTGATATAGGCCTCATCGTACGACGCTTCCTCGTCCTGCTGCGACACAATGACCACCATCTCAGCCGTGGCGGTCGACTTGGGATTCGCCACCGCCAATCCCATCGCATGCCGGATGCGCGGCAAGATGGCGTTGAGGCCGTGAATGATCACAGCCGACCATGATGACCCTGGGATGAAGGGAAGAATGGTCGTGCCAGCAAAGAAGACGGAGTGCCGGCGCATGGCCTCGACGCCCCGGTTGGCGCTGTCAAAGTCCCCCCTCGCCGCGCGGGGCGCGTAATCTGCCACGGTCGATGCCATTACCCGCAGCCCACCGTCAGTCGGCAACGCTCCCCGTAAACGTGTCAGCAACCAATGGAAAACTCCGTCGACCAACCTCCTCGACAGACGCGCGCCATCATCTAGCGATGCAATATCCTGTCCGTCCAAAGGCAGCGCCTTGAAGTGCCCGAGTGTTCGACGAGGAAACCACAAGATGTTGGCGCCTCCGTCAGGACGAGCGGGGGAGCGCGTTCGCTGCCGGGACCGTGCTGGAGATGAGGAGCGGCTGCGTCTCGATGCCCCCCCGGCAGTGGGGTAGTCCCGTGTGCGGCGAGAAAACCGAGGTACCTGCCGGTCGGGAGATCCCAGACGCCGCGGAGAGGGCGACCGCGGCCGTCGGAGCTCAGAGGGCGACTGCGGCCGTCGGAGCTCAGACGGCGACCGTGGCCGTCGGAGCTCAATCCGCCACGCTTGGGGACGGGCAGCACCTTTGCCTTTGCCAAAGAAGTTGGACTCCGAAGGTTGGGGGGG